>Ga0209450_10000413_pt1 | contig 22068 bp, 17 predicted proteins | sample FrelakmetLWP11LW_FD_187149 | JGI IMG/M metagenome (GOLD analysis project Ga0209450, IMG submission 187149) | Freshwater lake sediment microbial communities from the University of Notre Dame, USA, for methane emissions studies - LWP11 LW (SPAdes)... | ecosystem: Environmental > Aquatic >...
CGCTGCCGCGATCGCGCGCAAGCGCGCTCCTACGCGAGGTGCCGCGTGATGTAGGAGCCCGCTTGCGGGCGACCGCAACCCCCATGCTCGCAGCGGGTTCCGATGCCGCGGTCGCGCGCAAGCGCGCGCCTACGCGAGGTGCCACGTGATGTAGGAGCCCGCTTGCGGGCGACCGCAACCCCCATTCTTGCGGTGGGTTCCGCTGCCGCGGTCGCGCGCAAGCGCGCTCCTACGCGAGGCGCCGCGTGACGTAGGAGCCCGCTTGCGGGCGACCGCAACCCCCATGCTCGCGGCGGGTTCCGATGCCGCGGCCGAGCGCCGACCCTGCCGCGGCGCCGTGCTCACGCGCCACCGAATCGCTCGACCAAGGTCAGCAACGCCATCAGGCCGACGAGGATCCAGAACAATCCCTTCGCCGCGCGCGCGACGCCCGGATGGCGCGAGTCGCGCAGCGCGCCCAGGCCCACCAGCAACAGGCCGAACGACCCCAGCCACATGAAGAGCGCCAGCAGCTTCTCGTAGCCGCTGGAGTCCATCAGCGAATAGCCTGCCGCGGCGAAGCCGAGCGCTCCGACGAGTGCGGCGATCCCGAGGACGTCTCGCACCGCTCAGCGCGCTGCCGCGTCGACGATGTCCACCACCAGCGCGCGCGCCGGCCGGTCGGTCTCGTTCTTCCACCAGTGCACGACGCCGGTGCGTTCGAACGCCGCGGCGCCGACGCCGCGCTTGATCGGCGCATCGGCATCGTTGCGGTACTCGGTGAGCTCGCCCTCCAGCACGTAGGCCATGCCCGGGCGCTGCTGATGCTCGTGCACCGCGATCTGCGCGCCGGGCGCCAGCACGAAGTGCCGTGCGCGCAGCACCGTGCCCTCGGCGCCCGGGATCTCGCCATCCAGCGGCACGCTGCCGATCTCGGCGGCCGACTCCACACCGCGCGTCTCCTTCGGCCCATCGGCCAGCAGGCGCTGCGCGGCCTCCTTCTCGTGTTCCGGGATCACGTCGTGCGCGGCCACGGGCAGCGCGGCGAGGCAGAGCAGGAGGGTGGGCAGGCGCATGGCGTGGGTCATCCGGATGGGGAAGGACGCGTCGATCTTGCGACGCGCGCGCTGGACTGTCCACGCGGGCCCCTGGTCCCCGTCGCCATGCCGGGACGTCGCGCGGTCGTTCACCGGCAGCACGCCGCTCGCGCGTTCTTCACGACATTCGCCGCGCGCACGGACTTCCGGCACGGGTGTCGGGCGCCGGCGTGCGATTCCATGCGGCTCTCGATGCGGCTCGTGGCCGCCCGGACCGGAGGCGGACGCGATGGAGATCCTGCAGTGGGTGGGCTTCGTCGGCGGCATCGCGGCGGCGGCCTACCTCATGCTCGCCTGGGGCAAGGTCTATTGGAAGAAGCGCATCGACGCGTGGGCGAAGCGACGCGGCGTGGTGGTGCTGTCGTATCGCGGCGCGGCGTCCTTCGAGGGCCCCGGGGGTCTGCTGCGCAGCGAGAACCAGACGACCTTCCGGGTGCGCATCCGCGAACCGGGCGGTGGCCTTCGCCAGGGTTGGCTGGTCTTCGGCAGGAACTGGAATCCCGCCTCCGCACCGGACGAACTCGTCCGCGAAGTGTGGGATTGAGCCACCGCCCGTCCACCGGGCCGCGGGCGCGGCGCGCATCGCCGCCGCACGCCGCGACGAGCAGGAACCTCCGATGATGTACGACAGTGTCACCGTCACTGCCGCTGTGGTCGCCGCGATCGCCGCGCTGTTCCTGTTCCTGTGGTTCCTACCGAAGCCCAACCTGCGTGGCGACGTGGTGGTGGCGGTGTGCGCCGCGGCGGGCTGCGGCGCCGCGGTCGCCACCGGCGCGAGTCCGTCCGACCTGGGCTTCAAGCCGCTCACCTCGCCGCTGCGCCTGCTGGCCGAGGTCGTCGGCCTCGTGCTCGCGACTTATGTCGCCAAGGGCCTGCTGGTCGACGGGCTCGCCATCCGACTGCTCGGCGTGCCGGAGCCACCGGTCGAAGCCGATGCCGGCCGCTACCGGAACCGGCGCAGCCTGCTGGCGGAACTGTGAAGCAGCGCCTACGCCAGTCCACTGGAGGAACTGCTGTTCCGTGGTTTCCTGCAGACCGCGGTGACTTTCATCGCGCTGCAGACGGCGCCGCCGGTCGTCGCGATCCCGGTGGCCGTGCTGCTGCCGGCGCTGCTGTTCGGCATCGCGCATCGCGCGCAGGGGCCCGCGGGCGTGCTCGCGGCCACCACCGTCGGCGCCGTCTTCGGCACCTGGTTCGCCGCCAACGGCCACGACCTGGTGCCGCTGATGCTGGCCCATCTCGCGATCAACGTGGTGACCTGCGTACTCCTGTACGTCGTGCCTCCGGAGCGACTGCGGCAGGGCGCATGAGGACGGCGAACGGCCCGATGGCGCGGTACGCGGGCGGCGTCGCCGCACGTCGCGACCGATGCTCACGATCGGCACATGACGGCGCCGGTGCGGTCCGGGTTCCATCGCGCCGCGGACGGCGGCATGGCTTGCCGCAAGCTTCTAGGAACCGGCGATCAGGTGCGACGCAGGTCCTGGTACGCGAACGAACGTCGCTCGTGGATCCTCGCCCGCGGCGGCGTCGCCTTGGCCGCGACCTAGGCCGTGGCGCGGACAGTGAGCCTCGCGCCGACCACCGCCGTCGCGATCGCCGGCGTGCCGGCCGTGCGCTCGGCCCATGTGGTGTGGGCAGGGTGGCGACGCCGGGCGCAACCTCAGTCGCGCGTCCACGCCGGCGCCACGGGCATGCGACCAGGCTGGCCGTTCCGGCGTAGGATGAAGCGCCCCGCTAGGACCACCGGCAGGATCATCGACCATGCATGCCAGCACCGACCCCGCCCCGACCGGATCGCCAGCGCGCCAGAGCTATGCGCGACTGCTGGCGCTGCTCGGCAGTGTGCGACCGTCCGCCCCCGCGTTGACCGCGGCGGCGGTGCTGAGCATCGCCGGTGCGCTGGCCTCGCTGGCCTTTCCCCTGCTGACCCAGCGCACGGTCGATGCGCTGTCGGCCGGCGAGCCGTATCGCATGACCGCGCTGCTGCTGGTCGTCGCGCTGCTGGCCGGCACCGCCCTGTCTGCGGTGGCGGAACTGATCCTCGCGCACAACGCGGTCGGCATCGCGGCGCGCCTGCGCGAACGCGTGCTGTCGAAACTGCTGCGCCTGCCGGTGCGGCAGTTCGATGAAGGCGACACCGGCACGCGGGTCAGCCGCGTGGTCAGCGACTGCGAGGCGCTGTCGCAACTCGGCACGCAACAGGTGGTCAGCGCCTGCACGGGGATCGTGACCCTGGTCGGCGCGGTGGCGATCCTCGCCTGGCTGGACGGCGCGCTGACCCTGGTGCTGATCGGCAGCGTGGCGGTGGCTTTCGTGCTGGCGGCTCCGGCGGTGGTGCGCATGGAATCCGTCGCCGCCGATCTGCAGGCGCGCAAGGCGCGGCTCGGCGGCGTGCTGACCCAGGTGTTCTCCGAGATCCGCCTGGTGAAGTCGCACGGCGCGGAACGGGCCGAAGCGGCGCGTTGCACCGCCGAGGTGGGCGACCTCGCGCACCAGCAGTGGCGGATGTCGCGGCTGGCGATCCTGCTGGAGACCGTCAGCGGGCTGGCCGTCGTGTTCGCGCTGGTCGTGATCCTGGTCTACGGCGGCATGCGGGTCGGCAGCGGCGATCTCAGCATGGGCACCTTCACCGCCTTCGTGCTCTACATCTTCAGCGTGGCGGGGCCGCTCGGCCAGATCGGCGGCTTCGTCACCGAACTGCAGGCGGCCAAGGGCGCATCGGCGCGGTTGAGCGAGTTGCTCGACGCAGCGGACGAGGACGCCGGCGGCGGCACCGCGGTGCCGGGCGAGGATGCGCCGCTGGCGCTGCAGGCGGTGCGCTTCACCTATCCCGGCCGCGTGCGCCCGGTGCTGGACGGTCTCGACCTGGTGCTGGCGCCCGGCACGACCACCGCGCTGGTGGGCGCGAGCGGTGCGGGAAAGTCGACCGTGATGTCGCTGATCCTGCGCTTCCACGCGCCGGAGGCGGGCCGGATCGTCTACGGCGAGCGCTCGATCGACGCGTTCGACCTGCCGGCATGGCGGGGACTGTTCGGCTACGTGGCCCAGCACGCGCCGATCATGCCGGGCACCATCCGCGACAACATCCGCTACGGTGCGGCCGACCTCGACGATCGGCGCGTGCGCGAGGCGGCCGAGGCCGCGCGGGCGCTGTCGTTCATCGAGGCGCTGCCCGAGGGCTTCGACACCCGGCTGACCGAACAGGGCGGCAACCTCTCCGGCGGCCAGCGCCAGCGGATCAACATCGCGCGGGTGTTCGCGCGCGACCCGCGCATCGTGCTGCTGGACGAGGCCACCGCCAGCCTCGATACCGAGACCGAGCACGCGATCCAGCAGGCGCTGGAACGCCTGATGCGCGGACGCACCAACCTGGTGATCGCGCACCGGCTGTCGACCGTGCTCGGGGCCGATCGCATCTGCATGCTGGAAGACGGCCGGATCACCGGCAGCGGCACGCATGCGGTCTTGTATGCGCAGCATGCCGGGTATCGGGCGCTGGTCGATCGGCAGTTCGCGGCGCCGTCCGCCTCGCGCGCCGACCGATGAATGGTTTCGCCAGCGCGCCGGGCTGGACGGTCGCCGCGTGGCCGAGCGCCGCGACGGTCGCCGCGTCCAACGTCGGCGGGTCGGCCGCGTGGGCCAGCAGCCGGATGCGACGGCGTCGCCCGGGTCGTCGCGCGCGCGCGGCGCACCTGACCCGTGCCTGGATCGGGCATCGCCCTCAGATCTCGCGCAGCGCCTCGGTCGGCGCGATCGCCGTGGCGCGGCGCGCCGGCAGCGCGGTGGCGACCAGGGTGGTGGCCAGCAGCAGCAGGGCGACCGCGGCGAAGGCTGGCAGCGTCGCGAGGAGGCCATCGCCGGACAGGGACGATGCCGCGGCCGCAAGCGCGATGCAGGCCGGTGCCGCCAGCGCCAGGCCGAGCGCCAGCTGGCGCAGCGTGCCGGCGAGCACCAGCCGGAGCACGTCGACGCCCAGCGCGCCGAGCGCACGCCGCACGCCGATCTCGTGCGTGCGCGCGGCCACCGTGTAGGCCACGCCGCCCCACAGGCCGGCGGCGCTGATCAGCAGCGCCACCACGCCGATGCCGAGCGCGAAACCGCGCGCGATCTCGAGCGGCAGCCGCTGCCATGCGGAGACTTCGGCCAGACGCCACGGCGTGCAGGGCTGACCGGGCGTGTGCCGAAGGCAGGTGCGCGACAGCTCGCCGGCGAGCGCCGGGGCGAGCGCGGGATCGATGCGCAGCACGTGCTCGCGCAGCGGGCGGTTCGCGCCCTCGGCGTGGCCGGGCAGCCACAGGGCACTGCGGTCGATGCCCTGCACCAGCAGTCCGGTGGCGACCTCGTCGACCACGCCGATGACGACGTGCGCGACGACCCGCGCGCTGCCTTCCGCGCCCGGCGTGACGACCTCGAGCGTGCGCCCGAGCGCGGACTGTCCGGGCCACAGCCGCGCCGCCGTCGCGCTGCCCACCACCGCCACCCGCGCTTCGGTCCGGGCCTCGCGTTCGTCGAACCAGCGTCCGGCACGCAGGCGCAAGCCGAACATCGCCGCCACTCGGTGATCGGCGTGATGGGTCGCCAGCCGGTGGCTGTGGCCATCCACGACGACCTCGCCCGGCCACGGATGGCCGTAGAGCGGCACCGGTGCCATCGAAGCCACGGCCTGCACGCCGGGTGTGCGCGCGATCTCGTCCATCAGCGCGCGCGTCGGCGCCGGATGTCGAAGGTCCATGATCGCCTGCGTGGGATAGCCGACGTCGAGCACGCCCGCCTGGTGCGCGATCCGCACGCCGATCGCCGCGAGCACCAGCAGCACCGTGCTCGCCGCCACCTGCAGCACGACCAGCGCCGCGCGCAGGCGCGAGGGCGGGATGCGACCGGCGAACGACCCGCCCTCGGTGCGCGTCGACTGCGCGAGGTCGCCGCGGGTCGCGGCGAGCGACGGCACGAGGCCGATGGCCAGCATCGCCAGCACCGCGAGCCCGAGCGCCACCAGCACCGCGTCGGCGGGAACCCGCACGTCGAGCGCCTGCATGCCGACGCCGCTCATGGCCGAGGCCGCATAGTCGTGCAGCGCGCCGGCAGTGGCGAACGCGAGCAACAGTCCGGCGCCAGCGCCGAGCAGGGCCAGCAGGGCCGCTTCCAGCATCAGCAGCCCGATCAGGCGCAGGCGCGACGCACCGATGCTGGCCCGGATCGCCAGTTCCCGGCGCCGCGCCAGCGCCCGCGCCAGCATCAGGTTGGCGAGGTTGGCGCAGGCGATCAGCAGCACCAGCAGGAGCAGGCCGTACAGCGGCACCAGAACCCGTGCGGCGTCCTCGGATTCGTCGGCCGCGAACTGGCCGGTGCGTTCGAGCAGCCGGACGCTGGCGATCCGGTCGTCGTCGGACGTGCGCGTCGGCAGGGCCGCCAGCAGCGCTGCGGCGCGCTGCTCGACCGCCGCGCGCGAAACCTCCGGGGCGAGCTGGATCGTCACGCCGTAGCGCACGTCGCCGTCGCTGCGGTGGCGGCGCAGGTCTTCATGCGCGCGCGCGCCGATCCAGAATTGCGGCTGGAAGGGCTCCAGCCCGCCGAAACCGTCCGGCATCACGCCGATCACGGTCCACGTGCTGCCACCGAGCAGCAACTCCCGTCCGACGATGCCCGGATCGGCGGCGGCCAGCCGCGTCCACGCGGCATGGCCGAGCACGATGCGCGGCTCGGGATCGGCGTCATCGCCGGCTTCGAAGGACCGACCGAGCAGCGGGCGCCGCGCGAGCAGGCGGAAGTAGTGCGAGTCCACCGCCATGCCGTGCAAGGTCTGCGGCGGGTCGGCCGCGCTGCCGAGCGCGGTCTGTCCGGTGATCGCAACGTGCCGTGCGAAGTCACCCAGCCCCTCACGAAGGTGCATCGCCTCCGCGTGGGTCAGCCGTGGCGTGCCCTGCCCCTGCGCCGTGCGCAGCTCGAGGTCGAACAGTGCCCCGTCGTGCAGGGTCGCCGGTGGCGTGCCGGCATAGGTCTGGTGGACGGCGAACATCACCAGGTTGAGTGCCGTCGCCAGCGCCAGCACCACCGTCGCGCCCGCCAGGAACAGCGGCGCGCGCAGCAGGCCGGCCAGCGTCCGGCGCAACTCGCCACCGAATGCGTCGAGCAGCGCCAGTCCGTGCGCGGCGCGCACGCCGTCCTTGTGGGTCTCGACCGCGCCGAGTTCGACCCGCGCCCGGCGCCATGCCTCCGCCGCCGGCACGCCCTGTTCGCGCAGCGCCTGCGCCCGGCACTCGAGGTGGAAGTCCAGCTCGGCCGCGAGCTCGGCCTCGTAGCGGCGGCGATCGCGCCAGCGTCGCAGCAGGTGCATCGGATTCATGCCAGCGCCGCCAGGTCCGGGGTCTCGAGCACGCGGTCCAGCGCCGCGGCGAAGCGCCGCCACTCGGCGGTCGCGCCGCGCAGCCGCGCGCGGCCGGCGGTGGTGAGCGTGTAGTAGCGGGCGCGCCGGTTGTTGTCCGACACACCCCACTCGGTGTCGACCAGGCCCTGCGCTTCCAGCCGCGCCAGCGCGGGATACAGCGCGCCCTGCTCGACGCACAGCACGCCGTCCGAGGCGCGCTGGATCCGCAGCAGGATGCCGTAGCCGTGTTCGCGCCCCAGCGCGACCGCCTTGAGGACCAGCAGATCGAGGGTTCCGGGCAGCAGGCTGGTGGTCGCCATCTCTTTCTCCTTGTCAGGTTAGGAGAGTAGGATTGTCTCTCCTAACTTGTCAAGGAAAGAGCCGCTGGCCGGCCCGCGCCGCGCGTGCGAGAGTGCCGGACGAATCCGCGCAGGCCCTCCCGATGCTCGACATCCAGCGACTCCCCGCCTTCGACGACAACTATCTTTGGCTGCTGCGCGAGCCGTCCAGCGGCGCGGTCGCCGTGGTCGACCCAGGCGACGCCGAGGTGGTGCTCGCGGCGCTCTCGCCGCTGGGCGGACGGCTCGACTGGATCCTCAACACCCATCACCACCCGGACCACGTCGGCGGCAATCTTGCGCTCAAGCAGGCCACCGGCTGTCGTATCGCGGGTCCGGCGAAGGATGCCGCGCGCTTCCCAAGCATCGATCGCGGGGTGGTCGAAGGCGACACCCTCGCGCTGGGTGCCAGCAGCGCGCGGGTGATCGAAACGCCGGGACACACGCGCGGCCACATCAGCTGGTGGTTCGAAGCCGAGCACGCGCTGTTCTGCGGCGACACCCTGTTCAGCCTGGGCTGCGGCCGGCTGTTCGAGGGCGATGCCGACACGATGTGGCGCTCGCTCTCGAAACTGATGGCCTTGCCCGATGCGACGCGGGTGTACTGCGCGCACGAGTACACGCTGGCCAACGCGCGCTTCGCGCTGGCGGTCGATCCTGACCACGCGCCGCTGCGCGCCCGTTTCGCCGAGGTCAAGGCGCTGCGCGCGCGGGGGGCACCGACAGTGCCCTCGACCCTGGGCGAGGAGAAAGCCTGCAATCCGTTCCTGCGCGCAGGTGATCCCGCGCTGGCGGCGCGCCTCGGCCTGGCCGGCGCGTCGGCGGCGGCCGTGTTCGGCGAACTGCGGCGACGCAAGGACGGATTCCGCTGAGCCCTGCCGCAATCCAAACCGCGCAGCGCCTCGCTGCCGCAAGAGCCGCTGTAGGAGCGCTGCGTGCAGCGCGACTGGGATGCCTCAGGGGTGAAAAGCATCGCGGCGCACGCGCCGCTCCCACAGAGGCGCGGCATGGGCGTGGCGCTTCACGGGCGCGAAACACCTGTGGGAGCGCTGCGTGCAGCGCGATGGGGCTGCCGCAAGGGCGAAAAGCATCGCGGCGCACGCGCCGCTCCCACAAGGAAACGGCGTCCGCCCGCAAGGCCCGCCGACTTGCCGTCGAGCACCGCGATTGGCGATCATCGCCGCATGGTGATCTTCGACTTCGACGGCGTGATCGTGGACTCCGAGCGGCTGGCCAACGCGGTGCTGGCGCGCATGGTCAGTGCGCTCGGCCGGCCGATGGATGCCGCCGAGGCGGCGCGCCGCTTCACCGGCAAGGTGACGCGCGACTGCCTCGACCTGATCGAGCGCGACCTCGGCGTGGCCCTGCCGCCCGGCTTCGCGGCCGACTACGAGGACGCGATCACCGCCGCCTACGACGCCGAACTGGTGCCGGTCGACGGCATCGTGCCGGTGCTCGACACCCTGCGTGGACCGCGCTGCATCGCCTCGGGTTCGAGCCACCCGCGCATCGCGCACGCGCTGCGCGTGGTCGGCCTCGGCCACCACTTCGGAGGCGCGGTGTTCAGCGCCGAGGAAGTGCCGCGCGGCAAGCCGGCGCCCGACGTGTTCCTGCACGCGGCCGCGCGCATGGGCATCGAGGCCGCGCGCTGCGTGGTGGTCGAGGACTCGATCACCGGCGTCACCGGTGCGCGCGCCGCCGGCATGCCGGTGTTCGGCTTGGTCGGCACCTTCGGCGCCGATGAACTGGCGGCCGCCGGCGCGCGACCGGTCGCGGCACCCGGCGACCTCCTGCGCGAGCCGCTGTTCCGCGCCGCCGCCGGGCTCGGCTGAAGTCGGCGCAATCGTATGCATGGGCGGCGGATGCCGCCGCTGGCTAGGATCGGCCCGGGCCGGACGTCGGCCCGGTGGCCGGGAGGGGCCCCATGATCGTCCGCATCCTGCTCGCCGCGGGCGCGCTGTGCGCCGCGTCCGCGCCATTCGGCTCGTTCGCCGCCGAACCGCCCAAGCGGGTCGAGGTCGTCGCCAGCATCACCTCGCCCTCCGGCATCCTGCGCATCGATGTCGGGCTGGACGAGAACCGCGCCTCGTACGCGGTCAGCCGGCTCGGGGTGCCGGTGATCAAGCCCTCGCGCCTGGGTTTCCTGCTGCGCAATACCGAGAAGCTCGACCGCAACCTCGAACTGACGGCGACCGCCACCCGCGAGGCCGACAGCACCTGGGAACTGCCCTGGGGCGAGCGCCGGACGGTGCGCGACCGCCACCGCGAACTGCGCGTGACCTTCACCGAGACGCAGCGCCTGAAGCGCTCGTTCGACGTCGTGTTCCGCGCCTTCGACGACGGCATCGGCTTCCGCTACGAGTTCCCCGACCAGGCGAACCTGAAGGACGTCATCATCGACGACGAGCTCACCGAGTTCGACGTCGCCACGCCCGGCACCGCGTGGTGGATCCCGGCCGGCGAATGGAACCGCTACGAATACCTGTACAACCGCACCGCAATCACCGAGGTCGGCCAGGTGCACACGCCGGTGACGATGCGCCTCGACGGCGGCCTGCATCTCGCCTTCCACGAGGCCGCGCTGGTCGACTATTCGTCGATGTGGCTGCGCCGCGTCGAGGGCCAGCGCTTCCGCGCCCAGCTCGCGCCCGCGTCCGAGGGCTGGAAGGTCCGTCGCACCGCGCCGTTCCACACCCCGTGGCGTACGATCCGCATCGCCGACAGCGCCGCCGCGCTGTACGAGTCCGACCTCGAACTCAACCTCAACGAACCGAACGCGCTCGGCGACGTCTCGTGGGTCGTGCCGTCGAAGTACGTCGGCGTGTGGTGGGAGATGCACCTCGGCACCAAGACCTGGTCCACCGGCCGCAAGCACGGCGCGACCACCGCCAACGCCAAACGCCACATCGACTTCGCGGCCAAGCACGGCTTCCGCGGCGTGCTGGTCGAGGGCTGGAACACCGGCTGGGACGGGCAGTGGTTCGGCGACGGCAACGATTTCGACTTCACCCGCGCCGCCCCCGGCTTTGATCTCGAGGCCGTGGTGGCCTACGCACGCGAGCGCGGCGTGCGGCTGGTCGGCCACCACGAGACCGGCGGCGCGGTCAGCCACTACGAAAGCCAACTCGAGGCCGCACTGGACCTCTATGCGCGGCTCGGCATCGACCAGATCAAGACCGGCTACGTCGCCGATGCCGGCCAGGCCGAGCGCAACGACGGCGACGGCGTGGTGCGCCGCGAGTGGCACGACGGGCAGTGGATGGTGAACCACCACCTGCGGGTGGTGCGCGAGGCGGCGAAACGCCGCATTGCGGTCAACCCGCACGAGCCGATCAAGGACACCGGCCTGCGCCGCACCTGGCCGAACTGGGTGGCGCGCGAGGGCGCGCGCGGCCAGGAATACATGGCCTGGGGCCGCCCGCAGAACCCGCCGGAGCACGAGCCGACCCTGGTGTTCACCCGCATGCTGTCGGGGCCGATGGACTTCACGCCTGGCCTCGTGAGCCTGATGGGCGAGAAGAACCCGATCCCCAGCACGCTCGCGCGCCAGCTCGCGTTGTACGTGGTCATCTACAGCCCGATCCAGATGGCGGCCGACCTGCCGGAGCACTACGAGGCGCGGCCCGACGCGCTGCGCTTCATCAAGGACGTCGCGGTGGACTGGGAGCAGACCCGCGTGCTCAACGGCGAGGTCGGCGACTTCGTCACCATCGCGCGCCGCGAGCGCGGCGGCGATGCCTGGTTCCTCGGCAGCGTGACCGACGAGAACGGCCGCGCGCTGGACGTACCGCTGTCGTTCCTCGAGCCCGGTCGGCGCTACGTGGCGGAGATCTATCGCGACGGCGACGGGGCGCACTTCGAATCCAACCGCTTCGCCTTCGCCACCGAGACCCGCGAGGTGGCGTCCACCGACACCCTGCGCGTGGTGCTCGCGCCGGGCGGCGGGCAGGCGGTGCGGTTCGTGCCGAAGCGCTGATCCCGCCGGCTGCGCGCCGCTCAGCGCGCGGCCGTCGTCTCGCGCAGCACCTTGTCGATGCGCGTCCGCTGCAGGCGCAGGGTGCCGCTCAGGGTCTCCGGGTCGCGCGCCAGCACCGGGTCCAGCCAGCGCGCGCGCACCGCGTCGGCGCCAGCGGCGTCACCAGTCGCGCGCAACACCTCCCACGCGGTGGTCGCGGCCACCAGGGTCGAGGGATGTTCGGCGCCGACCGCGGCGTCGAAGCCGTCCAGGGCGGCGCGTGCCACCGGTGCCGCCTCGCGGCTTCGGCCCTGTTCGTGCAGCAGGTCGGCCAGCATGTGGTCGGCCTCGAAGCGATCGGGGTGGCGTTCGGGCAGCAGCCGCGCGCGTCGTTCGCGCACCACGCGGATCTCGGCCTCGGCTTGCGCGAGGTCGCCCTTCTGCTTCCACATCGCGGCCAGCGCGATGCGCGCGGCCAGGGTGTCGGGATGGTCGTCGCCCAGCGTGCGGGCCCGCCGCGCGAACACGTCGCGCTGCAGTGCGATCGCCTCGTCGACGGCATCCATCCGCACCAGGGTGGCCGCCAGGTTGAGCCCCGTGCGCAGGGTCTGCGGATGGTCCTCGCCGAGCACGCGCCGGCGCGCCTCCAGCACCTCGCGCAGGATGGCGGCGGCCTCGTCCAGCCGGCCGAGTTGCATCAGCGTGCTACCGAGGTTGCTGCCGTCGCCCAGCGTGCCGGGATGCTCGGCGCCGCGGATCCGGCGGTTGGTGTCCCACACCTCGCGCTGCAGGACCAGGGCCTCGTCGTAGCGCCCGAGCATGCCGAGGGCGCTGGCCTGGTTGCCGAGCGCCGCCATGGTGTCCGGGTGACCGGGTCCCTGCCGCGCGCGCCGCGCCGACGCCACCGTCGAGAATTCGGTGAGCGCGGCCTCGCGCTCGCCGAGCCGGATCCGCGCGATGCCGAGCGTGGTGCGCAGCGTGAGCACCGGGTCGGAATCGGCGGCGTGCTGCCGCTGGGCCTCGGCCAGCGCCTGCGTCAGCAGCGGCACCGCCTCGGCCGGGCGACCCTGGTCGCTCAGGTTGAGCGCCAGCACGTTGGTGATGCCGGCCGCCGCGGCCGACCCGCCGGTGCCGGCCGCACGGGCCCCGTCCAGCGCCGTGCGCAGCAGGGCCTCGGCCTCCTGCGTGCGGCCGAGCCGGTTGAGGGCGAAACCGAGGCCCTGGAGTGCCTTGAGCGTGCGCGGATCGCCGGCGCCGAGCGCGGCCTCGCGCGCCGCGGCGAGCGGCTCGAACACCGCGCGCGCGTCCTCGTGCAGGCCGAGCGCCTCGTACAGCTCGCCGACCGTCTGTTCCAGGTCGCCGGCCAGCAGCGGCTGGTCGGCGAAGTCGCGCGCGATGGCGGCGCGCGCGCGCGCCAGCACGTCCTCGCCGAGCAGTCGTCGCGCCGCCTCGGTGGGGCTGGTGGCCGCCAGCGCGGCATCGAAGCCGGCGACCGTGGCGGCGCGCCGACCGGCGTCCGGCTCGCTGCGCTCGAGCGCGCGCGCGTGCTGCGCGCGCAGCGATTCGGCGAGCCGCGCGCCCATCGCCGCGAGGTCGACGTCCTTGAGCATCGACTGCTGGAACGCGGACATGCGCGCCAGTTCCGCGCTGCGCTGCTCGGCGAGCCGCCGCTGGTGGTCGGCCTGCCAGAACCCGTACAGCGAGGCGGCGAGCCCGGCCACGACCGCGGTGGCGACGCCGGCCGCCGCCGCGATCCCCAGCCGGTGGCGGCGCACGAAACGGCCGACCGCGTAGCGCCGCGTGTAGGGCACGGCCTCGACCGGCCGCCGCCCCAGGTAGCGTTCGATGTCGTCGGCCAGCAGTGCGGCGGTGTCGTAGCGCTCGTTGCGATCGCGGCGCGTGGCCTTGGCGACCACCCAGTCGAGCTCGGTGCGCAGGGCGACCAGCAGGCGCGAGGCGGGCTCGCGCCGCAGCGCGGCGAGCCGCTCGCGCTCGGCGGGCTCCGTGCGCGCGAGTGCCGCCGAGGGCACGCCGAGCGTCGCCTCGCGCGTGCGCGCGTCCGACCCGGTGCCGCCGCCCGGGCGGCGCCCGACCAGCAGTTCGTGCAGCACGATGCCCAGCGCATAGACGTCGCTGCGCGTGTCGACGTCCAGCGCCACCTCGCCGGCCTGCTCGGGGCTCATGTAGTCCGGCGTGCCCATCCGCTCGCCCTCGTCGCCGTCGAGGCAGCGCACGGCCGCGGCGGCGATCCCGAAGTCGATGATCTTCGGCTGCGGTGTGCCGTCGACCTCGGTGACCAGGATGTTGCCGGGCTTGAGGTCGCGGTGGATGACGCCTTTCTGGTGCGCGTGCTGGACGCCGCGGCACACCCGCGCGAACAGCGCCAGGCGCTCGCGCAGGCCCAGTTGGCGGCGGTCGCACCACTGGGTCAGCGGCAGGCCCTCGACGTATTCCATCGCGAACCAGGGCTGGCCGTCGGCGGTGGCGCCGGCGTCGTAGACGTGGGCGATCGCCGGGTGGCTCATCTGCGCCAGCACCTGCCGCTCGACCTCGAACAGCGCGGCCTGGCGGCTGCCGAGCACGCGGTCGCGGATCAGCTTCAGCGCCACCGTGCGCACGAACGGCTCGAGCTGTGTCGCACGGTAGACCTCGCCCATGCCGCCGCGGCCGAGCAGGTCCTCGACCACGAACGGGCCGATCCGGGTGCCGCGCGGCAGGCCGTCACCGGCCGGGGCCGGGGTGCCGGTCAGCGGCGTGGTCGCGGGCGGGAGCGCGGGGCGGGTGTCGTCTTGGGCCATGGCACGGTCCGGTGGTCGGCATAGTGTGGGGCGTGCGCGGCCGGCGGGGAACAGCGGCCGGGGGCACCGTGCCCGGCCCTGCGTCGCGCCCCTTCGACGCAGCCCAGCTACGCCTTCCCTGGCGCGCCCTGTTCCGGTCGCGCCGTGGGGCGCGCAAGGCATGCGTACTCAAGGAACACCCCACTAGACTCCACGCATGGCCGCAGGCGATCCCCCAGGACCCGACGACACCGCGTCCACCACCCAGCCGACCTCGCTCACGCGCGCCGGTGACGGTGAACTGCGCGCGGCCTACGTGGTGGTGGTGCACGGCGAGGGGCTCGGCACGCGGGCCCCGATCGAGGCGCGGCCGATGGTGGTCGGGCGCGGGCCGGAGGCGCACCTGCGGATCGACCACGGCAGCGTCTCGCGCCGCCACTGCGAGTTGTGGCGCGACGGCGACGTCTACCGCATCCGCGACCTCGGGTCGACCAACCGCACCCTGGTCAACGAGCGGCCGATCGAGGAGATGCGCCTGACCGACGGCGACCTGATCGTGGTCGGCAAGAGCATGCTCAAGTTCATCAGCCGCGCCTCGGTCGAGGCGCGCTTCCAGGACGCGCTGTACGAACTCGCCACCCACGACCCGCTGACCGGCCTGCCGAACCGCCGCCACTTCCTCGAGCGCACCGACGCCGAACCGGCGCGCGCGCGCCAGGCCGGTCGTCCGCTGGCGGTGGCGATCCTCGACCTCGACCGCTTCAAGGCGATCAACGACCGCCACGGGCACGCGCGCGGCGACGACGTGCTGCGCCACTTCGCGGTGCTGCTCAAGGCCGCCGCCGGTGACACCTCGGTCGCGGCGCGCCTCGGCGGCGAGGAGTTCGCCTGGCTGCTGCCCGAGACCGATCCCGACACCGCGCACGCGCGCTGCGAGGCGCTGCGCGTCGCGGTGCGCGACCTGATGCGCGCCGCGCCGCACAGCGACGAGGCGGTGACGGTGAGCATCGGGCTCGCCGCGTTCGACGCCGCGCGCGACGACCGGCTCGGCCTGCTGCAGCGCGCCGACCAGGCGCTGTACGAGGCCAAGCGCGGCGGCCGCGACCGCACCGTGTTCGCGCGCCCCTGAAACCGCCGGGCCCCGCTCGCGCGGGGCCCGTCGTTCCCCCCGGTCGTCCGGCGGGCGGGCCGCCGGACCCCGGATCGGCGCTGCTCAGGAGACCACGATCCGCTTCACGCTGCCGGGGACCTTCTTCGGCAGGGTGAGCGCGAGCACGCCGTTCTCGTAGTGCGCGACCACGCCTTCCGGGTCGACATCGGCACCGAGCGAGAAGCTGCGGCGCAGGTTGCCGACGAAGCGTTCGGAGCGGATCAGCCGCTCGGCCGCCTTCGACACCACCTCGCTGCGGATCTCGGCGCTGATCGTGAGCAGGTCACGGTCGACCGCGATGTGGATGTCGTCCTTCGCCACGCCCGGCAGCTCGGCCAGCACGCGGTACTCCTTGTCGCTCTCGAACACGTCGACCTTGAAGTCGACGCTGAGTTCGTTCGGGAACGGCAGCCCCCGGTTGAAGCCCATGCCCTTGAACAGCTCGGGGATCAGGCTGGCCTCGAACGGATCGAAGCGGATCATCGTGTTCATGGCGTCCTCCAGGTTCGGATTCAGGTTCGGGATCCGGCGGGGCGGCGGCGGGTTCGCGCCTGCGTGGGGACCGTGGCGTTCGCCCTTCGCCCCCCGTCTGCACCCAGTATCGGCGGCGCATCGCGCGCCGGCTTGCGCAGGATCAATCCCGGCACGCGCGCCGCTGCCCCGCTTGGCACGCCGGATGCGTGGCGACGGGACTTCCGGCAGGGGCCGGGCCGCGACGCGGCCCTACAATCGGGGATTCCGCCCGCCGGGGAGTCCCGCATGTCCCGCATCCTGACCGTCGCCGCGCTCGCGGCGGCCCTCGCGCCCAGCCTCGCCGTCGCCGCCGAAGCCGCCACCGAAGCGCGCGTGCTGCGCTACCCCGACGTCTCGCGCACCCACATCGCCTTCGTGCGCGGCGGGGATCTGTTCATCGTCGGCCGCGAGGGCGGGCAGGCCACGCGCCTGACCAGCGCACCGGGCGAGGAGCTGTACCCGAAGTTCTCGCCCGACGGCGCCTGGATCGCCTACTCGGCCGAGTTCACCGGCACCCGCCAGGTGTTCGTGACCCCGGCGTCCGGCGGCACGCCGCGCCAGCTCACCTTCCACAACGACGCGGGCCCGATGCCGTTCCGCGGCGGCACCGACTACCGCGTGCTCGACTGGACGCCGGACGGCAAGTCCATCGTGGTGCGCATGAACCGCCTGCCCTACGACGAGCGCGGCGGCCGGCCCTATCTCGTGCCCTTCGAGGGCGGGATCGAGACCCCGCTGGCGGTGCCTGAATCCGGCGGCGGGTCGCTGTCGCCCGATGGGCGCTCGTTCGTCTACACGCCGATCGACGCCGACTGGCGCGGCTGGAAGCGCTATCGCGGCGGGCGCGCACCGGATGTCTGGGTGTACGACCTCGCGCGCAACGCCTCGCGCCAGTTGACCACCTTCGCCGGCATGGACCAGAACCCGGCGTGGATCGGCGACAGCGTGTACTTCGCCTCCGATCGCACCGGCACGCTGAACTTGTACGCGATGCCGGCCGCTGCCGAGCGCGAGGCCAGCGCGCCGCGTGCGCTCACCACCTTCACCGACTTCGACGTGCTCTGGCCCTCGGGCGGCCCGGATGCGATCGTGTTCGAGCAGGGCGGGTTCCTGTGGCGCCACGACGCGGGCGCCACCGGCGCGGTGAAGGTGCCGGTGCGCATCGGCGACGACGCGGCCGGTGCGCTGCCGCGCTTCGTCGACGTCGCGCCCAACATCGAGTCCTTCGGCCTGTCGCCGGACGGCGCGCGCGCGGTGTTCGGCGCGCGCGGCGAGGTGTTCACCGTGCCGGCCAAGGACGGCATCGCGCGCAACATCAGCCGCACGCCCAGTGCGCGCGAGCACAGCGTGTCGTGGTCGCCGGACGGCAGGACCGTCGCCTACCTGTCGGACGAGAGCGGCGAGTACGAGATCTGGGTCCGGCCGCAGGACGGCCGCGGCAGCGCACGGCGCATCACCACCGACGGCACGGTGTGGAAGTTCCCGCCGGTCTGGGCGCCGGACTCGAAGCACCTGGCCTACGCCGACAGGGACCTGCGCCTGCGCGTGGTCGACGTCGCCTCCGGCAAAGTCACCGACGTCGACCGCGGCGGGGTGGAGGACATCACCGAATACACCTGGTCGCCCGATTCGCGCTGGCTCGCCTACGCCAAGACCAATTCGACCCGCATGCAGTCGATCTGGGCCTGGTCGATGGGTTCCGGCAAGACGTCCCAGCTCACCTCCGACCAGGCCAACGAGTTCTCGCCGGCCTTCGACCCGCAGGGCCGGTACCTGTATTTCCTGTCCAACCGCGACTACTCGGGCCTGACCTTCAGCGCCTACGAGTTCAACTACCTCTACGCCAACGCCACCCGCATCTACGCCGCCACGCTCTCCGCCGACGGCCCGGCGCTGAACCGCCCGAAGTCGGACGAGACCGCGGCCGCCGCCGGCGCGCCGGCGAAGGGCGCCAAGGACACCCAGGGCAAGGCCGACGCCAAGCCCGCGATGAAGTTCGACCTCGCCGGCTTCAACGACCGCGTGGTCGCGCTCAACGTCCCGCCCGGCAACTACCAGGGCCTGTCGGCCAACGGCAATGCGGTGTTCTTCGGCGCGGCGACCAACCCGCAGGGCGGCCCGCTGGTCCTGCGCACGCTGGCGATCGACGGCGACAAGCCCGAGGACGTGGCCGCCGGCATCACCGCGTACACGCTGTCCGCCGATGGCAACAAGATCCTCGTGCGCAGCGGCAACGACTGGGCCATCGTCGACGCCAAGCCCGGCCAGGACGTGTCGAAATCGAAACTGGACCTGTCGGGCCTGCAACTGAAGATCGACCCGCGCACCGAGTGGTCGCAGATGTACGTCGACGCCTGGCGCATCCTGCGCGACTGGTTCTACGACCCCGGCATGCACGGCGGCATCGAACGCTGGAACGCGATCCGCGACCGCTACGCGCCGCTGGCCGCGGCGGTCACCACGCGCGAGGACTTCAACTACGTGCTGCACGAGATCGCCGGCGAGGCCAATGCCGGCCACGTCTACGTCGAGCGCGGCCCGTCCGCCAGCGCCGAGGTGCAGCGCAGGCCCGGCGGCCTGCTCGGCGCCGAGTTCGCCGCCGATCCGTCCGGCTACTTCCGCATCGCGCGCATCTTCCGTGGCGAGAACTGGGATGCCGCCAACCGCTCGCCGCTGGACGAGCCCGGCGTGGACGTGAAGGAGGGCGAGTTCCTCATCGCCGTCGACGGCGTCGACGCGCGATCGGTGCGCAATCCGTGGGCGCTGCTGGAGAACAAGGCCGACCAGGTGGTCGAGCTCACGGTCAACGCGCGTCCGTCGGCCGATGGCGCGCGCACCGTGCGCGTGAAGACCATCGCCAACGAGCAGAACCTGCGCTACCTCGCCTGGGTGGCGGAGCGGCGCGCCATCGTCGACCGCCTGTCCGGTGGCCGCATCGGCTACATCCACCTGCCCAACACCGCGCAGGACGGCAACCGCGAGTTGAACAAGTGGCTGGCCCCGCTGGCGCACAAGGACGCGCTGATCATCGACGATCGCTACAACGGCGGCGGCTTCATCCCCGACCGCATGATCGAACTGCTCGCGCGCACCCCGCTCAACTACTGGAAGCGCCGCGGCCTGGAGCCGCAGCCCACGCCCAACATCGTCCATCGCGGCCGGAAGGCGATGCTGGTCAACGGCCTGTCCAGTTCCGGCGGCGACGCCCTGCCGTACTACTTCCGCAAACTCGGCCTCGGCAAGCTGATCGGCACCCGCACCTGGGGCGGGCTGATCGGCATCTCCGGCAATCCCTCGCTGGTCGACGGTGGCTCGATCCTCGCCGCGACCTTCCGCTTCATGTCCACGGACGGGTCATGGTCGGTCGAGAACGAAGGCGTGGCGCCCGACATCGAGGTGGTCGACCGCCCCGAACTGATCGCCGCCGGCCGCGACCCGTCGCTGGAGAAGGCGGTCGAGGTCCTGCTGGAGGAACTGCGCGCCAACCCGCCGCAGCCGGTGGTGGCGCCGCCGGCGCCCACCGAGTTCCGCTGAGGCTCGGGTGTGCCGCACACGGTGCCGAAGCGAGCGCAGCACGCGACCTAGGGTGCACTGAGTCCGCGAATTGCACCGAGCCCATCGGTGCGGCGCAATTCGCGCTGCGCGTTGCACCCTGCGCGGCTCAGCCGGGCACTTTGGCGCGCTCTCGCTCCTGGTCCCCGGTCTCCGAACGGCACCGTGCGGTCAAGGCCGCCATCGCCTGCCGGAACGGACGCGGACCGTGGCTGATGCGGGCCACGCCGATGCGCGCGAGCGCCGAGGTCGGCGGCGTGCTTCCGGTGGCCATGACGTTGATCGGCAGCGCGCAGCCGGCGCAGACCCGTGCGATCAGGTCCGGCGCGACCAGGCCGGGTACGAAGAACCCGTCGGCGCCGGCCTGCGCATAGGCGTCGCAGCGGGCGATCGCCGACTCGACGAGCGAGGCGTGCGTGGCAGGCTCGCTCGCCAGGAACACGTCGGTCCGCGCGTTGATGAACAACGGCACCCCGAAGGCGTCGGCGGCGGCACGCAGGGCCGCGATGCGGCGCGATTGTTCCTGCGGCGGATACAGGCCCTCGCCCTGAACGATGCGGTCCTCGAAGTTCACCCCGACAGCACCCGTGCGAAGGATCGCCGTGGTCGTCGCGACCAGATCGTCGGGCGCGGCCGCATAGCCGCCCTCGAAATCGACCGTCAGTGGCAGGTCCACCGACGCCGCGATGCGCGAGGCGATGAAGGCCAGCATGTCGAGCGGGATCGCCTCGCCGTCGTCGTAGCCCTGGGCAGCCGCCACCGACCAGCTTCCGGTGGCCACCGCGCGCGCGCCGGCGGCGGCGACCGCGCGCGCCGATCCCGCGTCCCAGATGTTGTAGAGCACCAGCGGTTCGCCCCGGACGTGGAGGGCGTGCAGGCTGCGTGCGCGTTCGGACGGGGTCATGTTGTCTTCTCCATGGCGGCAATCCGCCGTTCCAGATCGATCAGCCAGCGTTTGCGCCACAGGCCACCGCCGTAGCCGGTGAGCGCACCGTCGGCGCCGATCACGCGGTGGCAGGGGATGACCAGGGCCAGTGAATTCTCGCCGTTCGCGCGCGCGACCGCGCGCATCGCGGATGGTGCGCCGATCGCTGCGGCGACCTCGGCATAGCTGCGCGTGCGGCCGACCGGAATGTCGCGCAGGGCGTCCCACACCCGCCGCGCGAACACGCTTCCGTGGTAGGCGACTGGCACCTCGAAGCGCGCGCCTTCGCCGGCGAAGTAGCGTCGCAGTTCGTCCGCAACCTGCTCGGTCGGCGCGCACCGCCCGATGCCCAGTTCGCCGCGCACGCCGTGCTGGAGCCGCCGCAGTTCCGTCGGCAGCGCCTTGCGCCCGACGAATTCCAGCAGGTGCAGCGCGCGCGGATCGGCCACCGCGATCATCGGCCCGATTGGCGTGTCGATGCAGTCGGCCTTGAGCAGCTCGCGGCCGGTGAAGCGCCCGGGGGCCACCCCGAGGAGCCGGGCGAAGGCGTCGCGGAAGCCAGACGGCGACGCGAACGCCGCTTCCACCTGCGCATCGATCACGCGGCCCCCGCGCGCGAGGGTCTCGAAGCCGTCGCGCACGCGCGATGCGCGCGCGAACTCGAGGAAGGTCATGCCGAACTGGCGGCGGAAGGCGCGTCGCACGGTGGACGCATCGAAGCCCAGTGTGGTCACGTCGGCCTTGGTCCAGCGCCGTGCGCGGTCCGCGCCCCAGGCCGCCATCACCGCCGCCACCACCGGGTCGGCGGCGGTGGCGGTGGCCAGCGGATGGCAGCGCAGGCAGGGCCGGAACCCCGCCGCCACGCACTCGGCCACGGTGCGGAAGAAGCGACAGTTCTCGCGCAGCGGCTTGCGGGCGGGGCAGGTCAGGCGGCAGAACACGCCGGTGGTGGTGACGCCGACGAAAGCGCGCCCGTCGTAGCCGGGATCGCGGGCGATCAACGCGTCGTAGAGCGTGGCGTCGGAGGCGTCGAGCAGGTCCATGCCGATGTTGTAGCCGATCCGCGCGACGGCGTGCGCCGTGGATCGGGCGTGGATTCACGCCGGCAGGTGAAGGAGGCTGCCTCGGTGGCAACCAGCCGTTCCACCCGGCAGGGTACGTGGCGCACGACCACGCGCAGACGATCGATGGCCGCGACAACGGCGGCGGCTCCATCCCCGACCGCATGATCGAACGGCTCGCGCGCGCCCGCTCGAGGGCTGAAGGCGCCGCGGGCAGGTGCCGCAGCCCGGGCCGAGCATCGTGCAGGACGGCCCGAAGGCGATGCGGGTCGACGGCCAGTCGCGTTCCGCATGGCATGATCGTCGCAGCGTGCAATGAGCGCGGCGACGCACCGGGCCCATCGGTGCAGCGCG
>Ga0209450_10000414_pt1 | contig 22047 bp, 22 predicted proteins | sample FrelakmetLWP11LW_FD_187149 | JGI IMG/M metagenome (GOLD analysis project Ga0209450, IMG submission 187149) | Freshwater lake sediment microbial communities from the University of Notre Dame, USA, for methane emissions studies - LWP11 LW (SPAdes)... | ecosystem: Environmental > Aquatic >...
CAAGAACCCGTCCAGCCAGCAGGTTGCTGCGCAGCGCGCACGCAAGAAGGTGAAGAAGAACGTCGCCGAGGGCATCGCCCATGTGCATGCGTCGTTCAACAACACGATCATCACGATCACCGACCGGCAGGGCAACGCCCTGTCGTGGGCCAGCTCCGGCGGCCAGGGCTTCAAGGGCTCGCGCAAGTCGACCCCGTTCGCGGCGCAGGTTGCTGCCGAGCAGGCGGGCCGCGCGGCCGTCGAGTGCGGCGTGAAGAACCTGGAAGTCCGGATCAAGGGCCCCGGTCCCGGGCGCGAGTCGAGCGTGCGCGCCCTGAACGCGCTCGGCTTCCGCATCTCCTCGATCCAGGACGTGACTCCGGTGCCGCACAATGGCTGCCGGCCGCCGAAACGCCGCCGCGTCTAGCGCAGGAGACCATCGCGATGGGCATCGACAACCTCGTGTCAGCGCACTGACCCCGGCCGCCTTGGGCGGCCGCGCGGCAGCAGCGCAGACTTAATGCAGATCACTGCAGGATAGGAAACAGCAAATGGCTCGCCATACCGGAGCAAAACTCAAGCTTTCGCGCCGCGAAGGCACCGATCTCTTCCTGAAGAGCGCGCGGCGCGCGCTCGACACCAAGTGCAAGGCCGACTCCAAGCCCGGCCAGCATGGCCGGATCTCCGGCGCGCGCATGTCCGACTACGGCGTGCAGTTGCGCGAGAAGCAGAAGGTCAAGCGCATGTACGGCGTGCTCGAGCGCCAGTTCCGCCGCTACTTCCAGGAAGCGGCCCAGCGCAAGGGCAACACCGGTGCCACCCTCATCGGCCTGCTCGAGTCGCGGCTCGACAACGTCGTCTACCGGATGGGCTTCGGCTCGACCCGTGCCGAGGCGCGCCAGCTCGTGTCGCACCGTGCCATAGCGGTCAACGGCGAGACGGCGAGCATTCCGTCGATGATGGTGAGGCCGGGCGACGTGATCAGCGTGCGTGACAAGTCCAAGAAGCAGGGCCGCATCGCCGAGGCGCTGTCGCTGGCCGAGCAGTCGGGCATGCCGTCGTGGGTCGAGGTCGACCCGAAGAAGATGGAAGGCAAGTTCAAGAACCTGCCCGAGCGCGACGAGGTCGCCCAGGACGTCAACGAGTCGCTGGTCGTCGAGCTGTACTCGCGTTGACCGGCGTATGAGCCGCCGGGTTCGCCGCGTGGTGAGCCCGACTACCTGTTTCCGGCATGGGGCAGCCGGCAACCTGCCCCCGACCGTCCATCAGCCTTATCGGTGTAACGAACCGAGGGTATTGAAAAGGGATCGTTCATGTCAGCTACTGCAATGCTCAAGCCGCGCGCCATCGAGGTCGAAGCGAGCGGCTCCAACTCCGCCATCGTCACGATGGAGCCTTTCGAGCGCGGCTACGGCCACACGCTCGGCAATGCGCTGCGCCGCATCCTGCTGTCGTCGATGATCGGCTATGCGCCGACCGAGGCGCAGATCGCCGGCGTGGTGCACGAGTACTCGACCGTCCCCGGCGTCCGGGAGGACGTTGTCGACATCCTGCTGAACCTCAAGGGCGTCGTCTTCAAGCTGCACAACCGCGAAGAGGTGACGCTGACCCTGCGCAAGGAAGGCGAGGGGCTGGTCACTGCCGCCGACATCGAGCTGCCGCACGACGTCGAGATCATCAACCCGGATCACGTGATCGCGCACCTGACCGGCGGTGGCCGACTGGAGATGCAGATCAAGGTCGAGATGGGCCGCGGCTACGTGCCGGGCAACCTGCGCGCGTTCCGCGACGATCATTCGAAAACCATCGGCCGCATCGTGATGGATGCGTCGTTCTCGCCGATCAAGCGCGTCTCGTACACGGTGGAGAGCGCCCGCGTCGAGCAGCGCACCGACCTCGACAAGCTGGTGATGACGATCGAGACCAACGGCGCCATCACGCCGGAAGAAGCGGTGCGCCAGTCGGCGCGCCTGCTGGTCGAGCAGCTGTCGGTGTTCGCCGCCCTCGAGGGCGTAGCCGAGCCGCTCGGTGCCGGCGGTGCGCGCGCGGCAACCCAGGTCGACCCGATCCTGCTGCGTCCGGTCGACGACCTGGAGCTGACGGTCCGCTCGGCCAACTGCCTGAAGGCCGAGAACATCTTCTACATCGGCGACCTGATCCAGCGCACCGAGAACGAACTGCTGAAGACGCCGAACCTCGGCCGCAAGTCGCTGAACGAGATCAAGGAAGTCCTGGCCGCCCGCGGCCTGACCCTTGGGATGAAACTGGAGAATTGGCCGCCTGCCGGCCTCGAGAAGTAGGGAAGTGGGAGCACTACCCCAACCGACCCGCCCATCGCAGGGATCGAAGAGTCGGAATCAACGAAGACTGAAAGGAACAACGAAATGCGTCACGGACACGGATTGCGGAAGCTGAACCGCACCAGCAGCCATCGCCTGGCGATGCTGCGCAACATGTCGAACTCTCTGCTGCGCCACGAGCGCATCAAGACCACGCTGCCGAAGGCGAAGGAACTGCGGCGCGTCGTCGAACCGCTGATCACGCTGGCCAAGGAGCCGACGGTGGCCAACCGCCGCCTGGCCTTCAACCGACTGCGCGACCGGGAGATGGTGGTGAAGCTCTTCGACGAGCTCGGGCCGCGCTACAAAGCCCGCAACGGCGGCTACACGCGCATCCTGAAGTTCGGCTTCCGCGTTGGCGACAATGCGCCGATGGCGCTGATGGAACTAGTCGATCGCCCCGAGACACCGGCGGTCGCGGCTGAAGGCGCTGAAAAGGGCGAGTAGCCGCTCGGCGATGCGCGGCTTCACTTCGTCGACGCCGAACGGCCCCGGTGGTGACGAGGTGCGACGTGCCCCCTGAAGTTCTGCTTGTGCTGACGAACTGCCCGGACGAGGAGACGGCCGACCGTATCGCCACCTCGCTGGTCGAGAACCGGCTTGCCGCCTGCGTCAACGCACTGCCGCCAGTCGAGTCGACGTACCGCTGGCAGGGTTCGGTGGAACAGGCCATCGAAGTGCCGCTGCTGATCAAGTGCACACGTGAGCGCTATCCGGCGCTCGAGGAGGCGATCCGTCAGTTGCACCCGTACACGGTGCCCGAGATCGTCGCCTTCCCCGTCGTCGCCGGGTTTGCGCCCTACCTTCGCTGGGTGGCGGACGAAACCACGCCGCCGATGGTGGCCTGACACGGCGGCGGATGCAGCCGCGTCAGGCGCGCTTGCCGCGCGTCAGGCGGTGATCTCGCGCGACACGATCCGGTACTTGAAGTTGTCGGGATCGAGGCTGTCGACGCGGCCGTCTGCGGTTTCCGCCTGCGGGTACATCAGGAAGCCGACCGGCGCGCCTTTCGAACCCGGCAGCTTGATGTCGTGGGCGTAGTTGTAGGCGAGCCAGTTGCCTTCCCAGTTGCCGAACAGGAAGGACCGCATCTGCTTGACCACGTCGTCGGCCAGCGTCAGGTTCGGCCGCTCCTCGAGCACGACCTTGCGAACGTCGGCCGGATCGACCGGCACCCAACCGATGTCGTGTGCATAGAACTCGGCGCGGCAGTGCTGCGCCTTGGTGATATCGCCGAGCCTGCCCATGCTCTTGTATCCGCGCGGCGACTCGACGACCCGCACTCCGTAGACGTCGCGTGCGGGCACCCCGGCGGCACGGCAAAGAGCGACGAACAGGGCGTTGAGATCGGCGCACTTGCCCGACAGCGCCCCCGTTTCGAGCATTGCCTTGACATCGCCGGCGCCGCAGCCGCGGGTCTTCGGGTCGCGGAACGTGTTCTCCACCGTCCAGTCGTAGATTGCGCGCGCCTTCTGCACATCGGTGCGCGCGCCCCTGGTGATCCCGTCGGCAGTCGTCTTGACGATGCCGTCGGTCGGCATCAGTTCGGTCGACCTCAGATAAAGCGTCTGCTCCTCGCGGGACGCCAGCATGCCGGCGCCCGGCTTCAGGTCGACGTTTCGCTCGCGCACTTCAAAGCGGCTGATGACTTCCAGCACCGGCTGAGTTTCGCCGGGCTTGAAGACGGCTGATGCGATCACCGCGCGATAGCTGGGGTCATAGACGATCTCGACCTTCTCGGCGTTGCCGTTCCAGCTGTTGGCAAGCGTCTTGAAGTAGTCGGTGTCCTGCGAAAGCGGCAAAGGCATCCAGGCGCGAACCTGGCCCTTCGCCTGCGCGATCTCCAGCCGGGCGGACGTTTCGAAGCTTCGCCAGCCCCTGGACTGCGAGCGGGCGACGATAGGTTTCGCCGCGGCAATGATCGCGGAGGCCGGAACGGCTTTCAGCAAAGTACGGCGCTGCATTGGTGATTGCCTTCGATCGAATGGGCCCCTCCGGGGCACCGCTCAGCATGCATGCGCATCAGCAACGCACGCCCGCGCGAAGTCTAGCGGCGCGGGCTTCCCGGGCGGGACGGCCGCAACAGCGCGCGCAGGGTCTTCTCCACCTCGGGGTTCGCCCAGTCGATGGTCCCGACCAGCACGTAACGGAGGGCCCCGTCGGCATCGATGACGAAGCTGCTGGGAAAGATTCGCACCTTCCAGGCCCGGGCCACGCCGCCGTCGGTGTCGCGCACGATGGGAAAGGCCACCGGCACCTTCTTCAGGAAGGCGCGGATGCGCGGTTCGCCCTCCTGGAAGTTCACTGCAAGGATCTCGAAGGCCTCGCCTGCCAGCTTCTCGCGCAGACGCTGCATCGACGGCATCTCGTCGATGCACGGCTCGCACCAGCTGGCCCAGAAGTTGACGACGACCACCTTGCCTTGAAGGTCAGACAACGCAAGGGGCTGGCCGTCGAGCGTTCTGAGTTGGATCGCCGGCGCCTCGGTCGGCCCGGTCCACACCTGCAGCCCACCCTGCGCATGGGCTGCGAGCGCTGCAGCGGCGACCAGCAGAGCGGCCGCATGGCGACCGAAGACGCCTAACAGCAGCCGAGCAGCCATTGCGCTTGCGCGGGTCACGGACTGTTCCTGAGAGGGACCGACAGGGGTGCAGGCGCGCATTATTCCGCGGTCCGGTCCGCGCGCGATGCGCCCACTATGATCGGTGCGATGGAATCCGAAGGTCGCGTTCGCATCGACAAGTGGCTGTGGGCCGCGCGTTTCTTCAAGACGCGCACGCTGGCGGCCGATGCGGTCGACCTCGGGCGAGTGAGGGTGAACGGCGAGCGGGTCAAGCCGGCGCGTGAGGCACGGGTGGGCGATCGCGTCGAGGTCCATCTCGGCGAGATGCGCAGCGAGTTCGTGATCCGCGCACTGTCGGCGCAGCGAGGGCCGGCGCCGGTGGCGCAGCAGTTGTACGAGGAAACCGCCGACAGCCGCATGCGCCGCGAGAGGCGCCGCGAACAGGTGCATTACGGTGCCGAGCCGGCGCGATCGATCAAGGGCCGGCCGACCAAGCGCGAAGGTCGCGTGCTGCGCTCTGCGCGCGGCAGATCGCCCGACGGCGATTGAGGCGCCGGCAACCCATTGCTCTCAGGGCCCGCTCATCGGCCGGCCCGGATCCTGCTGGCGCATCCGCCGCCGCCACCAGCGGCGCAGGCCCGTCGGACGGTCGGTCAGCACGCGGCGGACCCACAGCAGGATCAGCAGCATCACCGCCAGCACGGTCATGGTGGCGATCATCAGGACGAAGCCGTGCGGATGCTGAGCACCGGGGATCCGCTCGAAGTTCATGCCCCACAGGCCGGCGATGAGCGTCAGCGGCGCGAAGACCGCGGTGATCACGGTCAGGATGCGCATGATCTGATTGGTCCGGTGCGCGGTTGCCGAGAAATGCAGCTGCACCGCCGATTCGACCGAATTCTCCAGCCGGCCGGCGTGGCTGAGCACCCGCTCGATGTGCTCGATCACGTCGGCGACCCGCACCAGGTAGGCGTCGCTGTGCTGCGCCTCGGGCGTCGAATCCAGATAATCGTCGCGCAATTCCTGGATCGCGTCGCGCTGCTCCTCGCACAGGTTCTGCAGCCGGCGCAGCTCGATGCGCGCATCGAGCAGCGCCGGCCAGTCCTCGAACGGCCGCCGGCGGTCGAGCAGCTCGCGCTGCCAGCGGTCGAGCCGGTCCGTCAACGGCTGGCGCAGGTCGAGGTAACGATCGACCATGCCGTTGACCAGCCGCAGCATCAGGTCCTCCGGCCGCTGCGGCAGGCGGGCAGTCACGCTGTCGGCGCCGGCGCGCGGCTTCGACTCGAGCAGCCGCTGCCTCACCTGCTCGATGGTGCGCGAACCCGTGTTGCGGACCGTAACCAGCAGCCGCTCGAAGATGAAGAAGGTGACCGGGCGAGTGACGATCGGCTGCAGCCGGAGGCCGCGGCTGCGGTGCTCCGGCAGATGGTCGACGTCGGCCAGCGGCGTGAGGCTGCGGTCTTCTCCGGGCGTCAGCTTGCGGAAGACCAGCATCTGGTAGTCGGCGGTCGAGCCGAAGTACGACGGGTGCTGCAGGTTGGCTGCGTCCTTCAGGTGCAGGTCGTCGATACGCACTCCGGTGAGATTGATGACCGCCGTTCGCAGCGCCTCGCGATCGGCGTGCAACTGATCGTGCGTCAGGTCGAACCAGTGAAACCCAGCGGCGGCGGGCGCCTGCGGCGCCACATCCAGGCGGACCGCGACTTCCGGCTGAATGTGCAGCCAGATCATTGAACGCTCAGCGCTCCGTTGCCAGCCATTGCGCCGCCTGCAACGCAAAATAGGTGAGCACACCGTCGGCGCCGGCGCGCTTGAACCCGAGCAGCGATTCGAGCACGACCTGTTTCTCGTCGAGCCAGCCGTTGATCGCAGCGGCCTTGAGCATCGCGTACTCGCCGCTGACCTGATAGACGTAGGTCGGCATGCGGAACTCGTCCTTGACCCGCCGGACGATGTCCAGGTACGGCATGCCGGGCTTCACCATCACCATGTCGGCGCCCTCGGCAATGTCGAGCGCCACCTCGCGCAGCGCCTCGTCAGTGTTGGCCGGGTCCATCTGATAGACGGCTTTGTTCGACTTGCCCAGATTCGACACCGATCCGACCGCGTCGCGGAACGGGCCGTAGAAGGCGCTGGCGTACTTGGCCGAGTAGGCCATGATCCGCGTGTGGATATGCCCGGCGGCCTCGAGCGACTGGCGGATCGCACCGATGCGGCCGTCCATCATGTCGCTCGGCGCGACGATGTCGACCCCGGCGTCGGCCTGCACCATCGCCTGCTGGCGCAGCACGGCGATCGTCTCGTCGTTCAGCACGTATCCGGTGTCGTCGATCAGCCCGTCCTGCCCGTGCGTGGTGAAGGGATCGAGCGCCACGTCGGTCAGCAGGCCGAGCTCGGGGAAACGGCGCTTCAGTTCGCGCACCGCGCGCGGCACCAGGCCGTCGGGGTTGGTCGCTTCACGGCCGTCGGCTGACTTGAGCTGGATGTCGATGACCGGAAACAGCGCCATGACCGGGATACCCGCGGCGACGCACTGCTCCGCCACCGGCAGCAGCAGATCGACGGACAGCCGCTGCACGCCGGGCATCGAAGCAACATCCTCGCGCCGGTTTTGACCATCGCGCACGAAGACCGGATAGATCAGGTCGTCGGTCGTCAGGCGGTGCTCGCGCATCAGCCGGCGGGAAAACTCGTCGCGGCGCATGCGGCGCAGGCGTATCGCAGGGTACTGGGAGATCGTCGACATACGTGGAATTCCGGGCTTTCTTTGGCGCAGGATTCGGCGAAACTCGCAAGAGGCGATTCGCGTCGCCTCCCGCTGATTCCTCCCTGAGCGGGGCCTTCAATGGCATTGAGCCCCGGGCACATGCCCGGGGCGTTTTTTTGCCCGGCGATGATACGCGCGGCTGCCTCGTGTGCCCGCGTCAGTTGCTCAGCCCTCGATGACCTGCGAGAGCGTCATTCGCAGCTCATCGAGTCCTTCGCGCTTCAGGCCCGAGAACAGCTGCACCGAAACCGGCATCGGCAGCGATGCGGCGCGGTATTCGGCCTGGGCCAGCATGCGTGCGCGTTCGGCACGGCCGATCTGGTCGGCCTTGTTCAGCAGCAGGTGAACCCGCAGCCGCTCGGCGTCGGCGCGTGCGGCGAGCCAGGCCAGCAGGTGCTCGTCTGCCGCGGCCAGCGGCCGGCGGGCGTCCATCACCAGCACCACGGCGGCCAGCAGGCGGCGACTGGACAGGTAGCCGCCGACCAGCTGGTCCCAGCGTGACCGCGTGTCCTCGTGCACGCGGGCGAAGCCGTAGCCGGGCAGGTCGACCAGGTGGCCGACGACTCTTGGCGTGCCGTCCGCTTCGCGCTCGGTCAGTTCGAAGAAGTTGAGCAGCTGCGTGCGCCCGGGCGTCTTGCTGGCATGCGCCAGCTGGCGCTGTGCCGTGAGCACGTTGATGACCGTCGACTTGCCGACGTTCGATCGTCCGACGAATGCAATCTCCGGAACCATGGCCAGCGGCGCGCGGTTCAGCTGCGCCAGTTCGGCGACTGAAACCGTGAACCGGGCGGACTCGAAGTGCAGCACAGTCAGGCGGAGAATCGAAGAAAACGCGGCGACCACAGATGGGGCCACTGGGGGCTCCGGTAGAATACGCGGCTTTGATCCGGCGCCCCTGCCGGTGCCGACGCCGGCACGGGCACGTCAAGAAGAACTGGCCATGAAATCCACTTTCCTTTCGATGCGTCCTGTCAGCTGCGGCCGGATCCTGGCGACTGCAGCGGTCGGGCTGGCGATTCCGTTTGCCGCATTTGCGCAGGACAAGGCGGCCGCCAAGCCGGACCTGAAGCGTGGCCAGGAAGTCGCCAATTCGATCTGCGTGGCGTGCCACGGTGCCGACGGCAACTCGACCATCGCTGCCAATCCGAAGCTGTCCGGGCAGGACTCCGCGTACCTGCTGAAGCAGCTGAACGACTATGCCAAGCCGGCAAGCGACAAGAGTGCGCGCGTCAACAGCATCATGTCCGGCATCCTCGGCGGTATCTCGGCCGCTGACCGGCTGCACGTGGCCGCGTTCTACGCGAGCCAGCCGCACAAGCCGGGCGTGGCGCGAAATCGCGAGACGCTCGAACTTGGCCAGCGCATCTACCGGGCTGGTGTCCCGGAGCGTGGCGTGCCGGCCTGCAGCGGCTGCCACAGCCCCTCGGGCGCCGGCATCCCGGCGCAGTACCCGCGCCTGGCCGGCCAGCACGCCGAATACACCGTCGCCCAGCTGAAGGCCTTCCACGACGGCACCCGGCGCAACAACGTGCCGATGACGCAGATTGCCGCGCGGCTGTCCGACGCCGAGATGAACGCGGTGGCCGACTACGTGGCCGGGCTGCGCTAGCGGTGGGCAGGCGCCGCTGCCCGGCGGCGGCTACTGCTTGCCGAAGACTTCGTTGATCTGCTGGGTGACACGGATGAAGGTGGTCCGCTTCGACAGCTCCTTGAGGCGGCGCGCGCCGACATAGGTGCACGCCGAGCGCACTCCGCCCAGGATCTCCTGCACCGTGCGCGCCACCTCGCCTCGATAGGGCACCAGCACCTCCTTGCCCTCGGCCGCCCGGTACTCGGCCACACCGCCCGCATACAGTTCCATCGCCGTGCGGCTGCTCATGCCGTAGAAACGCTGCAGCTTCTCGCCGTTGCGCTCGACGATCTCGCCGCCGCATTCGTCGTGCCCGGCGAGCATGCCGCCGAGCATCACGAAATCGGCGCCGCCGCCGAAGGCCTTGGCCACGTCGCCTGGCGTGGTGCAGCCGCCGTCGGCACAGATGTGGCCGCCGAGGCCGTGCGCGGCATCGGCGCATTCGATCACCGCCGACAGCTGCGGATAGCCGACGCCGGTCAGGCTGCGCGTCGTGCACACCGAGCCGGGCCCGATGCCTACCTTGACGATGTCGGCGCCGGACAGGATCAGCTCCTCGGTCATCTCGCCGGTGACGACGTTGCCGGCCATGATGACCAGCTCCGGATGCCGGCTGCGCAGGCGGGTGACGCAGGTGACGAAGTTCTCGTGATACCCGTTGGCGACATCGACGCACACGTACTGCACTGCACCGGGCGCGGCGTGCATGAGCTTGTCGAACTTGTCCTCGTCGGCCCGCGTGATGCCCATCGAGTAGAAGGCGGCAGACTTGCGCTCGAGTGCGGTGAAGAAGCGGACGTAATCGTCGATTCCGTAGTGCTTGTGCAGGGCCGTCGACAGCCCGAAACGGTCGAGCGCCTGCGCCAGCTCGAAGGTGCCGATGGTGTCCATGTTGGCGGCGATGATCGGGATGCCGCGGTACGGCGCTTTGGCATGGCGAAACGAGAACTCGCGCGTGATGTCGACCTCACTGCGCGAGGTCAGCGTCGAACGCTTGGGGCGGATGAGCACGTCCCTGTAGTCGAGCTTGACCTCATGTTCGATGTGCATCGGCGTTTCTCCGGTGGAGCGCGGCGCGGCAAGTGTAGGGCCCGGCGGGCCGGAACCTTGGGCTATGGTGCGGGTCAGAAGGCAGCCGGCCCGCTGCTCGCGCGGTAAGGTTTGCCTCCTTCCGCCGACTGTCGTCTTGACGTTGCCCCCAGGGAGTTGTGCATGCTGATCCGCCAGCGAAGCGACATTGCACCATCGGAGATCACGCCACCAGGCGTCTGGCGCGAGCGCAGGACGCTCCTGCAGGCAGCGGTCGCGGCTGGCCTGGTCGGCGCCGCGGGAAGGGCAGTTGCGCAGAACCCCGCCGCCTCCAAGCTTGCGGGCAAGCCCAGCCCGCTGTCGACGATGGAACGACCCACCGCGCAGGACTTGGTGACCAGCTACTGCAACTTCTACGAGTTCGGCACCGAGAAGGAAGATCCTTTGCAGCACGCGCCGAAGCTGCTCCGAACGCGTCCCTGGCAGGTTGCTGTCGATGGCGAAGCGCGTCGTCCGCGCAGCTTCGACATCGACGAGCTGCTGAAACTGGCGCCGATGGAAGAGCGCATCTACCGGCTGCGCTGCGTCGAGGCGTGGTCGGCGGTCGTGCCCTGGATCGGCTATCCGCTGGCCGAACTGATCCGGCGCGTCGAGCCGACCGGCAACGCCAAGTATGTTGAATTGACCACCCTGGCCGACCCGAAGCAGATGCCGGGGCTGCGATCGCGCGTGCTCGACTGGCCGTACGTTGAAGGACTGCGAATGGACGAGGCGATGCATCCGCTGACGTTGCTCACCTTCGGCCTGTATGGCGAGGTGCTGCCGAACCAGAACGGTGCGCCGCTGCGGATCGTGGTGCCTTGGAAGTACGGCTTCAAGAGCGCCAAGTCGCTCGTTCGCGTCCGTCTCGTCGAGCGGCAACCTGTCAACAGCTGGCAGAAGTCAGCGCCGAACGAATACGGCTTCTATTCGAACGTCAATCCGAACGTCGATCATCCGCGCTGGAGCCAGGCGAGCGAGCGGCGCCTGGGCGAGGACGGCCTCTTCGCCCGCCGCCGGCCGACGCAGATGTTCAACGGCTACGGCGAGCAGGTGGCGTCGCTCTATGCCGGCATGGACCTGAAGCGGTTCTACTAAGAAGCTCTGCGCTTCATGCCTCGGGGTCGAGCCCGCTCGGTGGAAAACGACTTGAGCCTGTCGACGTGAGTGGATGGCGCATTCCGTTGCTGGCGCGGTTCTCGGCGATCGTGCCGCCGGTGTTGCGGCCGCGCACGTTCGCGCGGCTGCAAGCGGCTCTGTTCATGGCCGCGCTGCTGCCGCTGGGGCGGCTGTTCTTCCTCGGCGCCTCGGGGGGACTGGGCGCCAACCCGGTCGAATTCGTGATCCGCTCGCTTGGCACCTGGACGCTGGTTGCACTCGTCGTCACGCTGTCGATCACGCCGCTGCGGCTGGCCACCGGATGGGCGTGGCCGATGCGGCTGCGACGGATGTTCGGCCTGTTCACCTTCTTCTATGCCGTGCTGCACTTTTGCGCCTACCTGTGGCTGGACCAGTGGTTCGACATGGCGGCGATCTGGAAGGACGTGCTGAAGCGGCGCTACATCACAGCCGGCTTTGCCGCCATGGTGCTGCTGCTGCCGCTGGCGGTGACGTCGAGCAACGGCTGGGTGAAGCGCCTCGGCGGGCGCAACTGGCAGCGCCTGCATAGGCTCGTCTACGTGATCGCAGCGCTCGCGGTCGTGCACTTCTGGTGGCAGAAGGCGGCCAAGAACGACGTCGGCGAGCCGCTCGTGTATGCCGTTGTCATTGGCCTGCTGCTCGGCGTGCGCCTGCTGCGCTGGGCGCAGCAGCGCTATGGCAGCATCGACTCGAGCGCGAACAGTTCCTCGATCGTCTCCCGGCGGCGAATCTCGTAGACCCGCTCGCCGTCGACCATCACCTCGGCCGCACGGCCGCGTGAGTTGTAATTGCTCGCCATGCTCATGCCATAGGCGCCGGCACCGAGGATTGCGAGCAGGTCACCCGGCTCGACGGTCAGCTGCCGCTCGCGCGCCAGCCAGTCGCCGGACTCGCAGATCGGGCCGACGATGTCGTAGGTGCGCGCGGAGCCGCTTCGTGGCTGCACTGGTTGCACGTCCATCCACGCATCGTAAAGAGCCGGTCGCAGGAGGTCGTTCATCGCCGCGTCGACGATCAGGAAGTTCTTCTCGACGCCCGGCTTGACGATGTTCACCCGCGTGAGAAGCGCGCCGGCCGGGCCGACGATCGACCGCCCCGGCTCGAACATCAGCATCTTGCCGCCGTGGCCGCGCGCATCGACGCGGGCAACAAGTGCGCCGATCAGTTCGGCAGCGGCCGGCGGGTTCTCGTCGCGATAGCGGATGTCGAGCCCGCCGCCGAAGTCGATGTGCGCAAGCTCGATGCCGTCTCGGGCCAGCGCGTCGACGATGTCGAGCAGCCGGTCCGCCGCCTCCAGGTACGGGGAGATGTCGCAGATGCGCGAGCCGATGTGGCAGTCGATGCCGACGACGTCGATGTGAGCCATCGTCGCCGCACGCCGGTAAAGCGGCAGCGTGTCGGCGTAGGCGACGCCGAACTTGTTCGACCTCAACCCCGTCGAGATGTAGGGATGCGTCTTCGGATCGACGTCCGGGTTCACGCGCACGGAAACCCTCGCGCGCCTGCCCATGGCCGCGGCGACACGCTCGACCATCTCGAGTTCCGCCACCGACTCGAGGTTGAAGCAAAGGATGTCGGCGCCCAGCGCGTGCGCGATCTCGCCGTCCGTCTTGCCGACACCGGAGAACACCACCTTGCGCGGGTCGCCGCCGGCGGCGATCACCCGTGCGAGTTCACCGCCCGAGACGATATCGAAGCCGCTGCCGGCACGGGCCAGCAGGTTGAGCACGGCGAGGTTCGAGTTCGCCTTCGTCGCGTAGCAGACCAGCGAGGGGCGGCCTCGCAGCGCCGCGGTATAGGCGGCGAACGCGCCTTCGATCGCGGCGCGCGAATACACATAGGTCGGGGTGCCGAAACGGGCGGCGATCTCGGCAAGCGGCACGCCTTCGCAGGCGAGCGTGCCGCCGCACCGGCTGAAGGCCTCCACGGGCCGCGCTGCAGCGGACGTGTTCACTGCTTGCCCTCTTGTGTCGGCGGCACGTCGTGCGCCGGCGGCGGTGCCTGCTTACGCCGTACCTCGTCGGGCAGCACCAGCGGACCCTTCTGGCCGCAGGCGGCAAGGAAGGCGACCGTCAATACAATCGAACACACGCAGCGAAGCATCGAGGCAATCTATCATGGGCATGAGCGAGTCCGAGTTCCTGGCTGCCGCCGAGCGCACGATCGACGCGATCGAATCCGCGGTCGAGGCCTGCGATGCCGACATCGAGGCGACACATGCCGGCAATGTGCTGACGCTCGAACTGGCAGACGGCTCGAAGGTCGTCGTCAACAGCCAGACGCCGATGCGGCAGATCTGGGTCGCCGCCAGGAGCGGCGGCTTTCATTTCGAATGGCGTGACGGAGCCTGGTGCGACACGCGCGATGGTTCCGAGCTGTTCGCCGCGCTGTCGCGCGTGATTTCCGCTCAAGGTGGTGTCGCTGTGCTGCTGCGCGCCGGCTGAAGCGGGACGGCTAGAAGATCTGCTCGCGGACCTTAGTGGTCGCACCTGGCTCGGCACCGGGCAGGGCATCTTCGAGGCCTACGCTGGCCACTCCCTGGCCCGGCTGGAATTCGGCGAAGTAGATCTCGCCGCCCACATTGACCACGCCCTCGGGCTCGGCCACAGGTATCGGTGGCCGGTTCGGCAATGCCTTGGCCATGTACGAAATCCACATCGGCAGGGCGAGGCCGCCGCCGGTTTCACGATCGCCGAGCGGCCGCGGCTGGTCGAAGCCCATCCACGACACGGCGACGATGCCGCCGCCGTAACCGGCGAACCAGGCGTCGTGCGAATCATTGGTGGTGCCGGTCTTGCCCGCGATGTCGTCGCGGCGCAGGCGCGACGCGCCGGCGGCGGTGCCGTAGCGGGTGACGTCCTTCAGCAGGCTGTCCATTACGTAGGCGTTGCGCGCATCGAGGACGCGGTTGCTCTCGTCGCCCGCCTGCGCCCGCTGCGCGGCCATGATGACGCGGCCGCGCGAGTCGGTGACGCGGTCGATCAGCACCAGCGGGACCCGATAGCCGCCATTGGCAAACACTGCATAGGCACTGGCCATCTGCCAGGGCGTGACTGACCCGGCGCCGAGCGCCATCGTCAGGTAGGGCGGATGCTTGGCGGGCTCGAAGCCGAAGCGCGTGATGTGCTTCTGGGCGTATTGCGGCCCGATTGCCTTGATCACGCGGATCGACACCATGTTCTTCGAACGCGCCAGCGCCTGACGCAGGCGCAGTGGGCCGTCATACTTGCCGTCGTAATTCTTCGGTTCCCAGAGCTGTCCACCGGTTTCCGCAGGGTCGACGGCGAAGGGCGCATCGTTGACCAGTGTGCTTGGCATGAAGCCGCGCTCGAGGGCGGCCGAGTAGACAAATGGCTTGAAGCTGGACCCTGGCTGGCGCCAGGCCTGGGTGGCGTGGTTGAACTTGTTGAGGTTGAAGTCGAAGCCGCCCACCAGTGCCCGCACCGAGCCGTCGCGCGCGTCGGCGGCGACGAATGCGGCCTCGACCTGCGGCAGTTGCGCGATCTCCCAGTACCCCTTGGCGTGCCGCGTTACCCGCACCAGTGCGCCGGGAACGATTCGGCGGGTAGGTTGTGCCTTGGGGTCGAGCGAGCGGGCGGCAAAGCGCAGGCCTTCGCCGCTGATTTCAATCGCCTCACCCCCCTGCAGGATCGCCCGGACCTGCTTCGGCGAAGCTTCGATTGCCACCGCCGGCAACAGATCCGGGCTTTCGATTGCCTCGACGATCGCGTCCTCGATCCTCTGGTCGCGCTGCGCGGGTTCCGCAGGCAGCTCGATGAACGCCTCCGGTCCTCGGTAGCCATAGCGGCGGTCGTAGCTCAGAACCTGGCTGCGCACCGCCTCATACGCGGCCAGCTGCTCGCCGCTGACCAGCGTCGTGTGCACGTTCAGGCCAAGCGTGTACGCCTCATCGCGATAGATGTCGAACACCGCCTGGCGTGCCATCTCCGCCGCGAACTGCGCATGCTGCAGCGCCCGGTTGGAATTCGGCGAAGAGGTGGCCAGCGCCTGGCGCGGCTTGAATGGCTCGGCAACCGCCTCGTCATGCTCTCGCTGCGAAATGAAACCCAGCTGCAGCATGCGCGACAGCACGTACTGCTGGCGGACCTTGGCCCGGCGCGGGTTGACCCACGGGTTATAGGCGCTTGGTGCAGCCGGCAGCCCGGCCAGCATGGCTGCCTCCCCGACAGTCAGGTCCGGCAGCTTCCTGCCGAAGTAGGTCTGCGCGGCAGCGGAAAAGCCATAGGCGCGCTGGCCGAGAAAGATCTGGTTGACATAGACCTCGAGGATGCGGTCCTTGGTCAGTTCGGACTCGATCTTGAAGGCCAGCGCGATCTCGTAGATCTTGCGCAGGTAGCTGCGCTCCGAACTCAGGTAGAAGTTGCGGGCGACCTGCATGGTGATCGTGCTGCCGCCCTGGCCGCGCCGTCCGGAGGAGAAGTTGGCTACTACGGCACGCGCAAGCCCGGTGTAGTCGACGCCGCGGTGGCGGTAGAAGGCATCGTCCTCAGCGGCCAGGATCGCCTGCTGGACCCGCTTGGGCACCGCCTGTATCGGCACGTAGTCGCGCCGTTCTTCCCCGAATTCCCCGATCAGGACGGCGTCGGCGGTCCAGACGCGAAGCGGAATGCGCGGCTGGTAATCGGTGAGCGTGTCGATCGACGGCAGGTTCGCATAGGCGAGCGCGAAGACGAACAGCAGCACCAGCCCGGCCACCAGCAACCCGATCGCGCCGGCAAGGGCCGCGCCGAGCATCGCCCGCACCCATAAGGGGGCGTTGCGGAAATGCTGCATCGGTGAGGCTTCAGATGCTGAGGGCCGGTTGGACACCAGGGCAAGCCAATGAAGTTCGTCTGGCTGGCGGGGGGCGCGTGAGGAGCGGGGCCGTGCTGCCGAACGAACGTAGGGGCTGAGGAAGGCGAAGTCTAAGCGCTGCGCCGGCCGCTCAGAGGCTGTCGGTGGTCGACGGCCTAGCCTGTTTGGCTGGCGCTACGGGTGTCCATCGTCCGAGTCGACGACGCTTCGATCGTCCGTACGTAGGGCTTGTGAATGTTTGAGTGTTGTTGATAGGATTTCAAGTAGCATCAAACAAAGTCGCGGTAAACGCTCGAAAGATAAGGAAAAATCGGCAGAATGCCCAGCCCGTTCGGGGGTGTGATGCAGAGAGGTTCCTTGTTCGCCAAGCCTCCTTCCTGAGGCCTTGCGGTCGAGACTAGCTGCGCTTTCGGGAGCGCCGCCTTGGCTTTTGAGTTGCCCTTCTTATCGAGCAAGACACCGCCCCTGATAGGGCTGGACATCGGTTCGTCGAGCGTCAAGCTGGTCGAACTGTCCCAGCCGTCGGCGGGCACGCTCTGCCTTGAGCGCTACGCCGTCGAGCCGCTGCCGAGGGGCGCGGTCGTCGACGGCAACTTCGACAAGATCGATATCGTCGCCGAGGCCGTCAAGCGGGCGTGGCGGCGGTCCGGCACGCGGATCAAGAACGTGGCGATGGCACTGCCGGCTTCGGCGGTCATCACCAAGCGGATCGCTCTGCCCGCGAACCTCCGCGAGGAGGAAATGGAAATGCAGGTCGAGAGCGAGGCGAACCAATACATACCGTTCGCTCTCGACGAAGTGAGCCTTGACTTCCAGGTCCTCGGCCCGATTCCCAACTCGCCCGACGATGTCGAAGTGCTGATTGCCGCGTCGCGCAAGGAAAAGGTCGAGGACCGGATGGCGGTCGCACAGATCGCCGGCCTGAAGCCGGTGATCATCGACGTCGAGTCCTACGCGATGCGCGGCGCACTCGAGCGTCTGATCGAACAGCTGCCGAACCGGGGTGAAGGGCTGGTGATCGCCGCCTTTTACCTGGGCGCCAATTCAACGACCGCCACCGTCATGCACGACGGGGAGGCCATCTATGAGCGGGACCAGCCCTTCGGTGGCCAGCAGCTGACCAGTGACATTGCCCGCGCCTACGGCATTTCCGTCGACGAGGCGGAGCAGAAGAAGCGCTCCGGCGATCTGCCGGCGAACTACGAGTCGGACGTTCTGCGGCCATTCGTCGAGGCGGCGGTGACCGAGATCACACGCGCGCTGCAGTTCTTCTTCACTTCGACGCCGTACACGCGGATCGACCAGATCATGCTTGCCGGCGGCTCGGCCATCCTGACCGGCCTCGCGGACGAGCTGATGGAGCGCGCACAGGTGCCGACTTCGGTGATCTCGCCGTTCAAGGGGATGGAAATCGCCGGCAGCGTGCGTGAGAAGCAGTTGCGGCTGGACGCGCCGGGGCTTCTGACCCCGTGCGGCCTGGCCATGCGGAGGTTCGACACATGAGGCTGTCGATGATCCGCCTCCATCTCGCCGCCGGCCTTTTCAGTGCGCAGGGTGCCTGGCGTCCGTGGGGGCTGCCATGAGGGTCCGCGTCAATCTGCTGCCCCATCGGGCCGAACGGCGCGAGCGGCAGAAAAAGGCGTTCCTCTTCTCGACGGGCCTGAGCCTGCTTGCCGGGGCGACGTTGGTGTTTGCGGTTTGGAGCGCCCTGCAGCACCAGATTGCCGGCCAGCGAGAACGCAACGAATTCATCACGGCGGAGAACCGCAAGCTCGACCTGCAGATTCGTGAGATCGCGACCCTGCGCCAGGAGATCGATGCGCTGGTGGCGCGGCAGCGCGCCGTGGAGGACCTGCAGGCAGACCGCAACCAGCCCGTGTACCTGCTGGATGAACTTGCCCGCCAGGTGCCCGAGGGCATCTATCTCCGGTCGGTGAAGCAGGAGGACAAGAAGGTCACCGTTGTCGGCTGGGCCGCGTCCAATGAGCGGGTGTCCGAGTTCCTGCGCAACCTGCAGGGCAACTCCAGGTTCCTGGAGCGGCCCGAACTGGTCGAGATCCGCGTCTCCGGCCAGCAGCCGCCGGGTGTGCAGCGCCGGCTGTTCGATTTCTCTCTGCACTTCGCAATGAAGCCGACGCCGGAACGCGCCCAGCTGCAGCAGTCACAGAAGGCAGCGCCGCCCGCGAAAGCGGCGACACTGCCGGCGAAGAAGTAGGGCGGGTTCACGCACCGAGGCGACACGCATGGCAATCGACACCCGACAGCTCCTGTCCCAGTTCCAGGGGCTGACCTTCGACAACATCGGCTTCTGGCCGCTGCTGCCGCGCCTGGCCGTCTGGATCGTGGTGATCGTGGTCTGCGCGGTCGCCGGCTACTTCCTGCTCTGGAGCCAGCAGTCGGAGGAGCTTGACCGGCTGCGCGCCGAGGAACTGACGCTGAAGGACCAGTACCGCGCCAAGCTGCAGCAGGCAATCAACCTCGACGAGCTGCGGCGCCAGAAGGAACTCGTCAGCCAGTACGTGCTGACGCTGGAAAAACAGCTGCCGAGCAAGTCGGAGATGGATGCCCTGCTGTCGGACATCAACCAGGCGGGCATCGGTCGCGGCCTGCAGTTCGAGCTGTTCCGGCCCGGGCAGACGAGCCTGAAGGACTACTACGCGGAGCTGCCGATTTCGGTGCGCGTATCCGGCCGCTATCACGACCTGGGCGCGTTTGCCGGCGACATTGCCAACTTGCCGCGCATCGTGACGCTGAACAACCTGAACCTCACTGCGCAGCGCGACGGTGTGCTCGCGCTGGACGCCACCGCCAGGACCTATCGCTACCTGGACGAAGAGGAACTGGCGGCGCAGCGCAAGGCCAGGCAACCGGCCGCCAAGAAGTGAAGACGCCGATGAACATCACTCGACTCATGTTGCCGATGGCGGCCGTCGCGCTGGCCGCAGGATGCGCGCCATCAAACGAAATCGAGCTGCGCCAGTGGATGGCCGAGGTGCGGCAGCAGGTGCGCCCGGTGACGAATCCGGTAGCGCCGCCGAAGGAGTTCACGCCTTACGGCTACGAAGGTGGCAGCCTGATCGATCCGTTCGATCCGCAGAAGGTGGTGACCGCGGTGGTGCGCCAGCAACAGGTACGGGCAACCGCGAGCACGATCCGGCCGGACCTGGAGCGCCGTCGCGAGGCGCTGGAAGCCTTCCCGCTCGACCAGGTCAAGATGGTCGGCACGATGCGCCAGCACAACGTGAACATCGCGCTGCTGCAGAGCGGCGGTGCCACGCACATGGTGCGGGTCGGCAACTACGTCGGGCAGAACTTCGGGTTGGTCACGCGCATCTCCGAGTCGGAGGTGCAGATCAAGGAAATCGTTCAGGACGCGGCGGGCGAATGGGTTGAACGTCCCGCCAAGCTGGAGCTGCAGGAAGCGGCGCGAACAGGGGGCAAGCGATGAGGATGGCGGTTAAGTTTCTTCTTGCTGCGGCGTTCATTGCCGCGGCCTTGGTGCCGGCCCTCAGCCCCGTTCCGGCGCGGGCTCAGGCCGTCGCGGCGGCCAACAGCGTCGAGCGTGTCGATGCAACGCAGACCGCCGCTGGCGTCCTGCTGACCATCCAGCTGAAGTCGCCGCCGAAGGAGGCGCCGCCCAGCTTCTCGGTCGCCAACCCGGCGCGGATCGCGATAGACCTCGCCGGCACCGACAACAACGTCGGCCGCAATGCGTTGGAGTTCAACCAGGGCGATCTGCGCTCGGTCAACATCGTCCAGGCGCAGGACCGCACCCGGCTGGTGCTGAACCTGCGCCGATCCGTGAACCATTCGGTCACGGTCAACGGCAACATCGTCCAGGTGGCGCTTGGCGGATTGGTGGACACGACGACCTTCCGTGCCGCCGAGGCGACCTCGGCCGCGCCGGCCGCTGCCGCGGCGGCTGCAACGAGCGGGCCGCGCGCGCTGCGGTCAGTGGACTTCCGGCGCGGTGCCGAAGGCGAAGGCCGCATCCTGGTCGACCTGTCCGACCCGAACACCAGCGTCGACATCCGCGAGCAGGGCAACCGGGTGATCGTCGACTTCCTCAACGTGACGGCGCCCGAGTCGCTGCGCCGTCGCCTTGACGTCACCGACTTCGGCACGCCGATCGCGCTGGTCAGCACGTCGCAGCAGGGCAGCAATGTGCGCATGGTGATCGAGCCGCGCGGCGTCTGGGAGTACAACGCCTACCAGAGCGACACCCGGTTCGTGGTCGAGGTCAAACCAGTCAAGGAGGACCCGACGCGACTGATCCAGGGCACGCGCCCGGGGTATCAGGGCGAGCGGCTGTCGCTGAACTTCCAGAACGTCGAAGTGCGGGCGCTGCTGCAGGTGATCGCCGACTTCACGGATCTGAACATCATCACCAGCGACTCGGTCGGCGGCTCGATCACGCTGCGCCTGAAGGACGTGCCCTGGGACCAGGCGCTCGACATCATCCTGCAGAGCAAGGGCCTGGACATGCGCAAGAACGGCAACGTGGTCATCGTTGCCCCGCGCGAAGAACTGGCGGCAAAGGAAAGGCTCGATCTCGAGGCGCGCGGCCAGATCGCCGACCTGGAGCCGCTGCGCGCGGAGAGCTTCGTCGTCAACTACCAGAAGGCCGAGGACGTGCGCAAGCTGCTGGTCGACGGCCAGCAGCGGATGCTGTCCAAGCGCGGCACGGTCGTCGTCGACCCGCGCACGAACCAGATGTTCGTCCGCGACACCGCGGCACGGCTCGAGGAAGTGCGCCGCCTGCTGCAGAAGATCGACGTCCAGGTGCCGCAGGTGCTGATCGAGGCGCGCATCGTGGAAGCCGACGACACCTTCAGCCGCAACCTCGGCGTCCGTCTCGGCGGCTCCAGTGGCTATCCGCGTGAGGTCGGCGGCTCCGGCGCATATGCCACCGGCGGCGGCGTGGGCGTCACGTCGGCGACGGGTCCGGGAGGAACGGTCGGCACGACCACCGCCGCGCCGGGCGGCAGCGGCGCCATCAACACGGGGAGCATTACCAGTAACGCCAACTTCGTGAACCTGCCGGCGTCGGCGATCGGCGGCTTCGGTGCAGCCGGCGCCGCGCTGACGCTGTTCAACGCATCGCTGTCGCGCTTCCTGTCGCTTGAAGTGTCGGCATTGGAGGCTGATGGCCGCGGCAAGATCATCTCCAGCCCGCGGGTGATCACCGCCGACAAGGTCAAGGCCTCGATCGAGCAGGGTACGGAGATTCCGTACCAGGAGGCGTCGTCGGCCGGCAACACGAGCGTTCAGTTCAAGAAGGCGACGCTGCGGCTCGAAGTCACACCGCAGATCACGCCCGAGGGCGCGATCTTCCTCGACGTCAAGGTCAACAAGGACAGCCCTGGGCAGCAGACCCTGTCCGGTCCGGCGATCGACACCAAGAACGTTCAGACGCAGGTGCTGGTCGAGAACGGCGGCACGGTCGTGCTCGGCGGCATCTTCGAGCAGCAGGAGCGCAGGACGGTCACCAAGGTGCCGTTCCTCGGCGACCTGCCGGTGGTCGGCTATCTCTTCAAGAACACCAGCACGGTGAGCGACCGCAGCGAACTGCTGATCTTCATCACGCCGCGCATCGTGACCAGCCAGGTCTCTGGCCGCTGATTCGCCGCGCCGACTCCGAACACGCCTGCCAGTGAGAAGCGACATGACTATGGGTTCTTCCGCTCGATTCCCCTTCCCCGGCTGCGCCCGATGGCTGCGGCTGGTCGCGGTCCTCACCGGCGCG
>Ga0209450_10000415_pt1 | contig 22041 bp, 21 predicted proteins | sample FrelakmetLWP11LW_FD_187149 | JGI IMG/M metagenome (GOLD analysis project Ga0209450, IMG submission 187149) | Freshwater lake sediment microbial communities from the University of Notre Dame, USA, for methane emissions studies - LWP11 LW (SPAdes)... | ecosystem: Environmental > Aquatic >...
AAGAAAGCAACACCATGTCTGCTCTGGCTCTTATTCCCTGCGATCACATCAACATTGATGACTGTGACTGCCTTAACAAACAAGAAAAAAACATGCATCTTTATCGTTTTCACGAAGATTGCATGTTGAAAAGTCATAATCATTTTGAAGAATCTGGATATTACATTGTTGAAAAACCGACGTGGAGGTACTCGTGCGATGCACCTTTTGAACAAGACGACCCCTTTCATGCCAAGCTAGAAGAATTTTACACGTTATGCAATTTGAAATGTCTCTGCACGTCAACTAAAATTTGTCCCTTGTGTACGACCATGCTGGAAATTGAGGAAACCGACAGTAACTGTTCAGACTCTGAAAAGTGGCAACACGTTTTTCAAGCTATGGAATTTTTTTTTCAAAAATACAATTAACTCGACGACTTTTGACGCATCGAAATGTGTATTTGCCGTTATAAATTTTGTCTGACCTGCAAAATACATCATTATTTTAAACCCGAATGGTGTGAAAACAGTCATTGCACCACTTATTTTTATATAATTACTGTGTAAAGTAATTGCATTTATCAGTCGTGGTCTTTTAACAAGATGGGATGGAAAGATTATTATAAATGCTTTGCGTGTGGTAATTATCATCCCCCGGAACGCATTCCTTGTAAAATTATATTTGACAAGTATGCCAATAAGTTAGTCGTCGGTCATGGATTCAAGGATGAACAACAACAAGCTGGGGTGGAAACACCATTGCTCCATCCCTCCTCAGAGAATTCCGGCAGTCGAACACTTGGTCAACTTGCTTTGTCTCCAGTGCCACTGTCGACCAGAGTACACTTGCATTCTTTGTTATCATCTGTGCCGAGCTGCACCTGCCCTATTTTTTTTTCGTCAAGGAGTTCAAATTGATTTGTGTCATTTTAATACGTTGCTTAATTTTTTGGAACACCATTGGAACAACACTTGCAGTCCTCAATGATTAGTGCCGGCGTCAACATGGATTACATCGATTGCTCCAATACTGAATTTATTCCCTGCTCTCACCAAAACAAATTTCAATGCAACTGTTTAACTGAAGAACAAAGTGAAAATACTTTGTACAGAAAACATTGGGCCAGTCTTTGCACCTTTGATGAATGTCACGGACATTTGTATGGTCGGGGAAACGGATTTTACGTCGTCGAGAAACCTACCTGGAAACATAATTGCAGAGTCAATCTAACTCCGTCAGAAATCTTTTACTTGGAATTTTTTTCCAAATTGTTCAAGCTGGAATGTTCTTGCACTACCGCTAAAATGTGTAAGCTTTGTAAAAATATTGTTTTGACCAAAAACTCCAGGCCCCCCGTCTTGCACATTGACAACAACAACAAGCTCAATCTCAAACGCATCAAAGCTTTGGCCCCTTTTATTAATTTTTCTAGAGCTTTAGTTTAATTTGAACATTCAAAGAGTCAACATGGAGTCTTCTTCGTCGGTCGAAAAAATGATGGAAGAAATTTTGGCAGATATTAACAGCACAGAAATTGGCACTGTAGATTCCGGAGTCAACAACATTTCATCTAAAACTACCATGGTCGACGTCAACTGGGAAAACAATCTTACCGTCTTTAACAACGCTTTGCAGCTGGCCTACAATCAGCACCAAGATACAACTGCTTTTACCTGTCTTTACAACATGGTCTTTAGACACAAGAGTGACATTCAGACGCTTTGCAAGGCCATGACTGTCATTATTAGTTCTTTGTCTCAACAAAAGGAACAAGAAGAAATTCAAAAGCAAAAGAAAATGGAAGCCAATCGAATCAAAGCCAGCCAGAGGGCAGAAAAAAGAAAGAAATCAAAAGTGGAATCGGACGTTGAAGAGACCGTCGCTCTATTGCAACAGCTGACTCCGGAACCTGCTCCGCTGCCGTCTAACCCCCCTCCTCTTCCGGCCAAAAAGAGCAGAAAGAAGTTGTAAATTTTATCATGTGTATTTAAGTAAGTATGGATTATTATTTTTCATGTATTTCGTCATGCTTTTTAATGTGTGTGTGTTTTTAATATTTTGTCATGCTTTTTAATGTACGTGTATTCTTATTGGCGCCAATAAATAATGATCATAAAAAATACCTAGTTGTTTTTATTTTTAAATTAGTTGTGAAAAAATGTGCTTGGAAAGCAGACACTTAATAGCTGGGTATTGTGTTTGCCTAGAAAATAACAAAAAACCCAATCAAGTTCAAAAATTACTCATTGAAAAATATATACCCGTGTTTAAAAGTTTTTTGAGGCGAGGACCTCATGCCAAGGTGGTACATTACTTTGTAAAAACTGATCTATTGGTGTTGCTCGATTTTTTTAGTAAGCAAGGCAACACGATTCGATTCAACAACGAATCCGAATTGGCCTTTTGGGCTTTAGAACACAACGACGAAAATGAATCAGCACGGGACAGTGTTGGATGAATGCATTCAACGATATTGTGAAACTTACACCATTGCTAAACCTGATGCCAACATTAAAAAGTTTATCAAAAAATGGGTGTCATTTTACATTATTTATCAAACAGATACTTTGACAGATTTACCTCCACCTTCAAAATTTTCTACTCAACCCCCCGCCAATTATACAGAAGAACACGAAGAATGTCCCATCAGAGATATTGAAATAGCCATTTTGTTTCATTTTTTCTCTATTCATGGTAAATGTATTGGTCAATAAAAACAATATTTTTTTAATTTCGTCATGCTTTTTATTTTCGTTTTACATAATTACACAAGTTTCAAATAAGGGGATGTAAAACTTGCATGCTCTCCGGGAGGCGAATTTATAGTCAGATTGTTGTCGGTGTAGTAATAGTAAATAATATAAGTAGCGTCGGCCGTCGCTCCCCCTTCGCCAAACGTAAAACTGAGATCCAGATTATTAGGGTATTGCATCATGCTTCCATCGTTCAAAGGTGGAACAAGTCTGGACTTGTCTTTGTAGTTGCAAAAGTTGACAAACACGTGGGGAAAAGGAGTCGCTTTAGCTCCGTTCTTAATAGAATTCAAGTTGATCTTGTTGGGGTCCAATTTTAGTCCAAAGGGTGCAGCAGTCAAATAATCAATTAGCAATTTAGATTCGATAATGTCGTTGGTAATCATTCCCAAATTTGGTCTGCTCGTAAAAAATGCCAAATCGCCATATTTTATGTCTATCGATTTAATGTTGTGATCTAAAAATACATTGCCAGTCACGTTGTCATCGTAGGTGTAAATATTGCTGAGTACTTTTTTAGGAACTGCAAAAATAAACATGCCTTCGGGAAGTAGTACGCCTTGAATCTGAGCTTTGTGATACAAGTCAGAAACACCAATTTGTTCGGTTTTCATAATGCGAGTTACTCCAGGGTATTCAAACATTCTCTTGTTTATGATTGATTTTTTAGCATCCAAATTTAATTTCAGTTTTTCAACAACCAAGTACATGTCTGAAAATATAAATCGGTACAATTTGTTGTTGTCTGCTTTCTTTTGAAAAATGCAGGAATAATTATCTTTAAACAAAAATCGAAAACTAATTCTGTCTAGCAACGGCGTAGGAAATATTTTTTGAGGATTTTCCATGTAATTGCATCCTTGAAAAAAAGGTTGAGTGTCCATGGGAACAAAATCAAATTCAATCAATTTTCCAGTAAAAATCTTGGGTCCATAATGTTTTCTCCATTCGCCGTCAGCATTGTCCATGTCCCATTCTCCAATTTTACTAGGAATGCCATAAGCCGGATGACATTCTTGGGGACAAAGCAATTTCTTTTGAGAGGGGTCCATAAAATTATATTTCCAAGCATTGACATACGCAGGCATATTTTGAAGTTCATACGAAGTATCAATTTTTGCTGGTCCGTGAAACACTTCAATTTGTTTAATCAAAGTTTCTAGCCAATTGGGTTGCACAATAACCTTGTCCAATTCGGCTGCGGTGCAATTGGCCCAAGGAACTTCGGGGTTAGGTCCGGCGGGAGTCATGACTTGAAATACTCCCTTAACTTTAAATCGACTGTTTGGACCCATGCTCCACACTTCTTCAGAATCTTTAATTTCAAATTCAATTTGTTTAGGTTGGGCTTCGATTTTGTAAAACGGATCAATTCTCACATAATCCGTTCCCATAATTTTTTGATGTGTTGCAGATTTTTGCCATTCTCTCTTAATAGAAGGAAATTGAAATTGTTCATTTAAATCATTTCCCTTTGCTTCCGACATTATTTTATTGGACATTTTTTTAGTCGGTTTAGTGGGTTTTCGAGTTGTTTTATTTTGTTTAGGTTGCTTGGGTTTAGAAACGTTTTTTCTTTTTTGGGGCATGATTAATTTCTCTTCTTTTTCTTTTTAGTGGGTTTCTTTTTCTTTTGAACGGTTCCTCCTTGTTTCAAAAGTACTTTACCAGCTGCTTTCAATTTAGAAATGGGAATATGTTTGACAAGTTCAGATGCACTAAACTTTTGAAGACCTTTGTAACCCGCTACGCGAAGACCAACTTTTCCCTTGGTCACTTTAACTTTTGTTGATTTCTTTTTTGGTGCTTTTTTTGGTGCTTTCTTTTTACCACTACCTGTTGGACTCTTTTTCTTTTTAGAAGAGCCCATGGATTCTTCCAATTCAAAATCTGTGTCAATTAAAGTTGCTCTTTCTAAAGTATCTGAAAAATTCAACAAAGGTTTTCTTTCCTCAGAACCATAGGACATCCTTTTGACCTCATGGTTGAATTTAAACTGAATTTAATAATTTACTGACCAGTGCTATTTATACTTTTTTAAACAGCATCCACCCCTCGCAAAATACCAATAATGAAAGCACCGTCTTTCCATTTCAAATCAGTTAGAGTATTGTTGTCTAAAAACGTAGACAATGAAAATGTAGTTGAAATAGTGGGAAGACTTGTTGCAAAGGTTGGCATAATCATGGAAGGAGGTTCCAATCCAAACTGATTAAATCGCATTTCCATTGATCCGGTTTCAGTCGGAAACAAAGACGCCATGTAATCTGCTCCACTGATGATTGTATTGTTGTCACTTTGACTCAGACTAGAAACGATCACTACACTTGTGTCGTAAGCTAAAGCTCGAGCCTTGTCTTGAGTTTCTTTGGGATCCGGACTGTCGTCGACTCGTTCTCCCGTTTTGTTTCCTTCAGCCACGTCTGTGACTTGAGCAAATCCTAATCTTTCAGACAATTCGGGAACCAAAAAAATAGTTTGATCTCTCATGTTGACATTGATGGGAAAAGTAAATGTAAATTTTTTAACTTTGGGATTGTAAGACACATTAAAAATAATGTTGCATTGCTGCGCTAAATTATCTAAAGCATCCTTAACTGCAGTTTCATAATTTTCATTTCGAAACGAATTTCGTCTTGTAATAGACACTTTGACAGCTTCAGAAAAAAAATGATTGCGAATAATTTGACAATACACCCTAAAATCAACGGGCTTGTATGTCAATGTTTCTTTTATAGGAAAATCTGCTGTAATGTGTCCAAATTGAGTCGTTTCTTCATTGTCAAAAATAAAATTTCTGTTTGTCATGTTGCGGTCTCCAATTTGATCATCGGAAAATCCCATTTCTCTCAAATGTCCATTAGTAGAAACGTTAACGTTAGTATTGGGAGCAATGTTTAATCGAAGTCGAATATTTTTTAAATTATCTTCAGTCAGTTCAGTAGGAAACAAATAATTGTTGACTCCATAAATTGTTCGAGCTGAAGGAGGGAGAGCATTGTAATGTTTGACAGGGTCGTATATTTCACCATAATATACCAAAGCCATTTTTTGCATAAATTCGTCAAATTTTTCATCTCCAGCAGGATCATATCGCAAATCAATCCAATCAAAAAATGTTGCCAAGTGTAAAATTCCATAGGGTTTTTTGTATTCAAAAAATAAATTCATGTCATTGCACAGCTTCCAAGTGGCTTTTGTTCCGGGCAAACCCAAGTACGTGTCGGGATAAAAGCGATTTCGAGGATCAAAATTAATTTTCATGTAAATATCATAAGTTATAATTTCATCCAATTGTTCGTCCGTGTCCAAGTCAAACGCAGAAGCTTGATCACTGTACAAGACTGGAACCAAGTACAGTTCGTCAAAAGAAAATCGTCTGTGCAAGTGATTTCTAGAAATGGGTACTTCAAATGTTGAATGTCCCGCGGGAACAGACTGTTTAAAAAATATAAAAATATCTTTTTTTACAGGTTGCCTCAACACATTTCCTTGGTCGTCTCTTTCCTTGTAAATAATTTTTTTAGTTCTGTAATTCAAATTATCCATGTTTGCTAAATGGTCCTACTGTTTCTGCAATGTCATTCTCTGCAAATTTTTCAATTTTTCCTGTTGCAATGTTTTTGCAATAGTAATCGTTTTCGATGGTGTGAGCAGCACTCACAAAAGGAATTTGTTTTTCTATAATAAAAACGTCGTTGGACAATGTCACTTCAGATCGTTTGGTTCCAATCACTTCCGATGATATAACAATTAATTTGGGTCGAACAAATGTTCCTACTTCATACTTAAACTTGACTGTTTGAGGTGCAATACTAAACTGAGCCCAATAGTAATCCGGGGCAGCTTTTTGTATTTTAGAAATGTAATCTTTTAAATTAGAAGCATTTACATCATTGGGTGTGTAATAGGGATGATCTGTATTATAAGGCAAAGACAAATATTTGCCATTAATTTTAATGGGTTGTTTGTTTAACGTTTCGACCGCTGCATCGATAAGTCGCCACCATCGAATTTCTTTGTTTTCAGTGTGACCCTTTAAGCGTGCTACCGTGGTTCGAATTTGTTTAATAGCATTTTCCGCCATCTTGGATTTACTCGACGTGTTGGCAAAAGGATGAAATTTTATAAACTTTTCTTTCAAATAACTTTGAACTTTGTGACTCATGACTGATCTTTCTTGATCAAAAGCTAAACTTTTTACTAGCATTCCATCATAGTGTTTTCTAAATTTTCCAAATATTTCTTTAAATCCTTTCATCATTGATTCGGCTGTTCTCGTTTTTTTTAAAACAGATACCATAGTATAACGAGACAATACATCTTTGCAAACTAAAAATCCTGTTCGAAAATTAACCGGAGTTTCGTATTCTTTAGTAATTGCATAAAAACCAATGTCACCGTGTAAATTTCCCAAAGAGTTGACTAATATAGGTCTGTGTTTTCCAGATCTCAATCGTTGTCTTGCTTGAGTAGATGTCATTAAATAAGCAGGATGCAATCTTAACCTTTTTAAAATTACATTTTTACCAAGTTTTTTAAATCTCAACACACGATACGTGTAATCCAACACATCAGTAGATCGAGGCACATCTTGTTTTTTTATTTGGTCTGTCACCCATTTCATTACAATGTCTAATTGTTCTTTGACTTCTAATTTAGACAAAGCATTTTTTTCTTTTTTAATTTTTTTACTCATGTTGGTTTGATTTCACTTTACATACTAAATGAAATAAATCAAATTAGGTGCATTTTATGTACATTTATTTTCTCTTAGTGTTAGCACATGGGTACAAGAATGATATTTTTTCAACAACAAGTAAAATTTAATTTTTAAATCAAGCAAATCATTTTCCAATTTACTCAAGGTTGAATCTGTTAAATCCAAATATTCATGAGTAAACACAGTTGCACGTTCAATTTCTGTTGCAATTCGATCTAATTTGTTACTAATTTCAGTTGTTTCGGATTTGCCACTTTTTTCACTGTCCAATTCGGGCGTCGATAAAAATAATTGCAATTGTAGTTTTCTGAGTTTTTTTTGTTTCACGTCCAACCGATTATGTCTTTTTCCCAACATGAAAGTTTTCTTGATCAATTGAGGTTCCATCTTCGTTGACATGCTATTTAAAACTAAAGTTTCTCGACGTTTGAATCATGTGTGCTAGTTTGCAGGTGCGGCGAATTTGAGGAATGCTAAATTTGAAATTGTCAAGCATGTTGCACGCCGCTTGGTACGACTGTAACGTAGACACGTGGTTCATTGCAGAATTTTTATGAATTCCTATAGCGACATCTTTAGTAATAATTGCATAATTCTGAGTCATGCCGGAAACAAATTTCCATTCTAAATCTGACGTCATTACAAATTCTTCTTTCAAATGGCCTGGGGTATTTTCTTGAAAAAATTCAGTTTGCTTTGCCAGAAACTTTTTTTTGTACTGAGGAATGACTGCTTCTTCCAGTGTGTCTGTAGATAAAACAATCAAAGTGTTGTCTACATTGCTATAACACAATCGGTATTTTTCAGGAACAAGATATTTTTCAAACAACGTAAACATTTCAGACAATCTTTGTTTTCCAAATTCTGTAATACAAACGTAAATAGGCAAAGCACTTTTAGTCATTATTTTCTGTTTGAGATTAGATCGAGTTGTTTTTAAAAACCAAATTTCTTTTGTTCCTACAGTTCCTACCAATTGCTGAAACGTGTTGACATAGTTAAATTTACATTTTAATGGAAATGAAGTGACCAATCTGCAATTGCTGATAATTTGATGTTTTTTTTCATTAAATCCAAAAAATCCAGCTGAAAAATTGACAATGTTTTTGAGTAAGGTTTTTTCTTCCGGGGAGGTCATAGACGACGCTCTCGTTTCAATCAATTCTTTAAATATGGAAGGTAAAATGTTGCATTTTTTGTAAAAAAAGACTTGGTGAATATTAGTGACTTGAAAATTGTGTTCTTTTATGACATATTTTAAATAATCCTTGGTCATGAGCATTCCTTGTTTGTCCGGATTGGTCGCACTGCATCGATTCCATTTTTTTTCTTCGTTCTGAATAAATAACGGATGTTGTTGAACAAAATTAGAATTTTTAGGTACGTGTCCATCTAAAACAGCAATAAACGTTAGTTTGTCAGAAGACATGAGAATTTCGTCTTGGCTCAGTTCATTTTTTTGAATGTATCCTTCAATCAAAGGTTTAAGTTGAGGTTCGTTTTCAAAAAACTGTTTTAATGTTCTGGGAAAATATTCAGGATGATGACAATCAGAAATTATGGTGTATTCAACAAAGCCAGGTTCAATTTGATTAATCTGTTGGCACCATTCTAAAATAATTTGGTCTCTCAACTCTGTTTGATGTTCCACTTCTTGTCTAGATTTTTTTCCAACATAACTTTTTAAATTCGGACAACCTTGCTTGCACCCGTGAACCCAAGCACCGTCAAAAGCAAACAGTTTTATTTTTCCTTCAGTTGTAATGACGACTAAATCAATAGGATGATGAGCAACACTAATAATTCCGTGTTGATGATAATTTGAATACACTGTTTGAATGTGACATTTTTTTTCCAATTTCCAAAGTGTATAATAGACACTTAAAAATTCAAAACTAAAAAACCTAGATTTAATGTCGATTTTTTGCAAGTATTTTGAACCTTCGTTAATAAATCCGGAACAAAATCCAGTCGGTACATTCATTGTACTGGCAGCATATCCATACGAACTTTGAATGTCTAGTTCACGAATTGTTTTAGCTAGAGGTTGAGTCAAGTCGGAATGAATAGGTTCACCACAATTAATTTTGTCCTGGCAAGAATACGAAAATCCACCTGTGCTAAATTTTCTCAATACATTTTCTTGATACATTTTACTTTGTTCCAGACCTTGGTGAAAAATACCTGCTTTTAAAGCATACTTGTGCCAAACACAAATAAAAGATAACTTTGACAATGACACATAGGGCATAGAAAATAAATCAATTTGAAACCGTTTCATAACGTATTCACCAAAATTTTGCCAGTTTTTAAACAAAAAATTAGACATGACTTTTCCTCGTTCTTTGCAATGTTTTAATGTAGATTTGTTGTTGTATTTCATTTTGTGGTCATTTAAAAGTTTAGTTTTACTAGAAAGAAAAGGGGGTGAAAATGCTGCATCCATTTTAGATGTGTCCATTTTTAAATAACTTCCGTAATTCAAAAAAGTCATTTCAGAAATTTGAAACATGACTAAATCGTTTTTGCTGTTGGCTTGAAGTTTAATGCCTCGAAATTTTTTCTTTTTCATCTCATCGACGTAATTGCAAAAAAACGTTTTTAGTGAATGAAGAATAGAGTCGTTTTCAGAATACACAATGACTTTTGTGTTTTGAATGCAGCTTTTTAACATACGTATGCAAGTTTTCCAGGGATTCGTCTTTTTGTCATTAAATTTTTGCAGCTTTTCAAATAAAGGTTCCAACATTTTTGTTTTTTCTTCTACAAATAACTTTCTTCTTTCAAACATGACATCAAACACTATTTTCCAACTTTCAGCTGTTTGATTGACTTCTTTGTGAAACGTTTTTTGCCAGTCTTTGTAAGTGACATATCTAGCATTATTTTTTTCGTCCAATTCAATCCAGAGACACATGGAAGTGTTTGATAACCTTGCAGACAAGTTTTTAAATTCTGTCAATGTAATGCACCCTAAATTAAAAGCTTGATTTAATCCTGTTAATTTTACATTGACTGCAATGCTGTTGTTTTGTTGAAACGGATTTATTTCTTCTTCGTCTGTTTTTGTTTGTTGAGCTTTTTTTTGCAATTCAATTTTTTTCATTTCTTGAAATGACAACATGGGTTTTATAATTCGTTTTTGAAATCCCAATGTGTAATTTGACGTAGTAAAAGCTTCAATTTCAATTCTTTCAAAATTTTGATAATTTAAATGTTTTTGTGTCCATTCTTCTTCAAAGTAAACTGTTTTTGAATGTCTTATAGTGTAAAACACGTGACTTTTTACATTGTGTAATTTCAAAAAATGTAATGCATCTTGACAAGTATTGAAATGTGGCTCCGGTTCGTTTAAATTTAACAATTGCAATAAAGATTTTTCTTTTTGTTTGCAATGCAATTTAGGAAGAAAATCTACATCCGTTTTTTTCTCCAACAGACATCCCTCATTGTCTAAAATAAAACATTGCAACAAAAAAGAATTGGGTTGGTGGCTTTCTAAAAATCGATTATCGTACAGCAAAGTGTGTTGAAACAATTTAGTTTTTTTCAGAATGATCAAATCACATTTCATGTGTTTTTCAATGCAAAAAAAATAATCGGCTGAAGTTTTAAGCCATGTAAGTAATGTTGTATTTTCATCCAAATCTGTAATGTCTAACAACTGATTCCAAATTGTAGTTCCATTGGGAAGTGACAAAATGAAATTACGGCAAGTCAAAGGTATTGCGAAATTTTCTTTTCTTTCTTTTGAGGTTTCTGATTCTAAGAACGGAATGGGTGCTGAGGACAATAGATTGGCTATTGATGATGATGGATTGAAGCCGATCAAACTTCCATTTTGTGTCTCGTCCATTCCAAGTCAATTTTTCTTCTACGTTGTTTAACAAAGGAAAGACTGTGTCTACAAACGTAGCCGGATCAAACAGTTCAAAGTCTTGAACAAGCGAAGGGTTATGAAGCTCTTCTTGAAATGAACCTACCCATTCCATGGTTTGACCACTTTCAGAATGAATCAACACATAGGTTCCTGTAATTTGATAAAAAACAGACACACCTCCATTAAAATCTTGACGCAACAAATTTCTTGTTCGTTCTAACGCATTCTGTCTTTGTTCCGGATTATGAACGACGTCAGCAGGTATATTAATGTTATAGATGACATTAAAAAATTCGACAGATTGTCTTGATTTGGGGGAATGAAAAGCAGTGCAATCAACTTTTAGCTGATGTTCTCGTTGACGTTGGCCTTCCATGACTGATGTGCAGTCATTCTACTTTGTTTCATTTATTTTTCCTACAAAAACAAAAAAGAGGCGTGGTTAAAAATAAAACTATAAAAACTTGACATTTTTTAACATTTTATATCATTAGTCAACATGGATTCTTCAAAGCAACAAGTTAATGTGTTTCCTATTTCTACAGAAGAAGGAAATGCTAAAATTGAATTTAAGAAAAAGAAATTTTATTTGCACAGTCACAAAGAAGATTCTAAACCCATTATTCTTAATCGAACAGACATGACATCGGTTGTCATGAACCTTCCCGAATTTCAAAAAGGTGCCAGAGACATTGAAAAGGCCAAAATGTTGTTTCTAACTAAAAACAACCATGATTTTGAGTACAACGACAACGAGAATCAATTGACAATTATTGTTTCAATGTACAAACAATTTCAAACTCGATTGATTCTTAATGTTTATAATAAAACTCCATACATCTGGCTCAGACTGTTTGTCAATCCGAATTATGAAAAAGAAGAACTCGCAGAAAAGAAAAGCAAGAAACGAAAATTGACTGTTGAAACTTATTTTCCTTGCAAAGGAGGCGTCATTCTAAACGATGTTGATGTTGAACAACTTTCAAATTTTGTTACTACCGTTTAATTTATTGAAAATAAATTACTTTCCCCTTTATAACTTGTTTTATTTATTAAATTTAAAACACATAAAATTGGTTTTTTGCATTTTATTTTTCACACTAGATTAGACTACAGCATTGATTAAAAAATACACGATGGTACTAAAAAGACTACATAATTTAAAAATACACAATGGTACTAAAAAACTACATGATTATTCTACAAAGACTAAAACAAAAAAAAATACGATACTAAAAAAACTACATCATAATTCTAAATAAGACTACAGCACATTGACATGAAATACTAAATTATTATTTAAATTTTACAAGTGACCCCCCGCAAATTTTTACCCTCACCTCAAAAAATAAAAGGACCCCCCACCGTCGCAAACAATAAAACTCCCCAATTAATTTTCAGGTATTTCAGATTTCATTTCTTTTTTTTCCATGTTTAGCCAGCATTGATGTTGTTGTTCTTCGTCCAAGTCAAATTTCTTAAACAAATCCATCAAAACAATTTTCATCGGTTCTTGGTAGTCGGCTTGAATCATCCACAAATTTTTGGTCATTCCGGTCAACGCGTAGAGATAGAGATACTCGCTGCTAAAGTCATCTTTCTGGTATTTTTGCAGCATGTTGCCAATGTAGAAAAAGAGACCTCGAATGAGATGATTTCTGGTAAAGTTTCCAGAGGTCGGCATGGCGTTAGGTGGCATCACCGGTCTTTGGCGAACAAAGACTTCCAAATAACGATTCCGGACGGCGTCAATGTCAGCTTCGTGAATGCTTTTGGTCGGTTGAATGTCTGATTTGTAGAGAGTTCGAAAAGACATTCCAATTTTTTCAGCAGTTTTAAAACGATGAGCATAAAGATGCTTGTTGGACGTTGCTAGAACATGCATCGGTTTAACGGCCTTGGTTTTTGAATGAACTTTGGTATTGATGGGTTCGGTTCTGGTAATGCTTTTTAGCTTGTCGACATCTTTTCCCTTGACCAGAATTTCCAAATTGCAATCGTGCAACAACAAAGTTGACTTTCCTTCTGTGAGAAATCGACCACATCCTTGGTCCGCAGTCAAATTGTGGGCAATCTCCTGAATCGGATTTTCAAAAATGGCCGATTTTCCGCAAGACGTTTTGCCACAGATGATGAGCTGAAGCATGTTATCTCCAGCCTCTCTCTTGCAAGTATTCATGGCCCAAAACACCAAAGAAAAATAATCTCTGATGTCAATGTGCTTGAGGAGGTCCAAATTGGCAGCTTTGAGACTGACGCAATCCGGACTGTTGAGAAAAGTCGTAAAGCATTGCAAATATTGCTTGGACCAGTCTTCTTCTTTTTTGGGTTTAGCTTTAATGACCCCGTATTTTTCATTCATTTGCTTTTCTTGCTGATGAGCAATGACTTCTTTGAGGATGGGTTGATATTTGTGAGCCAATATCATGCTACATTCGTTTAATTTTTTGTCAGCATTCATCAATCTTTGTTGCATCGATAAATCGGCTGAAAAATCATTCGTTTTGTCATTGGGATTTTCTGACTTGAGAAATTGAGCCAAAAAACTTTCGGCCAGTTTTTCTTTTTCAGTCAACAGCTGGTCAGTCAAGACCTTGATGGAGTTTGGGTCATCCGGATTATAATTGGATGCCATGTCTAGTCTGGAACAAATTCAAATTAAAACTGATTAAAATTCTACATATCCATTTTGTTTGGCTTTCAGTTTTTTAATAATACCCACAGGTCTTTGTTGACGTTTTGGAGGATTCAGCAACGATTTGTTTTTAAAATAAAACATGGGAGTTTTACTTTGAAGAAGAAATTTAGTAAACAAAACAAACTTTGGGTCAGGAATTTCATTTGGACCACTCGATCGTGTTGCTGTATTTAGAAAATCTAACAAAGACGTTGCTGTTTTAGGTTGATCTTTAATCATGACTGTTTTTCCATCTTTAGAAATGCAAAAATGTTTAGAATTTAACATGGACTTTGCTAGATTTTTAGCCAATTGTTGTTTCTGAAATTTTAATGCCGATTCAATGTCCTCTTGAATAATATCATTGACCATTTTCCAATCTTTAGCACAATCTGGTTCTTCCTCTTTAGATAATTTTTGTTCTTTCTTTTTTTGAGTAACATTTTCTGCTTTTACTAACAAATAGGACCCTCTGGGTAGCGTTGCCGGATCAATACCTTCTACTTCTGTTTCATTGTCTCCAAATTCTTCTTCATATAAATGTTGTTTGTGAAGGTGAGGAAATACTATACTATTGTTTTGAAAATTTTGTTTTCTATTCATTGTTTCTTGATCAAAAAAATGTTCAAATCCGGAAATGGCCAAAAAATGAGGTTTGTCTTTACGAGCAATTTCGTTCAACTCAAACAATACTATGCTTTTGTTTCTTTCAGCAAAAGAAATAATTTGTTTAAAATAATCTTTTATATCTGAATTGACAAAAAAGTATTGACGAATGTATTGAGCTAATTTAGTGCCTCCTGTTCCGCTAAAGTAAATAAAGATGCGATGAGCCAACGATAGCAAAGTCTTAAAATCCTCTTCACCAAAAATAGATTGACATACAATAAACAATGAAGCCAAATCTAAGTGATGAGCATTTACATTAACACATTCCAAAATGTCTTTGGTCAATGCATAAACGTCTTCAAAAATAAGCACTGCGTTTTCTGTCAAGTGCTCTCCAGGTGAAAATTCATCTAGATAACAAATTTCAATGTTCAAAGTATCATCTGCTAAATCAAGATAAGAAGATCCATCTACTTTGGGATTGCACAAAACTACAATAACTTTAGAAAAAGGTCGAACAAAACAATTAAGCCGATGTTTGATAATGTTTAGCAGCAAAGTAGTTTTCCCTGAATTTGTAGAACCTGAGATGACATTGACTGATTGTGGATAAAAGGGAATAAAATATGGATCTGTACTTGTTTCTTCATCAACGTCCATTGCAACACTAAACAAAATCATAATGAAGCAAACTGTCAATTCCGGATCTGACCAAAAATTTTAAAGACGGTTCTTTGTTCAACAAAGAAACAATGTTCAAGTTGGGAATAACTTTTCCAGTAGGCAAGGTAAATTCAATTTTGTGTTGGTGAGTTGGAGTCAACGTGTTTCGCAACATTTTCCATCGATTCATGTTACATTTTTTGTAAATAGCAATAGCTTCGTTAACATAAATTTCTGATTGAGTTTCGTTTTTTGCCAGAATTCGTAAAAATATAGAATGAGCTAGCAACACATCTGCCCAAACAATGGGGTTTGCAGTGTGACTTGATGTTTCCAGTTCTTCTTTGTAATTTTTCAGATTCATTCGGTAATCATGAATGTTGTTTTCGTGCACATAATGAGTTAAAAAATAACAAATGTGATGACTGGATTCGTACAACAACAAAGAAGACGTTTGAATTCTTCGATCTTTTTCTTGAATTCCCACAGTCAAACTTGAATTATCAAAATGTTTGACAATTAATTTGTACACGTCCAAAATTGCAAAATAACTTTCAAATTCTGAAAAGGTTACGTCTTCGTTGATGTTTTTTTTTCCCAACAAACTGTGCAATTCTTTGTAAATGAAATTAAACTCATTTTGAAGTGTTTCAAAACAAGTATTTTTTTCGGTTTCGTTCAATTCTGAATTTGCTATAAGTCGAAGACAACAATTTTCGATGAATTTAATCCTGGTTTCAAGATGCAATTTAAATGTTTGTCGAAAGAAAATAGAGCTTCTAGGCACTGAAGCAATTAAAAAACGAAATTGCTTTTTTTCTTCTTCGAACCAGAGCAATGCGGAAGCCATCTGTTGGCGATACCATGCAGCATCTAATTTTTCAGACTCGAATTCAATTAAATCGTCCATTTGAAACAAACAAGATAAAATGAAAGAAAAGTTTTTGTTCATCCTAGCCAACGACACTGCCATCATTCCCCACACGTGAAGAAAATATTTGTCCAAGAATTTCTGGTTTTTGAATTCGGGATGAGTCAGCAACTCTGAAGCGTATGCCAACACTTCATGATTCGCTTGATTCTGAAAACATTTTTTCATGGCACTTAACCGAAAGAAAAACTGTTCAGATTTTTTTTCAGGTTCCTTGACGGGGAAAGAGTAATGAAATTTTTGTTGATTACCCATCAAAGGCAAGTGGTGTGCTGTCATTCTGTGATTTTCAAATCCATTTTCAGGAATTACTTTTTCCAACAAAGAATGAACCTGAGGAATGGGGAATCGGTCCGAAAAAAATTTTGTTTCAAATTTGATTTGAAAGAATTTTTGTTCGTAAGTAGACTCTGGCAAAAGTTGAGGTAAAATGGGAGTGTCAAATCCCAAAGACCGAGTGCACCAATCTAATTGAGTTAAATTGTACACTGTACATTTTCCTTCGACAATGGGAACATCCAATTTGAATGTTTTTTTCAGTTGAACTTTAAACGATTCGTATTGGGCATGCAATTTGCTAAACGGATTTAAATTTTCGTGTTCAAGCTCTTTGAAAAAGTGAAGAATAAATTTCTGAAACTCGTCTTCGTTCATTAGTTTTTTTAATTTGATGATGCTTCCATGATAATGAATAAATTGCGCCAAGTTATCTTCAAACAAATGCAAACTTAGTTCTTGTTGTTCTTTGATGGGAAATGTTTCTGTCGCCCATTTCAAGTTTAAGACATGGTGAGTTAACAAAGAAAGCACAGAAACTTTTCGAGCCGTTTTAGCCAAAGAATTTGGCATTCGATACTGACGACTCATCGTGACAAGTTTAATAAATGTGTTTAATTTACTTCAAACATTCTTCTGTCTGAAAAAAAACAAAAAAAAAGAAATCTAATTATGAACTGTTTGCAAGCACACACATGGTGTAATTCTTTTAAAAATCATCAAGATTTATGTGATTTAATTTCTAATTTATGTGACACTCAAGCTGCTTTCAAGATTATCGTGTATTTGGGAATTTGTTTAGGAATTTTTATGGCAATTCTGACGTTGATTGTTTTTTTTATGATTTTAATTGATTTATGTTGTTTAACCCTTTTAAAAAAACCTCAAGTGTTTAATTCTTTACAATGAGTGAAATTATTCAAATTGTCCTTTTTGTTCTTATAATTTTTTGCATTTGTTGTTGTCACTGCGATTTTGAGAGAGATGATTAGACTCCTCCCTTTTACTTGGACATTTCAAGTCAACTTTTTAAGTGAAAAATGAGTCAGTTTCTTATTTGCGTTTCAATTAGCATCATCATGCATTCGTTGGAATTATTTGAGTCTGAACCTGAAGTGCCAGCTTGTCTTTTAAAAACACCAGAACATTCTAAACTTGACTATCCATATCCTAAAACTGAAGGAGTGTTTTCTTCCAATTCAGTTGATGAATTAAAAAATGCCATTGACGAAAACGATTTTTGGACCATTACTGAAAAACTGGATGGAAGCAACGTTTGCATGTCATCAGAAGGATGGATTGCTTCTCGCAATCAAATTATTGCCAACTTTGCTCAATCAAAAAATTGGAGAATGAAAAAATTTAACAAACAAACTTTGGAACATCTTGCTCCTTTGTATGATAAAATTCATCAATTGAGTACTATTCTCAATAACGAATGCGACTTTGAATTAAACTTGGAAGAAGATCAAATTCTTCTTTATGGAGAATTTATGCTAGAAGGAACCGCTGTTTCCAAGCACGATATTTACAATTACAAGTTACAAAAGTACAAACCTGGACATTTGTTTGTTTTTGGAATCGGTTTTGTGTTTAAAACTGACATTGAAAAAAAAGAAAAGTTATTGGAAACTCATTTTGGACACGTGAGGTCGTTTCCTTCTTTGACTCAAGCAACAACTTACTTTGTGTGTCCAGTTAATTATCTAAACAAATTCTTTTTTGATTTTGCCAAGATACCTACTGTTCCTATTTGCGGAAGAGACGAGTTCAACACTCTCATGACCAATGAATTGTTTATTGGTCAATTAAAACATCGCTATTTGGAAGGTTTTGTTTTGACTAATTCGACCAACAAAATTTTTAAATGGAAATATCAAGAATCAACTTGCGATTATCGAAATGCTTTTGCTCAACACTTGAGAAAAGAATTGTCTCATTCTCAAGATCAAATCAACGTGTGCAACTCTTTGTTAAAATTGTACTATTTTAGCAATAATTACATCAACTCTTTGGATTTGCCTCAACTCGATGTATTTTTAAATACATTCTTGAACAAACATGCCAAAAAAATTGCAACTGTTTTAGTTGAAAACGAAATTCAAAAATCCACTGATTCTTACAATTGGGATTTGAAAGATTACATTCAAAGATTAAACAAATATGCTCAAACTGAAATTTTTCAATGCTTTTTTAACAAAGTTCAATATTTGTTGGACAAAAAAATTAGTCTGGAATATGGCTTTCTAATTTCTCAGAAAATTAATGAATTCGTTTATGACTTTCTCAGTGATTATGAAATGAATCACCAAATGAGTCTTTTGTCTATTTCTAATTCTGATTAAAATGTGCATGAAGAAATATATGAAAAATAAAAATACTGATGTGAAACAAATTGTTTTTATTCATTTTTAGTCATAGGACAGTTTAGATTTTTTAACATCAGATAAATCGTAATGATTTTTTAATTTTTGCATTTCATTTTCTTTATCAATGTCTTGAAACGTTTTTCCGGTAAATGCAATCAAGTGAACATTGCCTTGTTCTACCATCATCATTTCCACTTTTTCATTGTATCTTAATTTCATCATTCCGATTTCTTCTTTTAGTTTCCAAATTTCATGTCCAGTAATGTTTTTGCCGTCTATCAAAAATTGATGTTTTTTGTAAATTTTAGAACTCATGGCGTGCAACAAAAACACATCTATATTATCGCAAAAACAATGTTGTTCCATTTTACTTGTTTTTAGAATAACACTACACGTTCAACTGACTCACTTGACTACAGGTTTAAACTGAAAGTTATTTTTGAGTCAATTCTTTTCTGACTGCAGCCAAAATGTATTTTTTTGTCCAGTCGTCTACTTTGGGAGTGAGATAACATTCAAAAATGTGAGCGACATTGTAATAAGCATAGGAAATGCCATCAGCTGTCATTTCCTGTAGCATGTTTCCCAACATATCTTGCTTGAACAAACAAATGTTGACCTTTAAACGTTTGACATTTCCTTCCTCAACACATTGTTCCATGAAAGGTAGAAAGTAAGCATGCTTTGCGAGTGCTTTTTCGTACCATTTTTTCATGTTGCCATCGTTCAACACTTGCCTCATCATCTACAAAATAAAATTTCTTTTTAATCATCTGAATTTTCTTCATCTAAAAAATGTCGACTGGTTTCAGTAATTTGAAGTGATTGCACAATGCAACATGGAGGTTGTTTAGCATTTTCAGGATGACACGGTGTGTCGCATTTTTTATATTCACAATTTTCGCATTGATTATATGATTTTTTTAAATACATATATCTCCATTCACAAGTCATGTAAGGAATGCACGGACACACGCGGAATTTATCATCATAGTCTAAACCCATTATTTCAAAACAACAAAAACAAAACAAAAAATGATATTTGCACATGTTAATGTGAAAAGAAACTCTGTTTAACTAATTTTCAAAATAAAAAAAAATATCCCATGGCGAGAATTGAACTCAGATTTTTTGCATTCATTTAACATTGACTCATTAATCTACTGAGCTATGGAACCAAGTACAAAATTGATTGCACTTTTATTCATCTGTATGAAAAAATTCTATTGTTTTAAATTAAAATTTAAATGTGATAGATGGCGCTGTGATGTATTTTATTAACTTTTTATTGGTCAATATTTTCTATTGTATTTTTTGACAACTAAAAAAACTTTAAAAATTTTTTGCTTGGCTGGGGAGTTGAACCGAGGTCCGATGGGTCGATTCATAATTCATGTCATGCCTTTATCTATTGAGCTACCATGACTTGATAAATATTGATGTCAAAATAAAATTATTAAACAATTTAATCAATAAAATGATTAAAAATTTAATGTTGACTAGAAAAAAATAATATTTCAAAAAACCACAAGAGGTCATTGATGATTGTTTGGAATTTATTTTTGGTGGGAAAATTGTTTGTTTGGATTTGGGGACTTGGTAAATTTTTTTTAAAGAAAAGATTTTTTCAAGATTTTAAAAGTATTTCTTCGCGGCGTTTTCATCATTAAAAGGTAAGAATTTTATTATAATAAACAAATGACAGTTGACAGATGACAGTTTAAAAAATGACAGATGACGTTTCGATCAAGTGACGTTTCGATCAAGTAAAAGATGACTTATTGACAGATGACGTTTTGATCAATTGACATTTTAAACAGATGACGTTTCGATCAAGTGACAAATGAAAAATGACGTTTTAATCAAGTGACAAATGACTTATTGACAAATGACGTTTCGATCAAATGACAAATGACTTGTTGGTTGACAAATGACTTATTGACAAATGACGTTTTGATCAATTGACATTTTAAACAGATGACGTTTCGATCAAGTGACAAATGAAAGATGACGTTTTAATCAAGTGACAAATAAAAGATGACGTTTCGATCAATTAGATTTTCAAACAAATGACAAATAAAATATTTTTGATAAGCTAGATTGTTTTTGATAAGCTAGATTGTTTTTAAAAAATAGGTGTTTTTAAAATTTAATTTTGTTAAATTTAAATTATTTCTAGTTGTTGGATCTTTGATGATGAAGACAAAATTGTTTCTTTGGGTCGCCTTCGCGCTCGCGTCGGTTTGGGCCAACAACGACAACGACGACTCGGACGACGTTACGCGCTATGTGAGGACGTTTTGTTTCATCGTCAAAAACTCGGAACCTGATCTCTACCGCTCACACAATCTAGTCGAAACCTGTCTATACAACGTTCAAGTATACGGTCAAAAGGTAAAACAAAACGTCAAACAATAAAAAAATAAATAATGAAAAATGTTTCTATGTTTTTTAAAATGGTTAGGGTCCGCGGGAGCCCTTGACGAATTTTTTTTGGCGACCAAAATTTTTGTAAAAAGCTAGACCGTTTTAAAAATTATTTTTATAATAAAAAGCTAGGTTGTTTTGTCCTAAATTAAAAAATAAATTTTTAAAGGTTTGCGTTATGGACCCGGAGGATTCGGATCAGGGGTTGGTAGGATCGTGCCAACACTTGGACTACGTTCGAATGGTGGCAAAAACGTTTTGCCCGAGGACGACGACAACGATCGAAACGACGGAAACGGAAACAAAAAAAACGATCGAAACAAAATTGATTCGAACAGATTCAAGTCAAGAGTTGATAAGTAGTTCTAGGTATGCACATTATAAAGAGATTACACCATCATAAAAATCAAATTACATAAAATGAAATAGTTTCTAACATGAATTTATTTTTCAGCTCAAGTTTCGGGACCGATTCGTCACGTTTGTACACGGTGGGACCGAGTGATTTGACCGCTTCTCTAGTTACGCCTTATTCGACAACGTCACAAACAAGTTCAACGTCACATTTTGTAACGACGCCAAACAAAACGTCATCGGTGACAACGTTTTTAAATGTAACGACTGTTGTTTCAAAAACAACCAAAGTTGTTAAAACTACTCCCGTTTCTAGGTAAATAATATTAAAGAATAATCACAATAAACAGACAAGTCCGGATATAAAAAATGCTTCATCAGCAATTAGAAATTTACA
>Ga0209450_10000416_pt1 | contig 22026 bp, 18 predicted proteins | sample FrelakmetLWP11LW_FD_187149 | JGI IMG/M metagenome (GOLD analysis project Ga0209450, IMG submission 187149) | Freshwater lake sediment microbial communities from the University of Notre Dame, USA, for methane emissions studies - LWP11 LW (SPAdes)... | ecosystem: Environmental > Aquatic >...
CACATCCTAGAGCCGCTTGGAGAGGGGGGTATGGCGAAAGTTTACAAGGCTTTTGACACCCACCTGGAAAATGAAGTGGCGGTTAAAGTCATCCGGACAGATCAACTCGTTCCAGCCATGCTGGATAAAACACTGAAACGCTTTGAGCGAGAAGCCAAGGAAGTTGCCAAGCTCAGTCACCCCAACATCGTGCATGTGATCGATTATGGTGAACACGACGGGATGCCTTACCTGGTGATGCAGTACCTGCACGGCGGAACTCTGAAAAAACTGCTAGGCACCCCCATGCCTTATCAGCAGGCAGCTGCATTGCTTATCCCTATCGCCCTTGCGTTGGAATACGCCCATCAGCATAAGATGGTGCATCGGGATGTAAAACCCTCCAATATCCTAATCACTGACAGCGGTGAACCGATGCTCACCGATTTTGGCATTGTGAAGATGCTGGATGTGGAAGACGGCGCAACGCTGACAGGCACCGGGGTTGGGCTGGGAACACCGGAATACATGGCGCCGGAGCAGTGGATGGGAGACTTCTCTCCTTCCGTTGACCAGTACTCATTAGGTGTTGTCTTTTATGAACTCGTCACTGGGCATAAACCGTATTCAGCAGACACCCCGGCTGCCGTTTTGTTGAAACAGGCTTCCGATCCTCTGCCCAGGCCAGGGAGTTTTGTGGCAGGTCTTCCTGAAAATGTGGAACATGTCCTCCTCAAATCGCTGGCTAAGAATCCCGCAGACCGGTGCGCGAACATGGGTGAACTGGCAAATGCCCTTCAGAGACTGAAATGGGAAAATGAATTTGAAGTTGAAAAAACCATAACAGCAGAACTTCCAGCTGTTCAACCATTGGTTAAAAAAGAACCTGTTGTTGAAGAAAAAGATACATCCGCGACCGTGATGGAATCAAAACCTCTACCACCAAAACTGGAAATACCGGAAAAACAGGTGGTGCCGGCAGTGAAGCAACCTGTAAAACAGTTGACGAAAACCGCTTCCAGAAAGGTGAAACCGTGGGTGTTCGTGTTGGGCGGAGTGGGGGTGCTGGTCGTGGTAGGAGTTATCCTAGGAATCACCCAGGGGTGGTTCGCTGGTCAAAAACAAGTGTCCCCGGGCACTTTTGTTACCGGACCCGACGTGACAAATCCTGTCGTAGATTATTCAAAATACAAGATTTGCCTGGTGACCGATGCGGGCGGAATCGATGATAAAGGGTTCAATCAGATTGCCTGGCAGGGTGTGGAATATGCAATTGGAAAATTTGGATTGCAGGGGACCTACAGTGAACCTGCCAACGAAACATTTTACAAAGAGAGTGTCGATACATTTATCAAGGACAAATGCGATCTGATCATTGGGGTAGGTTACCTGTTACGAGATGCCATTGAGGCAGCTGCCAAGTCGTATCCGGACCAAAAATTCTCCGGGGTGGATTTCTCCTTTATTCCTCCCTATGCCAATGTGGTCGGTCAGGAATTCCAGATAGACCAATCAAGTTTCCTGGCAGGATACCTGGCTGCAGGAATGACGAAATCTGGAGTTGTTGGAACTTATGGTGGAGTAGATGTTCCACCGGTCAGGGAGTTGATGGATGGGTTTGCCCGTGGTGTGGAATATTACAACAGTATCCACCAAACCAAGGTTACAGTAATTGGTTGGAACAACCGAACAATAAGCGGCTTGTTTGTTGGCACGTTTGATGACTACTCCAAAGGAAAATCAATGGCTGAATCCTTATTGAGAAGCAAGGTAGACGTGATCTTTCCGGTAGCCGGTACTATTGTCGGCAAAGGTACTGTTGATTTTGTTAACGAATATGGAAATGGGGCATGGGTTATCGGAATTGACACCGACTGGAACATTTTGATGCCAGAGTTTTCCAAGGTAATACTTACTTCTGTTCTTAAGAATACCGATGTAAGCACCTTTAACGTGATCGTGTCAGTGGTTGATGACAGCTTTAAAGGCGGGACTATTGTGGGAACATTGTCAAATGGAGGTGTGGGATTAGCCCCACTTAGTTCTGCAATACCCGCGAACCTCGCAGCCGAATTAGACCAGGTCAAGCAGGATATTATTGGTGGCAAGATTCAAATGAATCCGGAATATCAAAAATAGGAGTTACTTCAAGCGGCTTTTATTCTTTTAGAAGGGTTTTAGAAGGGTGGATATTGCAATCGCTCAATGAATATGGTATAGTAAATGGACACTTGAGGGAACCAATCCCGCTAAATCAGCCCAAATCGCTCTAATAGGAGTGATTTTTGTTTATTCTCTCAAGGGTCACCTGATGGTGGGAAACGCTCGGATTCACAAGATCACTTCATAGAAGGAAAAAGATTATGTCAACCTCATTCTTGACACGTGAAGGCTTCCAAAAATTGCAGGACGAACTGGATTTCCTACGCACTGGAAAACGCGAAGAAATTGCTATACGTTTGCATGAAGCGATTGAAGGCGGCGAACTACTGGACAATGCTGAACTTGAAGCAGCCAAGAACGAACAGGCATTCGTCGAAGGGCGCATCAAGGAACTGGAAATGTTGCTCGCCACGGCACGCGTTGTGGATGAAAAGGTCGCGAAGGTGGAAACCATACAGGTGGGGTCCAAGGTGCTCCTTCATGTAGAGGGGCGCAAGGATAAAGAAGAATACACCATGGTTGGTGCTGCAGAAGCGGATCCGCTGCATGGGAAGATTTCCAATGAATCCCCCATTGGAAAAGCCTTACTCAATAAAAAAGAGGGCGATAAAGTGCAGGTGGAAACACCTGCCGGTATTCTTGTCATCAAGGTGCTTAAGTTGAATTAGTAACCGCGCGGGGGTCACACCGACAAACTAGACGGGTGATCCAAAACTCTGAAATCAGAGACCTGCCCCCGCAAAAAATGGGGCAGGTTTTTATTCCCGGAAGGACGGAAGAATGGAACGCAACGATCTTGAAAAAATCAGAATTGAAAAAATTAACATCATGCGCGCGGAAGGAATCGAACCCTATCCCACCCGGGCGGAATTGACGGCAACCATTGCGGAGGCAACAGCTGCATTTGAAAAAGCAGAGGCTTCTGCCAGCGGCGATGTGGTCACCGCAACGCTGGGCGGGCGCTTGCGCGCCATTCGTACCATGGGCAAGCTGGCGTTTGCGCACATCGAGGACGGTACAGGACGCATCCAGTTGTTCCTGCGAGTCAACGAACTGGGTGATGGGATGATGGCGATGTTCAAGGACCTGTTCGATCTTGGCGATTTCATCCAGGCGAGCGGAGATGTGGTGCGAACCCGTACTGGCGAGATCAGCCTGCAGGTGAAGGATTTCAAGATGCTGGCCAAAGCCATCACCCCGCTGCCGGCAGCCAAGGACGAAATGGTGGATGGAGAAGTGATCCGCCACGCCACCCTGGCAGACCCCGAAACCCGCTACCGCCAACGCTACGCCGACCTGGCAGTTAATGAGGAAGTGCGCAAGGTTTTTAGAACCCGCGCAAAGATCGTTACAGCGCTGCGGTCATTTTTGGATGAACATGACTTCATCGAAGTTGAAACGCCGATCCTGCAGCCCATTTACGGCGGAGCAGCAGCCAAGCCATTCGTCACACATCACAACCAGCTCAAGCAGGATCTCTTCCTGCGCATTTCGTTCGAGTTATATCTCAAACGACTCACCGTGGGTGGATTTGACCGCGTCTATGAGATCGGGCGCGACTTCCGCAACGAAGGGGTATCTTTCAAGCACAACCCCGAGTTTACCCAATTGGAGTTCTATTGGGCGTACGCCGATTACCTCAAGGTGATGGAATTGACCGAGCAGATGGTGGCATATGTGTGCGACAAGGTGCTCGGTACACGAAAAGTGACTTATGGCGAAACGGTGATTGATTTCAACCCGCCATGGAAACGTGTGAACCTGCGCCAAAGCCTGATCGATGCCTCCGGGATCGACATAAACAAGTACGAAAGCGCGGATGCATTGGAAAAGGTGATGGAAAGCAAGGGACTGAAGTTCAAACCTGGTGAAGCCCGCGGCAAGCTCATCGGACAGTTGATGGAGGAGTTCGTTGAGCCCACACTAATCCAGCCGAGCTTCCTATGTGATTATCCGCGCGATATTTCTCCGCTGGCCAAGAATCTTCCTGGTGATCCCGGTACAGTGGAGCGTTTTGAGGGGTTTGTGTGCGGCATGGAATTGTGCAACGCATTCACCGAGCTCAATGATCCGGTGGAGCAGGAAACGCGTTTTGCGGAAATGGGACGCGAATATAAAGCCGAAGATGAAGAACGCCATCCCATGGACGTCGATTACCTGCGCGCCATGTCTTACGGTATGCCCCCGCAGGGCGGATTCGGCATGGGGGTTGACCGCCTGGCGATGTTACTCACCGATCAACGAACGATACGTGAAGTGCTGTTATTCCCTCATTTGAGGGAAACAGGGGAAAAAGAGTAGAGAATCGAGAAACGGTAAAAGTAAAAAAAACCGGGAGTCTGCGCTAGACTCCCGGAATTAATAAAGGATCATGTTTTGGGAATTAATGCAAATTCCCGAGATTATTTTGGTCAGGAACGCCAGAACCCGCGCCTTACCGGGCGCACATCTTCGGCGGTGATGAAGGCTTGCGGATCTGCTTCAAGCACGATGGTCTCCACGTTGGGAACATCCTTACGCAGCACGGAGGCATGGAGCTCAAAAACGGTGCCGTTCTTGCCGCGGCCGGCAATCTCAGTGACAGCATAACCCGAAGCACGCAGCTTTTCAGCGATGGAGGCACCGCGGTTGGAACTGATGATGTTAACAAGGATGTGACCAATAGCCAGGCGCTGCTCGATGAGCATACCCACCAGGTTGCCGGTGGCAAAACCAGTGGCATAACCAATGACATTGAGAATGTTATCCAACTCGGTAAGCACGCTGCTGATGGCAACAACGAAAATGAGCGACTGGAAGAATCCGAGGATCCAGACGATGAGCTTTTTGCCGCGTACCACGAAGAGAACACGGATGGTGTCTAAAGCCATATCGCCAACCCGGAGAATAAATATCAGGAGGGCAAATAACCAGGCATGCGGATCACTTAAATATTCCATATTTTCCTGCCTTCTCTACTTACCGGCGTGTTTTCCTTCAATGCCGGGCAGGTAGTAGTCGCTCAGGTATTCCTTGAGCATACGGCGCAGGCTGAACTGCGGGACTAAAGTACGCAAATCTTCCTTGATCATCTTGATCCATGCAACAGGAACTTTGTTGATATCACGATCGTAGAATAGTGGAACGATCTGTTTTTCCAAGGTTTCGTAGATGCTTTGAGCATCGGCAGCGTCCTGGGCTTCGTTATCAGAATATTCAGTTTCAGTGCCAATAGCCCAACCATTCTTGCCGTTGAACCCTTCACGCCACCAGCCGTCGAGAACGCTGAAGTTGAGGGCGCCGTTGGCGGCAGCTTTCATACCGGAAGTACCGGAGGCTTCGTTGGGGCGGCGCGGGGTGTTCATCCATACATCCACACCCTGAACCAGGTAGCGTGCCAGGTTGATGTCGTAATCTTCGAGGAAGATCAGGCGCCCGCCGGCGCGTGTATCCTTCACCGCGCGGTAGACCTGTTGAATGAGCAGTTTGCCGGGCTCATCAGCGGGGTGGGCTTTGCCGGCAAAGATGATCTGCACCGGCATGTGGTTATTGTTAATGATGCGCATCAAACGGTCAAAATCCCGGAACATCAGATTGGCGCGTTTGTAGGTAGCAAAGCGGCGGGCAAAACCGATGGTGAGTGAATAAGGTTCCAAAAAGACGCCACCGGCAAGTACCTGCGCAGGGCTGAAGGTGCCGTTCTGCCACTGCTGACGGGTGCGTTCGTTGGCGTAATTCACCAATTTATTCTTCAAATGGCGGCGAACGGCCCATAATTCTTCATCCGGGATGGAGGTCACTTTTGCCCACATGGAGGAGTCATCAAGATGGTCGAGCCAGTTGGTGCCAAGATATTGCGAAAAAAGGTTGCCCATTCGCCTGGCCAGCCAGGTGCTGGTATGCACACCGTTGGTCACGTACCCGATGGGGACATTCTCTTCTTTGACGCCAGGGTAGAGGAAATTCCACATTTTATGGCTGACATGGCAATGAAGCTCGGAGACTGCATTGGCGCGCTCTGATAACTTGAGTGCCAGGATGGGCATGACAAACATATCTCCCCAGGGCTGAGATTGACGCCCAAGATCAATGAATTCATCGCGGGTTAGTCCCAATTCAGCATATACCTGGCTGAAGTATTTGTCGATAAGCCAGACGGGGAACTGGTCGTTGCCGGCGGGAACAGGGGTGTGGGTTGTGAAAATATTATTGACCCGCACCAGGTCTTTTGCCTGCGCAAAGGTTTTACCCTGTCTCACAAGTTCGCGGATGCGTTCTACAGCCAGGAAGGCGGAGTGCCCTTCATTCATGTGCCAGACGGATGGGGTGATGCCCAACAGTGCCAGCGCCTGCGTGCCGCCCATGCCCAGCAGGATCTCCTGAGAGATGCGGATCTCCAGGTCGCTGCTGTAGAGTTTTTCAGTCAGCAGGCGGTCCATGGGGTCGTTCTGATCAAGGTTGGAATCGAGCAGGTATAAGTGAACGCGCCCAACTTCGAGTTCCCAGATGCGCGCGGTAACCTTGCGCCCGGGCAGGTCAACGGTGACGGTAAGAGGTTTGTGATCCTCGTCGAACAAAGCAATGAGCGGAAGTTCGTTGTAATCGATTAGGGCAGAACGGGTTTCCTGCCAGCCATCTTCGCTGAGGTGCTGGACAAAATAACCCTGATTATAGACAAATCCAACCCCGGTAAGCGGCATGCCGAGATCGGAGGCTTCCTTTAAATGGTCGCCCGAGAGAATACCCAGACCACCGGCGTATACCGGTAAAGATTCATGCAGGCCGAATTCAAAGGAGAAATAAGCGATCTGTTTACCTAACAATTTCGGGTATGTATTGGTAAACCAGGTGTCTTTGCGGTTCAAATAAGAGTCGAATTCCGCAATCCCCGTATCGACAATTTTCAAATAATCAGCCTGGTCAATGGCGGCGTTGAGGCGGGTGCGGTCCACACGGCGCAGGAATGCCACCGGGTTGTGATTGACGGAGTCCCACAACAGGGGGTCGATGTATTGAAATAAACGCTGACCAGAGGGGTTCCAGCACCACCACAAGTTGTGAGCCAGGCGGCTAAGCCCCTGCACACGTTTGGGCAGGCTGAAGGAATTGGGATATTCACGGATAAAGGTTGTCATAAGTCTCTCAATGTTACAGAAGTGACTTGCATTTTTTTGGCATGATTCACCCATTAGCGATGGAATAGTATTTAGCTGCAGTGTGCATGGGAAATTTACCGAGCGGAATTATATCAGATAATAAGACCCTTTCCGGCTTACATGCGTTTAACAATAAACCGGAATCTCGACGTTGAAATTCCGGTTTGCTCGATTTTTAATTATTCGATCACTTCCACTGCCAACGGATATTTCGACATAGTTTCGCAGCCATCTTTAGTGATGAGAATGGCGTTCTCGTAACGAAAACCGATGTTCTCTTCGGGGCAGGCGTATTGGAGGGCGCAGATGAGCATTTCGCCTTCCTGATAGACATGATCGGGATTGGTCCAGTAGGGGAAAGGACCATCATTACGACCGATGCGCCATTCATCACCGAGCATGCCGATGCCGTGCTCAAAACCGGGGACCATGAACTCGGCAAAACCACGCTCCTCACAAAAGACCATCATCTTATCTGCCAATGAAGATGGAGAGATACCGGGAGCGTAGGTCTGAAGGCACAGGCTGACGAGGTCAACGAAATTCTTCGCATGCCATTTCTGGCGTTCGGTGGCGGGGGCGAGCAAATAGTTGTGGGTGTGATCGCCCAATCCGAGGCGGAAAGTGGAATGCAGGTCAACCATCAGGGGTTCACCTGGCTGCAAATGGCGCTCAGTGGGGGGAGTGCAGGCGCCGCCCATGTAGCCGGTGCGATAACCTGAGGCGATCTCATTGCCGCCAGTGAAGGACCATTCCCATACGCTGCCGGCATCGCGCATACCCAAGGCGGCAATCCCCGCGATCTGGGTTTCGGTGTATTTCTTGAAACCGCCGTCGATGATGGCAGCGTATACAGCCTGGTGCCCAGCATCCGCCATGCGTCCAGCTTTGCGAAAGCGGTTGATGGTGCCTTCGTCCTTGATCATCGCCAGGCGGTCAACAATATCGAGCGCATTGACCAACTTGTGCCCAGCCAGTGCAGCCTCAAAAGCTTCATATTCATAATGCGTCAGGTTGCCTTCGGGAAGATAGTTGGACATGCCAGCCTCAACACCAACCACACCGCCAGATTCTGGCAGGTATGATTTGATGAGGTCGGAGACCGCTGTGATCTGGTCCTGCCCGCCCATGGGGGCAAAACCGAGGACGTGGTCACTGTCCAACCAGGAATCATCGGCGGCACGAGCGGCGTCAATGACAAAGGTGAAAGCGGTGGGCAGCCCATCAGGCGGGATGACGATGTAAGAACGCCACGGGAAGAAGGCGTCTGTGGTCCAGGAGAGGGTGCGCAGGCGTGACCCGAGGTAAACATTCACGCCGTCTTTCTTCATTTCGTGCTGGATAGCCTGGATGCGGGCGGGAAAGTCAATGAAATAGGGATCGTTTGTCATGACTGGGCTCTAATACTCGCAGGGGATCTCGGAGAGGATCTTGTTGAAGCGGTCGACGATGGATGCCAGGCTGAGGGCTTTGACCATGTTGCCGGTGAGGCGCAGTTTGCCGTTCATCAGGGCGGAACGCGAACCGATCTCGGCGCGGCTGATCTTGGCAAAGGTGTCGTAATCGCCACTGATGACGAATTCTGCCTGCGGCATGGGAGCTTCGCGCACGGAGATATCGGTGAAAACTCCGTTCTCGATTTTGTAGTAAAGGGCGCGCTCTTTGCCATCGGGGCAGTGGTGGTAGAGGGTGATCATGGAGGAGGTGAGATTCTTCATCATCTCGGGGGTAAGCTGCTCGCGCAGGCGTTTGGCGGCTTCGGTTGCCCATTCAGGGCTGAGGTATTTCAAAGCGGTCATGGGGATTCTCCTGTTTGGAAAACTAATGTAGGTATTTCTTTTAATTATACGTATTCCTTAAAAATTAGCCCGTTGGAAATAACTGATCAAAAATCTCCGGCACGAGTTCCTTCACCATCTCGCTGTCGATGGCGTTTTCCTTGCAGATGGACTCGTAGACGTCCACACTCTTGCGGCGGATGCGCTGCTGGGTGTTGATATCGAGCCCCCACAAGCCGAAGCGCTGCGTCCAGCCGCTCTCCCATTCAAAATTATCCACCAGCGACCAGTGGAAATACCCCTTGACGCGCCAGTTGAAGTTGGCAGCCCGCCATACCTGGTGCAGGTGTTCCACCAGGTAGCGCGGACGCAGGGCGTCAGTGTCATCCTCCACGCCGTTCTCGGTGACGATGATGGGCAGGCCGTACTTGTGCGCCCAACGCAGCCCATCCCAAAAGCCGGCGGGCACGTTGGCCAAAAAGCCGGTAGGGCTGACAAGCGCACCTTTGGGGAAGTAACGCCGGCCGAACATCTCGGCGGGGTGGGTGATATCAAAGGAAACGATATCGCGGGTGTAGTAATTGAGGCCGATGAAGTCCTGGGTTTTGGCAACTTCTGGAAGGTTAACTTTTTTAAACACCAGGTCAAGTTTGCCATTGACCAGTGCGTTATTGAAGGCGCGGTTAAATAGCTGGTCCTGGATCTTTACCGGTAGCTTATCCAACGGTGACCAGGAGTGGGCGGGTACCAGGCTGCGGTAGTTGGTGGCAACGCCAACCTGGGCTTCGGGCTGCAGTTCATGGATGACGCGGTAGGCGGCAGCGTGCCCGCGCAGCAGGTTGACGGTGACTTTGGCAGCCAGTTTGAGGTCGTGTTTGCCGGGAGGGAAGCCACCCTCCACCCAACCGCCCATGATGTAGACATTAGGTTCGTTAATCGTGATCCAAAGGCTGACATAGTCTTTCAACGCTTCAACGACGCGGCGAACGAAGCGCGCAAAGAGAGCGGGGATTTCTTCGCTCTCCCATCCGCCGCGGTCAACCAACCACAGGGGGTCAGTGAAGTGGTGCAGGGTGACCATGGGGGTCATATGGTGGTCAGCCATCCAACGCATCATCCCCACGTATTTTGCGAGCGCTTTGTCATCCCAGGTGTCGGCGGTAGGCTGTATGCGGCTCCATTCGATGGAGAGGCGGTGGGCATTCTGCCCGGAATCAAGCGCGCGCTGTAGGTCTTCCTTCCAACGTCCGCTCCACCAGTCACTGGCTAGCCCGGAACGCTGCCCTTCGATGATCTTGCCGGGTGTTTCTTCCCAACGCGACCAGCTATTGTTGGTGTTTTGACCCTCCACCTGGTAGGCGGCGGTAGCGGATCCCCACAGGAATCCGCGCGGAAATGTGAACCTGGCAGTTGGCATAGGTAGCTCCTTACAATCCAATTTGTTTAATTATACGCTGACAACAAAAAGAGGCTTTGGTGAAATCCAAAGCCTCTTAGATGAATCTTAATAAATTACATGCCGGCCATAAAGGCGATGCTGAGAGTACCAGGGCCAACGTGGCTGCCCACCACCGGACTGACGTAACTGAGGATACCTTCAACCGCATTAAATTTTTTGACGACTAATTCCAACAACTCTTTGGCTTCTGTTTCAGCCAGGGCATGGAACACAGAAACACGCACGGGGGTACGCCCGGCGATATCCTTCTCCACCAGTTCAACCATTGCTTCGACTGCTTTTTTCATGGAGATGACGCTCTTCACGGCTTCGATCTTGCCGTCGCGAATCTCGAGCACGGGCTTAATGCGCAGGGCTGTGCCCATAAAGCGCTTGGCACCGCCGATGCGTCCGCCGGCATGCAGGTATTTGAGGGTGTCGACAACAAAGTAGACACCAATATGGTTGTAGGCTTCTTTGGCAATCTTTGTACAATCCTCAAGGCTGGCGCCATCCGCTGCAGCGCGCGCCGCGGCCAGAACCTGGAAGCCGAGCGCCATGGATACCAGTTTGGTATCGAGAACTTCAATGGCAGCATTTGGGAACATTTTTGCCGCTTGGATGGCAGAATTGACCGAACCTGAAATACCTGAGCTGATAGGCAGCGCAAGAATATCGCGGTCCTGGGCGATCAAGCGTTCATAGACCATTGAATAATCGCCAACGGTTGATTGACTGGTCGTGGGGAGGGTATCACTTTTTGCCAAACGGGTATAAAACTCATTCGGACGAATATCGATACCATCCCGGTAACTGACGCCATCCCAATTGAGGGTAAGCGGCACAACGGAGATACCTAATGAATCAAGCATCTCCTGCGGAAGATAGGCTGTGGAATCAGTAATTATGGCGACTTTTTTCATCTATTCACTCCTAATGGATATAACATTGATAGTATAACAACCTCTAAAAAGAATTAAATAGGTAATTGGTCATAATTCGCTTAAAACCCTCTTTTTGTAATAACCCTCTTCGATGGATTTGGATACCACCTTTGGATAACCTATACTGCGGGTAAATGGGATTAATAAGGAATGAAAGTTATAATATCCGCAATAAAGGTTGATTGACAGATGACTCAAGACAAAAATGATATGACCGTCCTCGGACATTTTAATGAATTACGCAAGCGATTGCTGGTGATGATCGTGGCGTTGGCTGTTACTGTGGTTGCCAGTTTTGCCTTCAGCCAGAAGATCGCTGAATACCTGGCGGCTCCGATCGGCGGACTTGCAGCAATGTCTGCAATCGAAGTGACAGAGAATGTTACCGCTTTCATGAAAATTTCACTGCTCTCCGGAGTAGTGCTGGCGCTGCCGGTACTGCTATACGAGCTATTGGCATTTATTCTACCAGGGCTTAAACCCCGCGAACGAAAATGGATCTGGATGGTCATCCCCATGGCGACTATTTTCTTTGTTGGCGGCGTAGCTTTTGCCTATTACATAATGCTTCCAACAGCGCTGCCATTCCTGCTCGATTTCATGGGAATTACAACCTCGCCGCGCCCAAGCAATTATTTTAGCTTTGTGCTCAACCTGATGTTTTGGGTGGGTGTATGTTTTGAAATGCCGTTGGTAGTGTTTGTTCTGGCGAGGCTGGGGATCGTGAACGTAAAAGGCCTGCTCAAGCAATGGCGCATAGCCATCATCGCCTCAGCGATTTTGGCAGCGTTTATCACACCCACACCTGACCCGGTGAACATGGGATTAATGATGATCCCGCTGCTTTCACTTTACCTGGTGAGCATCCTGTTTGCAGTATTTGCCCGGCGTAAACCGGAAAAAGAAAAAGTGTCCAAATGAAATTTTTCAATTTTGGAATTGGTGAAATTCTTTTCATTCTGCTTCTTGTTGTGATAATTTTCGGCCCGAAAAGCCTGGTGAAAACCGCGCGTGAAGCGGGTGCCTTCCTACGAAAAATGACCAAATCACCCTACTGGCAGGAAGTGTGGGCAACCCGGCGAGAGCTGGAAGAAATCCCTAAAATGATCGCCAAGGAAGCGCGCCTGGATGAGACCTTGATCGAGATGAAGCGGGAGACCCAGAATATGTCCAGTTCTGTATCCGGGGCAGTTTCTGACCTGATCCGGGAAGTTGAGCAAACACCCCGTGACCCCAAACCTGGCGAGGTGGACTGGGAAGATAAACCAAAAGACACTCCGGAGGCGCCCAAATCCAATGGTATATAATGAGATGGAATTGCGATACACTCACCGGGAGATAATATGCGGGTAAAGGTTTTACTTCTTCTTTCAATACTCATGATTGCCATTGTCGTCACTGGATGCTCAGAAAAGGACCCGCTGCTGAGCAAATGGGAAGAGCCTTCCTCCGGAATCACCCTGGAGTTCAAGGAAGACGGCACTGTGATTACGGCGCGCGGCAATGTATCTTTCTCGATGAATTATGAAAGACAGGATCCTGACATCATCGTTTTTAAAGGCAGCGCTGACGGCACGGTTCCAGAACAGCGCATGACCTATAAGATAGAAGACGAGCAATTGCTCCTCACGATTGACGGTGTTGGAACCGTATTCAACCGGAAATAAGAATGACCGCATCCATCCTAATTGTAATTATTGTATTTGGCGTTTTGTTCCTTGGGGCAGCAGGGTTTATGATCTCTGCTGGCATCCGATTGAAGAAGCTGCGCGAAAAGCTAGATGAAACTGATAAAAAGTGAACCGATAACGAAAACCTAACAATAAAGACCAGCGATTCGCTGGTTTTTATTGTTGGGAACCAAAAAGCGGGATTAAGCGTCTTATCCAGAGAGAACAAGGAGTAAAAATGAAAAATATTGTAATAAAAAGTCTGATGGTCATCACAGTTCTGGCGCTCGCCCTGACGGCGTGCAGCCTGCCCTTTGTGGGGGCTAACCCAACCCCGGGCGGCTCCCAGCCGCAAGCCAACCTTGAGGCAACTGTTTCGGCGCGCTTGACGCAGATCGCATTTGACACACTGGTTGCGCAGATGACGCAACAGGCAATGGTCACCCCGACCCCGTTGCCAACCAGTACGCCGTGGCCCACACCCACTCAGGCTGTCCCGACGGCAACCGCAATTCCACCCACGCCGACTGCAATTCCCGTCCCATGCCACCAGGCTTTGTTCATAGATGATGTCACAATCAAAGATAAAAGCAGCATGACCGCAGGTGATCCATTCATCAAAACCTGGCGGATTAAGAACACAGGCACCTGTTCCTGGACCAAGGATTACCGGATCGTTTTCCTCAACGGTAACGCAATGAATGCCCCTGCTTCCGTGGCGTTTCCCACCAACGTAAACCCCGGCAACACTGTCGATCTTTCTGTCCCGATGAACGCCCCCGGAACTACCGGTGACTACACTGGCAGTTGGATGCTCAAAGCGGCCAATGGCACGACCTTTGGCGTTGGAGCTGGCGGTAATGTTCCTTTGACCGTTATCCTCAAGGTTATCACCGTGCCTGTTTCCAAAGATACCCATATCATTTACGACTTTGTCAAGAATTACTGCTCAGCCCAATGGCGCACCAATGCCGGATTCATCAATTGCCCGAGCAACGGGTTTGACTTCCAGAATGGATCCATCACCCGCAGTTATACCCCAGTACTTGAGAGCGGCACCATTGATGATGAGGGTGCACTGCAGACCGTTCCCGCCACTGGCGGCGACGGCATGATCCAGGGACAGTACCCCTCGATGATCGTTCACAGTGGAGATATCTTCGCGGCTACCCTGTTGTGCTCTAACAAAATGACTGCTTGCTCGGTAACATTTGAGCTCTCTTACATGGAAAAAGGCGGCTCGACCAAGACAGTGCTGGGCACCTGGAATAAGACACTGGACGGTACTATCCTGCCGGTTACAGTGGATCTCTCTTCGCTGGATGGCAAGGATGTCATTTTCTTCCTCAAGGTGATGAGCCAGGGAAATTCAAAAGAAGACCTGGCGCAATGGATGGCTGCACGGGTAACACACCCGTAAGACAAAACGACCCTTCTGAATTCCCCTCAGGGGGGTTGTTTTCTTTTCATCTAAAAAGCGCTATACTCAAAGGACACGCTCAATGGTGAGCGGGATTGGGAGGATTGTATGAAACTCAGTCATCGATCTACTTTAAAAGTTATGGCAGCATTGGTAATTGTGGCTGCTCTGGTATTGGGTGTTTTTTCAACCAGCCAGGCGTACGGGATTCCAACGATTTCCATCAAAACCGTAGTGAGTGATTTAAGTGTTACGATTTCTGGAGTTAATTTCCCGGCTGATCAAACGTTCACCGTCCGCATGGGCGCATTCGGCACCCTTGGGATAGGCGGTGTGGTGGTGGGTACCAAGGAACCAGTTTCAGGAAGTTCCTTCACGGCAACCTATACTATCCCGGCATCCCTGATGGGCGCTTCAAAAATCGCCATCCGCCTGGACAGCCCGCAGGGATATTATTCCTACAACTGGTTCTACAATAATACAGCCCCGGTTGCGACCCCTGCTGCACCAGCGGGTACGCTGGCACCTGTTTATACGGGAATTCCTACCTTTACCATTTCATCGGTGGTGAATGACATGTCCGTCACCGTGCAGGCGAGCAACTTCCCGGCCGGGCAGACCTTTACGGTAAGGATGGGTGAATTTGGCACGCTGGCGATCGGCGGGACGGTAATTGGTATTACGAGTTCATCCTCAGGCGGAGCCTTCAGCGCAACCTATGCGATTCCGGCAGCACTAGCGGGATTATCGAAGATAGCCATCCGCATGGATAGTCCGCAGGGATATTATGCTTACAACTGGTTCTATAACAACTCCACCAGTGTGGCAACTCCTACCGCGACAGCCTCAGTGCCCGCCACCCCTGTTTATACTGGTTTCCCGACCATGTCGATTGTCTCTGTTGTCAAGGATTCAAAGGTGACTATCCATGCGATGAATGTGCCGGCAGGTGAAACCTTGACAATCCTAATGGGTGAATTCGGGACCATGGGAGTGGATGGAATTGTGGTCACCAAGATCAGTTCAGGTAATGGTGGGGATTTTGACGTCACCTATATGATCCCGGCAGCGCTGGCGGGCAGGACTAAAATTGCCATCCGCTTTGAAATGAGTTCCGGGATTTATGCCTATAACTGGTTCTATAACAACTAAATTAATTGAGATTTCCGAAAAAATATATAATCCCCCTCAAACAAATTAAAATATGAAGGGGATTTTTGTAGATACTAGTGAAAACGAATAGGATGGTAGACCTATTACTTCTGCAAGGTAGGGATTGAAAATAGTAATTTTTATGTATATAATAAGTGTAATCCGAGTAATAAAACGAGGTTAGGTTTGCTTCACGGCATGCAACGTTCCGGTACCATCCGGAGGTGATTGATGCTGGACAATCAGGACAAAGAAAGTCCTAAGAATAGCTGGCGAGGGGGAGTTATGGCTCAAACGGGAACGCCTATCCAAACTCAAATTCTGTGGAAAAATGAACGCTTTTTCGCTGTAATGAGCAAATTCAGTGTAGTTCAATCATTTACATTTCTCTTATTTACAGGTATTTTTGCCTACCTGATGGATTGGGAAATGGTTTGGGCATCCGGCATCTCAACCTTGTTCTGGATGATTATCTACCTCAGATATCAAAAAAAACACAGCCGAGCCCTGTTTATTTTTGGTGGCGGTATCTCGATAATTTACACTTTCTTTGCCTCCTTTCGATTTGGATGGGAGAGCGGTTTCTTTTTCCTGGCACTTTCCTTGCTGCCACTGTCTTTTCTCAATGTTCGCTTAAAGAAGTTCACTGCGGTCTTTGTTGGTTTGATTATTGGCGGTGGTGTGATCGGGTTGTACCTTTTTTCATGGTTTATAGTACCAAATATAATATTGGATGCTGCCATTCTCCACTGGATTTTTGCGGCAAACCTTGTTTGGGCAGTATTATCGCTTTGTGTAATCGGCTATTTCTTTGAAAAAAGGGCGGGAGAAATCGAATCCTCATTGCTGCTGGCAAACAAGCGATTGACCAGCCTGGCGTCCACTGACCCTGTGACGAACCTGGCAAACCGGCGCATCATGCTCAGCCGCATCGACCAGGAAAAGGAAAAATTGGATCAAACTGGCGAGGCATTTACCCTGATCATGATTGATATTGATAATTTCAAAGAAATCAATGATGAGTACGGTCACGATGCCGGAGATTTTATCTTGGTCAACCTGGCAAATATCATCAATTTCATCGTCCGCAAACAAGATCAAGTGGCACGTTGGGGTGGCGATGAATTCTTGGTGTTCCTGCCTGAAACAGGCACAGAGGGCGGGCGCGTGGTGGCTGAAAAGATCCGGGCGCGCATCATTACCACCCCATTTATCTACCACGAGATGGATATTCCGGTGACAGTTACACTAGGGGTCTCCATGTGCAACACCAACATAGGCATCGGCAACTGTATCCGCAAAGCCGACCTGGCGCTTTACACCGGTAAACAGGCAGGCAAGAACCGCGTCATCATCGGATAATCTGCAACAAATGAATTAATCTAAAGGTCTTTGATCATGTATAGCTCGCCAGCCCGAAATCCGCGGCTGGCGTAATATTGGCGCGTACCAATGGCAGCAATAACGGCGAGCTGTTTGAACCCCTTTTCACGGGAAATTTCTTCAGAGCGAAGCAGGAGGAGCGTTCCCAGGCCGATGTGCTGGGCAGCGCCTTCTTTATCTACTCCCAATGGAAGCGATTGACCATAGACGTGCACTTCGCGAATGAGGGCAGACTTCTCAAGATCTGCCAGGTGTAAATCGGGCGCATCCAGTGATGGCAGGGAAAGGCGCAGGTACCCGGCGATGCGGTCTTCGGTGGTGGTGAAGTTGAGGAAATGCTCTTCGGCGGATGAGGGGTGGTAAGTAAAATCATTGAGCGTCAGGTCATCCATGGCCACCAGGTGGGTTTTCACCTCACGGCAGCGGATGCAGCGGCAAACCTGCCCGCGCTTTTTCAATTCAACTTGCACATCCTGGCGCAGACTGGTGCGCTTGTTGCCTTCCACCACGTGGATCGAGGGGATATCGCGGATGATGCGGTTGACACGGCAGTATTCGGGGATGGTTGGTTTGATATCTGCGATGAGCGCCACCAGTTCTTCGGTGGTATACGGCTTGTACTCCCCCCGCTGCCAATAGCGGTAAAGTTCCGCGGATTCCAGCAACTGGGTGGGGTAGATTTTCAGTTCGTCCGGGGCGTAGCCATCCTGCCACAGGCGGGCGAAATCAGCACGGTCAGAATCGATGGTGGATCCCAGTAAATTCGGCATCCAGTGCAGGACGATCTTGAAGCCGGCAGCACGAAGCAGGGTGGTGGCTTTGAGGGTATCGGCAGCAGTGTGACCGCGCAGGTTGAGGTTGAGCACACGGTCATCCAGGGATTGGGCACCCATCTGCACCTTGGTGACGCCCAACTGGCGCAACCAGACAAGTTCCTCGGGGGTGATCTCGTCCGGGCGCGTTTCGATCACCAACCCGACGTTGCGGTGGCTGGCAGTTTCGTTGTGCGTGTGGGCAGCACGGATGCGGGTCAGGTCTACCGGCGTTGGCGCGGATTTCTCCTCGGGAGGATATTCCTGGAAATCCCGCTGTGATTCGGGAAGTGAATCTTCATTCATGGCGTCAAAACAGCGGCGGATGAACCATTCCTGGTAATCGCGTTTGTAAGAACTCCAGGTGCCGCCGAGGACGAGCAATTCGATCTTGTCGTTGGGATGCCCCACGGCGCGGTATTCTGCTAGGCGCGACTGCACCTGGTTGTAGGGGTCAAACTTATTCTGGAAAGCGCGCGCCGCTCCCGGTTCATCAGCCAGGTAACTCTTGGGCATGTAGGCTTCGGTGGGGCAAAAGACGCAGCGCCCGGGGCAGGGCCATTCCTTGGTTAAAACGGTGACCGTGGACACCCCGGAAAGGGTGCGCACGGGTTTCATGCGGATGAGGGGAAGGAAATCGGGTTCATCCGGCCACTCACCGCGCGCTACCAGGTCACGGTAGGCAGCCACCAGAATATGCTTGGCGATGAGCTGCCCGTTGGAGAGCGGATGAGAGCGCAGTGCCCGGTCCAGGCGGCGTCCGGCTTTTACTTCCTCCAAAACCAGGCGGGCAGTTTGAAGTTGTTCGGGGGTGTAAACCCTGGCATCACGCCAGTCTTGAATGAACTTGGGATCTCGCATGGGCGTTTATAATTGTAGTGTGAAAGAAGAAACCATTAAGAAACTACACCAACTCAATCAGGAATTCTACCAGAGATTTGGTGAAGCCTTTGCTGAAACGCGCCGGCGCATCCAGCCGGGGGTAGGGCGCGTGCTGGAGGAGCATATCCACGATGGCGACTGGATGGACCTGGGCTGCGGCAGCGGGGCTTTAATTACCTGTTGGATCAAGGCGGAATTGAAGGGATCATATACCGGGCTGGACTTCAGCGACGCCTTGTTGTGCGAAGCCCGCAAGAACCTGCTGGATCAACCCGACCACCCCGGCTTGGATGTGCGCTATCTTCAGGCAAACTTGCTGGACGCCAACTGGGCATTTACTACGGGCAACACAAGATATGACGGAATGCTGGCGTTCGCGTCACTGCATCACCTGCCGGGAAGCCAAAACCGGGAAAACACGGTACGCAATGCCCTCAGCCTGCTTAAGCCGGGTGGCGTGTTCATCCACTCGGAGTGGCAGTTCCAGCACAGCCCCAAGATGATGAGCCGGGTATTGCCCTGGGCGACTGCGGGCATCGAAGAATCCGAGGTGGAAGCGGGCGATACCCTGCTGGATTGGCGCCACGCGGCTGCCGGGCAGGGAGATGTGCGCGGACTGCGTTATGTGCACCTGTTTTCCAAAGACGCGTTGAGCGGACTTGCTGAAAAATTGAATGCGCGGATTGTGGCTGAGTTTGAGAGTGACGGCAAGGGGGGAAATTTGGCACTCTACCAAGTTTGGCAGAAAAAATAACGATTATCCATTGGGGCATTCTAAAAACTAATTGACCGGGATGCTGCCTGTACGCAGGCGCTCTTTCACATTGCTGAAGTGATAATTGACCGTGCGCCGTGAAAGATGCAGCAGCAGGGCAATCTCGCCGATGGTGAGCCCGCGCGTGGAGAGCTCCAATACCTGCGCCTCCCGTTTTGAGAGGACGGCTTTCTCAACGGAGGAAGACTTCATTTCACCGGGGGTGACGATGACCATGCTGCCCGCCTGGATGGCGGTGAGCTTGCCGGGAGGGGCTGCTTTGAGCGCGGCCACGGGGCGCATACCAGCATTGACCGCAGCGGAGAGTTCAGCGGGGGTAAGTTCGACTTCGAGTTGGATGACGGTCGCGTCATCCGGCAGGTACAACAGGGGGGTCATTTCAGCATCCTTAATTATAGAACATAATTGCTATAATTATGACATCCCTCAACGTCGCTGTCAAGGGATGCCGGATTACCGAATACGTAAAATATCTAAAACGGTCCGTACTGGATCAGGTTGCCCAGCCATAGGAAGAACACGATTACAGGGATGACCAGCAGCCACAGCTTCCAGGTGAAGCGCATCCATTTGCCAAAACCGACTGACGCTAGCCCGAGGGTGATGAGTAATACCGGATTGGTGGGATACGCCAGGTTGGAAAAGCCGTCGCCGAAGCAGTAAGCCAGGACTGTTAGTTGGCGGGTGACGCCCACCAGATCCGCTAGCGGCAGCAGGATGGGCATCATCAACACGGCCTTGGCACCGGCAGAACCGATGAAGAATTCGATCAGTAACGCCAGTACAAAGATGATCAACACCGCAGTGAAGGGGGAGGCATTTTGCAGCCCTCCGGCAGCACTATTGAGGATGGTATCCATCACCTGACCGGAGGTGACAATGTGCTTGATGCTGGCGGCCATCAGCAGCAGGGGGATGCCGGGCGCCATGCCGGACATGCCTTCCACCAGTGCTTTGCCGATGGTCTTCCCGCCGACGCCGGAGACAAAACCCGCTGCCAGCCCGCCCGCAAAAAAGAGAATGCCAACGATGGGCAGGGCATAATCCGAGAGGAAGGAAACGAACGGGCTGCCCACCAGCACCATCACGATGAGCAGGATGAAGATGCCAAACACCAACGCGGCTTTGCCCAGGCGGGTACTGTTGGCAGCGAAGCGATTGAGGTCAATTGAAGCGTAGCGCGCGCGGGCGGCGGCTGAATCTTTGTAGATTAGAGATTTTTCAGGGTTCTTGTCAATTTTGCGGGCGTAGCTGACCAGGAACCATGCCAGCAGGGCATACACCACCAGGAAGATGGGAATGCGGAAGGGGATACCGGAGAAAAGGGGAAGCCCCGCCAGTTTTTGCGCCACGCCAATAGTGAAGGGATTGGTGATGGCGGTGGAAAAGCCCATGTTGGTGGCTAAAATGCTCATGCCCAGACCCACCAGGGCATCCCAGCCGAGGGAATAGCTGAGGGCGATCATCAGTGGAACCAGCGGCACGATTTCCTCGAACAAGCCGAGAAAAGATCCGAGCAGCATGAAGAAAAAGGAGATCACCAGAAGCAGCAGATATTTGCGCTTGCCAAAGCGTTTGACGATGCCCGCAAGCGCATTCTGGAGGATGCCGCTTTTATCCAGAATGGCAAAGGCGCCGCTGACCAATAAAATGAAAACGATGATGGTAATGACCACCAGGTTATCCGGTCCCCATAGCACCTCGATAGGGGCAGTGAACCAGCGCCAGATGGGGTAATCCGGCTGGGGTACAACCTGGTAGGAATTGGGGGTGATGAACGTACGGCCATCCACCACCTGGCGATCAAACAATCCGGTGGGCAGCACGCGTGTGAGCACGCCGGCGATGATCATCAGAAGCAGGAGAATGAGGGCAGATTGGATGAAGGCTTTCTTGCTGATCTGGGCGCCGGCTTTTTGGTCCATGTGTACCTCGATGGAATATGGGATAATTGTTCAAGTTTACGAGGGCAGGAGAATACTGTCAACTGAAATTGACCTGCCAGATCATTGTTATGGAGTTGCGATTGGCTTTAGTAGAAGAACCCCGCCAGGTAGTGATCGGTGCACGCGCCATCCCTTACACGCTCAAAGTATCCGCTCGGGCAAAACGCATGCGAGTGACCATTGCCAACGGGCAGATGAGTGTGACGGTGCCCAAGGGACTGCGGCTGTACAGCGTGGATCGCTTCTTGCAGGAACACGGGCAGTGGATCCTGGCGAAGTTGGAGCAGGTGAAAAAACAAAAGGTGCAGCCGGCGCTGCCTAAGAATGTTTTGCTGGTGGCGGGGGTTCCCATGCGCGTCGAGAGGATCGAGGAGAAGGAGCGTAAAAGCCGGGCGCGGGTTGACCTGGTGAAAGACCGCGTGGTCGTGCGCGTGCCGGCAGGCTCAAGGGCGTCCCCGCTGACGATTGCGGAAGACTGGCTGCGTGAGCAGGCGCGCGATGTCATCAGCGCGGAGGTGAAACGGCAGGCAGCACGGATGCGGGCAAAAC
>Ga0209450_10000417_pt1 | contig 22021 bp, 11 predicted proteins | sample FrelakmetLWP11LW_FD_187149 | JGI IMG/M metagenome (GOLD analysis project Ga0209450, IMG submission 187149) | Freshwater lake sediment microbial communities from the University of Notre Dame, USA, for methane emissions studies - LWP11 LW (SPAdes)... | ecosystem: Environmental > Aquatic >...
GGTTCCATATCCAACGGCAGCGGTAATCCGACAAACGATGATACGCCTACCTTAAATCTCACGATCGCCGATGCCTATGTCGGTATAAGTGGCGCCCAGATGCAGTTCAGCTGTGACAACAGCACATGGACTACACTTGAATCTTATGCCACACCGAAGACAAACTTCGATATTAATTCCGGCTCTTACGGTTGTGGAACAGCTGACGGAAGTAAGACTGTATATGTAAGGTACCAGGACAGCCTTGGCAACACCGGTTCCTCATACAACACGGGTGCGTTCACACTGGATACGGCGAACCCGACTTACGGCACTGTGACTCCGGCAAACACTTCATACAGCACATATGTGGACGGGACTTTCGACCTAAGTACGACATTCGCCGATACGGGCGGATCCGGAGTGGCAAGCTGCCAGTACTGCAAGGCGACGGACGGCACATGCGATACGGAATGGGCTTCCGCCACATGGAGCGCTGGCACATGTTCACAGACAGGAATCACTTGTACAGATACGCAGTCCCTTACATTGAACATGAGGGCGACGGACAGCGCGGGTAATACCGGAACTGCTGTGGCGGTGACTAGGACTTGTGATACCGCTGCTCCTTCAGGAGGCACTATCTCATACACGAACGGCTATTACACATCCTTGAGTGTGCCAATAACATATACACTGGGAACAGATTCCGGTTCCAACCTGGCGAATTCCACAGGCAAGATACAGAGAAAATCCGCCACACTTACAAATGGCAGCTGCGGAACATACGGCTCATGGGGTGACCTTGTGACGGAATTCGACGGAAGTTATACGGACACTTCGGTGGTAAGCGGAAACTGCTACATGTACCAGTACATGATACAGGACAATGTCACCAACCAGGCTACATATACAACAAGCAATGAGGCGAAGGTGGACAGCGGCACTCCGGACATAGTGGCGGTGGATGCAGGTGCGAGCTCGGGTGACAGGACTTCATGGACTTCCGGCACATGGTACAAGTATACGGATACAGGTTCGGATGATGCTGTTTCGTTCTCATGGACGGATCCGGGTTCGACTTCGGATGACACGTTCTACTACGAGATGTCCGCAGGCACAGCCGATGTAATAACAGGAGTTGAGAGCAGTGTCACAACGGCATATGTGGATAGCATTTCAGTAACGGAAGGTACGAACTACTTCCATGTAAGGCCAAGGAACGGAGCAGGCACATGGGGAACTGAGAGGTACTTCACAGTGAAGTATGATAAGACGAACCCTGTGCTTACTTCCGTTGCGGAAGATGACAGCGACAATTATGTGACTAACGGCACGGTCATCACTCTGACTCCTACAGGGCTGACGGAAAGCGGTTCCGGTATATCAACATGTATTGCATATTGGGATACGAATACGGTTTATATCGGAGGCGAGACAAGCCTGGGAGATCTCGGAACAGACTGCGGATCACCTCCTACAGTGACGACCCCAAGCGCAACGGATGGCACATACTATTACTGTGTAAGGCCGCTGGACAACGCAGGCAACAGCGCGTACACATGCACAAGCAACACGGTGACTTATGACGGAGGATTGCCGACGGCAAGCGTGACCTCGGTGGCAGGCGACACTTCTGCTCCGTACTATGACACCACCAATAATTCCAGCACGGACCTTGTGCTGTCTGTCAGCGACAGCGGTTCCGGAGTTGCGGGATGCAAATGGTCTTCCACAAACCAGGCTTACGCCTCCATGACCAATTCATGCACTGGCACAACTACATCCACATGCTCGTTCGGTTCACTGACACAGAGCAGTTATACATACTACTACGCATGTGCGGATAATGTGGGCAACATAATATCCTCCAATCCTACATCGGTGGCATTCACTGTGGACTGGACCGAACCTGCAGTTACAGGTATAACTTCAGTCGCGGGAGACGCGAGTTCGCCATATTGGGATATTACGGATGACTCATCCACGGCTGTCGTATATACGGCTTCCGGAGATGCGACCGCATGCAAGTGGAACACGACGGATGTGGCTTATGACAGCATGAGCAACACATGCGCATCCACTTCCTCATGCACTCTTAACTTAAGTGGCGATGGTTCGAAGACTGTATACATGAGATGTATGGACAGCGCGGGATTAAAATCCAGCACATCATACACATTGAACTATGGTGTGGACAGTGTGAAGCCTACTACGACTGTGACTATTGCGAACGCCAGGTACAGCCCGACGACATACGTGCACGCGAGCACTATAAATGGCACGGCTTCTGATGCGACTTCGACAGTTTCCAGCGTAGAGGTAACGATATATAACGGTACGAACTACTGGACAGGAAGCACATGGGGAGCATCCACATGGCTGGCAGCTACGGGCACGACATCATGGACTTACACACTGGATGATTCTAACTTCACGAACGGTACGACATATACTGTGACAGCGAGGGCTACGGACATTGCGGGCAATACGACTTCGACAGGCTACGGCTCTGACAGCTTCATATATGACAATGCGGCTCCGACAGGAGGTTCGTTCGTGATCAATAGCGGTGCTACTTATACTACATCACAGACAGGTAACACATTGAATGTGACATGCCCATCGGATGACTGGACCACGGTGGAAATGGCATATGGCAATAGCGCCAGCCCGACAAACTGGACGACATGTTCGGCTACTGTTTCAAGTTATGACTTGGGTTCAGGAAATGGCACAAAGACCGTATATATGAGGTTCAGGGATGGTGGCGGGAATACGACTTCGGACACAACGGATACAATTACATTGGATGCGGGCACTCCGGATATAGTGGCGGTGGATGCAGGTGCATCATCCGGTGACAGGACTTCATGGACTTCCGGCACATGGTACAAGTATACGGATACAGGTTCGGATGATGCTGTTTCGTTCTCATGGACGGATCCGGGTTCGACTTCGGATGATACGTTCTATTACGAGATGTCATCTGGCACAGCTGATGTGATAACTGGAGTGGAGAGCAGTGTTACGACAGCTTATGTGGATAGCATTTCAGTAACGGAAGGCACGAACTACTTCCATGTGAGGCCGAGAAATGGTGCAGGTATATGGGGTACGGAAAGGTACTTCACGGTTAATTATGATAAGACTGCTCCTACAGGCACATCTATTACATATAGTGGTGCTTCCAGAATAGTGAATAGCAATACTGTTTCAATTAATACTGTCAGTGATGGCACGGATAGTCCTGCAGGCATTAACACAAGCACCAGAATTCTACAAAGACAGTCCGCGACTTACGCGAATAACGCATGCGGAAGCTATGGAAGCTGGGGCAGTACAAGTTATGGAGGGACTTATCCCGGAGCGCTTACAAATACCGGTGCCAGTGGAAATTGTTATAAATACAGATGGTGCGTAAGCGATAACGCGGGTAATCAGACATGCTCATCGGAAACAAGCGCGATAACAGTTATCACATTCAATACTGTCGCGATTACGGGCGGTAACAACCAGAACTATGGTGATGAAACGCATAATCCTATCGGATATGAATTTACGACAGCTATGCAGGTAAGGGTGAGCGATGGCGGTACAAACTATGCTCAGGCGAGTGAAGTGACTGTTAATTACTCAATCAGCAGTGTGCCTGGTAGCCCAACAGCCACAGGGCAACATTTGGGAGGTTCCAGTGATGCCACAGATGCCAGCGGTTACGCGGAACAGACGCTGACGCTTGGTGACAGGGCGGGAGTTTATCAGGTACAGGCTACATGCAGTGGATGTAACACGGTCACATTCAGTGAAACTGAAAACAATTACTTCGACCTTTCGATAGTGGAGACTGATGTTTATCTTGAAATGACACCTGGCAGTTCACCAAGCGATTCTGCTTCGCCGACAATAAATGTGACGACTAATGCCGCAAGCTATCAGGTTCATGCTACACCGGATAATTGGCCTACATACCTGACGCATATAATCCAAAACTGGACTGGCTCCCTTGGCTTCGGCTGGAATTTGGCAAGCGGAAGTACAACAGCATTTAGTGAAAGCACAGGCGACCCTGCCGCGACACAGGTATACAGCTGTTCGGGCGATTCCTGCCAAGGTCTTGTATCGCCGGATGTGGACTTTGATATGACAATTAACTATTCACATACAGCAGGCAGTTATACAAATACTGTTGAATTTAGCGGAGTAAGTATAAGTTATTAAATAACAGAATTGCATGTTGGCCCAAATTGACTATATGGTTATTTTATGTAAAATAATATACCTAATTGTTCTTTGACATTTTTTAGTTTGAACTGGGTTATTTTCCTTTTATTTGTATATCTTCTTAATTAAATAAGGGGCGATATGATAAAGGAAAGATCCCCCCGGTTCAAAAAATCAGATTGAAGCTTTCTGCGTTAAGCGGATAGCATCAATTTAGAAATATCAGGACAACGTCCTACAATTGTAAATTCAAAAAACACCAAGGAGGTGATCAATGAGATTTTTGGCTGTGATGTTCATGGCCGCTTTGTTCTGCTCTGGCTGTTGGCAGACGGGAGGGGCTGGTTCTTCTAACAACCCCGACACTGATGCTGACAGCGACACCGACACTGACAGTGATACTGACAGTGAGACTGACACCGGCGATGCCGGTGCACCCCAGCTCTTCGTCTACGTCGTCAACCAGGCGGGCGGTGAGATCACTGCCCCCTATGAGATCGAGGATGTGAACGAAAACGTGGTCGCGTCAGCGACCGAATCAAGCAGCTTTGTCCTGCCGACAGGACAGCAGTACACAGTCTGGTTCTATGAAACCGAAGGGTACGACCTTCCTGAACCGGATCATGAGACGATCCTGCTGGGAGGCGAAGATGCGCAAGTGGTAGGTATGTACCAGTACCAGTGATATCTGGGGGGATTCTGATAACGGGCCGGCTCGGATTAATTTCCGGGCTGGCCTGTTTGCTATATCTGATTTATGCGGTTAGATTATAAGTTGCTAAACTAACTCGACAAATAATAAAAATGGTGTATTATAAACTCGTTTCACTAAAATAATATTATTTATTTTGTGAATACTAAAAATTCCACAATATTGGTGACTTTTTATAGTCATTATAAATGGCTCCAGTTGTGGGATAACCGTTATTCTTGCCTTCTCTTATAGTTAAGAGTGGGGCGGAATTGTTCTTTTACAACGAAGTTTTATTTATTTGCATTTGTCTGTCGGACGGATTGTTTTTCAGCGAGGTTGAAAGGTAATTCGACCGACAGACAACAAAAAAATCTTTGCTTTGGCAAAGTACAACAGTCACAATTTTGTGATAGGAGGATATGAGCCATGAAACGGATCAATTGTATTATGATGATGCTGATTGTTGGCGGATGTTGCCAGTCTGCTGGTATAAACAATGATGAAGATACCGATACTGACACGTCTTCCGATACGAATACGGACACTGATACCGATACAGATGAAGTAGCAGCAGCTATCATCGCCATTGCGGCGGGAGACAGCTTTTCGGTCTATCTCACAGAAGACGGAACTGTGTCCGCAGTCGGGGACAACACCTATGGACAACTCGGTAACGGAAGTACTGAGACCATCACCACACCGGTACAGGTCTTGGGGCCCAACGGAGTTGGATACCTCACCGACATCATCGCCATTGCTACTGGAGATTTTCATTCCATTGCACTGTCGGATGATGGTGCGGTATTCGCATGGGGAATCAATAACGATGGCCAGATCGGGAATAATTCCGATGGTGACAACATACTGACTCCTGTACAGACTCTGGGAATGGACGGAGTTGGGTATTTGACCGGCATCGTTGCAATCTCGGCGGGGGCTTTTCATTCCATTGCACTATCAGAGGATGGTGGAGTGTTAGCATGGGGATTGAATATTTTTGGACAGATCGGTGATAACACTATCTGGACAGACAGATTCACACCTGTGCAAGTAGTTGGTGTGGGTGGAACTGGGTATTTGAATGGAATCATTTCCGTCTCAGCAGGAGCTTATCACTCCATTGCGCTATCAGAGGATGGCACAGTATTCGCGTGGGGAACGGATAATGATGGTCAGATCGGAAATAATTCGGCTGGCGATAATGTACTTACACCTACGCAGGTCATTGGAGTGGATGGCGTCGACCATCTTAATGATATCGTAGAGATTGGAGGGGGAGCTGGCCACTCTCTGGCTGTAACAAGTGACGGAAAGGCATATGCCTGGGGCAAGAATGACTCCGGCCAAATCGGAAACGGAACTACCATCAGTCCAGTGCTTACACCCACGATTGTGACAATCCCCTAACTACTCACCAACTTAAAACTTCGTTGAAGAAAGACCTATGAACTTAATAAGCTTAATTATAATCAGCTTAATCATAGGTCTTTCAACATGCCATTTTTACCCCATCCCCTATCTTCTTTTTGCCGGTAAAAACGACTAATTCATCAATTAATTTGAGTTTTTTAAGCACCTTGTATAAAGTTGGCCCGGGTTCGACTAAAACAGACGATATTCTTTGTTCGGATAGTTGGTGGAATAGTTTTTGTAGACTTATCCGCTTTGTTATATGGAGAAAATTCTTATCCCTAAACACTTTGGCTGTTTTTGGCACACGTTTTTTGGAATCAAGGATAATCCTAAGCGGATCCGGGCTTTTAACCAGTCGGACGTTTAATTGAGGGTCATCATTAATAACCGTGTTACTGCCGACGAGTATTGCCTGGTGCATCGCGCGCAGTTTGTGGACCTGTATATCCTGCGCTCTGGATGTGATGTGAATGGGCTTGCCGTTTTTGCCGGCGACAAATCCATCCGCGCTGATTGCGATTTTAACTGTGATGAATGGGCGGTTTTTTCTTATTCTGGTGAAATAAAATTTATTCAGTTTTTCGCTCTCATCTGATTTTAAAAATCTGACATTGGGTGGTGTTGGAGTTTTTTGAAAAGGGTCTTTTTGTATACAGATGATCTTCGAAATACCAACGGCATTGATCAAATCCATACATGGCGGGGTTTTGCCCCAATGCCGGCAGGGCTCCAGTGTGACGTAAATGGTTGCGCCAATAAGGTCTTTTTTATTTTTAACGGAGTTTATGGCGTTAACTTCCGCGTGGGGGCCACCGAATTTTTTGTGATAGCCTTTGCCGATTACTTTATTGTTTTTGACTATTACAGCGCCGACCATTGGGTTTGGCGCAACGGCGCGACCGCCTAGCGCGGCGAGTTTTAGGGCCTGAGCCATGAATTTTTCGTGGATGGTTGGCATTGATATTGGATTGCTTTTCTTCTTTAGCCCTTTCTTCTTTTCCCACGTACCCCATTATTGATTGGGGATATTAATACACGTGCGCGAAAAATAGAAATAATTTGACACTATTAAAGATACCATGATATAAATGCCTCCTGAATTAATTTTGTATTTAACTGAACTTTAGTATTTAAATGAATAAACGATATGTCATCAAAGATCTATAGTGTGGAGCTGTCCGGGCTGGACGGCCATTTAGTGGAAATCGAAGTGGATAACCGCCCGCACGGTCATCCTATATTTGCCATTGTCGGCCTGCCCGACACTGCCGTGCAGGAAGCGCGTGAAAGGGTTATAAGCGCCGTAAAGAATTCCGGGTACACATTCCCACGAGGCAGGGTCATCGCGAATCTGGCTCCGGCCGACCTGAAAAAAATGGGTTCAAGGTATGATTTGGCTATTGCTATCGGCACTGTAAAAATTTATGAGAACATCCCTGATGAGCGTATCAGCGATACTATTTTCCTTGGAGAACTTTCGCTGAACGGTGAAGTAAGGGCGGTGAATGGAGTGCTGGCGAGTGTGGAGTTTGCGAAAAAAAGAGGTTTTAAACAGGTAATAATACCGATTACAAATGCCTGTGAGGCGGCGCTTGTGCCGGATATCAAAATCATACCCGTAAAGCATCTTAGGGAGGCTGTTTTGCATTTGTACGACGAACTGTGCGCTCTGCCTGTGAGCCCTCCGGATAAACAATCGACAAAAAGGAATATAGTGGATATGTCATCCATAAAAGGACAGGCGCAAGCCAAAAGAGCACTGGAGATAGCCGCCGCGGGGGGTCATAATATCCTTTTGAACGGCGCGCCAGGTGCCGGCAAAACATACATGGCCAAAGCCCTTGTGGGGATACTCCCGGAGATGACACATGAGGAGATGATGGAGGTGACGAAGATCTATTCCGTTGCCGGATTATTGCCGAAAGACCAGCCGCTTATAACATCACGGCCTTTTAGACCTGTGCACCACACGGCTTCCGCAATAAGCATTGTTGGCGGGGGTAATATACCGGGGCCGGGTGAGATAACGCTGGCGCACCGCGGTGTATTGTTTTTAGACGAGATAGCGGAGTTTCCAAGTAATGTGCTGGAGGTTTTAAGGCAACCGATGGAAGACCGCTGTATCACTGTTTCGCGCGCGAAGGCGACTATAACCTATCCCGCGCAGTTTATATTAATAGCGACGATGAACCCCTGCCCGTGCGGTTATTACGGCGTGGAAAACTCCTCCAAGATATGTAACTGTCCGGCGTGGAAGATACAGAGATATCAGAAAAAAATATCAGGACCGCTGATGGATAGGATAGACATGCATCTTAATATACAGCCTGTTGAATATCACGATCTGTTTATAACCGCAGACGCCGAATCATCCGAAAAAGTGCAACTGAGGATACAGAACGCCGCGGATATGCAGTATGAGAGATTTAAAGGCCTTGGTTTTAAAAAAAATTCGGAAATGGACAATGCGGTTTTAAACAAATTATGTCCGCTCGACAAAAAAGGCGAAGAACTTTTGGAACAGGCGATAGATAAATTCAATCTATCCGCCAGAGCGTACTTTAGGATAATAAAACTGGCCCGCACCATAGCGGATCTTGAAGGAAAAGATGTCATAAAAAATAGCCATGTGGCGGAAGCTTTGCAATATAGAAATAAAAATCCCGAAATTTAAAAACTAATATTTTGGCTTTTTTAAGCCATTTATGCTAGACACTTAGAAAATTGGCTTTGCAATTTTCTGACATAAGTGCTATAATGGAGTAAAGACGAGTGAACTAGATGAATTAAGTTGCCTCTGAAATAATCAATAACAAATAGTAATGAATAAATTCAATTTTTGGAACAGGAAGAAACACGAAAACAAACCTGCTAATCCACAAACAAATAACCAACAGGTTGTTGCCCCTGCAATAAAAACAGACGCGAAACCTGAACAGATAAATACAAAGCCGGAACATCAGCACAAACCTGATGTCAGACCGCAACAGTTTTATCATAATATAAGGCCGGAGCATCAGCATCAAAAGAACGAGCCTAACAGATTAGGCAATAAGTTCGCGAGGAAGCGCACTGGCAGGATGAGAATAATCCCACTAGGGGGTCTTGAAGAAGTCGGCAAAAATATAATGGTCGTTGAATACGGTCAGGATATTATAGTAATCGACTGCGGAATGTCCTTTGCCGGACCTGAAATGCTCGGGGTGGACTATATAGTACCAGATGTATCATATTTAAAAGCAAGAAAAAGGGATATACGAGCCATTATCTTCACTCACGGACATTTGGACCATATAGGAGCAATACAATATATATTGCCTCAACTGGGTAACCCCCAGATGTATGCCACAAAACTTACAGCCGGTCTTATTAAAAACAGACTGCGTGAGTTTGGGCTGGATAAAAGCGCGAAGATAACCGAATATACCGAGGACACTAAACTGAAGCTTGGAGCTTTCAATGTGGAATTCTTCCGCGTTAACCACAGCATACCGGATGGTATGGGTGTGTTTGTAGATTCTCCTGCCGGCAACTTGGTACATACCGGCGACTTTAAATTCGACTATTCCCCCGCCATAGATAAACCGGCGGACCTGCAGCGCATAGCTGAAATAGGCAAAAAAGGAATAGATACGCTTTTAATCGACAGTACAAACGCCACTAAGCCAGGCTTCTGCAAATCCGAAAAGGAAATCGCGGAGAATCTTGAGGATGTAATTTCCAAGACCAAAGGCAGGCTTATTATCGCGTCATTCTCCTCACTTGTAGGACGTATCAATCAGGTTGTGAACATATCCGCCAAATACAATAAGAAGGTTTTTCTTTCCGGCAGATCGATGCTTGAAAACATGAAACTGGCCGAACAGATAGGCTACACGACTTATCCGAAAGGATTTGTCCGCAAAATGGGACCGCAGATAAATTCACTTCCGCCAAGCCAGGTGGTAATAGTGACTACAGGCGCGCAGGGTGAAACACTTAGCGCACTTACAAGGATGTCCATCGGCGAACATGCCCATATAAAAATAAGGGAAGGTGATACCGTTGTTATTTCCGCCAGCCCGATACCGGGCAATGAACTTGCGATAGTGAACGTTATAAACAATCTTTACCGCTTGGGCGCGAAAGTCATCACAAACAGCGACATGGATATACACGTATCCGGACACGCGCATCAGGAAGAAATAAAGTTGATGTATTCACTTATAAAACCACACTGCTACGTGCCCATACACGGTGAGCTTTTCATGCGCGCCGGCCATGTGGAGATGATAAAGAAAGTAGCCGACCCCCGCATGCATATAACCATGCTGGAGAGCAATGGCGACATACTTGAAGTAAGCAGTCAGGGTGTAAGAAAATCCAAACAAAAGATACCCGCGAACGATATACTTGTAGACGGTCTTGGGTTTGGAGACATCGGTTCCAAAGTAATACAGGAACGCAAAATGATGTCCACAGACGGTGTGCTTATACTTCTCTTCAATGCCTATAATGAAACCAAACGCCTTGTAGGCGAGCCGGATATCATATCCAGAGGATTCGTTTATGTGAAAGAATCTCAGGAAATATCGCAGGAGATAAAAAGAGTGGCGCAAAAGGCTTTCGAGCAAGCCACACAGCAAAACCGAGCTATAGGACTAAAAGACCTGAAGCAGGAAATATCCCTGAACATTTCTAACTTCATACGCAAAAGGCTTGGAAGGGATCCGATGATATTGCCGATAATAATGTATATCTGAGCTGTAAGCTTTAAGCGGTAAGCTGTCAGCTTTATTTTTTGTATTTAATTGAATTATTATGAAAACTTTTATGGATATTTTGGCTTGGCAAAAAGGATATGAACTGACTTTGCTTATTTATAAACATACTGCGACTTTCCCGAGGCATGAAGAATTTGGCTTAAGATCAGAACTTAGGAGAGCTGCTGTTTCTTATATTTCAAATATAGCTGAGGGATTTAATAAACAAAGCCTAAAGGAGGCATTGCATTTTTATAACAGATCACAGGAGTCATTAGAAGAAATGAAGTGTCAGACTATGCTTTGTCATGATTTAAAGTATTTGGATCGTGAAAAATTCAAAACCATTAGTCAATTATCCGATGAATGCGGTAAACTGATAAACGGATGGATTAAATCTCAAAGATATTTATTAACAACTGCTGTCCGCTGACAGCTTACCGCTTACAGCTTCAAATGTTTTATCTATTAATATTCATCGTAGGTTTGCTCTTCGGAAGCTTCGCCAGTTTAATAATCCACCGACTGCATTCCGGAGAAAAGGGTATATGGTTCGGCAGATCTCAGTGCCCAAAATGCCATCATAAGCTTGCGCCGAGGGATCTGATGCCGGTTTTTAGTTTTTTGCTGAGCAAAGGCAAATGCCGTTATTGCAAAAAGAAGATATCGGTGTTTTATCCCACATTGGAGCTTACGATGGGCTCTTTGTTCGCGCTAACAGCTTCTCTGACGGGATTTTTGGATGTAAAGACTTTGGTTTTTTATCTGCTGGTGATTTTTGTTTTTGTGACTATAAGTTTTTACGACTTTCTGTTCAAAGAGATACCGGATGAAGTCGCGCTTCCGGCTTTTATAATCAGTTTCGCCTATATGTGGTTTACCGGAGTTTATAGCATAAAAGAACTGGCTTTAGGGGTAGGGATCCCTGTACTTTTCTTCGGCCTTTTATTCAGCTTATCCCGCGGGCGTTGGCTCGGAGGAGGAGATATAAGAATAGGCGCTCTTATGGGCGCGCTGCTTGCATGGCCAAATGTTCTTCTAGGCTTATTTTTGGGATATCTATCCGGAGCGGTTTATAGTTTGTTCGGACTGGCCACAAAAAAACTCTCGCGCAAAAGCCAGATACCGTTCGCGCCATTTCTATTGGCAGGCACTTATGTATCGATATTCTGGGGCGAGCAGATAGTGCGCTGGTATTTGTCGCTTATCTGAATCATCTTATAACGACGGAGACGCGTCTGCTGAAGTATTGTTTGTCACCTTCAAGTATTAGCTTGAAAGACAGTTCATAGCGCCCGGATGTCGGTGAGCTCCATATAAAGCTATATGTTCCGGCGGGTGTTTCGGTTGATGCTATCTCAATAGTATCACCGGATTCTTTTTTGGCTAAAAGCGACAGGCTTTTAAAATTATTTTTATCCGCTTCGGAAAGATATACCTTTACCAACACACTTCCGCCGGCGTCGAAAGAGGAATTGTTTTCCGGTTCTATTATGCGCGAATCACCTGACACATCATCTTCCGACTCAACAGAATCAATGGAGACCACCGACTCCGTTTCATTTTTAGCATGATCGTAGGCAATCGCTTTTAGTTTATGTGTACCCAGATCCGGGACTGTGATCTGCAAAATATAAGGAGCAATCCGTGCCGTCCCCATAAGTTCATCATCTAGATAAAAATCGACTTTCAGTATATCGCCATTCGGGTCGCGCGCATCGGCTTCGACGAAAATGGAGTCACCGGCTGTAAGCTCGGTACCGCCGGACGGATAGATGAAAGAGACCTCCGGAGGCATATCATCCGTGCCTATTTTGACTTCGATTGAAGACTGGCTGGAGCGGTAAAGCTCATCAAAGACTATAGCTTTTATGGTGTGTTCAGAGCCGTCTTCCGCGCTTTTCGGTATTTCAATGTTGCCTTTAAACGGCGGATTTTCCGATGTGTTTACAAGCTCGTCATCCCAATAGTAATCGACTTTGGAAACTCCTTCAGGTGAATTAATATCCACCCAGACGCCGATATAAGGCGGGCTGACCTTGCTATTGGCGGATGGGGAAACGATCGTTATCTGCGGTTTGGTATCCATAGTATCGGCCGTATGCACATCGTCGTATTCTGTAGGAGCTTGCTCATCCTGATTGTTTTCCTTAGCCCATTCGCGCACGGGATTTTCCCAGTTCGGATCATCCGGGAATTCGGAATGATGACGGAAATAAGCCTTTTCTTCACGAGCTTCGGGTGGAGTGTATTCTGTGGCAAGTTTGCCGGAGACCTTGTCTATTTCGACCTTTTCGTAAGAATCATCGTATTCGCGCGGGGTAGCAAAGCTGGCGAAAATGCCTGTCACTACATCTTCTTCCGGTGTGCTTTCGGACGGGAGTTTGCCGGAGCGTTTTGATATTTTTACATATTTAATGCCTTCCGGTTTTTCGAAATTCGCTTTCGGCATTTCCTTAGTGGCTTCTATCATGAAATCCTTCCATATAGGGCTTGCTGTGCCCAAGCCATCGGCTTTGGATGCAAGGCGGTCACCATTTGCATTGCCTGCCCAGACACCGGCCACAAGATTGCGGACATACCCCATCGTCCAGACATCGAATGGATAATTGACGTTGTTTGTCTTTTTGTTGGATGTGCCTGTTTTTGCCGCGGCTATCTGCCCCGGAATACTTAACTGCCCCTGCCAATAGGCGTCAGGCCGAGCTCCATTATCGCTCAAAACATCATTTATTAGGTAGGCGACCTGAGGATCGAGTATTAAGTCGCGTTTCTTCGGAGGTTCGTATTGTTCCAATATATTCCCGTTCTTGTCCTCGACCTTAAGTATTGCGACCGGTTCGGTTTTATAACCGCCGTTAGCGAACACGCTGTAAGCGGCGACATGATCCAATAATCGGACTTCACCGGCACCAAGCGCCAGGGAAAGGCCGTACCAGTCATCCGGCTGGTTTAATTGCAGGCCCATCTTTCTTGCCAGATCCAGGACGTTAGGAATGCCTGCCAGGAACGCGGTTTTAACTGCAGGGATATTCAAAGATGAAGCCAGGGCGCCTCTCATGGTTATAGGTCCGCGGACTTTGCCATCGTAGTTTTCCGGCGCGTACCAGCCTCCGAATTTTGTGCGTACATCATAAACGACACTGCTTGGCGCGTACCCTTGTAAAAACGCGGCGGCGTAGACTATTGGTTTAAAGGAGGAGCCGGGTAGTCTTGGGCGCAGAGCGATGTTGACCTTACCATCTATTTCATCGTTCCAGAAATCGCGCGAGCCGACCATGGCGAGTATTTCGCCCGTATCGGGGTTCATCGCGACAAGGCTTTCGTTTGTCGCGCCAAGCGCTTCCGCGTTGTGTTCGGCATGATCCGAAACAGCCTTATCGGCGGCCTGCTGAAGTTTTAAGTCTATCGTTGTTGTGACTTTAAGCCCGCCTTTTTCAACCTGATCCTTGCCGTATTTCGCCTCCAGCATTTCCTTAACGTACATGACAAAATGCGGAGCTGTTATGTTCTCGCGGAATGGTTTGAATTCTATGGCATTGGCTTCTTTCAGAGCTGTATCGGCCTCATCCTGAGTTATATAACCAAGTTCGACCATACGGCTAAGAACGAAATCGACACGGCCTTTTACGTATATCTGCACTTCCGGATAGACCTCAGCTTCTTCCTCTGAGCTTTCTTCACTTGTTTCTTCGGTGTTTTCATCGCCGGAGATTTCCTTTTTCACACCACCGAATGTGTATGTTTTTCCCAGCAGGCCCTTTGAAATGTAATCCGGGTTTTTATTAACAAGTTCTTCCTCCGATGTTATGCCCATACCCAATATTTCTTCTTCGCTAAGGTTGATTGTCACATATCTGTTTCCGCCATATGGTGAATAGTATGTAGGAGCTTTTGGTATAGCGGCTAGTATCGCGCTTTCGGCAATGGTCAAATCGACAGCTGGTTTGCCGAAGAATGTCTGGGCGGCGACTTCCACACCAAATACGTTGGAGCCGTACGGTATGCGGTTCAGGTACATGCCCAATATTTCATCTTTTGTGTATTTAGCCTCTATTTCAAGAGCCAATATTATTTCCTTTAATTTGCGGGTATAAGTTCTTTCGGGCGAAAGGAAAGCATTTTTAACGAACTGCTGAGTTATAGTTGAACCGCCTCTTGGCGTGGAACAGATATGCACTTCGGAACAAATGGCCTTAAAAATAGCGGCGACATCTATACCTATATGGTTATAAAACTGGTCATCTTCTATTGCCAGCGTGGCTTTCGCCGAGTTTGTGGAAATCTGGTTTAGGGTGACTATCTTCCTGTTCTCATCGCCATGTATGGAATAAAGCACTTCACCATTACGGTCTAAAATCAGGCTGGATTGCGCTGCGACAAGGTTTTCAATGTTATTTATATTAGGAAGGGTGGGGGAAACAACCAGCAAAATGAAAAGCGTAAACAGTACAAATAATCCGACAATTCCCGCTACGCAATATCGCAGGATCTTCTTCCAGCCCGTATGGCCTTTAACAATTTTATGCCTGATAAAATCCCCGTGCTGTTTAAGCTTATTTAAAAGCTTGAATATGCGTTCTTTCATACTTATTTAAGCATTAGGTTGGTTTTCCTGTTTTGTTTTTGTGTTTTCTTCCGGCTTGTCTTTCGGAGTTTCTTTTTTAACGGGTATAAGCAGTTTAACATTATCCCTGAGTTTTTCCACCCAGTTAAAACCGAGGTCTTTTAAATCTATTTTCAGTTTATCTCCGCTAACAAGCCATCTTGGGTTGTACTTTAAAAGATTCATTATCTGTTCGGCGGTAACAGAAGAGCTCATATGCAGGATTATCTGTCTGCCTGCATTGCCCATAGGTATGGATTTGACGTTGGAAAGGCCGGCCTCTTTGGCAAATATTTTGATCTCCAGCATCTGGAACAGATTGCTTACCTGTTTTGGGAAATGGCCGTATTCAGCCAATAAATCATCCTTAAATTCCTCAAGGAGTTCAATAGTATCGACGGATGACAGCTTCTGGTAAGCATTGATCTTATCCTTGGTATCCGGCACGTAAGTATCCGGTATATAGGCCTCCAGAGGAAGCTCGATACATACTTCCGGTCGCTGTTCCTCGTCCGTCGGCATCTTGCCGGCGCGCATCTCATCGATTGTCTTATTCAGCATTCGCAGGAAGTGGTTGATACCGACGACGCGTATTGTGCCATGCTGGGTGACGCCCAATATATCGCCGGCACCGCGTATTTCAAGATCGCGCATGGCGACCTGGAAACCGGAACCGAGTTCACTGGCATCCACTATCGCTTTCAGACGTTTTTTGGCATCCAGACGCAACTGGCGGGCTTGATACAGGAAGTAGGCGTAAGCCTGAGTTTTACTGCGCCCGATGCGCCCGCGCAATTGATAAAGCTGGGCGAGACCGAAGTTTTCAGCATCATCGACGATGAGAGTGTTGGCGTTAGGGAGGTCGATGCCGTTTTCGATGATGGTGGAGGACACAAGCACATCGTGTTCCATGTTCTTAAATGCCATTATCCTTTTTTCAAGTTCAAAAGGGGATAGCTGGCCATGCGCGACTACGAAGCGCACATTCGGCATCATCTTGCGGAGTTTTTCGGCTATGCTTTCTATAGTTTCAACGCGGTTATGCAGGAAGTATATTTGACCTTTGCGCTCGACTTCTCTTGTTATGGCATCGATTATCAGATTATCCCCATAACGGCGGACTTCTGTAATAATCGGCAAACGGCCCGGAGGCGGGGTGGTGATGGTGGTTATATCCCTCATCTTGTTCATCGCCAGGTTCAAAGTGCGAGGTATTGGAGTAGCTGTTAATGTGAGGATATCTATATGTGTGCGGATCTGCTTGAACTTTTCCTTCTGTTTGACGCCGAATCTCTGTTCCTCGTCGATTATCACCAGCCCGAGGTTCAGAAAATGGACATCATCCTGAAGAAGACGATGTGTACCTATTATTATATCTATCTCGCCTTTCCGGAGTTTTTCCAATATATCCTTTTGTTCTTTTTGGCTTCTGAACCGGCTAAGCATTTCCACTCTGACATCAAACCCATGTGTGCGTTTCAGGAAAGATTTGTAATGCTGATCCGTTAAAATGGTTATAGGCGAGATAAGGGCGACTTGTTTGCCATCCTGAACGGCTTTGAACGCGGCGCGCATGGCGACTTCCGTTTTACCGAAACCTACGTCTCCGCAGACAAGGCGGTCCATCGGGCGTCCGGATTCCATGTCATTTTTCACATCGTGAATAGCCTTCATCTGACCCGGTGTCTCTTCGTAAGGGAATGACTGCTCGAATCTGCGCTGTTCATCCGTATCGGCACCATAACTGTGGCCTTTGGCCTGCGCGCGCTTGGCGTAGAGTTCAAGGAGTTCTTTGGCGATCTTCTGGGTTTCCTTCTTTATTTTCTGGCTGACCGTTTTCCATTCCGTGGCTCCAAGACGGCTTAGCTGAGGTTCGTTATCCTCCCCGCCGACATATTTGCTTATTTTATCCGCCTGATCGATTGGTATGAACAGCCTGTCGTTTTCGGCATAGCCGATTTCCAGATATTCCCTGTGGATGTCGTCGATAGTCTTCGGTACTACCCCCAAAAAACGCCCGATGCCGTGATCCATGTGCACCACAAGATCGCCGACCCTAAGCCCCGTTAAAAAGTCGAGGTTTATCTTCTGCCCGCCATGGCTTTTAGCAGTTCGTCCGAGGTTGAATATCTCCTTGTCCGTGAGCAGCTGGATGTTGTATTCGACATTCTGGAATGAGTTCGGAACGTTCTCCAGATCGCCGGCATCGATGATGTTGATTTTCTTTTCCGGATCGTTCTGGGTGGAATATTGTATCTTTTCCTCGGTGAATATATTGGTTATCTCTTTGACTCTTTTTGTGAGTATTACTATTTTCCAATCCCTTTGGGCCTTATCACGCAGGTCGTTTAAAAGGTCGAATATATTGTAGTATTTAAGTACGGAGAGGTATCTTAGATGGAAAAATGTCTCGTCGGCCTTTGGGAAAGATGTTAAATAGATCTTCTGCCCAGGTAGTTTTGCTATATTTTTTTCAATAAATTCCTCCTGTTCATCAATATCATCCACGACTATAAGGTCATCGGCCGTGATGTGATCGGTTATGGACTTGGTTGTGCCGACTATGTTTATAGGCAGAAAATCCAGCCTATCCAATGATTCGCCGAGTTGTTTCGTTTCCTGATTATATAGCCATATGCCGGAGACTTTGTCGTAATCGACTTCTATCTTCACTATGGAATCGAAGTTTGGCGGATATATGTTCACAACCCCGCCGGACCGCCTGTATTCGCCTTTTTTAAGCGACACATCAGCACTTGGCTGATAGCCCATTTTTATAAGTTTGTTGAAAAAATCCACCATTCTTATCTCCTCCCCCTGAGATACGACTACGCCGGACTCAATGATCTCCTCGTAGCTCGGCATGGGCGTTTTCGCATCATGAAAATTCATCAGATAAATATTTTTGCCCTTATCGTGTATATTGGATATGGTCTCCGTTATGCGGTAATCGTCACGTTCCTCATTTACAAGATTATCCAGCGCTGTTACGCCGAAGTCCGTCCAAAATGGCAGGTTGTTCTGTACTTCATATATATCTTTGTTGTCGTTTACGAACCAGAAGACGTTTTTGATCTTTTTGGTATTGAGCGCGTCGCCGACAAAAAAAGCTTTGGCGGTGAAATTGCCTATACCGGAAATAACCAGAGGTGTTTCCGGCTTCAGCGCGCCAAATATATCGCGATGTGTTGACTGTGGAAAATAGGAGTAAATATTCATTTTTATTTGTTCCAGTTTTGTATATGACTATAGAAATCAAAGCCACATGCAAAATGTACATGCTTTTTTAAGCTGTCCGCCCAAACCTGTTTTGAAATGTGAAATTAAGGATTAAATTTTAAGAGGCATTATTATATGCGTATAATCACCTTTATCTTTTGGGCGTATGATAACAGGTGCTATTTTTTCGCCTATTTCTAAAGCAATTTCATCCCCGCCGATATTGTTCAGTACATCCAGAATAAACTGGGAATTGAGAGCTATCTCATTATCCGGACCGTCGGTTTTTGTTTTAAGCGTGACTTCACCTTCACCATATTGGGTGGTTTCCGTTGTTATAGTCAGCTGACCATCCTTGGTGCGGATTATTATCTTATTGTTATTTTCTTTCGCGAATATGTTTATTCGTTTTAAGACCAGGGTAAGCGCATCTATATCCAGGCTGATCTTTGTTTTGCTGGACTTTGGGATGATCTGTTCGTAGTTCGGGAACTGACCCTCTATCAAACGGGATATCATCTTCACAGCACCGATAGTGAACAACACCTGGTTTTTGGAAATCACTATATCGACACTTTCATCATCCTTCATCGCGTCCAGAATATATCCGACTTCGATGATCGTTTTTGCCGGGATAATGCATTTGATATCTCCGGAAGCTTTACTGACAGTAAGTGTTTTTTCGGCTAATCTGTAACTGTCTGTAGCGACCATTTTCAACTTATCCTTAACCACGGCAAAGTAGACGCCGGATAGTATTGGCCTTGTGGAGTTGAATGCGGCCGCAAAAACAGTCTGGCGGATGGCCTCCTTAAGTTCTTTTGCTTTAAGTGTTATGCCGCCTTCTTTTTCGACCGTAGGGATCGGCGGGAACTCCGTAGCCGGTATTCCTTTGATCTTTGTTGTGGAATCTTCTGTTTTCACCACAACATCCCCTTCTTCCGCAGACATATCGACCTTTTCATCTTTTAAATAACTTATGTAGTTAGTCAAAAGTTTTGAGGGGATAGTCACCTCTCCTTCATTTTTAATATCCGTTTCTATCCAGTATGTAATAGCTATTTCAAGGTTTGTGGCTGTGAAATACAACCTTTTACCTTCCGCCTTAAGCAACACGTTATTAAGAACAGGCAATGTATTATTTACATCGACCGCTTTGTTTGTGATAGATAACGCATTAAATAAATCTTTTTGTGTACAGGTTAAACGCATGTCTAATTTTTTTATTAATTCCAGACAATTTTTATATTTTTGGTGTTTTTTTCAATCTCAATGATATTTAATTTTTTACCTTTTGGCAAACTAATTTATTAGATTTTTTTATTTAATATTTCTACTTAGTAGTAGTAGAAGGCGGTTGACCAAAATCAGTACATATATGGTTTGTTTTATTACTGACCATTTACTGTTGTCTGAAAGCCAAATCCGCACATTGTGAGTAATTTTGTTGTTATCACTTATTTGTAGCTTTTAGCTTATATTATAAACAAAAACCATAAGGATTAACTGATTCCAATATATTTATTTTTTATCAAGCATTGTCCAGTTCGGCAAAAACTTACTCATGATTTTATCCGATTTCATGGTTTTACTTATAGCTTAGCTAAAATCAATGATCACAAAAGATAGACAGACAAAATAGACAGAAAGGTGCAGGAAATGTGCATAACCTGTTCAAAAACTGTTGAGAGAATCCTACCGACAGCTTGTCTATAATGTTTTAGGTATGTGGCTTATTGAAGCCTATTAACAAAGGTCATGTCTAAAAACAAATCAATCACGGTTTATTAAATGCCGCGTTATCAACAATGGGCTGACAAAATTATGATACCGGCTTCCCATATACCACATATCTCTGGATTATCTGGTTTGGCGGCCAGCAGGTGTAAAGAGCGAGTTCGTTGGTATTCTGGTTTTCCATAAGTTTGTAATCTTCAGTCGCAAGGATTATATCTGACTTGAATATCTGATAGGCATATCCTTTCTCCTTATAATTAACATATATCATATCCCCATTCTTCATCTGGTTGATAGTCCGCAATAAGGTTTTGTATGGGGAATTATCCCATGAATAACCAGATGAGTGCCCGAATAAAACCATTTTTCTTCCACTATCCGGTGAGGCCAGATAATGTCCGAGTCCTTTTTTTAAGACTTCTAAGGCAGCCTTTTCATTGCTTGGATCCGCGAAATAAACAGGCAGATTCACTATATTAAGTTTCGGTATTGTAATGGTGTACTCGTTTGAAGTCGGAGTTTTATCAACTATGAACTCTGGCAGATTGGTGTCCAAAACAGTCTGCAGACGATACATTATCTCCACAAACTCCCCGCGGGTGATTAGTTGCCCCGGGTGGTAGAACTTATTCTGGTTTATGAGGTTATATTCGTACGCATACGTAAAATAAGGTTCAAACCAGTCGCCTTTTTTAATGTAGAGCAAAGTATTTGGCTCAAATGTAACCGAGTTTAAATCGACTTTGTAAGTCTCCAAAATCACCTTTAACGCTTCGGCAAAGTTTATATTGTTCGCAGGTTTAAAAGTTCCATCCGGATAACCTTTGATGACTTTATTCTGATAACTGACTTCTACATATTTTCCGAACCATTCCGATATGCCGACATCCGGGAACATGACATACTTATGCCCTTTTGCCTTATGCCAATCCAGCGCGCGTTCTATCGTATTGCTATCAAACTTTGAGCCTGTGAGGATTTTGACCGCTTCCGCGCGGTTGATATTCCCTTCGGGGTGGAATTCACCATTCGCGTACCCCTGAATAATGTTTTTGTCGGATAGCGCGGCAATGGCTATGTAGTGCTTGTGACTGGCTGGGACGTCGGGATAGTTTCTCGCGGAAACAGGCCCTATGAAAAGTAGGTTCAGAATCATACCGATGATCAAGGCACGAGCACCCCTCATATGTCGGGACATAATTATTGGGTGTGATTATATCAAAAAATGGCTTTTTGTCAATGAAAAAGGGGCTCATGAATAACTTTGGGCAAATATTTGGGTGATTATTGAAAAGGGTAGCATGCAGAACATCAGTCTCTTTGCAAAACGTTCTACATTACGTATTCCACAGTGCTGTCTTTTAATCAGTTCAAATCTTGTATGTATACCCTCTGTATATGCATTGG
>Ga0209450_10000418_pt1 | contig 22002 bp, 20 predicted proteins | sample FrelakmetLWP11LW_FD_187149 | JGI IMG/M metagenome (GOLD analysis project Ga0209450, IMG submission 187149) | Freshwater lake sediment microbial communities from the University of Notre Dame, USA, for methane emissions studies - LWP11 LW (SPAdes)... | ecosystem: Environmental > Aquatic >...
CGAATTCAGACCTGCCGATCCTGATGTGTCACGGGCGCACGGATCCGGTGGTGCCCTTCGCGATGGGCACCGAAGCTCGGGACGTGCTCAGCGCCAGCGGCTACGCGGTCGAGTGGCACGAGTACCCGATGCAGCACGAGGTGTGTGCGGAGGAACTCGCGGTGATCGGGCGGTGGCTGCGGGGGCTGTGGGCGGATCCAGGCCAGGGCGACCGATCGAGGCCGCCCTGACCCGGAGACATGACGACGGCGCGGTCAGGAGGTCGCGGCGTCCTTCAGCCTCTTCATCGGACGCACCTTGACCTTCACGGTCGCGGGCTTCGCCTTGAAGATGGTCTCCTGGCCGGTGAACGGGTTGATGCCCTTGCGGGCCTTCTTCGCGGGCACGGCGACGGCGGTGATCTTGAGAACGCCGGGCAGCACGAAGGTGCGCGGGCCCTTCTTGCTGATCGAGGCGCGGATCGCGTTCTCGAGTGCGGCAAGCAATGCGCGCGCATCCTTTGCGGCGACCTGCGCTGCCTCTGCGAGGTGAGCGACCAGTGCAGACTTGGTCAGCACGCTCTTGATCGATTGCGGTGCCTTCGGGGCCGCCTTCCGGGCGGGCTTCTTCGCGGGCTTCCTGGCGGACTTCTTGGCTTTTGCCATGGGTGAACGATGACCTCGTGTGTTGAGTGAACAGGCGATCGAGTGCGATCGCGCGGGGGCACATTAGGCGAATGGCGTGCGAAAGCCAAGCGGCGCGCCGCGTCGTTCAGGCTCTACTGCAGGGCGATCGGCGCGCCCCGGGGGCGCTTCGCGAGTTCCGCGCGTTGGCGCGCCATGTTGCGCTCGATGTCGGCGAACACGGCCTTGAACCGGGGTTCGTTGCGAATCGAGGCGAGGTTGGGGTCGAAGTCGCGGTAGTAGCGCCACGCCTCCGCGTAGCCCTCTTTCGCAAGCTCGCGCAGAGCGTCGAGGGCGGCGGGATTCTGGCCCTGAAGCGCCAGCGTCTGCACGTACGCCATATTGCTGCCCAGGAATCCCATGCGAGGCAACGAACGCGCGAAGTCGAGACTACCCTGCAGCAGATCGTCAGCTCGCCCCGTCTCGCCAGTCTGCTGCAGTACGAGTGACAAGTCGATCGCCAGAAGGAAATTCGTTCCGTCGATTTTCGGCGACTCCGCGCCGAGCAGTTCGGGATTGACCTGCTCATAACGATCCCGCGCTCGCTGGGGATCCCGGGCCGCCAGATCGAAATCGCGCAGCAACTGCAAACCCAGACTGTGGCGAGGGCTGATCTCGAAGGCCCGCCGCGCAAAGTCCAGCGCCTGCGCGTCCTCGCCGCGATACAGGTGCCAGCGCGCCGCTGTCTCGGCTGTAATCGGGTCGCGAACGCCATCCTTCATTGCACTCTCGAGCCACCGCCGCGCAGCTTCAAGCTCGCCGAGGTCGAGGTAGAACGCCGCCAGGCCAGCGTGGAATGCAGGATCGTCCGGATCCAGCTCGATGAGCTTCTGTTGCCAGCGAACCGCCTCGTCCAACCGGCCGTACGCGGTCGCATACGTCTGAGCCAGACGTGCGTACGGCGCCGGTACCCGGGGGTCGATCGTGACCGCCTTCTCGAACTGCTTCACGGAGTCGTCGAAACGCGCCACGCCCACGAACGCAACGCCGAGATTGGTCTGCGCGGATATGGACACCGGATCGAGCTGGGTCGCTCGCTCGGCAAATTGAACGGCCTCCTGTTGACGTCCGAAACCCGGCAGGAGCGCGCTGTACCGAAGCAGGGCTGTCGCATTGTTCGGGTTCAACTCGATGGCCGCACGGTACTCAGCCTCCGCGCTCGCATAGTCGCCGCGGCTCTCGGCCAGCTTCGCGGACATGGCGTGCACCTCGGAGAGGTTCGGTGCCAGCGCGCCGGCCCTGGCGAGCGCTTCACGCGATTGCTCGAGCGTCGGCTGGTGTGGGGCGCCCCGGTATGCCAGCGAAAACAGGCACTCCGCAAGGCCCACGTAGGCGAGCGCAAAGCTCCCGTCGAGATCAGCAGCGTTCCTGAGAAGCGATGCTGCCTCCTTGATGCTCTCTGTCGTGCCCAACCTCTGGCGCTGCCGGCCGAGCTGGTACGCCTCCCAGGCTTCGAGATTCTGCGTGGGAACGGCTTCGACCCTTGCCATCTCGGCCGGCGTCAGTGCGGCCCTCAGCGTCCTCGCGATCGTTGCGGCGACTTCGCTCTGTATTGCGAAGATGTTTGCAGCGGTCAGTTCGCGGTCGTAAGTCTCCGCCCAGAGGTGGCCATCCGTCGCGGCGTCGATCAGCTGCACGTTGATGCGCACGCGGTCACCCGCGCGCTGGACGCCACCTTCGAGGATCGCGGTGGCTCCGAGCTGCCGTGCGACCTGCTTGATTGGCAACTTCGTATCGCGGAAATGCTCGACCGAGGTACGGGAAATCACCTTCAGGGCACTCACCTTGGCGAGCTGCGTCAGGATGTCGTCGTGGATGCCGTCGACGAAGAAGGCGTCCTTCTCCTGGTCGCTGCGGTTTTCGAACGGCAGGACAGCGATCGAGGGGCGGTCTTCTGCGGGGGCGATGGAAGCCTTTACGGCAGGAGTCGGTGTCGCCGACGTAACGGTGGTCTGGGCCGGAGTGTTACGGTGGCCGTAGAGCCAGAGTGCACCGCCACCCACAAAGAGCAGCAGTGCGATGATCGCGAGTTCGGAGCGGACGGGTCTCTGGTGGCCGCGGTCACCGTGGTACCAGGCCAGGGTCAGGGCGATGGGGAGGCCGATTGCGAACGCCAGCGTGACGAGCCGCAGCACCTGCGCGGGCCAGTCATACGTGTCGGCGAGGAACTGCAGCACCTGCAGCAGACCCCAGGCACCGGCGGCATAAGCGATGCCCCACTTCACCACCTTGCGGCGGCGCAGCCGGGCCCAGATCTCGTTCCCCTCCCCGTCCTGTGGCCGGTCGGTCACGCGGCTCTCTCCTTGATGGGGCGAGTGTAGCGAAGGCCGGGGTGGAGGGTCCGCGCAGACGCTCGCCGCGCGCGCTCGAACGATCCGGGGTCGCGCCTCGGATCCGCCATCCGCTATCCTCGCTCCCCTGTCCCCTATGCCCTCCCTCCCCCATGCCCTCCTTCGACATCGTTTCCGAGATCGACCTGCACGAAGTCACCAACGCCGTGGACCAGGCCAGCCGCGAGGTCAGCCAGCGGTTCGACTTCAAGGGCACGAATGCCAAGTTTGAGTTGAAAGAGGCGGTCATTACCCTTTCAGCACCTGCGGATTTTCAACTCAAGCAAATGCTCGAGATCCTCAAGCTCAAGCTTGCCAAGCGCGGCATCGACGTCGCCTGCCTGAAGATCGACGAACCGGTCACCACCGGGCAGACCGCCAGGCAGGTGGTGACCCTACGTCAGGGCGTGGATACCGAGCTCGGCAAGAAGCTGCAGCGGCTGATCAAGGACTCGAAACTCAAGGTGCAGGCCGCGCTGCAGGACCAGCAGGTGCGGGTGACGGGCAAGAGCCGCGACGACCTGCAGAGCGCCATTGCCCTGGTGAAGAAGGGCGGCTTCGACCTGCCGCTGCAGTTCACCAACTTCCGGGACTGAAGAGGTGCCTCTCCTCCGGCACCTCCCCTTCGGATACTACTGATACGAATGAGAATGATTTGCATTGACATCTAGGCTCAGCTTTTCCTAGAGTCCCGACCCGGGTCATCGCCAGAGCAACGGGTCACGCAAGTCCTCATGTCTGCCAAGAACAACCCGGGCCGCAGCACGGCCCTGCTCCTCGCCGTCTCCGCCCTGCTCGCCTCGACCGCAGCCACGGCCCAGGACCAGGACGCCGCCATTGCCGACAACGACGCCACCCTGCTCGAGCCGGTGGTCATCGTGGTCGGCGACCGCATCCGCCTCGACACCATCCCAGGCTCCGCCGTCGTCCTCGACCAGAGCACGCTCGAGGACGCCCACGTCCTCAACGTCAACGAGGCGCTGCGCAAGGCCACCGGCATCTTCGCGCGCGACGAGGAAGGCTTCGGACTGCGCCCCAACATCGGCATCCGCGGCCTGAACCCCACGCGCTCGACCAAGGTGCTGCTGCTCGAGGACGGCATCCCCCTCACCTATGCCCCCTACGGCGACAATGCCTCCTACTACCACCCGCCGGTGGACCGCTTCGAGCGCATCGAGGTGCTGAAGGGCTCGGGCCAGATCCTGTTCGGCCCGCACACCGTGGGCGGCGTGATCAACTACATCACCCCCAGCATCCCCGCCGACGCCGCCGGGCGCATCTCCGCCTCGCTCGGCAACGAGGGCTTCCGCGACGTGCACGGCCAGTACGGCGACACGTTCGACGACACCGGCGTACTCGCCTACGCCACGTACAAGGAGTCCGACGGCGCGCGCGAGAACATGAACTTCCGCGTCTACGACCTGAACCTGAAGGTGGTGCAGCAACTCACCGAGCGTCAGGCGCTCACGCTGCGCGGCAACTACTACGACGAGGACTCGCAGGTCACCTACTCCGGCCTGACGCTCGCCGAGTGGGAGGACAACCCGACCAGCAACCCCTTCAAGAACGACCACATGTATGCCTACCGCTGGGGCACCTCGGCCACGCACCGCTTCGAGCTGAATCCCTCGACGACCTTCATCACCAACGCCTACTACAGCTACTTCAACCGCGACTGGTGGCGGCAGTCGAGCAACTCCAACCAGCGCCCGAACGACCGCAGCGACCCGATCTGCGGCGGCATGGAGAACCTCAACACCACCTGCGGCAACGAAGGCCGCCTGCGCCAGTACTGGATGGCGGGCATTGAACCGCGGGCCACGGTGCTGCACGCCCTGTTCGGCGTGGAAAGCACGCTCGAGACCGGCATGCGCTACCACTACGAGGACCAGTACCGCGTGCAGGCGAACGGTGACTTCCCCGATTCCCGATCGCCGGGCACCGGCGTCAACGCCGGCATCCGCGAGGACAGCGACCGCAACGTCGAGGCCCTGTCCGCCTTCGTGCAGAACCGCTTCGATCTCGGCCGCTGGTCCGTGACGCCCGGCCTGCGCTACGAGAGCGTGGACTACGAGCGCATCGACAACCTGCTCGGCACCCGCGGTACCAACGAGGTCGACGAGTGGATCCCCGGCCTCGGCACCACGTTCGAGGCCGTGCCCGGCACGGTGATCTTCGGCGGCGTGCACCGCGGCTTCGCGCCCCCGGGCGTCGCCGACGTCATCACTCCGCTCGGCGGCAGCGTGGATCTAGACGCAGAACTCTCCTGGAACTACGAGCTCGGCGTGCGCAGCAACCCGCGCGACGGCGTCTCGCTCGAAGCGACCCTGTTCCGCATGGACTTCGAGAACCAGATCGTGCCGGCCAGCGTCGCGGGCGGCACGGGCGCCACGCTTACCAGCGCCGGCGAGACCTTGCAGCAGGGCCTGGAGTTCGCCAGCCAGCTGGACAGCACCGCGTTCGTCGAGTGGCCCGTCGAAGCCTTTGCGCGCTTGTCCTATACCTGGCTCGCGGATGCGGAGTACGTGGGCGACCGCTACAGCAGCGTGCCCGGCTTCACCAGTGAGCGGGTGACCGGCAACCGGCTCCCCTATGCGCCCGAACACCTGCTGACCGGCACGGTCGGATTGCGCACCTCGATCGGCGTCAGCGTGCAGCTCGAGGGCGTGTACACCAGCCCGGTCTTCACCGACGATCTCAACACAGAGGAGGTCGTGCCGAGCGGCCAGCGTGGCGAGATCCCCGGCTATACCGTGTGGAACCTGAGCGCGAACTACGACCTGAGCGGCCCGTGCAACTGCACGCTGTTCTTCACCGCCAAGAACCTGAGCGACAAGAGCTACCTGGCGGATATGACCCGCGGGTTGATCCCGGGGATGCCCAGACTATTGCAGGGTGGGTTTGAGATTCGGTTCTAAGCGTAAGCTCGGCTCATCGCCCGCAGACGCCGACGCTGCAGCCGCAGCCCCAGCTCGATCTGCTTCAGGCGCAGGCGGAAGCTGGTTTCCTCCCACTTCTGCAGCATGCGCTGCTTGCGGTCGGCCACCCACTGGTCGCGCACCTTCGCCCATTCCTCGAGCGACTTCCTGAACGCGGCGTATTCCTCGGCCGCGCGCGCCTTGATGCGTGCGAACTGCTCATCGCCGAAGCGGCTGCGGCGCTTTTCGAGCGCGGCCTCCATGCGCTTGAACTGCATGGCGATCTGCGCGCGCTGGATCCAGAGGTCGGGGACGCGCTTGAGGTTGGTCGCGAGTCCCACCCAGGACAGGCCCGCGATCAGCCACTTGGTCGGGTCGAAGTGCCACCACTTCACGCCGTTGCGGTAGTCGTTCTGGAAGATGTGGTGGAAGTTGTGATAGCCCTCGCCGTAGGTGAGGAACGCGAGCGCGGGGTTGTCGCGCGCCGTGTTCTCGTCCGTGTAGGGCTGGGTGCCCCACATGTGGGCGAGCGAGTTGATGAACCACGTGAAGTGGTGGTTGATCACGAGCCGCAGCAGGCCGCCGAGCAGGAACACGCCCCACAGGTCGCCCACGGCCCAGCCGAGCGAGAGCGGCAGCCCGATGTTCATCGCGAGCGTGAGCGGCAGGTAGAAGCGGTGCTGGAACCTGACGATCGGGTCGCGCTCGAGGTCCTTCGCGTTCGTGAAGTCGTTCCGGCCGCTCGGGTAGTCGCGCAGGATCCAGCCCATGTGCGAGAACCAGAAGCCCCGCTTGGCGCTGTAGGGGTCCTTGTCCACGTCGTCTACGAAGCGGTGGTGGGTGCGGTGCTGCGAGCCCCAGACGAGGATGCTGTGCTGCATCGCCATCGCGCCGAACAGCGCGAAGAACCAGCGCACCGACGCGTGGGCGTGGTAGGCGCGGTGCGACCACAGGCGATGGTAGCCGGCGGTGATCGAGATGCCGCAGGCCCAGAGGAAGAACACGAAGCTGAGCCAGGCCCAGGCACTGAAGCCGTGGGCGATGCCGTACCAAGGCACGAACACCAGCGCTGCGAGCGGGGTCAGGGTGAAGACCGTGGTCGTCAGCCAGTTGATCGGCGCGTGTTCGGCGGCGGGAATATCGGTTTGCATCAGCGGATGACCGTCCGGTGAGGAGGCGTAGGTTTCTACATTCTACCGGGGTGGGGGTGGGGGTGCTTGGATACCGCAAGTTACTGAATTTGTTAACGAACGCAGCATGTTTGGACAATTGCACTACATGTAGTGAGAGATTATATTTCCGGTAGCAAACCAACCTGACCCTGCAGCCATGTCGCACCCGCTCTCAATTCGCCTCGACGATGCCCTCGAATCCCGCCTGGAGCGGCTTGCGCGCCTCACCGGTCGCAGCAAGTCCTTCTACGTCAAGCAGGCGATCGAGGACCACATCGAGGATCTCGAGGACCTGTACCTCGCCCAGCGGGTCGCGCAAAGAGTCGCTGAGGGGCGCGAGCGCCTGATCCCGCTAGAGGACCTGGAGCGCGAGCTTGGCGTGGACGATTGAGTTTGCCGAGACCGCCACGAAGCAGCTCCGCAAACTGGACCGGACCGTCGCTCGTCGCCTCCTGGCGTTTCTGCGGGAACGCGTGGCCACGACACCCGACCCGAGGTCGATCGGCGCTGCCCTCAAGGGCGATGAGCTGGGCCAGTTCTGGAAATACCGCGTGGGTGACTACCGAGTCATCGCCGAGATCCGTGACAGTGAGATCCGGATCGTCGTGATCCGGCTGGGGCACCGGAGCGACGTCTACCGTTGTCGCCCGCCGGGCCTCACGCCCACGACGAAATGACCTCCAGCGGCTTGCGCTCGATCGCCGGCACCCGGGCCCCGGCGGCCGGATGCCCGACCACCAGCAACAGGAACGGGCGCTCGGTGTCCGCGGGTCGGCCGAGGATCTCGTTCAGAAACCCCATCGGGCTCGGCGTGTGGGTCAGGGTGGCCAGCCCGGCCGAATGCAGGGCGGTGATCAGGATCCCGGTCGCGATGCCCACCGACTCGGCCGGGTAGTAATGCTTCACCTTGCCGCCCGCCGTATCCCTGCTCCACTTCTGGACGAAGATCGCGATCAGCCACGGCGCGGTCTCGAGGAACGGCTTCTGCCAGCCGGTTCCGAGCGGCTGCAGGGCGTCCAGCCACTCCTCGGGGGCACGGCGCTCGTAGAACTCCCGCTCCTCGGCCTCGGCCGCGACCCGGATGCGCTGCTTGACCGCCGGATCCGAAACAGCGACGAAGTGCCACGGCTGCTGGTTCGCACCGCTCGGGGCGGTGCCGGCAGCAGCGATACAAGCTTCGATCACTTCGCGCGGGACTGGACGGGGGGCGAAGTCGCGGACTGAGCGACGGCCCTGCATGAGCGCGAGGAACGCCTGGGCGCGACCCAGTATCTCCTCCTCCGTCAGGTGACGCTGGTCCGGCAGCGGAATGGTCTGCGGTTCCGTCATGGTTCGGTCCTTCGCGGCCGCGCGCTCGCGCGGCGGTGCCGCATTGGACGACAATCGCCGTCCCCGTTCCACAAGCCGGTGACACCCGATGGACCCTGCAATTGCCGCCCGTGCGCTGCACGTCCTCGGCGTGGTGCTGTGGATCGGCGGCGTCGCATTTGTCACCACGGTCCTGCTGCCCGCCGTGCGGCGCTTCAAGACGCCCGAGGAACGGGTCGAGTTCTTCGAGACCGTCGAGCGCCGCTTCGCCTGGCAGGCCCGGGGCACCACCCTGCTCGTCGGGGTCACCGGATTTCACTTGGTCGCCGCCTGGGACTTGTGGTCCCGTTTCCAGAGCCCGAGCTACTGGTGGATGCATGCCATGGTGGTGGTCTGGGTGATCTTCACCGTCATGCTGTTCATCGCCGAGCCCTTCTTCCTGCACCGCATCCTGCTCGAGCGGGCCCGGCGCGACCCCGAAGGCACCTTCCGCCGTATGGAGCGGATGCACTGGGTGCTGCTGACGATCAGCTTGGCGACGGTGCTCGGCGCGGTGGCCGGAACGCACGGCTGGGTGTTCTGACGGCGGCCAGGCGGGGCGGGACGGCGATCCAGTAAAGGTCGGCGGCTGCCGGCCGCCCTCCAAAATCGTTAAGCTACGGCGCCGCAGGCCCTTGCGGCAACCTGACCGGCCAGAGGATCGACGCGCATGGCGGATGTCTTCGTTTCCTACGCTCGAGCCGACAAGGCGCGCGTCGCGCCGCTCGTCGCCGCGATCGAGGCGCAGGGCTGGTCGGTCTGGTGGGACCCGGAGATCGACGCCGGACAGCAGTTCGACGACCAGATCGAGGAGGAGCTGAAGGCCGCCAGGGCCGTGCTGGTGGTCTGGACGGCGGCGTCCGCGGCCTCGCGCTGGGTGCGCGGCGAGGCGCGCGAGGCGGCCGACCGCGGCACGCTGGTCCCGGCCCGCTTCGACGGTGCGCGCATGCCGATGGACGTGCGCGCCATCCACACGACCGACCTCGACGACTGGGGCGAAAACCCCAACAGCGCGCCGTTCCAGGCACTGCTGCGGGCGCTCGGCACCATGATCGCCCGGCACGGCGGACCCGCGTCCGCGGCGGCCGCCACGTCGAGCGGCGCGTCGAGCCGCATCGGCGTCTGCGTCCTGCCGTTCGCCAACATGAGCGGCGACCCGGAGCAGGAATACTTCAGCGACGGCATCAGCGAGGACATCATCACCGACCTGAGCAAGGTCTCGGCGCTGGCGGTCATCTCGCGCAATAGCGCCTTCATGTACAAGGGTAAGCTTGTCGACGTGCCCAAGGTCGCGCGCGAACTGAAGGTGCAGTACGTCCTCGAGGGCAGCGTGCGCAAGTCGGGCGGCCGCGTCCGCATCACCGCCCAGCTCGTGGACGGCGCGAACAACGACAACGTCTGGGCCGAACGCTACGACCGCGACCTGAACGACATCTTCGCCCTGCAGGACGAGATCTCCGAGGCGATCGTCAAGGCACTCAAGCTCAAGCTGCTGCCCGAGGAGAAGAAGGCCATCGAGCAGCGCGGCACTACGAACCTCGAGGCCTACAACCTCTACCTGATGGCGCGACAGCACTACGCCACGGGCAACGAGTACGACGTGCGCCGCAACGAGGCGATCATCCGCCTGTGCCGACGTGCGACGGAGATCGACCCGCAGTATGCCCAGGCCTGGGCATTGATGGCGCTCGGCCAGATGCTCGTGCGCTGGGTGCTCGTCGGGCAGGGCGACGACGGACTGGCAGCTGCGGAGCGGGCACTCGCGCTCGACCGCAACTTTGCGGCGGCCCACGCCGTCAAGGCGCGCATTCTCTCGGAGAGCGGCCGCCATGACGAAGCCGCCGTGGAGATCGAAGACGCCCTGCGCCTCGATCCGGCGTCCTACGAGGTCAACCGGGCGGCGGCTTACCTGCGCTTCCGCCAGCAGCGGCTGCAGGACGCCGTCCGTCACTTCGAGAAGGCGCAGTCGCTGATGGAAACGGACGTCAGTTCGCCGAACATGCTGATCGGCTGCTACGTCGCGCTCGGTGACCGCGAGGCCGCGCGCCGGGCGGCACAGGTCACGCTCGACCGTGCCCAGAAGACGCTGGCCCAGGATCCGAGCAACGGCGCGGCCATGGGCTTCTGCTGCAATGCGCTGGCGATGCTCGGGCAGGCCGAGAGCGCCAAGGGCTGGATGAGCCGGGCACTGCTCATCGACCCCGACAACGCGAACATGCGCTACAACTTCGCCTGCACGCTGGCCACGTCGCTCAAGGATGTGGACGGCGCCGTCGAGTTGCTGGAGCCGCTGTTCCAACGGATCGCAATCGGCCTGCTGAACCACGCCAAAGCCGACCCGGACCTCGATATCCTGCGTGACGATCCGCGGTTCCAGTCAATGGTCGCGGCCGCCGAGGCACGGCTGGCGGCAGCCGGCTGAGCAACCCGGGTCGCGACTCAGTCGCGCTCCGGCAATCCCGGAATCAGCCGCTGCAGCGCCGACCAGGCCCCTTCCGCGTGAGCCGCGGCCACGTCACTCAACCCCTCCCCCAACTCGAACGACTCGCCGCGCACGCACAGCACCCACGCCTCGGGCGGCCCCTCGCCCGTGACGCGCCGAAAGGTCGCCAGCACTGCCTCGGGCGACAACGCATGCGACGTATGCAGGAAATCCGGGCTCGCGGTGGCGCGCCGCAACTCGAACGGCGCGGGCGTCCCCGTGCCCGCATCCACGAAGATCACCCGCTCACGCCCGACCAGGTCGAGCGCATTCTCGACCTGCAGCTGGAACTCGACGATGACCTCGACGCCGGGCAAGGCGGCGGCCTCGAGGCGCGCCGCCAGCTCGAGACCGATCGCGTCATCGCCCCGACTGGGGTTGCCGACCGCCAGGACCAGCACCGGCGCGCGCGCGGTGGCTGGGGCGCTCACTTCGAGTCGCGCACCAGTGTGTCGACGACTGTCCCCTCTGCGTCCACGAGCTGCACTTCGAGCGGCATCTTGCCGATGGCGTGCGTGGCGCACGAGAGGCACGGGTCGAACGCGCGCACCGCCACCTCGATGTGGTTCAACAGTCCTTCGGTGATCTTGCGGCCGTCGAGGTACTTGCGCGCCACCTCGCGGATGGCGACGTTCATCGCGTGGTTGTTGTGCGTGGTGGACACGATCAGGTTGGCGCGTGCCACCTGGTCGTTCTCGTCCACGCGGTAGTGGTGGATCAGCGTGCCGCGCGGCGCCTCGATCACGCCCACGCCGCGTGCCTGGCGCGGCCCGCTCGCCATGAGGTCCGTGCCGAGCAGGTCATCGTCGTGCAGCAGGTCTTTGATGGCCTCGGCGGAGTGCAACATCTCGATCATGCGCGCCCAGTGGAAACCGAGCGTGGACTTCGCCGCGCGGCCATCGTCGAACGCCATGAACTCCCGCCGCTCCCGGTCGGCGAGCGGCGTCGGGATGAAGTCGCAGCGCGTGACGCGCGTGAGCGGACCCACGCGGTACCAGCCGTCCTCGTGGCCGAGCGCGGTCAGGTACGGGAATTTCATGTACGACCAGGCCTTCACTTCCTCGGAGATCTGCTCCCAGTAGTGACCGTAATCCACGTGGTCGAAGATCTTTCGCCCGTCGGCATGCGTGGCGCGCAACCCGCCGTGGTAGAGGTCCATCGCGCCATCGGCCCGCACCAGGCTCAGCGTGCGTGCCTCGAACGTGCCGAAGCTGCGGTACATCTCGAGGTTCTGCTCGAACAGCTGCTTCACCAGCCGCACCGCCTCGCGGCTCCAGGCGATCATCTGGTAGATGTCTTTCTGCAGCTCGTCGCGCTCGGCGGCGGTGAGGCTCTTGTTCACGCCGCCCGGCACCGAGCCCGTGCCGTGGATGCGCTTGCCCGCGGTGTGGCGGATCACTTCCTGGCCGTACTTGCGCAGCAGCACACCCTGCTTCGCGACGTCCGGGTACGCCGCCGCGACGCCCACGATGTTGCGGCGCGCGACGTCGGAGTCGAAGCCGAACAGCAGGTCGGGCGAGGACAGGTGGAAGAAGTGCAGTGCGTGTGACTGCAGGATCTGTCCGTAGTGCATCAGGCGTCGGATCTTCTCCGCCGTCGGCGTGAGCTGGGTGGCGCCCACCACGGCGTCGAGCGCCTTGCAGGCCGCGAGGTGGTGGCTCACCGGGCAGATGCCGCACAGCCGCTGCACCATCACCGGCACTTCCCAGTACGGGCGGCCCTGGATGAACTTCTCGAAGGCACGGAACTCGACGATGTGCAGCCGCGCCTGCTGGACGTGGTCCTGCTCGTCCATCAGCAGCGTGACCTTGCCGTGCCCCTCGACGCGCGACAGCGGCTCGATCACCACGCGGCGCAGCTGCTCGGGGTGGGCGGCGGTCTCCAGCGGGAGCGTGCTCATTTCGGTCTTTGTCCGTTCAGTCGTAGCTGATCAGGCCGTGGCCAAGCTTCGGCGTGCGGCCCTCGATCAGGTCCGTGAGGAATTTCCAGATGGCGTCGCCCGAAGGCGGGCAGCCCGGAATGAAGTAGTCAACCTTCACGACTTCGTGCAGCGGGTGCACCTTGTCGAGCGGCAGCGGCAGCTCGGGGTCGTTCGGGATCATGCCCTGCGCCACGCCGGGATCCGTCAGGTACACCTCCTGCAGGCACTGGCCGAGGTCGAGGTGGTTGCGCTGCGCGGGCAGGCCCCCCGTCACCGCGCAGGCGCCCATCGCCACCAGGATCTTGCAGTTGGCGCGGAACTCGCGCAATACGTGCACGTTGTCGGCGTTGCAGATGCCGCCCTCGATGATGCCGATGTCGCACGGCCCGCAGTGCTTGACGTCGGTGAGCGGCGAGCGGTCGAACTCGACGCGCTCGAGCAGCGCGAACAGCCGCTCGTCGATGTCGAGCAGCGACATGTGACAGCCGAAGCAGCCGGCGAGCGAGGTCGTCGCGACCTTGAGCTTGCGCCGGGTCACGTCAGTCATGGTGCCTCTCCAGCGGTCGCGGCGCATCGGCCAGCGACTGCGCGCTGATCGGGGACTCGTCGTAGCGGCGCGCGCCGATCGGGGTCGCGAAGCCGACGCGCTTGCGCAGGATCACGCCCACCGGGCACACGGCGACGGCCTTGTCGGTGACCTTGACGTCCGTGTCGGCGAGCCGCCCCGACTCCGCGTTCACGATCAGGTGCTTGCCGAGGCCCCGACCGGCAAGCGAGAAGACGTGCTTGCCGTCCACCTCGCGCGCGGCGCGCACGCACAGCTCGCAGAGGATGCAGCGGTTGAAGTCGAGGAGGATCTCGGGGTGGGAGGCATCCACGGGACGGTCCGGAAACAGGTGCCGGAATCCCGCGGTCATCACCCCAAGATCGTAGCCCAGCGCCTGCAGCCCGCAGTTGCCGCTCTTCTCGCAGGACGGGCAGAAATGGTTGCCCTCCGCGAACAGCATCTGCACCAGCGTGCGGCGCAGGTCGTTCAGTTCCTCGGTGTCGCTCTCGACCTCGGTCGCGCTCTCCGCGGGCGTGGTGCACGCGGCCATCATCCGGCCGTTGACCTTGGCCGTGCACACCTTGCAGCTGCCGTGCGGCGTGAACTCCGGGTGGTAGCAGAGGTGCGGGATGTAGCGCCCCGCGGCGAGCGCGGCCTGCATCACCGTCTGGCCGGGCTCGAAGGGCACCTCGACGCCGTCGAGCAGGAAGGTCGGTCGCTCGTTCACGGTTGCGCCTCCAGGTGGGCGTCGGCGTCGTCGCGGCCGGTCATCTGCCGGGCGCGGGCGAGCGCGCCGTCGAGATCGAAGGCCGGCGTGAAGTCGAGCGAGCGCAGCTTGCGCTCGTAGGCCGGGCGGAATCGCTTCAGGGTATCGAGGATCGGGTTGCACGCAGTGTGCCCGAGCCCGCAGTGTGCGGACATCAGCAGCACCCTGTTGAGGCGGTTCATCTCCGTCAACTCGTGCTGCGTGCCGTTGCCGGCGTGGATCTTGTCCATGGCGGCCACGAGCATCGAGGTGCCGACGCGGCACGGCGTGCAGAAGCCGCAGCTCTCGTGCGCGAAGAAGTGCGCGTAGTTGCGCGCCACCTCGAACATGTCGCGACTCGCATCGAACACGGTGAACGCGCCGGCCGTGGGCAGGTCCTCGAAGGCGATGCGACGGCTGAACTCGGTCGCGTCCACGCACACGCCCGAGGGACCGCTGATCTGCACGGCCTGGGTGTTCACGGCGCCGCAGTCCGCGAGCACCTCGCGCAGCGTCACGCCGAACGGATATTCGTAGAGGCCCGGGCGTGCCACGTCACCCGCCACCGACAGGATCTTGGTGCCGGACGACTTGAGCGTGCCGAGCGAGCGGTACCAGTCCCCGCCGTGCACCGCGATCAGCGCGGCAGCGCACAGCGTCTCGACGTTGTTGACGATCGTGGGCTGCTGCTTGTAACCGTTCGTGACCGGGTACGGCGGGCGGTTGCGCGGCACACCGCGCTTGCCCTCGAGCGACTCGATGAGGGCGGATTCCTCGCCGCAGACGTAGGAGCCCGCGCCGACGTGGATGCGGATGTCGAAGTCGAAGCCCGGCTGGCCGCAGATGCCGTTGCCCAGCAGCTTGGCCGCGCGGCGCCGCTCGAGCGTCGCCTCGAGCGCCTCGAGCAGGTAACGGTACTCGCCGCGCAGGTACAGGAAGCCCTGGCTCGCGCCGATCGCGAAGGCTGCGACGGTCATGCCGTCGAACACGAGGTCGGCCTGGCTGGTGAGCAGCACGCGGTCCTTGAACGTGCCCGGCTCACCCTCGTCGGCGTTGCAGACCACGTAGCGCGTCAGGCCCGTGGCCTGCCGGCACGCCTCCCACTTGACGCCGGTGGTGAAACCCGCGCCGCCGCGTCCACGCAGATTGGAGCGCTTGATCTCCTCGAGCGTGGCGATCGGGCCCTGGGCGGTACCGACGTACCCCTCGCGCCAGGAACGCTCGTTCGCCGCGTGCTCGGACCAGCCCTGCGCGCCGCGTTGCAGCGCCGCACGGATGGCGTCGCCCGGCTGCAGGGCGTTGCCGAGCAGGATGTCGGCGCGGCGCACGTTGTCGTGCACGATGAAGAACTCGGCGGGCCACTCGGCGAGCGGTCTGCGCGCCAGGATCAGGTCGCAGATCTGCCGGACCCGCTCGTCGGTCAGCGCCGGGATGGCGCGGCCGTTCACCAGCAGCGCCGGGCCCTGGTCGCACAGGCCGGTGCACGACGTGCGGGCGATGCTGACCAGGCCATCCTCCGACACCTTGCCGGGCTCGACCCACAGGCGATGGCACATCACCTCCATCAGACGCTCGCTGCCTGCCATGCGGTCGGTGATGTTGTCGGAGAACAGCACGCGGTAGGCGCCCCGCGGCTCGTCGGACAGGAACGAGTAGAAGCTCGCCACGCCCTTGGCGCGCGAGTACGGGATGCGGAGGTACCGCGCAATCGCGGTGAGCGCCGCCGCCGGCAGGTAGCCGAACTCCTCCTGGACCTCGCGCAGGATCTGCACGAGACCGGTCGGGTCGTGGCCCCAGCGCGAGACGATGGCGCGCACGCGCACTTCGATGTCGAGGGTGTCGTCAGGCATGGCTTCCGTGCGGGCAAGCGCGGGTGGACCGTCCGCCCGGCCCGGCCAGACTGCGCCGTTCTCGCCGTTGGTCACCATCGCGGAAAACCCCAAATCGCCCCATGCGGCGGCGCAAGGGTGCGACCCTTGTGTAACAGCCACAATCTCGGAAAACCGCTGTGAATTGCGCCGCGGCGCGATTGGCTTACTGGATCAGCTCGTGCACCCGTGCACTCAAATGGGGCAATACGTCCCGCGCGAACCACTGATTCACCTGCAGCCAGCGCGTATTGCGCGGCGACGGGTGCGGCAGCGGCAGGAACTCCGGTCCGTATTGATGCCAGGCATGGACGGTTTCGGTCAGGGTCTGCTTGCGGCGCGCGCCGAGGTAGTACGCCTGGGCGTACTGGCCGACCAGCAAGGTTAACTCGATGCGCGGCAGTAGCGCGCGCAGTGGCGGGTGCCAGCGCGGCGCGCACTCCGGGCGCGGCGGCAGGTCGCCCGAGCGCCCGCGTCCCGGATAGCACAGGCCGGCAGGAATGATCGCGAACCGCCGCTCGTCGTAGAACGTGTCGCGGTCCACCTGCAGCCAGTCGCGCAGCCGATCCCCGCTCGGGTCGTGCCACGGGATGCCCGTGGCGTGTACGCGGGTGCCGGGCGCCTGCCCGACGATCAGCACTCTCGCCCGCACGTCCGCACGCAGCACCGGCCGCGCGCCAAGCGGCAGCTGAGGTTCGCACAGGCGGCAGGCGCGGACCTGGGACAGGAGGGCCTGAAGGGCGGAGGCGGTCACAAGGGAAAGCGGTTAGCGGTTAGCGGTTGGCGGTTGGCGGTCAGTAGAACTGTAGCGCGGCCGCCGACGCCACGGTGTTTCGTTCTGGCACTATCCGCCAACCACTAACCGCCAACCGCTTTCCCATGTCCAGCGTCTTCCTCGACTACGCCACCGTCAGCTTCCAGGACGACCTCGATCCGTCGGCGCTGCGCCGGGCCATGCCGGGCCTGGAGCTGCGGCCACACACGGCCCAGAACGAGGTCGCCGAGACCGTCGCCGGCGCGGAGATGGTGCTGCTGAACAAGCTGCGTATCACGCGCGAGATCATGGAGCGCACGCCGACCCTGAGGCTGATCGCGCTGGCCGCGACGGGCACGAACAACATCGACCTCGAGGCCGCCCGCGAGCGCGGCATCGCGGTCTGCAACCTGCGCGACTACTGCACCGCATCAGTGGTGCAGCACGTGATGGGCACGCTGCAGCTGCTCACGCACAAGCTGCGCGAATACGACGCGCTGGTGCGCTCGGGCGCCTGGCAGCGCGGCGAGCAGTTCTGCCTGCTCGACCACCCGATCCGCGAACTCACCGGCCGGAAGCTCGGCATCGTGGGTTACGGCGCGCTCGGCAAAGGCGTGGCTCGCGCAGCGCAGGCGTTCGGCATGGAGGTGCTGGTGACGAATCGCCCCGGCAGTCCGCCGGTCGCGGGACGACACGACCTGGAGGACCTGCTGCCGCAGCTGGACGTGCTGAGTCTTCACTGTCCGCTGACGCCGGCGACGCACGGCCTGATCGGCGCTCGTGAACTCGCGCGCATGAAACCGGACGCGGTGCTCATCAACACCGCCCGCGGCGCGCTCGTGGATTCGGCCGCGCTGGCCGATGCGCTGCGCGCCGGCCGGCTCGGCGGCGCGGCAATCGACGTGCTGCCGCAGGAACCGCCGGTGGACGGCAACCCATTGCTCGCCGGCGACGTCCCCAACCTGATCGTCACCCCGCACATCGCCTGGGCAGCACGCGAGTCGCGCCAGCGCTGCATCGACGAGATGGCCGCGAACGTCGAGGACTTCCGGCGGGGCGGACGGCGGGGACGAGTGGCCTGAGGAAAGTGATCACTGATCACTACTCACTAGATTCATCGCCTGCGCCGCCCACAGCAGCACCGGCCTGACCCGCGGCGACACCAGCTTCACGGCCTCATCAAAGTCCGCCCAGCGGAACTCGCTGTGCTCCGGGCGGCCGAGCTCGGGATTCACGGGCAGCGTGACGTCGGCGGTGCGCGTCTGCGCGATGTAGTAGCGGGCGACCTTGCCCCGGCTGTAGGGACCGGTGCGGGTTGAGGTATCGCCCCAGGAGAACTCGAGATCCTCGATCAGCGACTCCTCGTGCACCTCGCGCACGGCCGCGGCCAGCGGCTCTTCGCCGGGCTCGACCATGCCCTTGGGGAAATCCCAGTGATTGAAGGCGCGCAGCAGCAGGAAGCGCCAGCCCCCCTCCGTCTGCCGCACCAGGACGACGCCGGCGGAGAGCCGCGGGGTTCGCGGACTCATGGACGCAGTATAAGGGGAAGCGCAGCGCGATCGAGGGAGGCTATGATCGGCCCATGAACCTCCGGGACCTCCGCTACCTCGTGGCGCTGGCCGACGAGCGGCACTTCGGCCGGGCGGCCGAGCGCTGCTTCGTGAGCCAGCCGACGCTCTCGGCGCAGATCCGCAAGCTCGAGGAATACCTGGGCGTGACGCTGGTGGAACGCCAGCCGAAGCGCGTGGCGCTGACCGAGACCGGCGAGAAGATCGTGGAGCGCGCGCGACGCGCGCTGCAGGAAGCGGACGCGATCGTCGATCTCGGGAAGACCGACCGCGACCCGCTCGCCGGCGCGCTCAAGCTGGCGCTGATCCCGACGGTGGGGCCCTACCTGCTGCCGCACGTGGTCGGCCCGCTGCGCCGCGCCCTGCCGCGCCTCAAGCTGATGCTGTACGAGTACCAGACCGGGCCGCTGCTCGAGAAGCTGCGCGACGGCGAGCTCGATCTCGGCATCCTCGCCCTGCCGGTCCCCATGGACGGGCTCGAGACCGCGCCGCTCTACGACGAGCCGTTCACCGTCGCCATGCCGTCGAACCACCCGCTCGCCGAGCGCGAGCGCATCAAGCTCGAGGACCTGCGAGGCGAGACCCTGCTGCTGCTGGAGGACGGCCACTGCCTGCGCGACCAGGCGCTCGAGGTGTGCAGCCGCATCCGCCTCAACGAGGAACAGGATTACCGCGCCACCAGCCTCGAGACCCTGCGGCAGATGGTCGCGGCGGGCCACGGCATCACGCTGCTGCCCGAACTCGCGGCCGCCACTCCCGTCGGCACCGCGCGTGGCCTGCGCATCAAGCAGTTCACCCGGCCCGCGCCCGCGCGCACGATCGGCGCCGTGTGGCGCAAGTCCACCACCCGCGGCAAGGCGATCGAGGCGGTGGTCGCGACCGTGCGCGCCGCCATGAAGGAGGAATCGAAGAAATGAACCCGCGACTCGCACACCGCCTGGCCGTTATGGCGCTCGGAGCTCTGGCGTTCAACGCATGGGCCGGCGACGCGCCCGTGGTCTCCGACGCCTGGGCACGCGCCACGGCCCCCGGCACGACAGTCGGCGCCGCCTACCTGGTCATCCAGGGCGGCCAGCAGGCGGATCGGCTCGTCGGCGCGAGCAGTGATCGCGCCGCGATGGTCCACCTGCACACCGTGGAGGAGCAGGACGGGGTCGCGAAGATGCGTGGCATCGACGCGGTGGAGGTGCCGGCCGGACAGCGCGTCACCCTGGCGCCGAAGTCCACGCACCTGATGCTCATGGGCCTCGACGGCCCGCTGGTCGCCGGGCAGAGCTTCGTCGTGAAACTGAAGTTCGCGACGGCCGGGGAACAGTCGGTCACCGTCACCGTGAAGCCGGCGACCGAAGACCACTCGCAGCACCAGCACTAGGCGGCCGGCGCAGGGAGGCGCGTTGACGTCCACCGTGCTGCCGCTCGACGCCCCGCATCGCCTGCACGACGAGGCGATCGAGCAACTGCTCGCCACCGGCGAGCACCGGCGCGAACTGGTCGCGCTGCTCGGCGAGGACGGCTACCGCGAGTTGAGCGCCCTCGCGCAGCGGGCGCAGGAGACGCGGCGCGCGGGTCCGCCGGTGTACGTGCTGCCCGGGTTGATGGGGTCGCGCATCGGCACGCGCGGCAAGCTGCTCGACGACGTCCTCTGGCTCGACCTCGTCGAGGTCGCCGCGGGTCACCTCACGCGACTCGCCCTGCCGCGAGGCTCGCGGCTTGTGCCGCTCGGCGTGATGCTGCTCAACGCCCTGAAGCTCAAGCTGTCGCTGCAGGTGGCGGGGTTCGACGCGCGCTTGCACGCCTACGACTGGCGGCTCGGCATCGAGGCGCTGGCACGCGAGCTCAACACGCGCATCGCGACCGAAGGCAGCCGCGAAGTGCTGCTGGTGGGCCACAGCATGGGAGGCGTCGTCGCCCGCGTGGCGCTGGCCGCCGACGCCGGACGCATTGCGCGCGTCGTGCAACTGGGCGCGCCGAATCGCGGCTCGTTCGCGCCGGTGCTGGCGTTGCGCGCCGTGTACCCGACCGTGCGCAAGCTCGCGGCGCTCGACCTGCGCCACGACGCGGAGGACCTCGCGCGGATCGTGTTCCGCACCCTGCCCTCGCTGCACGAATTGCTGCCCGACCCCGCGCCCACCGGCGGTCTCGACCTGTTCGATCCCGCGGCCTGGCCGGACGATGCGTTGCGGCCGGAGCGCCCGTTGCTGGACGAAGCCGCCGCGGCACGCCAGCGCTGGCCGTCCGCCGACCCACGCTGCCTGCACATCGTCGGCGTGCGCCAGGAGACGGTGACGCGCGCCGAAAGGCGCGGCCGCGAATTCCACTACACCTTCGAACACGACGGCGATGGCACCGTGCCGCTGGCGCTGGCCGCCCTGCCCGGCGCCGCCCACTGGTACGTGGCCGAGAAGCACGGCGGCCTGCCGAACAACGGCAAGGTGATCGGCGCCGTGGTGGACCTGCTGCGTCAGGGCAGCACCGAGCGGCTGCCGGGCTCGACCCGCCGGGCCCGTGCCCGCCGCGAACACGTGGTGAGTGAGTCCGTGCTGCGACGGGTGGCGCCGCGCAAGGTGCGCTGGCAGGACCTGTCGCCCGATGCGCGACGGCGCTTGCTCGAGCCCGTCGTGTCGCCGGAATTCCACGGCGCCGTGGCAGCTGCGGCACTCCGACCGCCCGCGGCAAGGCCGGTCGCACGTGCGGCGTCGGCCTCGCAACGCGTGCTCGAGGTCCGGCTCGTGCAAGGCAGCATTGCCGACGCCAATGCGCGTGCGCTCGTGCTCGGCCTGTTCCGCAACGTCGATCCCTCCGGCGCCGCCGCGGCAGTGGACGATCGCCTCGGCGGCACGATCCGCGAATTCACGCGCCGGCGCATGTTCTCGGCGAGCCTGGGCAAGGTGTCGAACCTGGTGGTGGCGCGCGGCGACCTGCTCGCCGAGTTCGTGGTACTGGCGGGCCTCGGCGACTTCGACGACTTCGGCTCGGACGCCCAGTCGTTCGTCGCCGGCAACGTCGTGCGCAGCCTGGCCCGAGCCCGGGTCGAGGATTTCGCCACGGTGCTGTTCGGCGCCGGCTCCGGCGTGCCAGCTGCGGCGGCGCTCGAACAGCAGCTCGCCGGGTTCGTCGCGGGGCTCCAGGATGCCGACCCGGATCACGTGGTCCGCCGCGTCACGTTCTGCGAAATCGACCCGCGCAAGTACGCAGCACTGCGCCGCGCCGCGGCTAGCGCCGCCCGACGACTGTCGGTCGGCGATCTGCGCATCGTCGTAGATGAGGGCGCCGCGACGCCCGCGATCGAGCCCGCGTCGGAGGCACTGGCCGCACGCCGGCAAACGCTGCGGCACGACCCGGTGTACCTGGTGGTCACGGTCATCGAACTGGGTCGCTCGGACTACGAGTGCCGCAGCTCGCTGCTGACGGCCGGCGCGAAGGCCGCGGTGCTGAGCGGTACGGTGAGTGTTGCCCGCAAGGCATTGCGCGCACACGTCGCCAGGGCGGAGTCGGGCCAGCTCGGGCCGCGCGACATGGCCCGGTTCGGTGCCGGGCTCGCCCGCCTGCTGCTGCCCGCGTCGGTGCGCGAGGGGCTCGAGGCGATGAAGTCACGCCCGCTGGTGGTCGTGCACGACGGCGAGGGGTCGCGCATTCCGTGGGAGGCGCTGCGCGTCGGCGACGGGCACCCCGCACTGGAGGGCGGACT
>Ga0209450_10000419_pt1 | contig 21945 bp, 18 predicted proteins | sample FrelakmetLWP11LW_FD_187149 | JGI IMG/M metagenome (GOLD analysis project Ga0209450, IMG submission 187149) | Freshwater lake sediment microbial communities from the University of Notre Dame, USA, for methane emissions studies - LWP11 LW (SPAdes)... | ecosystem: Environmental > Aquatic >...
GTAGTATTGCGGATTGCGGATTTCAGAATTCAGATTGGCAACGGATAAAAAATCCGAAATCGACATTCCGAAATCCGAAATAATCTGAATACCTTTATATCATAATGCTCAGGATCCTCTTCTATCTGGTTTTTATTTTGTCAGTGGCTCTCACTTCTGCAGGGATCATTCTCGCTTCAAGGCTCAGAAACAAATTTAAATCGGAAATATTCTCCCCTCTGTTATATTACCAGGTCTTCATTTTTACATTCGGCTTCTATGGAATATGGGGACAAGTTCTTATAAAAACATTCCTTGCTACTTATATTTCCTCTGAGCTTTTTACCCGCTTTTCAAACATAGCACTGCTGATGGGCCTCCCATTCCTGGTATTTGCCTGGCTTATGCTGATTCAGTTCGCATCAGGGATTTCCGGCAGAAAAACAGGTGGATGGTCTGTTTTTGGATTTCTTTTGGGGAATTTCTCAATGTTGTTCATCCTCGGATTTATTATCGCCCGCAGGAACATAACCGAACCTGCCATGCTTATCAGGAACTATTATATCCTTATGAATATTATCTGGTCGCTGGTTTCATCGTATCTTATCCATTTGCCAATAAAAGGGAAGGCGATGATCCATGGATATGACCAGAAAATAACCGCTCCCCTTATCTCCATTATCAGTGCAGCACAGTGTATCCCACTTTTATTTTATACCCAGGAATCCTGGCTTGGATTGATCTTTATATTTGCTTTCTTCCTTGGAAACACTTTTATTTCAGTTTATTTCAACTACGGAACACTTTTACCGGCCTCAGCAACAGAACCTTCACAAGACCTGTCGTTCGAGGGGTTCTGCAGAAAATTCGAAATATCACCACGTGAATCAGACATAGTTCGTGAAATCTGTAACGGTTTGAGTAACAAAGAAATATCCGAAAATCTTTTCATCAGCCTTCAAACCGTCAAAGATCATACGCACCGGATCTATATCAAAACCAATGTCAGGAGCAGGGTACAATTGATCAATTTAGTCAAAGAGGAAGTCCCGAAATAATATCGTGCAATCATGCGATCCTGCAATCGTGCAATCTAATTTCTTGTTTCTTGTTTATTGTTTCTTGATTCTTTTCCTTTATCCCCTCGCCCCCTCACTAAATTCACAGAACACTAATACTGGCCCTCCTTCAAACTTTAGTTCAACAACATTTCCGGTCGCCTCATTCAGAGTCGCTTCCCACCAGTTTTTCAGGGTCCTGTTGATGAGCGGGTAACGCAATCCTGCAGAGGTGATCTCTGTTTCCTGACTTACAGAAAAGATTGAAACCTGCTGTCCGGGAACAGTTTCAATTTTACAGCTCTTCCGGTACGGCAGGAAGATCCCGGTGTCAGTGACCATTTTAACATTCACATATTCTGAGTATTCTGCCAGCAATGAAATATTTCCTATTGTATGGTCTTCCCGCTTTCCGGTTGCCCCCACGATTGTAATGTAATCATAACCTGAAGCGTGGCACCATTCAACTGCTTTGGTAAGGTCGTTGGTCTCCTGGGTATCATCAACAAAAATACGGTCTGAAAATCTTTCTTTAAGCTCATCACTGAGCGAATCCATATCACCGACTATGGCATCAGGGATCATGCCTTTATTTAAAAGGCTTTCAGCACTGCCGTCACAGCAGATAATTATATCGGCTTTTTCAAGATAACCCTTAGGTACCTCATGCACCGGGAAGTTTCCGTCGGCTACTATAACTGCATGCAAAGATTTTTTCATATATATCCTTTATGAATGACCCCCTTTCTTATTTCCCCCAAGGGGGAAATGTTTTTTTCCATTCGATCAGTCCCACGAACGACATTGCACAATATACAATATATAGTATTACGGTTGGAAACAGACCCCGGGTAAAAAAGAGTGCAGCTGCTGCAATATTGACTACAATCCAGAGAAACCAGTGTTCATAGATCTTCCGTGCCAGCATCCAGGTAGCAATTATTGAAAGTGATGTGATGAACGAATCCCATGCCGGCACAGGCGAATCTGTAAACCGGTCGAGCACCTGCCACATTAAAATAAAAAGTATAATAAATAACACCCCAAGAGTTATTCCGGTTTTCAGATTTAATCTTGTAACAAATAATTTTTCTTTTCCTGAATTATTCAATACACCCCCCTCTCCCCCCTCCAGGGGGGATTCTTGCCCTGAGCCCTGAGCCCTGAGCCCTGAGCCTTTGAGCCACCAATACCAACCCATTACACTGATTACCAGGTAATACCACTGCAGACTCATATCGGCATAAAGTTTCCCGGTAAAGAATACCCATATATAAACCGCCGACGTTATGATTCCTACCGGCCACAGCCATATATTCTGCCTGATCTCAAGTATCACATACAGGATCCCGGTGACAGCTCCGAAAAGTTCAATGTAGTTATTTGATATCCAGTCAGATATAATCATGCCTGTATATTAAAACGTGATACCGGCCCTGAACATCACATTCGTACCTGCCTGCGGGAAAAAGTACGACCAGCTCTTTTCGGTACCCGCCTCATACCAGTTACCGCCATAAGCATTGCTCTCATATTCTGTATTGAAAATATTATTTATAAAAATCTGGAATTCAACACTTTTCAATTTCCTGATCACTGGATCAAAGCTGATTCTCAGATTATTTACAAAATATGGATTGATCATTCTTTCCTTGCTCATTGTGTTATCGAAATATTGCCTGCCGACATATTTACTTATAAAGTGAACCCCAAGGTTTTTCAGAATCCTGAAATTCAGATCGCTGGTGCCCGTAACTGATGGCGAATAGGCTATATCAACAGTTCCCAGGTCTTTGCTTTTGTAGTGCTCTTCCCATGTAACTGTATCATAATCAATGTAGTATTCTGTGAATTCAGCGATTTTATTTCTGCTAAGTGTAAGGCTGAAATCCCAGCTGATGAAACTGACAGGCTTCATTCCTGCATTCAGCTCGATCCCCAGGCGATAGCTTTTCCCGACATTGGTCATTATCGAATAACCAGTGCTGCTGAGTTCTCCTGTCGGGACCAGTTGATCGTGGTAATACATTATATAGCTGTTTACACCTAGTGAAAACCTTTCAGTTTTCAGATTGTAACCCAGCTCGGTGTCATATAGTCTTTCCTGTCTTGGTGTCGCTGACGGATCGCCGGTAGCCTCCTTAAAATCGGTTCTGGTGGGCTCCCTGCCGGCAATTGAAAATGACAGCCACCCATCCTGGTTCGGAGATATCTCCCAGAAAAGACCTGCCTTTGGATTGAAAAAGCTGAAATTGTGCTCCTGCCTAAGATCTTTCTGGAGACTCCCTATCTTATCATCATCTTTCCCTTCCATTTTATAATATATATACCTGTATTGCAGATCACCATAAACTGAAAATAATCCATTCAGGTCATATGTCGCCTTCGCATAAATGCTTGCTTCGCTCTTGATTCCATTATTTAAATACCACTGGTAATCTTTCTCAAGATTTGAATATTTCATCCAGATGATCTTACCAAAATGATCACCTGCGTAATAATTTGCACCTCCGCCGAAAGAAGCCTCGATCTTGTTCTTCCTGTATCTCAGTGAATATACGAGTCCGTAAAAATCGTTCGACATCCATTTCCTCGTTATCAAATCGGTCGATGAAATAACTGTGTCGCCGATATTTATTTCAGGAAGAAGGTAGTCTGACAGATCCCTGTCTTTTTTAAATTCTTCATAATATCCCTTCCCCTTCGTGTAATGAAGTGCTGTGCTGAGATTAATATAACTGCTGATATTCAGGCTGTAAATGAGCTGATAATGATTTTGACGGTAATTGTCGCATTCATTATCATAAAAATGTGTTACGCCATACTCGTCCGTATATTCTCCTGCAGGATTATATCTTCTGTCGACCATGAGCATTTCCTTTGGCACACCCCACCAGCCTATGCCTGTATGTTCTTCTCCCAGTATAATGTTGGCCTTTATTCTCGATCTGCCGGCATTCAAGACCCCGGAAATGTATGATGATCTGTGATCTGAACCCGTTCTTCTTATGTAGCCATCGCTTTTCAGCTGTGAAAGTCTGAGCTGCAGGGCGAACCTGCCTGCAAGAAGGCCTGTTCCTGCTGCCAAAGTGTTTTTAAAGGTGCCGAATGATCCCATTGATGAATAAATCTGTGTAAAAGGCTTATTTTCAGGATTTTTAGTCTGAATACTTACCGTACCTCCAAAAGCTCCTGCACCATTGGATGACGTCCCGGCACCCCTCTGGACCTGAATATTGTCAACAGATGAAGCAAGGTCGGGGAGATCTACCCAGAAGACCTGCTGTGATTCCGGATCATTAAGAGGTATACCATCTATGGTCACGTTGATCCTGCTGGCATCGGTACCCCTTATGCGGAGGCTTGTATATCCGATGCCGTTTCCGGCCTCCGAGGTTTCTACAAGTGAAGGTGTCATGCTAAGGAGGAAAGGCAGATCCTGACCTGAATTATGCTTTCTTATAAGCTCTTCGTCAATTGTTGAATATGCAAGCGGAGTATGGTTGCCTGCTCTTATAGCATTTACGATCACCTCTCCTGCCATATACGACCAGGGAACAAGCTGAATGTTCAGAACCATCTTACCTTTAAGATGTACCTCTTTCCTGATATTTTCGTAACCCAGAAAAGATACATTTATTACATAGTAGCCATCTTTTAGATCCGAAAGGGTGTAAAATCCGTTTTCATCACTCAGGACGCCATGCTGGGTCCCTGCAATAGTGATGCCAGCACCAGGAAGCGGATTGCCATCATGGTCTGTTACTCTTCCTGTTATGACAGAACCATTAACCTGAAAAGCCAGAATGCCAGGCGAAAAAATAAATCCAAGAATAAATGCAAAAATTATCCTTCTCATTTCAAGCTCTTAAAATCACTCTTCAATGAGGTGGATAAACAGCTGATTTGCAGGATACTCTTTGTCCCTCCGCCGGCATTATCCGGATCAGGTTTTAAGGGTATGATCTCAGCCTGTTATATAAAGGCACCCCATTTTCAGAAAGCACAAAGTTAAAAACCTTTTCCCGGTATTGCAATTTTTTTTAAATTAGCATGGAAATACCTGATCCATGAAAGAACTTTTGAATAAGCTCAACTACAAAGCACAGCTAAGGATTGCGGTTATCAACGCTGAACAGTCATTCTATAAGGCTTTAGCCAGGGAGCTTAAAGGAGTTATAACCGACGATGATATTGACCAGCGCTGTCCGTATGAGTTCATGATACTGTTCGTAAAATCGGCAGCAGACGTTGACATGCTTGCGCCCGTTGCGCTGCATAATCTTACCGCCGACGGGGTATTATGGTTCTGCTACCCGAAAAAGAGCTCAAAAAAATACTCTTCCAACCTTGAGCGCGACAAGGGCTGGAAGGCTCTTAATGAGGCGGGTTTCTACGGTATAAGGATGGTTTCAATTGATGATAACTGGTCAGCGATGAGGTTCAGGAATATCAGGTTTATAAAATCAAAGTCAGACAGATTTCCGAAACAATGAAAAAGAGGGAGAGAAAGGGAGCGGGATAGAGAGCGAGAGGGCGAGAAGGAAATTAAAAAGAAATGATTAAAATTACTAAGATAGAAACTCCACTTGGAGAGATGGTTGCAGGTGCTACAAAGAATGGCATCTGTCTCCTTGAATTTTCTGACAGGGAAAACCTCCAGGCTGAATATGAAGAGATTGCAAAGTTGTTTGATACGACGATAAAATCAGGCAGCAACCTTTATTTATGGTCTCTTAAGAAACAGCTCAAAGAATATTTCAGGGGAAAAAGAAAGAAATTTACTGTGAAGCTGGTCACTCCGGGTTCCGAATTTCAGCAGACAGTATGGAAAGAGCTCCTGAAGATTCCTTATGGGGAAACCATTTCATATCATGAGCAGGCGGCTTCACTGAGCAATAAGGGAGCCACCCGTGCAGTTGGACATGCAAACGCTTCAAACAGGATCGCTATAGTAATCCCGTGCCACAGGGTTATTGGAGCCGATGGTACGCTGATTGGCTACGGAGGAGGACTGGTCCGTAAAAAATGGCTTCTAAACCATGAAAAAAAACATTCAGGCAAGGCTGTTGAACTCGACCTTTTCTGAGAATACATTAACAAATAAATAATTAAAAAAATGAAAACTTTATATCCATGTAAGAACTTTTGGTTCTTCGTTTTTCTCTTTGCTGTTTTTGTTCTGTCAGGATGTGCCAATAATGAGCCGGTTGATCAGTGCCTTACAGGTCACACATATGGGTTCCTCGGAGGGCTATGGCATGGATTCATCGCTCCCTTTGATTTTATAGGTATGCTTTTCAACAAAGAGATAACAATGTATGCCCAGAATAATAACGGCGGATTATATGCTCTCGGATTCCTTTTGGGAAGCGGCGGCTGGGGATTCTTTGGAGGAAAAGGCATCAGAAAGGTGCAGCATTCGAGGGTTAATTTTCAATCGCAGAAATTCGATAAATCAGAAATAGTAGATTAACGCATAAAATAACCGAACCTTGAATGCGCACAAGAATACGGGCACAATTACATAGTTGCATTTGCCGAAGCATAAATTAAACCAACAAGAATGGCAATACATTTTAAAACAAACTCAGTAATCAGGGCTGCCGGCAAAAAAGAAAAGATCATCAGGGAATTCATAGGCCTCGTAAACAGCAGTACACAAGAGGTAAGCATTGCAATGATGAAAAGCCCTCAGGGCTGGGAGGAACCGGGACAGATCCCTGAATTCAATGAATATACACTGGTCCTGAAAGGAAAGCTGAAAGTAAGAACAAAAAAGGAGGAATTCATTGTTTCGGAAGGAGAAGCAATAGAAGCAAAAAAAGAGGAATGGGTGAAGTATAGCTCTCCTTTCGAGGGTGGTGCCGAATACATTGCAGTTTGTGTGCCGGCATTTTCACCAGTAACAGTTCATAGGGATGAATAACACGTTCTACAGGTCCGCGGGAGTAAAGCTTATAATTTTCTCATTCCTTCTGGTTTTTTCTGACTTGACAGCCGTTTATTCCCAGGATACGACTGTTGCGAAATCAGAATATATCCCTGACCTGGATGTAATTCTGAAAGTAAAAACTGAATTCGACCTGGACAATTCACTGATAAGATTCGAGGTCAGGAATGCACGCTTCGGACTTAAAGGGAAATTAAATGATTACATGGCTTACAAAGTTGAACTTGACCTTTCTGACGAGGGTAAAATGAAGATGCTTGATGCGTATGTAAAGCTGACTCCGCTTAAAAACCTTGATATCTACCTTGGTCAGAGAAAAATCCCTTTTAGTACAGACTATATCAGGAATCCTGCAGAGAACATTTTTGCAAACAGATCATTCCTCGCTAAATATATCAACGACGGCATGCGCGATATCGGATTCTATGTTGACTACAAAATTGAGACCACGGTTCCGGTTGACATTTTACTTGGCGCTGTCAACGGTACAGGAAACAATAATCCACAGTGGATAGAAAAACCGAACCTTGTTGGCAGACTGTTAATAGGCCCTGAAACAGGATTCAGGGCAACCGGCAATATATATTATGGAGAAGCAGAATACCGTGCTCATCTTGCTATGCTCGGAGGTGAGCTGAGGTATACGAACGGAAAGATTTTCATCGAATCGGAATATATAAGCAGGAACTGGACAGATACGCTGGACGCACGGTTACATGATGACGGATTATATATTCACTCCTACTATAATTTCATGCTCGACAAAAAAATGATCAGAATGATCTCTCCGACAGCAAGGTGGGACTTAATCGGGGAGTCAGTTTTCGGGAATGAGATTGAAGCGAAAAGGCTTACTCTGGGCGTCAACGTTGGATTTGAAAAAAGGCAGTTCTATTCAGAGATCAGACTTAACTACGAGAATTATCTTAAAAGCAGCTTGCCTGTTCATACAGACAAGCTAACCCTGGAGTTCATCGCCAGATTTTAACATTTTCTTATTTTTATTTTTTATCCCTTTTATTATCAGATAGATAACAAATATTAAACCGAGACCTATCAGGATGTGCCCTATATATGGAAATATCTTGTCCCTCAGTTCATAGACATAATAACCGATTATTGCGAGAATTATGTTCCAGATCCCGGCACCTACAAATGTATAGAGTACAAAATCGCGAATATTCATTTTTGCCAGCCCGGCAGGTATCGATATCAGGTGGCGGATCCCCGGGACCAGTCTTCCAATGAACGTCGACGACTTTCCGTTTCTCCTGAAGTATTCTTCGGCATGAATGACCTTTTCCTTCGAAAGAAAAAGCATCTTTCCGACTTTCGAATCAGCAAATGCATAAATAATAGGCCGACCGAGGAAGTAAGACAGATAGTAATTTACAAGAGATCCGCACAAAGCACCTATAGTTCCGAAGACCACTACCAGGAAAACATTCAGGTCACCCTGCCCTGCTTTGAAGGCCGCAAAAGGGATTACTACTTCCGAAGGCATGGGAAGAAAAGTGCTTTCGATCAGCATCAGAAGCCAGACCGTGAAATAGTTAAGGTTGGCCATATACCAGTCGAAGATTGACTGAAAAAATTCCATCATACTTTTTCCGGGTTTAAGGCGTCAAAGATAAACAACATTTTTAATTACGGGATTTTAATGATGGCAGGGCAATTATTATGTATTACCCGCAGACAATCAGCGAAAATGAGATTGCGATCAGAAAGATTATTTCACGCGATCTTCAGTTCAGGCAGCTGTGGTCTTATCACCGACGATCTTCCCTTTCCATGATCTTATCCACCCGGGGATTGCATTTGCCAGTATTACGATAACAGAGATAATAATCGCTACAGTCAATATCAGGTTGATGAGCCCCGGAACCAAGGTTGCCCGTTCAATCACCTGAGGGATATATATGTTCTTAATGTTCAGGATAGCAGCAGTCATAGTAGTTACACCAACGAATGCCATAGGCACAAGAGTCACCCAGGCATATCTGGCTCTTCCGCGGTTAATAATATATGATGTTCCTATTGCAAGCGCCACAGTCGCCAGAAGCTGGTTGGCCGTTCCGAACATGGGCCAAATAGTTGAGACTGTTCCCGTATATATAAAATACGCCCAGGCAAAGACTATTAAACCGCTGGTAATGAGATTCCCGGGAAGCCAGTTGGTCTTTTGAAAAGGCTTATAGACTTTACCGAAAGCCTCCTGCAGAAGAAATCTGCCGATGCGTGTTCCAGCATCTATTGTGGTAAGGATGAACAATGCTTCGAACATGATGGCAAAATGGTACCAGTAAGACATGAGGTGCTTCATACCGGGAATGGACGAAAATATATATGCCATCCCTACACCGAGTGAGACTGCACCACCTGTCCTTCCTGCAATTTTTTCACCGACGCTGGCCGAAAGCTGATCAATGTTCGATTCGATGAAGCCCATTGCGTGAAGGCTTGGCAATATAGCCCGGAGCTTGTCGGCTGGCACATTGATCTGGAAATAATCGAGCGGAAGAAGGCTTGTTGCAGCTATAAGGGCCATAATACTGACTGCTCCCTCTACCAGCATACTACCAACTGCAATGGGTTTAATATCAGAATGCTTCATTATCATTTTCGGGGTGGTGCCCGAACTTACAAGCGCATGGAATCCTGAAATGGCTCCGCATGCGATAGTAATAAACAGATAGGGATAGAGTTTCCCTGGAATTATAGGTCCTCCGCCCTTGCAGAATTCCGTGAATCCAGGCATTTTTATCTCAGGAGCTACGATTATCAGACCTATGGCCAGAAGGCTTATAACGGAGATCTTCATTATTGAGCTCAGGTAATCGCGTGGTGAAAGTAGAAGCCATACCGGCAATACAGAGGCAAAGAATCCATATGCCGCAATTATAATCGTAAGTGTTTTGTGATCGAATGTGAACCAGGATGCAAACCGGGAATCAGGAATATATCGTCCAAAAACGACTGCGAGGATGAGCAGTATCACACCGACTATTGTGGCTTCAAAAGTCTTTCCTTTACGTATCCGGAACATCCATATGCCCATCATGATGGCAATAGGGATAGTGGAGGCTATTGTGAAAGTTCCCCATGAGCTTTCGGCCAGGGCATTGACAACAACAAGTCCCAATCCTGCAAGTGCTACGACAATGATAAGAATTATGGCAAATGTTGTGGTAATTCCGCTCACCTTGTTTATCTCCTCCTTTGCTATTACAGCAAGAGATTTACCATCGTGCTCCACGGATGCCGTCAGGATCACAAAGTCATGAACTGCACCGGCCATGACCGCACCGATAAGCATCCAGAGTAATCCCGGCATGAAGCCAAACTGTGCAGCCAGGACAGGTCCCACCAGCGGACCGGCACCGGCAATAGCTGCAAAATGATGGCCAAAGAGAACCCACCTGTTCATGGGATAATAATTCTGCCCGTCGTACAATCTGTGGGCAGGAGTCGGACCAATGTCATGGCTGACTGCAACCTTTGCTGCCACAAAACTGAAATAGAACCGGTAAGCCAGTGCAAAAAGCACAATTGTACCGATTACAACAGGCATCGCATTCACAAAAAAATATTTTTAAGGATTAAAAGAACAGAACAAAATTAATATTTCGCAAAACTTATGCAAGAAGTCTTATAGGTAAAAATACTTAATTGCTTCAATTCAGGGCAACGAGAATTTTGAATGATTTTTATTTCGGCTGAATAGTTGTAAATTGCAGGAAGGGTTTTGAGGGTATTCTTTTAATCCATTTATTCCATCTTCTTAATAATCCTAATACATAATAAGATGAATGTAGAACGTACTTTTGATCTCCTTGACAGATACAGGGATAAATTCATCGACAAGGATGATGCTCTCTGTGGAAAACTGCACGGTGTCTGGATAAAATACAGTTCCCGCGATTATATCGATTACTCCTGTAACTTCAGTTATGGCCTCCTGGAACTGGGGATCAGGAAAGGAGATAAGATAATAACCGTTTCCAACAACCGTCCTGAGTGGAATTTTGCCGATATGGGAATGTCGATGATAGGAGTAATACATGTACCTGTTTTCACTTCACTCAACATCTCTGATTATCATTATGTTATTGATCACAGCGAAGCCTGCATGATCCTGGTTGCTGACAAAAAGATGTTGAAAAACATAAGCCCGGCAGTGGCAATTTCGGGGAAAAATATTCCGGTTTATTCCTTCGATGATATTGAGGGAACAAAAAACTGGAAAGAAATAGTTGAAGCAGGAAAGAATAATTCAGGTAAACACAAGGATACAGTTGAAAGGATCAAATCCTCAATTCAGCCGACTGATTTTGCTTCGCTTATTTATACTTCAGGAACCACAGGCAAGGCAAAAGGAGTTATCCTGACTCACAGGAATATGGTCAGTAATTTTTTGTCTGCAGCATCTGTCTTTAATCTGAGCCCACATGATAAGTATCTCAGCATATTACCTTTATGCCATGTAGGAGGCCGGCTCGGCATTTATCAGACACAGTACAGCGGAAGCAGCATCTATTATGCAGAAAATATGGGAACAATTGCTGCTAATATGGCTGAACTCAGACCGGATGGATTTGATGCTGTACCGAGAGTCCTGGAAAAATTCTATGAAGTCATAATATCTAAGGGCAACAAGCTGACCGGTATAAAGAAAAAGCTCTTCTTCTGGGCAGTAAACCTGGGCTTGAAATACCAGCCGTTTGGAGCAAACGGATGGTTTTATGAAAGAAAGCTGAAGATCGCCGATAAGCTCATATTTAGCAAATGGCGGCAGGCGCTGGGCAATAGGGTAAGGATCGTTGGCTGCGGAGGAGCAAGTCTTCAGCCAAGGCTCGAGAAGGTCTTCTGGGCTGCTGGTATCAAGATAATAAACATGTACGGCCTTACCGAGACTTCACCAATAATCACAATTAACAGGACAGAAAAAGGCAAGGTGAAGCTTGGGTCTGTCGGTATGACTATTGAGGGAGTCGAAGTGAAGATCGCTGAAGACGGTGAAATACTCTGCAAGGGACCAAATGTAACGCCGGGATACTTCAAGGATCCTGAACTGACAAAACAGGCTTTCGACGAGGAAGGGTGGTTCCATACGGGCGATATCGGGCATATTGAGGATTCTAAATTCCTGATGGTCACCGACAGGAAAAAAGAAATTTTCAAGCTCTCCAACGGTAAATTCATTGCACCCCAGATAATTGAAAACGTATTCAAGGAGTCTCCGGTAATAGATCAGATAATGGTTGTGGGTGAACATGAGAAATTTGCATGCGCGCTGATCTCTCCGAATTTCAAATACTTCGACGATTGGAAAAAATCCAATATCATCTCTTTTGAGAATAATGAGGAACTGATCAGACAGCAGAAAGTACAGTCATTCTTCATGTCGGAGATAGAGAAGATCAACAAGAAGCTGAGCGCACCTGAAAGAATAGCAAGGTTCAGGCTTATCCATGAAGAATGGACACCGGGCACAGGGGAATTATCGCCGACATTAAAACTGAAACGTAATTTTATCCAGGATAAATACAGGGACCTTATAACTCAGTTATATTCGAAATAATCCGAATTATGGAATTACACAAAGTCTGTGACAGAAAAACGGAAACAATGTTCCTCGACACCCCCAGGGTGATTTATAAGCATGATAAGATATGGGTCTGTCCTCTTGATAATGATATAAAAGCTGTCTTCGATCCGGGCAAGAATACATACTTCAAGCATGGCAAAGTAGAAAGATGGGTTCTTACCGGAGACAAAAACCAGATTACCGGCAGAATAGCTGCATTCATCGATTTCAATCTTGCAAATACTTACGACCAGCCTACCGGAGGTACCGGCTTTTTTGAATGCATCAACGACAGGGAAGCAGCATTTCTTCTTTTCAACACAGCGAGGGAATGGCTCAGGGAACAGGGTATGGAAGCAATGGAAGGTCCGATTAACTTCGGAGAAACTGATAAATTCTGGGGCCTGCTGGTCAATGGCTTTACACATCCTTCATTCGATGTGCCGTATAATCATCCGTATTACCAGGAACTGTTTGAATCATATGGGTTCCGGGTGTATTACAAAATGGAAGGGTTTCATCTCGACATCACAAAACCTCTTCCCGAAAGACTTATGAAAATTGCAGGATGGGTCCTGAATAAACCTGGTTATGAATTCCATCACTTTACATGGAAGGAGGAGGGAAAATATATAAACGACTTTGTCATGGTATTCAATGAAGCATGGGCTTCTTTCAAGAAGCATTTTGAACCTCTGGAGACAGCATATATACACGAAGTGCTCAGGAAAGCAAAACCCATTATAGATGAGGAGTTTATATGGATCGCATATTTTAAAGGGAAACCAATTGGCGTTTACCTGATGTTCCCCGACCTTAATATGATCCTGAAACATCTTAACGGAAAGCTCGGAATATTTGATGTGCTTAAGTTCGTCTGGCTGAAGAAGAAAAATACCATGACCAGAGCAAAAGGCATGCTTATGGGGGTAATACCTCAATACCAGAATCACGGAATCGAATCGGCATTCATCTTCAATCTTCAGAAAGTCTTCGATCATAAAAAGCATTACACGGAAATAGAATTTTCCTGGGTTGCCGACTTCAATCCAAAGATGAGGAAGATCTTCATAGCCGTTGGATGTGTTCCGGTGAAAAATTATATCACGTACCGGTATCTTTTTGACCGGGAAAAAGAATTTAAACGATATCCGATTCCTGATGAAGTATGATGTAATTATAATCGGAGGAGGCCTGGGAGGATTGACTGCCGGCGCAAAGCTGTCGAGGGAAGGTAAAAAAGTACTTCTTATCGAACAGCATGACAGGCCTGGTGGGTGTGCTACTACTTTTAAAAGAGGCGATTATACAATGGAAGTTGGGCTTCATGAGATGGATGGTCCCTCCCCTTCCGATATAAAAACAAAACTTTTCAATGAACTCGATGTTTTTAAAAATGTAAGCTTTCTGGAAATACCTGAATTCTATCACTTCATCAGCGGCCGTACAGAAATTACAATCCCACATCATCCTGAAAAAGCTGCAGAAATACTCAAAGAGGCATTCCATGAGGAAAAAGATGGAATAGATTCCTTCTACTCATATATCCTGTACCCGAAGAAAAGAGTTGTTGAGGCTGATGCTCCCAAAGACAAAAGTCTCGGGGAATTTCTCGATTCCATAATACATAATGAGACGCTGAAGTTCGCTCTTCTTGGAAATCTTGGATATTTCCACGACGATCCATATTCACTTTCCCTGGGCTATTATTCGGCTGCGCAGGTAAGATATCTCAATAATGGGGCCACTTTTATTAGGGGTGGTTCGCAGCAACTCTCCAACCATCTTGCGTCCTATATAAATGAACATGGCGGTGAAGTCATTCTTAACCACATGGTTACAGGATTCATCATAGAAAACGCAAAGCTGCTTGGAGTGACATATAGAAAAAAGAGAGATTCTGATCCTGACATCCTGAGCGCCTTTGGAGATGATATTATTGTCAATTCATCTGTACCCGGACTGGTGGATTTGCTGCCAGAAAAAGAGGGAGCCATGCTGAAAAATGAGATCGGAAGGCAGGAACCGGGAGCCTCATTGCTGACCGTTTATTTCGGCTTCAAAAATTACCTGAGGAACATTGGCCACAAACATTATTGCATCTTTGTATATGATGAATCTGTGAAGAGCCAGGCAGACATCCTGAAGAATAACAAGGGAGATTACAATAAGCGCAATTTCACATTTGTCGACTATGGACAGGTCGATTCTCAGCTTGCCCCGGCTGGAAAGAGCACTGGAGCACTGTGTTGTACAGATTATTTGTCTGACTGGGAAAACCTGACTGAAGAAAAATACAAGTCAAGAAAAGATGAGGTTGCCGGAGTTTTTCTCGGTAGGCTTGAAAAACTTATTCCCGGAATATCAGCGGAAACAGATTATTTCGAAGTTGGTACTCCCAGAACTGTCAAGCGCTATACTCTCAATCCGGCAGGAGCCGTCTACGGTTTTGAACAAAGACCATTCAAACAGGCAATCGACATTAATAAGATATTTGATAACCTGCACATTGCATCTGCATGGGGAAAAACAGGGGGAGGCTTCTCTGGTGCAATTTACGGAGGTTATCTTTGTGCGATCAACATTTTGAGAAAGAGGCCAGTCAGCCGACCAGCCTGATAGTCAGCTAAATCTTTCAATCCTTTTCTTTACAGGCTGATCAATTAATATAGGTACTTTTTCTACAATGGTTCTTGACGTATCGAGCTGCAGCGCTCTTTCTTCCGGTATGCCAAGGTGCCTTACAAGGTTTCTGATGGCAAGTATGAAGTTATCTCTGTTTGTCAGCTTGAAATCACGGATCAATACCCTGTCTATAAGCACAAACCTGAAGTCTGCAGGAAGATTATGTTTCCTTAGCGAGTCATAGCTGCTCTCGAGTTTTATTTCGCCTGAACTCACCAAATCTTCAATAACTTCCCTGAAATAGAGATTAATTTTCGGTTCATTCTTAAATCCTATGTGAAAATCAACACGTATAAGAATTCCCGGAATAAGATGAGTCACTTTGTATTCCAGTTGGTTGGGATCATCAACCTTGTCGACATGCAGGAGCCAATATGTTTCAGCACGTTTGGGCTGCTTCCTGAAGATTGAATGGATCACTTTTGATTCGATCTGATCCATCCTGTTTGCCTTTATGATATAAGCAAGATTGGTGGCAAATTTGGGTACTGTTTTGTCATTTTTCAGATCCCTGAACATTTCAAAATACTCTCCGATGTTGATAAATGTGATATGACGATTCTTTATCTTTCTGCCAAAGTACCAGCCATACATAATAAGCGAATAAACTGTTGCGAGAAGAAGTGTGAACCATCCTCCGTACTTAAACTTGTGAAGGTTTGCTATCAGAAAGCTGGTTTCAATAGTCAAAAAAACGATCATGACCAGTATGGCAAGCCTTTTGTCCAGTCCGCTCTGATAAAGATAATTTGCCAGTAACAGTGTGGTCATAATCATTGTGATAGTAATTGCAAGCCCGTATGCTGCCTCCATATTGGAGGATTCCCTGAAGAATATCACCACAAGGCTGCACATGATCCACAGCGACCAGTTTACAAATGGAAGGTAAACCTGACCTTTCACATATGTGGGATTCAGGATCTTTACCTGCGGCCAGAAATTAAGAGAAACTGCTTCGCTTATAAGTGTGAATGATCCGCTGATGAGCGCCTGGCTGGCAATTATTGCTGCAGCAGTAGAGATTAAAATACCCGTCAGAAGGAACCACTTAGGCATTATGGAGAAGAATGGGACAATGTCTGTACCTGGAGTATAATGCATCATAAGCCATGCACCCTGGCCAAAATAATTAGCTACCAGCATCGTTTTTACGAATATCCATGATATGCGGATATTCTTGCGTCCGCAATGGCCCAGGTCTGAATAAAGGGCTTCTGCCCCTGTCGTACATAAAAAAACCGCCCCAAGGAGAATGAAGCCGCCAGGATACAGGGTGAGGAATCTGACCGCATAAAGAGGATTGAGCGCAGCAAGGATCTGAGGATAATGCCCTATCTGTCCAAACCCAAGTATGCCAATCATCAGAAACCATATAACCATTGCCGGCCCGAAGGTGTTTCCGACAAAATTTGTACCGAACTGCTGAATGAAAAAGAGGACAGCAAATATCGCCAGCACAATAGGTATTACCGGTATCTCAGGATTTACAAGCCTCAATCCTTCAATCGATGAAGTAACTGTTATTGCAGGAGTTATGACACCATCAGCAAGAAGTGCTCCTCCTCCTATCATTGTCAGAGTGGCTATCCATGGGGTCTTCTTCCTGATAAGTGCAAAAAGCGAAAAAATGCCTCCTTCACCTTTATTATCAGCCCTGAGGGTGATTATTACATATTTGATGGTGGTTTGAAGTGTTAGGGTCCAGAACACGCATGAAAGAGAACCAAAAACAAGCAGGTTGTTAAACTCTGTGGCACTGCCTACAATTGCCTTTATTGTATATAAAGGGCTCGTTCCGACATCACCGTAAACAATACCGAGAGTAACCAGCAATCCTGCAAGTGAAAGCTTCTTAATGTCAGTGGTATGTTCAGGTGCTTTCATAATCCTCCCGGATAAAAAAGATCATTGTATGCGTTTGATCCTGTAAGGCAGAGGTTTGTCAATAGTTATTGGAACCTGTTCCTCGATAGTATTGGTGGAATCCAGATTAAGTGTCCTGATATCCGAGATGCTCAGTCTTCTTACAAGCGAATGGAGCGCCAGGGTAAAATTCTCCCACGTCGAAAGAGTATAGTCACGCGACATTATCCTGTCAATAAGTATAAACTTGAAATCTCCTTCAATATCATGCTTTTTCAGGGAACTATAGCTGCTTTGAAGCTTAATTTCTCCTGACTTTTCGAGATCCTCCAGAACTTCCCTGAAATAAAGGTTGATCTTTGGTTCCACCTTAAATCCCAGACGAAAATCAATTCTTATCAGGATCCCTGGAATTATCTGCGTAACCTGGTAACTGAACCTGTTAGGCTCATTAACCCTGTCGACATGAATAAGCCAGTATGTATCAGCTCTCTTGGGCTGCTTTTGAAAGATCGAATATATGACCTTTGATTCAACCTGGTCTTTCCGGTTTGCCCTGATGATATAGACAAGGTTTGTTGCCAGCCTCGGGACCGATTCATCCTTACTGAGGTCTCTAAGCAGATCAAGGTACTTATCAAGGTCGGCGAAGGTAATGTAGCGGTTCTTGATCTTCCTTCCATAGTACCATCCATACATTATCAGGAAATACAGCGAGGCAAGCAACAGCGTAAACCATCCTCCGGATTGGAATTTGTGAAGGTTGGCGATCAGGAAGCTTCCCTCGATTGTAATATATGACATGAAAAGCAGCAGTACAAGCCTGTGATTCACACCTTTCTGCAGCAGGTAATATGACAGCAGCAGTGTGGTCATGATTTCAGTGATATTTATTGCCAGTCCGTATGCCGCATTCATATTCGAAGATTCCTTGAACCATAGGACAGTGATACTGCATGCGAGCCAGAGAACCAGATTCACAGACGGCAGGTAAACCTGTCCCCTGATCCATGTGGGATGAAGGATCCTGACCTTGGGCCAGAAATTGAGAGAGACAGCTTCGCTGATAAGTGTAAATGATCCGCTTATTATCGCCTGGCTTGCAATTATTGCAGCTGCTGTAGCAAGAATGACGCCGGGAATGATGAACCATTCGGGCATGATCTCAAAAAAGGGATTTATGTACGGTCCTTTGTCCATATTATTCATCAGCCATGCTCCCTGTCCGAAATAATTCAGCAGCAGTGCAATCTTTGCAAACGTCCATGCACCCCTGATATTCCACTTTCCGCAATGTCCCAAATCAGCGTAGAGTGCTTCTGTTCCCGTTACCGCCAGAAAAACAGCACCAAGCAATATAAATCCACCGGGATATTCAGCGAGAAACCTATATGCGTAAACGGGATTGACTGCCGTCAGTATAGAAGGATACCTGATCAGTTGTGAGAATCCCAGGGTACCAAGCGTTATGAACCATATAAGCATAATAGGTCCGAATGAACTCCCGATTAACTTGGTTCCGAACTGCTGGATAAAAAAGAGAACACCAAGTATGATCAGAACAATAGGAACTACATGGATATCGGGATTCAGAAGACGAAGCCCTTCAACAGATGAGGTAACCGTGATGGCAGGTGTTATGACTCCATCGGCCAGCAGTGCTGATCCCCCAACCATGGTAAGTATTGCGGCCCAGGCAGATTTAGTCTTCAGAAGGGCCATAAGGGAAAAAATGCCACCCTCACCATTATTGTCAGCATTCAGGGTAATAAGGATATATTTGATAGTGGCAGAGAGAGTCAGTGTCCAGAATATGCATGAAAGTCCGCCATAGATAAGCAGTTCATTGTAGTTATCAGCTCCACCGTTTATTATGGCCCGCATGGTATAAAGCGGGCTGGTTCCCAGATCGCCAAAAACGATTCCGAGTGTAATAAGTGCACCAGCTAGCGTGAATTTCTTTATATCAGGTTGATGGTCAGTCCCTTTCATGAATTTTTCCGGAAACCGTATTTATGTCGCCTTGTTGGAAAGGGAACAAAGTTATAAATAATTTATCTTTGTGCCCTATGAAGATAAAAATCCTAAACGGTATAATCAGAAGGATGATTGCTTCTATCTGCTTTATATTTCTGTATATAAGCATATTGGGACAATCATCAACTGCTCCTCAACAGAAAATTTCGCTGCTCTTTATGGGAGATATTATGGGTCACGACTCGCAGATCTGGGCAGCAGAGGACATTTCCACACATACCTGGGATTATAATGACATATTTTCCTATGTCAAGCCGTTGATCTCGGATGCGGATCTGGCAATAGCCAACCTTGAGGTTACACTTGCCGGCCCCCCATACAAGGGTTATCCGCAGTTCAGTTCACCGGCAGCCATAGCCGTGGCATGCAAAAATGCAGGAATAGATGGCCTGGTTACGGCAAACAATCATTCTGCCGACAGGGGGAAAAGCGGAATAACAGGAACCATTTCAAGGCTCGACAGCATTGGTATGCCTCATACCGGGACCTTTACCGATCAGGCTTCGAGGGATAGGCTTCAGCCTTTGATACTGAAGAGTAACGGAATTTCAGTCGCAGTCCTGAACTATACTTATGGCACCAATGGCTTGAATGTTCCGGCACCGGTAATTGTAAATATACTCGATAAGAATTTAGTTATCGGCGATATTGTTAAAGCAAAGAAAGCTAAGCCCGACCTCACAGTACTGATCCTTCACTGGGGAACTGAATATGATACGGTACCATCAGCCTCACAGACAGAATCAGCAGAGTATTTTTTATCTAATGGAGTAGACCTTGTCATAGGTTCACATCCGCATGTCCTGCAAAAGATGGTATGGTACAACGATGGTTCAGATCTTCACGGCAAAGCTGTGGTCTATTCTATGGGCAATTTCATCTCAAACCAGAGGAAGCCAAAAACTGATGGAGGATCGATGGTAAAGATTGAACTTGAAAAATCAGGAGGTTCATATAAAATCCTGAATGCCGGATATTATCTTACATGGGTTTATGCTCCAATACTAAATTACAGGCAGAAGTTCTATATCCTTCCCTGTTCAGAATTTGAGAATAAGCCCGGTTTCTTTGTAAAAGAATCTGATTATGTCCAGATGAAGAAGTTCATAAATGACTCACGGACATTCCTTTACAGGCAGAATGTCAATTTCAGGGAGTATCTTTTCAACGGAAGTGAGTGGCTGTTAAATAATTAACAGAACAAAAAAGATTCACTATTATCCCTGAAAAATCTCAATTATTATAGATATTATTGCATAGGGATGACAATACTTAATTAAGAAATAGACCTCATGAATGAATCCATAGCACTGCTTTCTGTAACGGCGATCTCAATCGGTTTCGTTCATTCAGTCCTGGGACCTGATCATTACCTGCCTTTTATTGTTCTAAGCGAAGCAAAGAAATGGACACTCAGAAAAACAATGTTGATCACATTCCTCTGCGGTATTGGACATGTCTTAAGTTCAGTGGTTCTTGGTCTTATAGGTATCGGTGTGGGGATATCCGTTAACAAGCTCGTGAATGTGGAATCGTTCCGTGGTAATATTGCAGCCTGGCTCTTTATTGCCTTCGGACTGGTGTATACGGTTATCAGCATCAGGAACCTTGTAAAGAAAAAAATGCACACCCATTCCCACTATCATATTGATGGGGAGCATCATACTCATGACCATAATCATTTTAACGGGCATTCTCACGTTCATGAAAGTGATGTCGTTAAAACGACACCATGGATATTATTCCTAATCTTTGTCTTCGGGCCCTGTGAACCGCTTATTCCATTGGTGATGTATCCTGCTGCACAAAGCAATATCTACGGTGCTGTCATTGTCTCTCTTCTCTTTTCAGTAGTGACAATATCCACGATGATGCTTATAGTCCTTGCCTTTAAACTCGGACTGAGCAGGATTAACCTTAAACCTATTGAGAGATACAGCAATGTAATTGCCGGATCGATGATCCTTCTTTCCGGACTGGCAATCCAGTTCCTGGGATTATAAATCAAGACCTGTTTCATTCCTGAATGTTCCTGAACAATAGCTTAACTTCAGGATCTGATATAATTTCTGCTTCGGGCGAAGCTTTTACATTTACAACTGTCCTTCTTCCCTTTACGGGTATGGCAAGAGAATTGTTCTCTCCATTCTCCTTCAGAATGATCCCAATATTAAAAGTAAATAAATAATCCTGCACCTGCTCAATAATAAGGTCTGAAGTTCCTTTTATTTTCCCAGCTACAAGTGATATCTTAAGGTCGGGTTGTCCCGGTATGTACAGCCATTGATGGAAAAAGCTCCGCAGGTCTTTTCCGCTGACCTCTTCCATTACATTTCTGAAATCGTCAGTAACTGCATTCCCGTTCCTGAACCTGTTATAGAACAACTTCATCCCCTTCCAGAAGTTATCCTCTCCCAGATCAGAGCGAAGCATATGCAGCACCCATGCCCCTTTCTGGTACGAGTTTGTATTTAAAAGCTCCATAAAATTGGTTATGGTGGTGTCGATCACCGGCCGGGGATTTCTATCTGAAGCTCGCAATACCCTCGAGCGGTCCATCTTCATGCTTTCTGCCAGCTTCTCCTTCCCATGGGTCATCTCATTGTAAACTGAAGTAAGATATGTGGCAAAACCCTCGCTGAGCCATATATGATACCAGTCGTCTTCTGTAACCGAGTTCCCAAACCATTGATGTGCAATTTCGTGAGCAATAAGGTTTTCTGCTTTACCCTGGCCTGTGACTGAATTCTCGGAATAAAAAACACAGCCTGCATTTTCCAGTC
>Ga0209450_10000420_pt1 | contig 21870 bp, 15 predicted proteins | sample FrelakmetLWP11LW_FD_187149 | JGI IMG/M metagenome (GOLD analysis project Ga0209450, IMG submission 187149) | Freshwater lake sediment microbial communities from the University of Notre Dame, USA, for methane emissions studies - LWP11 LW (SPAdes)... | ecosystem: Environmental > Aquatic >...
ACCGCATGCCGCATACCGCAAACCACAAGATCAGGACTTCGGTCTTCCGTCTTCGGTCTTCGGTCTTCCGTCTTCGGTCTTCGGTCTTCGGTCTTCGGTCTTCCGTCTTCGGTCTTCGGTCTTCCGACTAACAGATAACCCTTTTATTAACCAATAAAACCTTATGCCTATGATGAAAACCAGAACCAAAAAAAATAAGGAAAGCGCGGACACGCTCTCCTTATAATTCAGCAGTTTTCCAATGCAAGTCAAAACAATGGTATTAATCTACTAAATCATACAAATTTATGAAAAAATATTGCAAGTATACAGGAGATTATCTGAAAAAATTATACTCCTGGAAAATCTTGAAAATTATGAGAAATACACTATTGATTCTTTTTGCAGGTGTCTTTCAGTTATATGCGAGTGATTCTTACTCGCAGAATACAAGGCTCACTCTGGATCTAAATAGTGTTCCGGTAGCTAACGTCCTTGAGACAATTGAAAGCAACAGTGAATTCTATTTTCTTTATAATGCAAAACTGATTGATGTAAAAAGGGAGGTATCGATATCAGTGGAAGACAAAAAAATTTCCGATATTCTTGCATCTCTCTTTTCGGGAACGGGAGTTAATTATAAAGTATTTGACAGGCAGATCATCCTTACTCCAAGTGATGTAACGGCATTATCTGATGCCATGCAGCAGCAACAGAAAGTTACCGGTACTGTTACGGATGGAAAAACCGGTGAACCCCTTACGGGAGTGAATGTCTCTATTAAGGGAACAACGACCGGTGTTGTTACCGGACCAGACGGAAAATACACCATTACAACCACTGATCCGAATGCTATCCTTATATTTTCAATTATAGGTTATTTATCTGATAATGTCCCTGTTGAAGGGAAATCCATTGTCGATGTTATATTAAATTTGGATATTAGGACACTTGAAGAGGTCGTGGTTGTTGGTTATGGAACGCAAAAAGTAATAAACCTTACCGGTTCTGTTGCATCAATTGATGCTGAAAAAATTGCACAAATGCCGATAACGCAAACTTCAATGGCACTTCAGGGTATGGCATCCGGACTTATCGTTAAGCAAAATTCCGGAGAGCCGGGGCAGGACCAAGGAACAATACTTATTCGTGGTATTGGTACCGTTGGCAATTCAAATCCTTTGATTCTGGTAGATGGGATCAGTTCCGATATTAATTCAGTCGATCCTAATGATATTGAAAGTATATCTGTTTTGAAAGATGCAGCGTCTTCGTCAATTTATGGTTCACGGGCTGCTAATGGTGTAGTTCTGATAACAACCAAACGTGCTCAACAAAATCGCTTTATAGTTAATTACAATAATTATATAGGTTGGCAGGAGGCTACCGAATTACCTGAGATTGTTTCAGGCTATGATCATATGGTTATGATTAATGAAGCCAACAAGAATATGGGTAAACCTGAACCCTTTTCACAGGCTTACATTGACGCTTATGCTCAAAATGCACCTTCGGACGCGTATCCTGAGACAGACTGGTTAAAAGAAATGCTTAAGGACCGTGCATTACAACAAAATCATTTTATAAGTGTAAATGGTGGCGGTGAAAAAGTAAGTATTCTTGGCTCGGTTTCTAGTCTTGATCAGCAAGGCTTAAGTATTAATAACAGATATAAACGTACTAATCTGAGATTAAATACAGATATAAAATTGAAAGAAAATCTTAAAATTGGTTTTGATATTTTACTTCAGGAAAGTGACGATGCTACTGCAGGTTCGCCCTGGTATTTTCTAATGCGTTATCCAAAAAATTTAGCTGGTAAAAATGAAAATGGGACCTGGGGTATAGGTTGGGATGGAACCAATGATTGGGCCTATGAAACAGATGGTGGTGTGAGTCACAATAAAAGCTATAATGCTGTTGCTAAGTTGAACTTTAACTGGCAGCCTATTGATGGTTTAAATTTAGAATTACATTATGTCCCGGAAATAAGGTTTAATCATTCTAAAAATTTCTCAAAACATGTGGATCTATTTTATCCTAATGGAGATATATTCAATCCAACCCCATTCAAAGCTAGTCTAACCGAAAGATATACTAGAAATATCGCAAATACTATTAAAGCCTTAGTATCTTATTCAAAATCATTTGGGAAAAGCAATTTATCTGCACTGGTGGGCTTTGAACAAATGGATTACAGGTATGATTATATGGAAGGATATAGAAATGAATTCCTCCTGGAAAATTATGAGGTACTGAATGCCGGACCAACTACTAACCAACGGGCAACCGGATCTGCTACAGAAAGTGCATTACGGTCATATTTTGGAAGACTAGACTATAATTTAGATGAGAAATATTTATTTGAAGCGAACTTGCGATATGATGGATCATCGAAGTTTAATAAAGGACATCGATATGGTTTATTCCCTTCATTCTCTGCAGGCTGGAGAATTACAGAAGAAGAATTTATGAAAACTTTTAATTGGCTTGATAACTTAAAAATAAGAGCTTCCTGGGGGCAGCTTGGTAATCAGAATATTGGTGATTATCCATCTTCATCGGTAATTACTTTGGGACAAGATTATGTTTTTAATAACAGTGTTGCAGCACAAGGGGCAGCAATAATTGATGCTTCGAATCCGAAGATATCCTGGGAAACAACTGAAATGACCAACTTTGGTATTGATTTATCAATTTTCTCCAAGCTTTCTCTTTCACTGGAATATTATATTAAAAATACCAAAGAAATACTTTTAAGAATGCCTATCCCTAAAACAACAGGGTTGAATCCTCCATACCAAAATGCCGGAAAAGTAAGAAATGCGGGTTGGGACTTTTCAGGTAACTTCAAAGATAGAAAGGGTGATTTCGAGTATAGCCTTACATTTAATTTTTCAGATGTAAAAAACAAAATAGTTGATTTGGTTGGTACAGGACCATATATTTATGATCGAACAATCCAAATGGAGGGGGAACCGATATGGTCGTTGTATGGTCTTGAAGCTGAAGGACTTTTTCAGACACCTGAAGAAATCCTGGGCCATGCAGCTCAATATGGAACCGTTAAACCAGGTGATATCAAATACAAGGATCAATTAACGATTGATAATGATGGAGATGGTGTTCTTGATAAGGCTGACGGCATAATAAACGCTCAAGATAGAGTGATAATTGGAAGCGATTTGCCAAGGCAAACCTATAGTTTTGAGGTTTATGGAAAATATAAGAATTTTGATATTTCACTGTTTTTCCAGGGAGTTGGTAAAGTGGACGGTTATATAGACCAACATGGAGTTATGGCATTTTATATGGGGGGAACGGCACGGGAATGGCAAAAAGATTATTGGAGACCTGATAATACTGATGCCGCATATCCCCGACTGACATTTGGCTTTCCTAACAATGAGCAGGTTTCATCATATTGGAAAAGAAGTGCAGCATACTTACGTTTAAAAAATATTCAGGCAGGGTATACTGTTCCTAAAGGCTTATTGGATAAGACTTTTTTGAGCTCATGTAGAGTTTTCTTTAGTGGTCAAAACTTATTTACTATTAAAAACTTTTATCCTGGTTTTGACCCTGAAGCTCCTATTGGTACTGGTGCATACTATCCAATGGTAAAAGTATATTCGTTTGGAATAAGTATTAAATTTTAAAACTAACAGCTATGAAAAAATATACTTACATGTTTCTGGTAATTATGGGATTGTTGAATTTTAGTTCATGTGAGGATTACCTCGAAAAGTATCCCCTTGACAAACCTTCTGATGCTACATTTTATAGTACCGAAAGCGAATTGTCCCTTGCAGTTAATGGAATTTACAATCATCTGTATTTTCAACCCATGGTTAATAATCCTATCCAAGTCATTCTCGATTGTATTTCAGATATTAATTGGGAAAGAGATCAAGGTAGCGACGTTCAATTATTATCACGAGGACTTCAAAATCCTTTGCAGAATTTATATAGTAACACATGGTTTGATTTCTATAAAGCAATTTCGAAATGTAATATGCTTTTGGCCAATATGAATAAAGCTAAACAAAATACGCAAATTGATGTCTATAATAGAATTGAGGGAGAAGCCAGATTTTTTCGTGCCTACTATTACCATCTGCTGATGAGTTTTTTTGGGGATGTTCCGCTTTTAATAAAACCGGTTGGTATTAATGAAAAGGTAACCGCTACTCCGAGAAATGAAATTTTAAGTTTTGTTTTGGATGAACTTGAAGCAGCATCTCTATTACTTCCCGATAAATATTCAGGGAATGATATAGGACGGATCACAAAAGGAGCGGCTTTGGCAATCAAGGCAAGGGCAGCTCTTTTTAATGATGAATGGAGTATTGCAGCCGATGCGTGTCAACGAATCATAAGTTCCAACATTTACGCTCTTGAGCCTAATTATAATAATCTATTTGGATATGCCGGGGAAAACACTAAAGAAGAAATTATTTCAATTCAATATTCAAGGACAAACAACAAAGTACATGGTATACCGGGTTCCTTATTGTCAAGAATGGGATCTGGGTACAGCAATAAAGTTCCTACACAGACATTGGTTGACTCCTACTATTGTACTGATGGGTTACCAATTAATACTTCCCCTTTGTATGATGCTTCCCACCCTTTTCAAAACAGGGACCCCAGATTAAATGCAACAATAGTAGTTCCAGGAAGCAGATTCGCAGGGTATCAGTTTGAAACACATCCGGATAGTATAAAATGTTGGGATTATACGGTTATTCCCCCGGTTCGCAGAGCTAACCAGGATGTACTTAATCCTTATGCAACATTTTCAGGTTATTGCTGGCGCAAATATACAGGGGAAGAAAGAGTAAATAGATTAAATTCCGAAATCAACGTCATATTAGTAAGGTATGCAGAAGTCTTATTAATGTATGCTGAGGCAAAAAATGAATTGGCTCAGATGGATCAATCTGCCTATGATGCATTTAATCTGGTCAGAACACGGGTAAACATGCCCATCGTCAATGGAAAATCTCAATCGGAGATGAGGTATATTATCAGACAAGAGAGGAAAGTTGAACTTGCTATGGAGGGTCTGAGGTTTTTTGATATCCGCCGTTGGGGAATTGCGCAATACGTGATGAATGGACCTCTTTATGGACGACCTAAGAGAGAATACTTGATTGAGTATGTCCCAACATTTGATGAGAATGGGATACCTCAATATAATAACTATGCTGATAAATTGAGGGTTTTTGATCAACGAGCATTTAATGCTGACCGTGATTATCTTTGGCCAATTCCTCAAAAAGAACTAGATATAAATACTCACTTAATTCAGAATCCTGGCTATTAAGTTTTAATATTAAATCCTCCCGATAATTTTATTGGGAGGATTTATAAATAAATTCATTCCCCATCTGGCAAAATAAAGGAAGGTTAAAGTACTATTATTCAATCTGACTCGAAAGTCTTTTCATTCCTGATGCAGTAACTCAAAAAAAAATCATTATGAAAAATATTTTTTTGTTGTTTTTTGTTGTATTTTTTCAAATTGGGAAGACTCAATCAATCTTATTGGAAGCAGAAAACTTTGATAACAAAGGTGGTTGGTTTGTTGATCCACAGTTTTATGATCAGATGGGATCTTTTTATCTGCTCGCACATGGTAAGGGGATTCCAGTGAAGAACGCATCAACGGATTTCAAGGTTGACAAACCAGGTCAATATTACATTTATGCAAGAACCAGAAACTGGGTTGCCTGCTGGTTTGAGAATGATGAATACACTCCTGGAGTTTTTCACATATCAATAAATGGGAAGGCTTTGGATAGGACTTTTGGTGATAAAGGTAATCAATGGGCCTGGCAGTTTGGGGGGAATGTAATGCTTGTTGCAGGAATAAATAAAATTGAATTAATTGACATATATGGTTTCGATGCTAGATGTGACGCAATAATTTTTATAGAAAGCCAAAATGATAAAGTCATCAATAACACTGAAGAACTAAATAAACTAAGACAACACATTTCCCCACAAAAAGAATGCGAAAAAAAATATGACCTTATTGTGATTGGAGGTGGCATTGCAGGTTTATCAGCGTCAATATCAGCATCAAGACGAGGGCTTAAAACATGTTTAATACATAACAGACCGGTATTAGGTGGCAACAACAGTTCGGAGGTAAAAGTTGTTGCCTCAGGTAAGATAATGCAACCTCCGTTTATCAATATTGGCAGTATAGTGCAGGAAATCGTCAATATTTATGAGCATCCTGATAATATTTCAAATCTCCTGCGGAACGAAAAAAATCTTGACCTGTTTATTAATACTCAAGCTATTGGGGTCAAGATGATTGGAAATAACATTGTTTCGGTATTAACATTAAACATTGAAAACAATCAGCAAACTGTTTTTAAAGGTACTCTATTTGCTGATTGCACCGGAGATGGAAATATTGGATATTATGCAGGTGCAGAATATATGATGGGAAGAGAAACCAGGACTGTTTTTAATGAGACATTAGCCCCCGAAAATGAAAGTGATCTGAGTTATGGTTCGTCATTAAAATGGGGTTCAAAGAAAGAAAATCATGAGGTGAATTTTCCGAATCTGCCATGGGCACTTCAATTTACAGAGTTATCCTGTCATAAAGTAACTTCAAGTTCGTGGAATTGGGAGACAGGCTTTTATAAGAATCAAATTGACGATGCTGAATTTATAAGAGATTATATGCTACGTGTAATTTATGGGAATTGGGCATATTTGAAAAATTCAGATTCCACAAAACATCAATTTCAAAATTGGAACTTGTCCAATGTCTCTCCGGTTATCGGTAAACGTGAATCCCGAAGATTAATCGGAGACGTGATTTTTACACAAAATGATATTGAAGGAAATTGGAAGAAATATGATGATGCATTTATAATAGGTACATATACCATAGATCAACATTTTCCTGAAGATGAGAATAGCGTTTTTTTTCCAAGGAATGAATTTATTTCAAATTTCAAACATGATCATGCCCCGATAGGTTATGATATTGAATATAAATATCCCGAAAAGAAGAATCCTCCCTATTATATCCCTTATCGTTGTTTGTATTCAAAAAATATAAATAATTTATTTATGGCAGGTAGGAACATTAGCTGTTCTAGAATAGCCTTTTGTTCAACGAGAGTTCAGGGTACTACGGGCATGATGGGAGAAGTGGTTGGAATAGCTGCATACCTGTGCAAGACCAATAATTGTAAGCCAAGGGATATCTATCAAAAGTATCTTGATCAGCTTAAAATGGAACTAAATGTTAATGTTTCTCTGAGAAAATAAATTTTGTTGGATACATGAGATATTTTTTAATTCTAAACCAATAATAATTTTATAAATGCCGAAGATTCACAGTAATTGTTCTGTTTACATGTACCTGTTTATTTCCGCAAAAATATGGGGATATTGCTATGACTCCTCCTATGGGCTGGAATAGCTGGAATACTTTCTTCTGTGAAATTAACGAGGAAATAATTAAACATGCAGCTGATGCACTAGTTGCAACAGCCTTATCGGGTATTGGTTTTAATTATATTGTTATTGACGACTGCTGGCAGGTTTCAAGGGATGAAAAGGGAAATATATTAGCTGATTCAGTAAAATTTCCGATGGGAATAAGGGCTCTAGCAGATTATATCCATTCCAGAGGACTGAAATTTGGGATTTATTCCTGCGTAGGTGATAAAACCTGTGCAGGAAGACCAGGCAGCAGGGGATATGAGTACCAGGATTCCCTCACGTATGCCTCATGGGGTGTTGATTATCTCAAATATGATTTTTGCTATCACGAAAAATTGAATGTCGAAGGTGCCTATCTGACAAGCAATGAATTTATGATGCAGGTCAGTGCTTTTGTTGAAGGCTTTTCTGACCTACAGGATAGTTATGTACGGGAAAAGAGAGCAATGGAACGGATATGGAAGGAATGGGAAAAGCAATTGGAAAAAGTATTGCTTAACACCAATCATTTTATCGGTTCAATAAAAGGAATTGCCGGGACATCGATACCGCAGTTGAAAGAGATTGATAACCATGAAGTCACTCCCCAGTTACCTGAAAGTTCTTAACTCAGTGCAGATGGTATAAGGATTTCATATTTTTTCTAATCTGCAAGATTCTTAAATAACTATGTATTAATACATTAAAGGAAGGTGTTTTGAAATATGAAAATAATTGTAAAATTTAGTAGATTTTTCAGCAAAGTATCACTTAATGATACATTTATGAAAAATTTACTACTTTAAATCAAGTTATAGATTTTTTAAAAGTTTTTCTTTAATAAGATCATAAGCATCTACTGGATTATAAACTTCTGTCGGGCGTAAAAGGAAATTTGTGTCGTTGATGAATTCATCATCCTTCATTTTCTCATCCAGGTTTAAAATATATTGTTTTTGTGTTGGAATATTTTTAACCACAAACCTCATGTATTCATAATAGCATTCAATTATTTTTTCTGCTGAAACCTGAACTAATGTCAATGCTTTGTAAAGATCAAACAGATCCCGGCCTTTTTTGCGTTGATATAATGCTCTGAGTTTTGTTCCAAGAAGTTCTTCAAACTGATAGGTTTGAAATGTTCCACTACCAGAAAACCATCTGGAACTAACAGTGAATGGTATTTCCCGATAACCCAAAACTGAGAAATGCTCCCGGCAATTAATTTCAACTTTTAATCGCAATGGAACCGGAGAAACACCTTCTGAATAAAATCTGAAAAGTAGGGTGTTGTTATGTGCTTTTTGCTTCACCACCGGTTTGCTGATGAACGCCAGCTTATTCTGTATTCGGGTTATTATTTCCTTGATTGGCCCGCCTTCTTTTTGTACAAGATCAATATCTTCTGAATACCTGGGTTGAGGCTGAAGAAACAGTTTATGGATGGCAGTACCTCCTCTGAATGCAAGTTGACTGGCAAGATATTCGTCAGAAAATATTTCGATAAGGGAGCGACTTATGACCAAATCCTGCTCAATCTGTTCATCGTTTACCCATGGAACGATATTGCTCCATGCACGGATATCATTAATCGGAATCATTCGTCAATATCGATAGAGGTGTTAATAATGATCTTCCATTTATCATCGATTTCAAATCCCTTCTTTTCTCCCCCTGCTTTAAATGGCTGTAAATAGAATTTCCTTTTTTTACTCTGAGACACCTCAAGCAGTTTCTGACCAAGATCAGGCCGGTTTACATACTTTTCGAAGATAATCCCAAGTCTCTGTATGGTTGGAGTAGACATACTTTCAACTAAATCCTTATTGATTTTCTTCGGACTGATTGATTCAACAAGTTCATTAATTACAGTACATACCCTGTTGAGACCACCAATGCGGTTGTGGTAGGAAACCAAATCAGCAGCAGTTAATTCAGCTGAAGAAACATTGACATAACCAGACTCTGTTTTTCTCTTTTCCACAAGAATATCAGGAATAGTCCCCTTGGTAAAGTAATTGATCTTAATCCCCTTTTTCCGTGTTGTCAGCTGCTTGGTGGTGGTAACAACAAAAAACTCCTGAGGTTGCTGGTGTGCTGCTCCGTAAAGTGCGGCAGCACTCAGCAATCCAACATAATAAGGTTTGCCAATAAAAGACATTAAATCATCAATGAATGTTATTGGGGGAAGTATTCCTCTGGCAGCATATTCCGGTGGTACAATAAGATAAAATCCTTTATAGACGGAAATTACTCTTTTCTTTTTTGCAAGTCTTTTTAATGCAAGGAAGATTCCTGATTCAGATTGAAAAGAAAAATCTCTAATGAGTTGTTCCAGGTTAAACACATAATTACCTACAGACTGTTGTTTTTCAATCCAGTCTAACAGGTAGTTTTTCTTTTTTGAACTTTTCACTCTTAGTAAATTTTCTATAAAAGTATCACAAAATGATAATAAAATGAAAAATTTACTACGCTTTTTTTGCATCTAATGGTTTATCATTCAATTTCATAATTTGATTTTTGCATACAATATAGAATAGTCCTCTTCTCGAGCACGCTTGTAAGAATAATGTCCCTCATTATACAGTTGAACAGAAACTTCATTAAAAATGTAGTGAAATTGGTAGTCTGACTACCAATATTGCAGAATATTTAATGAAATGAGTTGCCATAGTTTGCTAACACATTCATGGATTCCAAAATCGAATTATTGCCATTCCTTCATGATATCTTTAGACAGATGTATTATATGATGATCATTTAGTAGCTGATCAGGTCCGTTGACCAGTGGATCATACTGAGTTCTGAATGGATTTATGAGTGCCGATGCATTTTTTATGTTAAAGGGCAATGGAACCGCTTTAAATGTGATCAGCGCTTCTGATTATTTCTTAAATAAACTTCTAAAATGGGGTATATTATCCCCATAATGTTTATATTTGTGGAAATTATACCCCGTTTTGTATGAGAACCAAGAAACAAATACTATTTCCAAAGCATCAGAAAGTACTTGAACAAGTAGGGGAAAATATCAAGTTGGCTCGAAAAAGGAGGAAATTCACCACAGTTCAAGTTGCCGAACGAGCAGGGATAGATCGTAAAACTCTTTACTGGATAGAAAAAGGAGATCCAGGTGTGACACTTGGAGCATATTTTAATGTCCTCAGAGTATTTGGGTTGCAGGATGACTTTCTGAAGTTAGCAATTGATGATGAATTCGGAAGAAAACTCCAGGATCTTAAATTATTAGGCGAAAAATAATATGGACAAATCAAAAGTAGATATATGGGTTTGCGCACATTGGTTTGGAATGAAGGATCCCAGATGCATTGGCATACTATCAGCGCATTTTGGAAAGGGTAGAAAATCGTTCAGCTTTGAGTATGACAAAGAATGGATTTCTTCACATGAACAATTGTTATTGGATCCCGATCTTGGCTGGTATACCGGACTGCAATACCCAAACGAAAAAGAGAATTTCGGTGTTTTTTTGGACTCTATGCCTGACTCCTGGGGTCGAACCCTCATGCAACGAAGAGAGCCACAAAGAGCTGAAGAAGAAGGACGGGAGCCAAGAAAATTAAATGATATTGATTACTTGCTCGGTGTCTATGATGAAAGCAGAATGGGAGCCTTAAGATTTAAATTGGATCCTCATGGGCCATTTCTGGAAATGACGTCAGATAAGACAACTCCTCCTTGGACTTCATTGGGTGAGTTGCAAAAGGCAGTAAAAGCAGTCGAATCAGACGAAAATGATGAAAATATACGCGAATGGATTCTCATGCTTATAGCACCAGGAACTTCTTTGGGAGGAGCCCGTCCAAAAGCAAATTTCACAGACAGATCTGATGATTTATGGATAGCCAAATTCCCCTCAAGGAATGATACGATAGACAAAGCTGCATGGGAATTCCTGGCTTACAGGATGGCCACCAGAGCCGGGATTGATATGGCCAGCTCAAAGATCTCAAAAATAACCGGTAATTATAATACATTCTTAACCAAACGGTTTGACCGTATTAAGAGAGAACGCATCCATTTTGCTTCGGCAATGACAATGACAGGGAATACTGAAGAAAATATAAGAGACAATAAAGCAAGTTACCTGGAAATTGCGGAGTTTATTAAATTTTCAGGCGCTTCAAACAAAGTAGATTTACATCAGTTATGGAAGCGTATCGTTTTTAATATCTCAATTTCAAATTCTGATGATCATCTGAGGAATCATGGTTTTCTGCTTACAGATGCAGGATGGAGACTGTCTCCTGCTTTTGATGTTAACCCATCTATAGATAAACAGGGTCTGGCCCTTAATATTGACATGGATAATAATGCCCTGGATTTTGATTTAGCGAGAAGTGTCGGAGAATTCTTTATGTTGGACCTGACTTCAATGAATAAGATAATCTCGGAAGTAGTATTTGTTGTCAGTGACTGGAGAAAGTACGCGAATTCTATCGGCATATCAAAAACTGAGCAGGAAAGGATGACTCCTGCGTTCAGATTCTGATCATACTCCACAAAAACTGAGTGCGGCGAACACCCCAGCCAGATTACGAGGGCGGGAGGCAAGGAACAACGTGACGCAGTTCCGCGGAGCGGAAGCGAGAGGGGGAGATCGAAGCAAAGCGGAGATTCCGTGCTAGCGGAAGGGGGAGAACATCCTTAGTATTTATTCGAAGCACTTTAATGTTCTGATAAAATAACCAGTTTCGAATTTGGTATATCTATCAACGTCTTTAAGGTCAACATTAACCACTGCATTAGCATCATTGGAAAATTGAATCCTCAACAAGTCTACAGTATGCTTTTTTAGAAACTTCCTTGTAGCAGTATCAAGATTACCATAAGAAGTTAGATTCTTACCACAAAGTGTTTCACCAAGAAGATTAATTGTCAGAATGGTTTCACCTGATTTAATCAAGATTTTACTGTCTTTATTAAAACATAGGTTCTGTGAAGTGGAAGTTCTTATCCAGAGCATAAAGGAAGTATCCTTGTTTTGGATATTTTCAGAAACAGAGAATTTATAGTCGCCTGTAAGCCCATTATTTACTGTAGTACTTGTATTTGCATTATAGCCCACTATTTCCCAGCTTGTAGTCTTAGCTGTTACGCCAGTAAAAGGATCAACTTCATTCTTTTGCCACTTACATGGGGTTACTGCATTTGTAATCTGACTTTTATTTTGCGGGGCTGGTTGAACTGTAATCTGACCTTTTTTTTGCGGGGAAACCGGAGTTTTAACCGGACCTTTTTTTTGCGGTGTAGTTGAAGTTTTAACCTGATCTTTCTTTTGCGGTGTCACTTGAGTTTTAACCTGACCTGTATTTTGTGCAGATATTAAAACAAAGCAGAATAATAAGATACTAACTGAAATTAGCTTTCTCATAATCATAAATATTTGGCCTGTCAAAGTTACTAATTTTAAAGGAACAGGGATATTGAAAGTGAACTTCCGGAATCTGATTCCGGTTACTAACCAGAGGAAACAGAACGGACGCAAGAAACCATGGGGTTTCACATATCTGAGAATCGGCAATGAATGCCGGGGCTGCGGATGGATTTGTCAAAATATTTTTCCATTAAACTCACCATTTCACTTTAAAAATATAACTTTTCAGCAAAATCGCTTTAATCTTATTATATTTATCAGCAAAATTGTTTAAGTATATCAGTTATGGACAAACATTCCTTTGACAAGAGCAAGACAAAAGTCCTGTTGCTCGAGGGAATTCATGAAAATGCAGTAAAATACTTCAGGGACAACGGCTATACTGATATTGAATGCTATAAGGAAGCGTTATCAGAAATAATGCTGGAAGAGAAGCTGCTCCAGGCTCATATTGTCGGAATCAGGAGCAGAACTGAACTTCGGAAAAATTTGCTGAGCAATGCCCCCAGACTGTTGGCTATAGGATGCTTCAGCATCGGGACAAATCAGGTCGATCTTACCGATGCAAAAATGATGGGCATACCGGTCTTCAATGCCCCGTTCTCAAATACAAGGTCCGTAGCGGAAATGGTAATTGCCGAATGCATAATGCTCATGAGAGGCATACCCGAAAAAAATGCCCTTGCGCAGAAGAAGATCTGGATGAAATCGGCAAGCAATTCGGTAGAGGTAAGAGGCAAGACACTTGGCATAATCGGTTATGGACATATTGGCTCACAGGTATCAATTCTGGCGGAGAGCCTGGGAATGAATATCATATATTTTGATATCGAGAAGAAATTAAATCTGGGCAACTCGAAACCGACCGGTTCGCTTAATGATCTGCTGTCAATTGCGGATACTGTTACCATTCATGTCCCCTCCACTGTGCTGACAAGGAATATGATCTCTAATGAGCAGATTGCCCTCATGAAAAAAGGAGCCTGCCTGATAAATGCTTCCCGCGGAGATGTTGTGGATTATAAGGCAGTTGCCGAAGGATTGAGATCAAGGCACCTTTCCGGTGTGGCTGCAGATGTGTTCCCGAAAGAGCCCGCATCTGATAAGGAACCGTTTATAACTGAACTCCAGGAGTTCGATAATGTGATCCTTACTCCGCACATAGGCGGCAACACCCTTGAAGCGCAAGCTAACATAGGGCTTGAAGTTGCTGAAAAACTGGTTAAATACAGTGATACTGGCTCTACAATCGGTGCAGTAAATTTTGTTGAAATATCTCTTCAGCCAAACCTTTCCAAGCAGAGGTTTTTACATATTCATGCCAACGTTCCCGGCGTTCTGCGTGAAGTGAATAATTTTTTCAGTTCCCGTAATATTAACATCGCTGCTGAATACCTGCAGACAGATCCTGAGATAGGGTATGTAATAATCGAGACAGACAGTGAGCTGGATCCTTCAGTTATAAAGGACCTTAAGAAAATACAGCATACAATAAGGGTCAGGACCCTGTTTTGAAACAAATAGATTTCAGATACCCGTGCATGTAGTTTTGTAACCCCAGGGTCCCTGTTAGTTCACCAGGCTTAAGCCCGTATTTATTTCATTTTATACCGGCTCTTTTCACGTTCGCTTTCCATATTGATTCTCGCAATTATTAAAGTTGTGTTAATTATGCCATTTATCATACCAGTCAATTGCGATGTGGTATACAATTTGTACTTATTTACCGTACTAAAATTTAAGAGGTTATGAAAACAATGATAATTAAGCAGGCAAGCCTCTTTCTGGCAGCAGGATTCTTTTTGACTTCTCAAAATATTAGTGCCCAGAACGAAAAATTAACCCGTCAGGAACGGAAAGAGGTAAGAAAAGCACAACTGGAAGCAAATTTCTATATTCTTGATTCACTGCTGAATTCAAGAACATTCGTACTCAAGGCAGATTATCTCCTTAATAGGGAAGGAACAATGATACCTGTAGTATCTAACCTGAATTTTATAAAGGTTGAGGGTACGGAGGGCATACTTCAAACGGGATCGAACAGCGGACTCGGATATAATGGTGTCGGTGGCGTTACAGCTGAAGGTAACATTGGAAGCTGGGAGATATCGAAGGATAGCAAAAAACTGTCATACACATTGCGTTTCAGCATGATCACAAATCTGGGAAGCTACGATGTTCTGATGTACATCAGTGCTGATAATCGTGCTTCAGCAACAATAAGAGGCCTCTCACCCGGTTGGCTTACATGGCAGGGAGAACTTTATACGATAAAGAATTCCATAGTTTTTAAAGGACAGGAGACAATTTAGTTTTATTTCCCCTTTAATTTCTTGAGCTCGTTGAAATGATCCATACTCATCTTTTCACGTTCAAGACGTGATTTCTGCCGGTAACTTTCATACTCGGTCTTGAGCTCATCATAATCTTTTTTTGTGTTGCGGGTAACGGCAAGGTTCCGCTTAAATGCCAGAAAACCAATAACAAGCAGAAAAATCAGCACCCCTGCAATTGTCCACATAATTGTATTATATACTATCTTATTCACTTCAATGCCTATCACTTTAATGCTGTTTTTTGTCCTGGTAACTTCCTGAAGTGATTCCTTTGTACCGTCAAGGCTGCCGTTGAGAGAATCGATCCTGGCATTTAGGGTTCCGGTCAATGCCACCAATCCTGCAATCCTGGTTTTGGCAGATATGAGAGTATCAATAGTATTGACCTTTATCTTCTGAAACATGTCTTCTCTTATTGCACGGTAATTCTCATAGATCCTTGTTTTCTCTTCAAGGTATTTCATCTGGTCTGTGAGGGTTCCCTTATCAAGTACTTCCGGGAAAGCAGTCTGGCACACTGCCCTCAGACTGATAAATACTGCAAGTGCAGAAAGCATTAAGAATCTTAAGCCATTTGCATTCATTTTCTTCAAAGGTTAGTTAAGAATGTATTATAGATTACCCTGCTCAAAGTTTAACGAAACTAAGGAATATTTATTTCAAATTAAAAACTTTTTGCACAGTTCTTATCCGGGCGGCTGACCATCTCAAAGATCAATTCTCCTCCCTCAGAAATATCAGCGTGATCTAAAATACTGCTGTTCTGCAATTTACCATGTCGGCTGTTCTCGAAAGTTAATGAATTCAGGATATTATATACGAACCTGCCATTTCACAATATTCCCTAACCTGTTTTTCTTCCCAGGCTTTATCCTTCAGGAGTTCTCCTGCCATTATTGATGCAACTTTAGGAGCCATCTCCAGGGATGCTTTTGCGTCGAGATACATAGCACGTACCCTGCGGGCAAGGACGTCGTCCACAGTTCTGGCCATCTCCATCCTGACTGCCCACACAACCTCACCGGTGGTAAAGTCAAGATCGGGATGCAGCTTTTCTGCTAAAGAAGGATCCTCATTATAAAGATTGAGGATCTCATCCTGATCGCTGCCATATACTGATATCCAGGTATCTCCGTTACTGTTCTCACTGTATCCATGAATCTTAAGGCTCTTTGTGTGACATTTGCAGAATGGCAGGCCCTTTGTGCGGATGGCTATATTAACTGTGTCTTCAGCCATTTTCCGGTAAGTGGTCCATTTTCCGCCGGTAATTGTAACCAGTCCTGTTTTGGAAACGATCAGTTTATGACTCCGGGAGATCTCCTTTGACTTTGCCTCACCGGTATTATTTTTTGGTGCGGCAAGCGGACGCAGTCCTGCAAAAACGCAAAGGACATCCTTACGCTGAGGCTTCCTGCTCAGATACCTGCCGGCAGTCTCCAGTATAAAATCGATCTCCTCTTCCCGGGCCCTGGGCTCAAGGACAAATTCCTTGACCGGGATGTCGGTTGTGCCGAGAATAACACGGTTATGCCACGGAACTCCGAACATCACCCTCCCGTCGCTCGTTCTTGGCACCATTATAGCATCATCGCCTCCCAGGAATGACTTATCAACGACGAGATGAACACCCTGGCTTGGCCTTACAAGAGGCTTTTCTCCCGGATTGTCCATCTTTATTATATCATCGACAAAAATCCCTGTGGCATTAATTATACAATGCCCTTTCAGCAGAAAGCTGCCGCTGTCCAGCTTATCTTCGGCAACCACGCCGGAAACCTTTCCATCAGTATTTTTTAAAAGTCCGGTTACCATTGCATGGTTAACAGCAATAGCTCCATTTTCAATGGCTGTCTGCATGAGGTTAACCGCAAGACGTGAGTCATCAAATTGCCCGTCGTGATACGATACCCCGCCTTTAAGTTTCTTCTGCTGAATCTGAGGGATTCTTCTTATCACTTCCTTCCTGCTCATCGGATGAGAGTGTCCCATCCCCATTGTTCCGGACAGAACATCGTATAACGTCAGTCCAATAGTATAAAATGGCCTCTCCCACCACAGATAATTCCCGATCACAAAACGCTGGTTCCTTACAAGATGGGGTGCATTTTTTCTTAAATAGCCCCGCTCATGAAGAGCTTCGATTACAAGGCCGACGTCTCCTTTCTGCAAATAACGAACCCCTCCATGAACCAGCTTTGTACTGCGGCAGGAAGTGGCTTTGGCAAAATCCGACTGCTCCAGGAGAACAGTAGTGTAGCCCCGGCTGGCAGCATCAACGGCAATCCCAAGACCGGTGGCGCCGCCGCCTATAACAATGAAATCCCAGGTTTTATCTGAGACTTTCAGTTGTTTTATGAAATCCTCACGGTTCAACGTTTCAGTTCTAAATATGATGTTGCTACCCACCCCTCACCCCTCCAAGGAGGGGAATCCAATAAATTCCTTCTTGGTTCTTGATTCTTGTATCTTGTTTCTTATTGTTTCATTGTAAGTCCAAACCCATACGGGAACAATGGTGCATAATTTGCATCACCGTAGTTGATCGGTTCCTGTTCAATTGATGCAGGCCATGTATATGACAACTTCCCTTTAAAATCCAGATCGCCGAAGATTACGTCAGTTATTCCTTTCGCTTCTGTACCGGGAAGCCAGCAGGCAACGATAGCAGGAGCATCATTTATTATCTTATCTATAATCAGCGGCCTGCCGCTAATGATAAGTATAACATAAGGAATCTTCATCTTTTTGACATTATCGATAACTTTCAGATCCTCATCAGTAAGTGAAAGCTTCTGATTATCACCCATCATCTCTGCATAAGGAGTTTCACCTACAACCACAATTGCGATGTCAGCCTTCTCCTTTGTCGCACCTTCTTCTGCAAAAATGACGTTCTCTTCACCCCTGACACTCTTCACTGCATCGAGTACTGTTGTTCCCTTTGTGGTCGGTCCTGTATTTCCCTGCCATGTTATAGTCCATCCTCCGCACTGTGAACCGATATCATTTGATCTGGCTCCGGCAACAAGAACTTTTCCTGTGATCTTTGACAGAGGCAGAACCTGCTTATTGTTTTTCAGCAAAACCAAAGATTGACTGACTGCCTGGCGTGCAACCTGCCTGTGGTAATCATTCCCCAGGCTGTCCTTCAGAGCCTCTGACGGATAGGGATTCTCAAACATACCCATCATGAATTTTACCCTGAGTATTCTTCTTACGGCATCGTCAATTCTATCCTCTGTAACCGCTCCTTCATTCACAAGTTCCTTTAAGAGGTTTATGAATTCAGGTGTCTTGTAAGGTTCCATGAACATATCAACCCCGGCATTTACACTCAGCTTAATTGCCTCCTTGAAATCAGGAGCACATTGTTTCACGCCTTCCCAGTCGGAGACCACGAAACCGTCGAACTTAAGTTCATTCTTGAGAAGATCCGTTACAAGAAATTTGTTCGCATGGCATTTAACGCCATTCCATGAGCTAAAAGAAACCATTACAGAGCCAACTCCCGCCTTAATAGCTTCGATGTAACCCGGCAGAAATGCCGTTCTGAGTTGTTCTTCAGTTATTTCGGCATTCCCCTGATCCTTGCCGCCAGTTGTTGCACCATCACCAATATAATGCTTGGCACAAGCCAGCACATGATTAGGAGTTCCGAGCTTTTCACCCTGATAACCTGTAACAGAGGGACCGGCCATCATTACCTGGATATCTGTCGTTTCTCCAAAGCCTTCGTAAGTCCTGCCCCACCGTATATCCTGCGGAACGGCAATGCATGGGCTGAAGGTCCAGTCGAGACCGGTTGCCCTGATCTCCATGGCTGTTAATTCAGAAATTTTTCTTACAAGATCGGGATTCCGGGTACAGCCCAATCCGATATTATGCGGGAAAATCACAGCACCTGTTACATTGTTATGACCATGAAGTGCATCGACACCGTAAATAATGGGGATCTGAAGACGTGTCGACATGGCTCTCTCCTGCAGCGCCCTGTACATTTTCATCCATCCCTCAGGGGAGTTTGGTACGGGCACGCTGCCTCCGCCGCTGAGCACCGATCCGAGAAACAGATCCTTCACCAGGGTGTCAATGTTTTTATAATTACGTTCACCCTGAGTCATCTGTCCGATCTTCTCATCAAGGCTCATCCTTTTAAGAAGATCCTCAACTCTTGCATTTACGTCCGCTTTTGGATTCTGGTAGACCTTGCCGCAGGAAACAAGGATCATAACGCTCGTTAACGAGAGAAGAATAAATGTTATGATCCTTCTTCCCCTGATTGAATTCTTTATCATAATACCTTATTTGATTAATTAATTATTTGATTATTGGACTATTAGACTATTTTATTATCTGATAATTATTTCTTTTTCGATTTTCCGGTCATCGCATTGAAAATAGTGAGCTGTTCCTTCATAGCGGCAACCCTGTCGGCAGGCTCGGTACGAGCCTCGAGGAGGATCCATCCTGAATATTTCATTCCATTGAAAAGGTCGAAGAGCTGCTGATAGGGATAATCTCCTATATTCAATTCCCGGACATGGACAGTATCTCCGAAATATTTCATCACTGAATTGAAATTAGCTTCCAGTCCCGGAGGAAGAAGGTCCTGATCGTTGCAGTTCCAGCACATTTTCACATTCTTCTCTGTAACCTGATCAAAGATGGCTTTCATGTTGGGGATCTCCTGTGTAATATTGCCATGGCACTCCACTCTTACCAGCTGGCCATAATCCTGGGCAAATTTTCCGCATTCGTTCAATGAAGCTGCAATCTGTGCAATCGTTTTCTCCCTTGGCACCTCAGGGGGAAGATAATTCGGCTTCACCTTGATGCCTTTGGCTCCAATGTCCTTGCAGAGCTTAATATATTCCTTTGTACCGTCAATGTTCTCTCTCAGCTTGACAGGATCCGGACTATGATATTCAAAGTTTGCTCCATACCCCACACAGGTAACTGCACTATCGGCAAATCTCTTCTTCACCTCTGAGCGCTGAACAGCGGTCAGATTCGTTTCAACCTTGTGTGCATGCTGAACTCTAAGCTCAACACCTAGAAAACCTGCCTTCTCGCAGTTGGTGATAAGTGACGGCAGATCCCAGTCTCTACCCCACTGATAGGTGACCAGGCCAAGCTTCATTCCTTTGGGAGCTGCCATCAGCATCTCCGGAAAATCTTTCAGGAATGCAAGAGCCACACCGGCTCCAAGGCTCTTCTTAATAAACTGACGGCGTGATAGTTCGTTTTTCATCATATCTATAAATATTTGTTAGTATTTCTAGTTCATAAAAGTGACAAAGAGGACAACCTATTGTGCCACTGTGCCGTTGAGCCTTAAACCACCTTCGGAACTACATACGGTGCACGGTATTCGCGTGTCAGAAGCTTATCGGCTGCTTTATCCTTAATGAATTTTTCAGTTGTACCGTCGAAGAAAAGTCTTCTTCCAACCCTATACGAAATATTTGCCAGGGCCGGGAGGCATGCCGACATGTATCCTTCAAGAATATCACAATTCAGATCTTCGTTCTTACCTGACCTGACAGCATCGATGAAGTTGCCATAATGGCTTCCCCCTCCGGGAGGCGCCATGAAAGTGGGGTCAGTGGATCTCTCACCAACACTCGATCCGGCAAATGGTTCTCTCTCACGTTTTCTGAAGGCTTTCCATGTCCCGCCGTCAATCTCCACATATCCGTCTGTGCCATAAAAAATATTCCCTATTTGGATATTAAGGCTACCCTCGCCGTTGGTATAGCGTCCGCGGGTTTCGAACTCAAGTATCTTTCCATCCTTGTATTTGAACAGCGAAGTCTGGGTATTTGGTGTCTCCTGTGAACATTCCTCAGGCTTGATCCCGAAGATATTTCCCATTGAATAGATCTCGACAGGATGTTCATTCTTATTGATGCCCCAGCGCGCAACATCGAACTGGTGAGGACCCTGGTTTGCGGTGTCGCCGCCTCCGGTTGCCCAATGCCAGTGCCAGTTGTAATGAACTCTCTTCTCATTGTATGGCTGCCACTGACATGGCCCGAGCCAGTAATCATAATGTAATGTGGCAGGCGGCTCGCTGTCGGGAGCAATTCCAAAAGAATCGCGTGGCTTATAGCATGAACCTTTTGCCATGAAGACCTCGCCGATACCTCCGTCGTGAAGGAATTTTATCGCTTCACGCACTCCGGATATTGAGCGGTTCTGAAGCCCGGTCTGAACACGTACATTATATTTACGGGCTGCTTCAACCATTTTCCTGCCTTCGAAGACACCATAGGTAGCCGGTTTCTCAACATAAACGTGTTTGCCTGCCTGGCAAGCCCAGATAGTACCAAGTGCATGCCAGAAGTTTGGTGTTGCAAAGGAGACAGCATCGATTTCCTTGTCCTCAAGAACCCTTCTCATATCCCATACTGTTGTGGGAGTCTCCTTTGTCATCGACTCTACAGTCTTGACGCGTGCCGGAAAAAACTTTTCATCTGCATCGCAAAGTGTTTTCAGGCGGACATTCTTGCTATCCTTCATTCTGCAAAAACTGCTGATATGAGTGCCTCCCTGGCCTCCGATTCCTATCACAGCGACTGTCACGCGGTCGTTTGCCCCCTGGATCGAATTGTACGATTTTGCGCTTAGCTTCATGCCACCGATGGTAATGGCGGCCGTTCCAAGTGTGCTTTTCTTAATAAAATCTCGTCT
>Ga0209450_10000421_pt1 | contig 21826 bp, 22 predicted proteins | sample FrelakmetLWP11LW_FD_187149 | JGI IMG/M metagenome (GOLD analysis project Ga0209450, IMG submission 187149) | Freshwater lake sediment microbial communities from the University of Notre Dame, USA, for methane emissions studies - LWP11 LW (SPAdes)... | ecosystem: Environmental > Aquatic >...
CAAACCGTAAATGCCCGATTTGATGCACGATTATTACAGTGCGGCATCCGGGACACCTTCAAATCTGTAAACACTTTTTACATTTTATGGACAGAAAAAAGGGGGTTCGATCGTAATAAGTGAATATGACGAGTGTTTTGAAACAATTGCTAAGTGTAAAAGGGGCCGACGAAAATCAGCGCCGCGGTGCGCTGGGAACGCTGGCGCAGGCAGCGGGTTTTAGGTTTTAAAAAAATACAGTTCCTTAGTTCGTTAGTTCAGCACGCCCGGAGGGCGTGGTTTTAAGTTTTAAGGGGTTAAGTATTTAAGTATTAGGGAAGAAAAACAGAAGAGTTCGTTGGTTCGGGAAAAGACAAGACGCTGCCGGGGGCAGGGACAAACTGGTTCGTTGGTCCTGCACGCTGGAGGGCGTGGGGGGATCAGGAGTGGGACAGGAGGTAGGTGCGGAGCTTGATCTTCTTGTTGCGGATGCCCAGCTTGTCGCGGATGTTGTTCCGGTGGAAGTCGATGGTGCCCTTGGAGAGCTTCAGAAGATCGGCGATCTCTTTCGAACGCATGCCCTGCTTGATGTAGTTGACGATCCGGATCTCCGTCGACGTCAGGTCGGAGTGGGTGACGGTGAGACGCTGCAGGAAGGGCTCGACGATCCCCTCCAGGTTGGCCTCGAGGATGTCCAGGTGGGAGACGGCTTCCATGTCGATCCGGCATGCCCTGAGCTTCTCCAGGCAGGGTTTGATGAGCTTGCTGACGTTGGTGGCCATCCGCTCTTCCATCCGTGCCCTGTCGCGGTCCCGCTGGTCCAGAAGGGTCTGGAGGGCCGTGTTCAGGGCCTCCTCGGTCCGCGCCCGTTCGGCCAGTTGCCCTGTGTGCTCCTCCACGCGGGCCTCCAACTCCTCGTGCGCCTTCCGGAGCGCCGCCTCCATCTGCGCTCTCTCGCTGAAATCCGTGAAGAAGGCGACCGACACGGACACGCCCATCAGACGGACCCGACTGACCTCGACGTGGAGGGGAAAGACGGTACCGTCTTTCCGCAGCCCCATGATCTCATAGGCCCTGGGCGCCGCTTCGCCCCGCTCGCGGAGGCGGATATAGTTGGCCACGGTGTCACGGCTCTGAGGCGCCACGCGGGTGAGCTGGGACGTTCCGACATGATCAGCGGGGGCAGAAAAACCGAAAAGGCGCGCACAGGCCCGGTTTGCGTAGAGGGTGATGCCGTTGCGGGAAATGGAGATGCCGAGGGGGGACTGGTCCACAAGAGCGCGCAGCCATGCGTCACTTTGCACAAGCTCCGAGATCAGCCGCTGCATGGCGCCTGATGCGCCGACGCCAAGGTCATCGCGTTTGGGTTCGCCGTCCACGAAGGCCCCCTTGCCAGGCAGATGGCAGATCTTGTTCAATCGGTCCGATTCGTTCCGGCAACAGCGGCCGAAGACGGATACGGTTCCATGCGGGAACTTTTCGACAACTGCTCTCTCTCTTCCCACTTGACCCGAACATTACAGCCGGGACAGTCTCCGGAGTAATATTTCGCCATCTCCTCCTCGGTGCCATAGACAGCCACCCCCTTGTACGGGCATCCCGCCCTGTGCGGCGCCATGTCTCCCCACTTTTTCATGTTCAAATTCCCCCTCATCTCACTTCAATGGGTTCATACGTTACAAAGTCGAACAGAGGCGATATTTATATATGGCAACTTTTGTACCACTTCAATAATATATCAATATTATTCGTATTATTTCAAATTAGTGCCGTTCCGCAATGCGGGATTTGTAAGCTTTACCGACATCAGCAGGCGGCATTTCGAGCAGGATTCCAATATCTGCCGTGATCCCTTATTGTTGCACGTGCAAGCGTAGTGTAAAGAAAGTTGACGAAAGACGGTTCCATTAGTTCCATTAGTTCAATTAGTTCGGGATTAAAGACAGGGAAGAAAGACGGTTCGTTGGTTCAGCAAAAGAAGAGTTCGATTCGTTCTATTGGTGCCGTTGGTTCGATTGCGAGAAAATCAGTTCGTTAGTGCGTTAGTTACTTAGTTCGTTAGTTCACGCCGCGATGCGGCGGGTTTCAGGCGATCAAAGGAGGTGCCAGAGGGCGGCGAGGATCATGGCCCAGAGCGGGATGCAGAGAGCCGCAGCCATGATGGCGCCGCGGGCGGTCCCGGCGGGATCCGAAACGGCCTTCTGCCTCAGCATGGAGTACACCCGACGCGTGAACTCTTCTGGCGTGAACGGCTTCGTCAGATAGTCCGCCGCACCCTCCCGCATGGCATCGACGGCGCCGGCAACCGAGGGGTAGCCGGTGACCACGAGGAAGGGAACCGAGGCTTTGGACGCCTCAGCCTCCTTGATCAGAGCAACCCCGTCCATCCCCGGCATGACGAAGTCCGAGATGACGATGTCATACTCGCTGCTGCGGATTCGCCGAATGGCCTCGCGGCCGTCTTCGGCTTCGGAGACATCGAAATCCATTTCTCTCATCCACTCCGACAGGAGAGACCGGGAGTGGATGTCATCGTCCACGACCAAGGCATGCCCAAAGCTCATCATCGTCACCTGTGCAAATAAGGGAAATGTGGCAACCGGGAAAGTCACGACGCAACGAATGTGCCGGACTGCGCGGGCACGCACCGGAAGACGGAGACAGCGAAAGGGCCTTCCGCGGAAGGCCCTTTCGCTGCAGTCGATTCGACGGAATGAAGAAATGGAACGGAATGCCGCGGGCTCTCTAAGTCGCCAGGAAGTAATTCTGACAGGCATTCTCAAGGGCCTTGCGGTCCAGCCTGGGCACTTTCTGCCGGTACTGGGCCATCCAGAGGATCTGCTGCAGGATGTCCCGCGGGTAGCAGGCCCGCAGGGGTTCCTTGTGTTCCTGTTCGATCATCCGGATCAGCTCGTCGGCCAGGGTCTGCTCGTAATCCATCTCGTGCTTCACACAGAGACGCCTGAAGATCTCGCGGAACTGGTCGGGGGTCATGAAGTCGACCTTGATTTTCGTCTGAATGCGGCGGAGAAAGGCCTCGTCCACCAGTTTGGCCGGATCGAGGTTGGTGGCAAAGACGACCAGCAGGTCGAAAGGAATCTCGATCTTCCTGCCGCCCGCCAGCGTGATAAAGTCGATCCGGCGGTCCAGCGGGACGACCCAGCGGTTGAGCAGTTCCTCGGGACTGACGCGCTGGCGGCCGAAGTCGTCGATAATCAGCACGCCGTTGTTGGACTTCATCTGCATTGGTCCCGTGTAGAACCGGGTGCCGGAATTGAACTGGAGATCGAGCATTTCGATCGTCAGCTCTCCGCCCACCATCATGCGGGGCCGGCGGCACCGCACCCAGCGGCCGTCTTGCTCGGGGTCCGCGGACTGTTCGAGGCGCTGGTGCAGCACGGGATCGTAAACGGTGATGATCTGGCCGTCCACTTCCACCGCGTAAGGGACCCAGACGGGGTCCTGGTCGAAGAGTCGGGTGAGCGTCTCGGCGATGGTCGTCTTGCCCGTTCCCGTCGGCCCATAGAGAAAAATGCCCCGGCCGGAAGTTGCCGCAACGCCGAGTTGGTGCAGGGTTTTGCTGTCGAGCACCAGGTCTGCGAAGGCGCGGGTGACATCTTCCGGGGTGATGCGGTTGTCGAGCACGCTTTGCGCGCGGATTCGATCGACATAGTCCTCGAGCGACACGGGCGCGGGACCGACGTATTGGTTCTGGGCAAGCAGTTCCAGGGCCCGGGACCTCCCCCCCGAGGAAGCGACGACGCGGTGCGTGCCGCCGGTCATGCCGGTGACCTGGCAGAGCTGATCCTTTCGCAGGCGCCCGAACAGCTCTTCCGCGATCTTGTGGGAGAGCCCCATCTGGCGGGCCAGTTCGCTCAGGGAGATCTCCCCCGCAAGATAGATGATCTTGAGCGCGAGATCTTCGAGGAGATTCTTGCGGATCCCCGTTTGTTCGATGGACCTGGATAATCCGATCTTCTGGGCTGTCATGGTCGCCGGTCTCCTTTCGGTCAGGCAGGAATCATCCTGCCGATTTCGTTTACGGAATCACTATGTCGGGGTCAGGCTGTTTTTCTTGCGGAACGGAACAAATCCCCGATCGCTGCGGGCGCAAAGAGCAATCCCAGGGGCAGAAGGTTGACGTACAGCGCGCCCCAGTAGCGGTTGAAACTTTGCCCGACAAACAAAAAAAGGACCATATAAATCAACACGGTTGCGCCGACTCGCGAACCCAGGGGGCCGGTCCAGCCCAACAGCCCCATCAGCGCAAGGGGAACGAGGACCGCCGTGAGCCATGGGGGCAGGAGAAAGAAATAGGGATGCACCGAGCACGTCGCCAGGACGAACTTCCAGCCTCCGAATGCGATCCAGGAATTGACGCCGACGGCCCCCCCATCCACATAGGCGCGCACATGCATGTAATGCACGGCCATGGCCGCCGCGAACAAGAGGATGCCGACCGACCACAGGGCAGCCTCCCGGATTTTCTTCTCCCTGAAAGAGATGAACAGCATAAGGGCCGCATAGGGCAGCACGAGTTCACGGATCATCAGGCCGACAATCCCGAAGCCGATGGCGGCCCATCGCCATCCCTTCGCGTAAGCGAACAGGGACAGCGTAATCAGAGTGCCCGCCCAGAACTCGTGCGCCAGGAACACGTCGCTGGAAAAACCGTAAATGGGCGCTCCCAGGAGGAGCAGGGATCCGGCAGCCGCCGCGGGAAACCCAAGGGCGTCTCGCGAGAGGTCGAACCACAGCCCTATCGACAGCAGGGATAATACGATCCCCAGAACCTGCGCCGTCAACAGGTGGGGCGCCTGCCCCATGGCCCATGCAAGATACGGAAGCCGCCAGTTGAACATGCTCTGTATCGGATAGAGGCGCTTCAGCTCCTGGTATGCCGCCTCGTAATACCCCTGCCCTTCCTGCACCCTTTCCACGATGCGCCGGTAGCAGCGCAGATCTTCGCCTCCCCCGGAAGCAAGCAGATCGCTGCCTGCGAAATCCCCGTAAAGGATACCGTAAACCGTCAACCCGATGATGCAGGCGAAGACGATCCGGGCAAGCAGCGGCGAAATTTCCGAGAACCGGGTTCTTACCGGGAAGCTGTCTTTTTTTTGCACGGGCTACCGCTTATGACTCCGGCCGATGAACGGGGAAAAGGCAGGTACGGAAGCGATACCTGCCTCGGATCAAGCGCCTGTGCGCACTCACTGATTCCTGGGACCGGCCGCAAGGGCCGATTCGGCCTTCTTGAGATTCTCGTGGGCCTTGGCGTAGAAGCTCGGTTTCATGCCGATGGCTTTCTCGAAGGCGGCCTTCGCCTCGGCGTATTTCCCGTCCGCCATATAGAGGCACCCCATGTTGTTGTAGGCGCCCGCCTCGTCGCCACCCTGCTTGAAGGCAAGCAGGGCATCGTCGTAGCGGCCCAGTTTGAAGAGGGCAAGCCCCATATTGTTGAACACCCTGCGGTTCGTGCTGTCGATGCGAACGGCCTTGACGTAGGCGTCGATCGCCTTCGTATAGTCGTTCTTCATGTATAAGGACATTCCCAGGTTGTTGAACAGCAGGCTCGATTTTGCATTGATGGCGATGGCCTTCTCGTATTCCGCGATGGCCTCGTCATAGTTCCTTCTCTGATCGTGCACATACCCCTTGAGGGCGTGGACCTGCCAGAGCTTCGGGTCCGCGGCCAGGGCCCTGTCGTAGCATTCCAGGGCTCCGTCGATGTCGCCCATTGCCATTCTGGCCCGCCCGCGGCCTTCGAGAGCCAGCGCGTTCCCGGGGTCCTGGGCGAGGATCTCGTCGAACGTCTTCAGGGCTTCCTCGTTCATCCCCCGGCTCAGCAGGAGCATCCCCTTCTTGTACCGCGCGCTCTGGAGCTTCGGGTCCTTGCCCAGCGCCTTGTCGTATTGCATGAACGCCATCGTCGCGTTTCCCTGCCGCACGTAATTGTCCCCGATCTGCTCGTAACCGGGGGCATCCGTCTCGGGGACATTCGTGAGCACGTCTGCGTTGTTCCGGGCGGCCTCGGTGTTTTTCTGCAACTCGAGCATCCGCTTGTACTCGTCCCTCACGGCGGTGTCCTTCGTGCCCGAGGATGCGCAACCGGCCAGAGCGGCCGTGACCAGCCACACCGCCATCAGCAGGAGGACCGGTTTGATCCGGGTGTTTTTCATTAATTTTCCCCTTCATTGAAGGTGTTCTTCTCACCGGCCAGGTCCCGGCCCACGAGAACTCTCACCTTGACGCCGTCGCGATCGAAACCGCCGACCTTCTTCATCTGCGTGATTCCCGGAATGGCCCTCTTGACCTGGAGAGCCGTCAGCTCCGCATCGCCCCTGTAGTAGACGCTTGCCTTCGAATACTGGAAATGATCGGCATTCGTGAGACGCACGACGTTGAAGCCCTGCTTTTTCAGAAAGCCGCCCACCTCTTTCGCCATGCCGGACACGCCGTTTCCGTTGGAGATCTCGATGCCGTCCCTGCCGAGCACGACCGGCCGGTCCTGCTCTGCGGCCGCGCGGGAACCTTCACGATCCATGTAGCGCTTCACGTCGGCAAGCAGGGTGGCCACTTCCGCCCCCTTGCGCGCCGATTGCAGGCCGGGGTCCAGCGCCAGGGCCTTCCCGTAATGATCGCGGGCCTCTTCGAAGCCGCCGTTTTTCAGGAGGTGATTGGCCGCTGCGTACTCGATGAGGGCCTGGTGCTTCGGAGCGGTGGGCACCGCTTCAGGGTCGACCTTCCCGAGGGCGCTGTTGGCCAGGGCCAAGTTGTTGCGGATGCGGCTCACCTGTCCCCCCGCGAGGGCGTCAGCCTTTTCGAAGGCCGCCGCGGCATCCTCGTAGCGCTCCTGCAACAGGTAGGAATAGCCCAGGTTGTTGTACAGGTAGTCGAGGTCCGGCTTGATCGCCAGTGCGGCCTGGTAATACTCCTGGGCCCTCTCGTGTTCCCCCATCTGGTCCAGCGAGACGGCGATCCCGTTAAACGCCTTCACGAACAGCGGGTCGATCTGGATGGCCTTGTTGAACTCCTCGATCGCCTCGCGGTGGCGGCCCCGCCCCTGGTGATAGTCCCCGAGAAGGTAGTGCGCATCGGGGTTTCCCCGGGAGGCTCTCACCGACCCGACGAAGCGGTTCATGCTGTTAGCCAGGTTGTCCCGGCCGGGCGCCTTCGACTCCCAGGATCTCACATAGCCCGAGAAATAGTTCAAGACACTGCAGCTGTTCACGGAAATGAAGACAACGACAACCGCTGCAATCTGAGCAAGGCGAGTTATATGGCTCATGCAATCCCTCCTAGCGCGCAATGATCGATTGATAGATCTGGATGGCCGCCGGGCCGACGACGATGACAAAGATGGCCGGAAAGATGAAGAAAATCAAAGGAAACATCAGCTTCACCGGCAGCTTGGCGGCCAGCTCCTCGGCTTTCTGGTATCGCCGGGTCCTCATCGAATCGGAGTGCACCCGAAGTGCCTGGGACACGCTGGTGCCGAAGCGATCCGTCTGGACGAGCAGTGTTGCGAAGCTTCGGACCTCCTCCACGTCCGTACGGGTGCCGAGATTCCTCAAGGCATCGATGCGCGATTTTCCGGCACGCAGCTCCAGATTGAGGATTTTGAACTCGTCGCTGATCACCTGGCTGCTCAGCCGGATCTCCTCGGCCACGCGGGTGATGGCTGCGTCAAGCCCCATCCCCGCCTCGACACAGACCACGAGAAGGTCCAGGGCATCGGGAAACCCCTTGACGATCTTTTCCTTCCGCAACCGGATTTTCAACTGCATGAAGATGTCGGGAAGATAGAACCCAATCAGGGCAAACACCGCCATGATCAAAAGCACCTGGAAACGAAAGAAGCCTCTTTCCGCAAACACCTGGGCGAAGAAAGCCAGGGATGGCAACGCCACGGCAAAGAGCACCTTGGCGCCCCAGAACACGGCCGCCGCGCTGTGATGCCGGATGCCCGCTTTCAGAAAAAGACTCCTGAGGGCGGAGGCATCCGAACCGTTCTCCTTCGGTCGAGCCAGATCGCCGGCCCAGATCGACGTTTTCAGGAAAAAATTCTTTGCTGGACTGCCCGTTTCGGGCGCTTCCGGGGCATAGTCGCCCACCCGGCTCGCCAGACCGCCCGTTTTCACTTTTTCGACGAGCCCCGCATGCTCCCGGCGGTACTTCAGATAGTAGAAGCCCCCGAGGAGGAACAGAAGTGTGCCGAAGAACACGAGCGTCGAGACAACGATGGCCATGTCAGGCATGGGGGAACTCCTTTCAAACCTCGATAATGATCATTCGTCTCATAACTAAAATGCCTAAGGCCATCATGACCAGTGCTACACCGACCATGATCTGCCCCGCGGGCTCCGTGAACAGGACTTCCAGATAGGCCCTGTTCAGAAAGTAGATGGCCGCCGCGATCGCAAAGGGAAGGATCGTGAGGATGACGGCCGATATCCTGGCCTCCCCCGTCAGGGCCTTGACCTTGCCGAAGAGTTTGAAGCGCTCCCGGATCAGGGTGCCGATCTTCTCGAGGATCTCGGCCAGGTTGCCTCCGCTCTGTCTCTGGATGATCACGGACAGGACGAAAAATTTCAGGTCGGGGCAATCGAAGCGTTCGGACATGTTGCGTAGGGCTTCCTCATAGCTCAGGCCGAAGTTGATCTCGTCGAGCGTCTTGCGGAACTCGGTCCGTGCCGGGTCGGCAAACTCCATGGCCACCATCTGGAATCCGCCCGTGAGGGCATGCCCCGCCTTCAGGGCCCGGGCGATCATGTCGAGGGCGTCGGGGAGCTGCCGCTCGAAATCCTTGAGCCTGCGACTCTTCCTGAAGGACAGATAGGCCCAGGGAAGAAGGGCCGCCAGCCCCGCGGCGACGAGGGCCGCCAGCACACTCCGGCTCATGACGAAGACCAGATAGAAAACGCCTGCCGCCACGGCCGCGGACACCAGGATGAAGAAACCCAGGGACTGCCTCACATCGGCTTGCTGGATCAGCCGTTCCAGGCGGCTTATCGTCGGTGCCTGGAGATTGACGAGGATTTCGTTGAGCCAGGGGATCTGGCTCAGGGTCCTCTTCTTGACGATGTCGATCCCGGTTGCGCCGTCGCGGCGCGTCGAGAGGGTCGAGATCTCGCGCTTGAGCCGGACCACCTCGGGGTTGAAGCGGCTCCGGATAAACATGAACAGCGCCTGGGCCAGGACCAGGAAGATGATAAAAATGCCTAGGAACAAGATAAGATCCATTGCAGCGCTCCCTGGAGCTAGATTTCAAAGGACTTGTTGGCATCGAATATGTTGTACGGGATGGGAACGCCCATGGCGGAAAAGCGCTCCATGAACTTCGGCAGAAAACCCCGCATGACAAACTTCCCCTTCACGCGCCCCGCGTCGTCGATCCCGGTCTGCTCGAAGGCCACGATCTCCTGCATCGTCACGGTGTTGCCTTCCATGCCCGTGATCTCCTGAAAGCTCACCACCTTGCGGCTGCCGTCCACGAGCCGGGAGATGTGCACGATGACGTGGATGGCCGAGCTGATGTAGCGACGGACGGCCTCGTTGGGGATGTTGAGCCCCGTCATGGCAACGAGCGTCTCCAACCGCAGCAGGGCATCCCGCGGCGTGTTGGCATGGATCGTGGTGAGCGACCCGTCGTGGCCCGTGTTCATGGCCTGCAACATGTCGAGGACCTCGGCCCCTCGCACCTCGCCCACGATGATGCGGTCGGGCCGCATGCGCAGGCTGTTCCGGACGAGGTCGCGCTGGGTGATCTCGCCCTTGCTCTCGATGTTCGGAGGCCGCGTCTCGAGACGGACAACGTGCTCCTGCTTCATCTGGAGCTCCGCCGAGTCCTCGATCGTGACGATCCGCTCGGTGGGCGGGATGAACCGGGAGAGCACGTTGAGCAGCGTCGTCTTGCCGCTTCCCGTTCCCCCGGAGATGACGACGTTGAGCCGCGCCTTCACGATGCCTTTGACAAGCTCGCCGATCTCGGGGATGAGGGTTTTCAGCGTCAGCAGGTCGTCGAGTTCCAGGGGATCGACGGCGAACCGGCGGATGGAAAGCGATGGCCCGTCCACCGAGACGGGGGGGACGACGGCATTAACACGGGAGCCGTCGGCAAGCCGCGCGTCCACCATGGGAGAAGACTCGTCGATGCGGCGGCCAACGGCCGAGACGATTCGGTCAATGATCTTTTTCAGGTGCGTGTCGTCCTTGAAGCGCGTCCCCGTGAGTTGGATCTTTCCATAGCGCTCCACGTAGACGTGCCGGTAGGTGTTGACCAGGATGTCCGAAACGGTCGGGTCGTGCATGAATGGCTCGATAGGTCCCAATCCAAGTACCTCGTTGAAGATCTCCTCGTGGAACTGCTCCCTCTCATCGTAGTTCATCGGCGTTATGGAAAGCTCCTCCGCGAGGATCCGGTCCGTGAGCCGCCGGATCTCCTGCTTGAGGAGATGCTTGTCCAGGGAGTCGATGAGGGAGAGGTCCAGCATGTCCACCAGCCGGTCGTGAACCTTGCTTTTCAACTCGTTGTACTCGTCGGTGACGAGGAACATCACTGGTTTTTCTTTGGGAAGAGCCATTCTTTTGTCCTCTTTTTTCTTTTTCAGCTCAGGGGTTAATAACATTTAAACACGCCACCCGGTGTTATTCCCGCGAAAGCGGGAATCCAGCAAAGACTGGATGCCGGATCAAGTCCGGCATGACATGCTTGTCATGCTGATTGTCGCATTCATCATGACAGCCTCCGCTTGCATCAGTAGAGCTTCACCCCCAGGAATGCGCGCTTATCCTTGTCCTTCACCTCCCCCGGCCGCCTGCCGGCGACGGCGGCCGCCATGTCCCGGATCGCCCGGGTGATCTCGGCGTTTCCGTCGACCAGGGAGAGGGGTTTGCCCTGGTTCACGGCGTTCATCGAAAGCTGGAAGTCGTTGGGCACGACCCAGAAGGCTTTTTTGCCGATGCTCTCCTCGGCCTCCTTGAGGCTGATGATGGACCTCCGCTCGAAGCGGTTGACGATCACCTCCACGCTGGGTTCCGGGGGGTAGCCGAGGTTGCGGTACGTGTTTAGAATCTTCTTCACGTTGATCAGGCACGGCAGGCTCAGCACCGAGACCAGCAGGACCTTGTCGGAGAGCCGCAGGATCATCTTCGAGATGTCGTCCACCGACTGGCCGCTGTCGATGATGACGTAGTCGAACATGGTGCGCATGAAGCGCAGCAGCGTTTCGATGATCTCGGGCGTCACCTTGAACTCGTCTTCCATCCGGTCCGGGGAGGGCAGCACCCGGAGACCCGACCGGTGGCGGTAGAGGATGCCCGACAGGTATGCGGAGTCGAGGCGGGAAATGTTCTTCGACACGTCGACCCAGTTGAAGACGGGATCCATGCCGAGGAAAAGCGGGACTTCGCCGAACAGGCGGTTCATGTCGATCAGGGCGACCGCCGGCGGCGTTTCCAGCCGGACCATGCTGTCGGCCAGGTTGACGGCGATCGTCGTCGTTCCGACGCCGCCCTTGCCGCCGAAAATATTGATGATCTGTCCCTTCCGCTGGGGCCCGCTTGCCGCGGGAGGAGGTGCCGCCATGCCGTCGCGGATCTTCGAGAGGGCCGCGCGCACATCGGCCTCGTTGACGGGCTGGGCAATAAACTCCTTCACGCCCAGCCGCAGGGCCTGGATGAGGACATCGGGGCTCATGGTTTTCGACGTCAGGAAGAATTCCTGCGCCCCGCCCGCATCCTTCGTCCGTTTCAGATGCTCGAAGTCCTTTGAGGGGTCGTCGCCCAACTCCAGGACCAGGAGGTCCGGGGGTAGAGGGTCGTCGCTTCGCTGGATCAGGAATCCCTCCGTCGAGGAGATCACGACCGAGATTTGATCCCGGATCCTCTCGTTTTTGATTTCCAGTTTGACCGTTTTGTTCCTGTTCGGCATTCCGTTAACCTCGCGATATTCAGACGATGGACTCTCTAGTACACGAGCCTGAGCTTGATGTCCTTTGCAACTGCGTTGAAGACGGCCTCCAAATCGGCCGACGTCGGGGCGATATACGTAAAGCCGCTCCCGCTGGAGAGGCTCCGCAGATACGCCGCGTCGATTTCATTGCTGGACCCGAGCCCAATGACGTAAATCTTGATCCCCTTGTCCTTGAGATCCTGGGCATGCTGCAGCGCCAGGTCCCGCGCCGTCGAGCACATGTAACCTGTGTACCCGTTAAAGCGACTAGATGGAATACTGCAGTACTGTGCAGTGTAGCCGGGTACGGGCCGGGTATCGAAGCTGTACCAACGGATTGTATTCGAATAACAGCTTCCGCTCCTGCAGCATTGCGTGGTCTGTCCCGTTCCCGTCGGAAGGGGCAGGGTGTAACTGGAAGAGTTGTCTAGATAGCATGACGTTGACCCTTCACAGCCCGGGTTGGGTTTGTTGAGATTCGACCAGAGGGCCGACGTTTGCCAGGTCCTGCAGTTGTCCGTGGCGCAGGCGGAGGCGGTAAAGTCGCTGCCTCGAAACCTGAAGTTTCCGTTGAAACATGTGGGCTGCCCGTCGGAAAAGAAGACGACAAACTGCTGAACGCGCTGGTCGCCCGGAATGCCCGTCTGGTCTGTAAACCCTGTGTGCGTGGCGCCCGTGGTCGTGCTGATGATGTTGGTGGAGGTGTTGACGGTGGTGGTGCTATCCGTCCACCCGCTGGCCGCATTGAAGGCGCTCTCCACGTTGGTGCCACCCGATGCGGACATGTTATTGATTTTCGCCCGGTTTGTAGAATTGTAATAGTTGATGCCCAGGTCCCACTCATACTTGATCGTGGAGGCATAACTGATCAGGCCGAGCTTGTCCTGAGTCTGCGTGTTTTGGAAGTGCGAGAGGAAACTGAGTGCCGCCGATTTCAGAGCGGTCATTTTCGATCCTGCCATGGAACCCGACCGGTCGAGGATCATCATGATCTCGACCTCTTTCTTCTGGGCAACGCTGGTGGCGGCAACGGGAATGGTAGAGATGCCGAAGAGCCTCGCCAGGGTGGCCGTCGCGTTCACGTTTCCGGTCACGCTGACCTTGTCGGTTTCAACCATGGTCGCGGTGAAGTCGACCGTCCCCAGTCCCGCTCCGGGAGTGGCCAGGTAGCCGGCCTGGAAATTCTCTCTTCCGAACTCCTCGGCAATGGTAAGGGGATCCGCGCCTGCATAGTTATTCGTAATGTTTCTCGCGGCGTTAAGGGCGGCGGAGTCGACGCTTTTTGCCAGCTCTGCCCTGACGAGGTACCAACGCCCCCCCTCGATCCCGAGGGCGACAAAGCCCAGGATGACCAGGAGAGCGAGGGCAAATATGACCACGAAGGCCCCGCGCTGGTTATCGATGATCTCTCTCATGATTCCCCTCCTTTCTTGAATGCAGCCACCATACCTTCGGAATATCTCAACCCCTCTTCCTGATGCTGTAAAGCACAACCCGTTTCAGAATAAATTCCGCATATGGATTCCCGCCTGCGCGGGAATGACAACCCTGCCCGCATTGGCGCTTAGAAAATGGCCCGGCTCCCGATCAGGATGCCACCGTTTACGGGAAACAGGTTCTGGACAAAGTTCGGCAGCGGCGTAATCGGCCTGTAATGGTAAAACACCTCGACGACGCTGAGTTCCGTAATGTCGGGAGCATTTTGGGGGGCCGGCTCGAAACGCAGATGATTATACATGGTCGACGACAGTCCCGTCGGCACCTGCCCCACAATACCCCCGATGCTGCTACTCACGTTGTAGTTCCCCCCCTGCAATCTTGTGTCAATACGAGGAAGAGGGTCGGCCAGCGTCATGCCGGCCTTGATCTTGGTGACATAGATCCGGCCCTGCGACCCACTAAGGTCAAAGGGGCTGGCCGACGCCAGGAGCATGTCGACGAGAGTGGTCCCCGGAGTAGACCCCAGCTGGAGGTCCCGGGAAGCCAGGCTCCCCCCCTCGCGGCTCACGTTGGTCACAACGAGCCTCGCATGGATGAGTCGGCCCAGGTCGATGACGCCGAAGGCCAAAACCACGAGAATCGGAAGCAGGAGGGCCAGCTCCAGGAGCGATGCCCCGCGTTCGTGGCGCCGTTTCCCACTGCGGAATAGAGACTTTCGCAACATCATGGCATTTGTCCTCTCCGGTTTCGATCCCCGGCACTCCCGGGCGCGATTTTTAGATGAACACCTCGTTCCGGTAGGTCCCCTCCGCCTGGATAACGATCGCCCCCCCGCTGAAGAAACCGCCAATCAGCGGGGTGAAAAACCTGTGATTGTAACGGCTCCGGACCCTCATGTATTGCCCGGGGTCGCCGGCTTCCTGGCGCGTCTCCCAGCCTGTGGGGTCGATAAAACCGGCGTTGTCCACCGGATAGATGGACACCTGGACGGCTGTCGAGGGCTTGATGGCAAGCGTCGCGTTGTCCTGGATCGTCTTGATGATGGAGGCCTCCCGCGACAGGGGCGTGCCGCCCACGTTAAGAGTCCGCCCGACGAGGGCCAGGCGCATCCCCTCGCGGGTGGCGTACTGCAGGGTATGCTGCACGAAGAAGTACCACCCGAACTCGATGATCCCGATGACGAGAATGATAAAGATGGGCAGCGTCAACGCGAACTCCACGACCGAGTTTCCCCTGTCCTTCCTGCCGCTCAATCCGTACCGGCGCATATCATGTCTCCCCGTTCTTCGATGCCGTTACTTGCCCGTGTTGCCCAGGTTGAAAATGTACGTGGGCGCCTTCTCCTGCTTCTCGAATTCCTTTTGCCGCTTGGTCATGGCCGCTGCCGCGGCCTGCCCGTCGAGCCCCTCGGCGGGCTTCAGGTTCTTCTCCGCGTCGGGGTTTGCGATCTGGTTGTACTTCTGCAGCTTATAGGACGTTCCGTAATCCGTCTCGAGCCGGGTCGGCGCGGCACAGGAAATCAGCAGGCCGGCCGTGAAGCTCAAGAGGGCGATGATTGCAATGGTCTTTTTCATGGGTTTCTCCTTTCACTCGTTCAAGGCTTCATGTGGCCGAAATCGCCCTCGAGGCCGCTTCCCTTTTTCAACCCGGGAATGGCGGAGGCGGGCGCGGCCCGCTTGCCGCCGTCCCCTTTATCCCGGCCCTCCATGCTCCCCAGGAGGTAGAACTCGAAATCGTCGGGATCGATGAACTGGTCCGTGGGCAGCGTCTGCTTCGCCAGGTCCACCGGTTTCACCAGGTGCGGGGTCACGATGATGACAAGCTCCGTCTCGCTCTTCTGGTAGGAGGAGCTGCGGAAAAGCGCACCCAGCACGGGGATTTCGCCGAGGACGGGGAACTTCGTCACGACCTCGCGCAGGTCGTCCTTGAGGAGCCCCGCCACGGCGAAACTCTGCCCGTCAGCCAGCTCGATGACCGTCGAGACGCGCCGCGTGTTGACGCTGGGAATGATGTATCCCTGCAGCGAGACGGCCCGGGTGAAGTCCAGGTCGGACACCTCGGGGTTCACTATCATGCTGATCTTGCCGTTGCCGAGCACGGTGGGCGTGAAGTTGAGGCCCACGCCGAAGGTCTTGTACTCGATCGTGATGGTCGTTCCTCCCCCCGAGGCCTGCGGAACGGGGATCGGGTACTCGCCGCCGGCCAGGAAGCTCGCGGAGCGCCCGCTCAGGGTGATGAGGGTCGGCTCGGCAAGGATCTTCGTCAGCCCGTTTTCCTTCAGGGCGTCGATAAAGTTCGTCCAGGTGGCATTGGCGCCGGCAAAGCGGAAGATCCAGTTCACGTTGTCCGTCACGTTGAGGGGGTTGCCGGGCCAGCCCTGCGCGGGAAGCTTGGTGAGGCTGTTGAGCAGCGAGATGCCGAAGTTGTTGCCCCCGTTGCTGATATAGTTGAAATTGACGCCCAGCCTCCTCATCAGGCTGCGCGACATCTCGGAAACGCGGACCTCCAGCATGACCTGCTGGACGCCCCCCACTTCGAGAAGGCTCAACACTTTCGGTTTGTTGGTGGTCTTGTCCAGCGGGGCATAGGCCTCGGCCAGTTTCATGATCTGGGGGAGGTTTCCCGCGCCGGAGACGGTCCCCGAGAGGGTGATGCTGTCGTGGGTCGCCACGGCCTTCACGCCTTCCTCCCCCGGAAACATCTGGTGGATCTTTTCCTTCAGCGCCGCCACGTCCGGGATGACCTCCACGTCGAAGACGGCCGTGACCCGGTTGGCATCGCTCCAGAGGGTCAGCGTCGTCACGCCCGAGGCCTTCCCCGTGATGTAGATCTGCCGTGACGTCAGGATCACCGTATCGGCGATGTCCGGCGCCGCGACAGAGACGCGCCTTACGACGTCCGCCGACTCGACGATGATCGATTTGCCCACCGTCAGGGGCAGCTTCTGGGACGCCACGGTGTTCACACTCACCCGGGGCGGTCCGGCTGCCTGGGTAGCGGTAGCCAGGACGAATAGTAGTAGTGCGGCCAGCCCCAGGACCATGCCTGTCCTGGTATGAATCAGAGATCGGGTTTTCATGGTTCCATTTCCCCCCTTACTTGAAATTGGTTTCCGTCACTTTGCTGCCCCGGATGAGCTCGACGGTGACAGTTGGAGAAGGAGCCCTCTGTACGCGGGCGGGCTTGTTTGCGCTTTTGGGCGCCGGCTGGGGCGCAGCCTGGCCGGCAAGGAGCCCGGGAATCGTTGATCCGCGCGTCTGGGAGCTGTCGGTATCGGTAAAGTTTCGCAGGGCGAGCTGGAGCTTCCCCTCCGAGGCGGCAAGGGCCAGCTTCTCTCCTTCCTCGGGTGTGACCTCCAGGGTGATCACGTCGACCTGGGCCGGTTTTTCCTGCTTGCCCGCCTTCTCCAGCTCCGTGCCCGTAGCCAGTACGAGGATGTTCTCGAGAACGATCTTCGTCATCGGGCTGTTGGCGCGTTCGTTCCGGGAAAGGGTGACGAGGACGTCGACGCGGTTGCCGGGATGGATGAAGCCCGACACGCCGACCACCTTGTCCACTTTGACACCCATGGCCCTCTTTTTCGGGGTGACCAGGGCAGCCACGCCGCCCATGGAGACCGTCGTCGGCGCCAGCTTGGAATCGAAAACGGGCTCGCCCGTTTTCACCGGATAAATGATCGTCCTTCCGGCCACCGCCGAGGTATCCGAGAAATAACCGGCGGGAAGGCTCTCCTTAAGAAACGGTACGACCTTGACCATTTCAGCCGTAAGCGATGTACCCCAGGTGAGATCCGATGCGGCCACGACGACCAACTGCGTCTCTTTGACCTGATCCTGCGACTGGGCAATCTGCTTGATCCAGCCATAGGTCAGGGTCGCAATCACGAGCGCAATCACGGTGGCGAGGCCAAAAAGGAACAGGGGCTTCTGCTTGTCTCCCAGCTTGTTCCAGAACTGCTTCATAATCTCAGATGCCTCCTTCTGCTTCCGCGGCATCGGAGATGCCGCCGGTTCGTTCGATTTTCTTTCCCATCTATAACGGCCTCAGGACGGAAAGGATCGTCCCGAGAGATATGGCCACTCCGTAACATAACCGGGGCAATTCGCTTTCTTCCGGCGGGATATAGATCAATTGCCCGGTACCGAGGTATCCTTTTAGTATCATCCAATAGCGGCTTGCCGTCTGTTTGACAGCCTTGCTTCTGGCCAGTACAAAAAGGGCGTAAAGGCCGCCGATTATTGCGCTGCACAGAAATGCATGAAAGACACCCTGCGGACCCAAGAAGCTGCCGACGGCTCCCATCAGCTTCACATCGCCGGCGCCCATCATGCCCATGAGATAGAAGATAATCAAAAAGCCTATACCCAGGAACAGCCCTCCGGTCCCATGCATAAATCCGTCCATACCATTGAATGCTGACCAATAAATGATTCCACCGGCCATCACGGGAAGCGTCAACAAGTTCGGAATCCGGCGCTGCCGAAGGTCAAATGCCGCTGCCAGTATCAGGATAAAGGCCAGAAAAGCCAGTGTGGGAATCCCCGTCTCGACCACGCCGTTCAATACCGTAACCTCTCGTTGAAAGCTATTGGAAGCCCTGTGTAACGGAACCGAATATATTGGATAAAGTCTGGCCGACAGACGTGACGGCCAGGACGATCACCGCGGCAACGAACATCAGCATCAACGCGTATTCCACTGCCGTCGCCCCCCGGGGATTCCCGAACGTCAGGTCCCGCAGGGTTCGAAGTGAAGGTTGCAACAGCCTTTCTTGCATTTTCGAAAGCAAGGGTTTCATTATCCCTTCCCAATCCGGCAAATTTTGTTCTGTCATTACAGAATGGATCCCGGGGGACATATCCCGCGAACATCGGGACATGTCCCCCGTCCTTCAATCGTCTGTCAGCTGCCCATGGCGGTCACGACACTCTGGAATACTCCTTGAATCGTGGTTCCAAGAGTCGTTACCACGCCGATGATGACCACCGCGATCAGGAAGACCATGAGTGCATACTCGACTGCCGTGGCACCTTCTTCATCCTTAAAAAAGCTAATCAGTTTCTTCATTTCAAATCCTCCTTAGTAGTTTTCTTTTAGAAGTAATTATTTTAAATAAACCCAAGTCCACTTATTCCTGTCATACATGTTTACCTGCTTGCCTCTTACCTCCCTGCTCCCCTCCTTTCCTGTCTTTTATTCCTTTTATTCCTTTAAATTTGGTTGATGCATCCAGTCTCTTTTCGAAGGCCCTCATCTCAGCCCGTCTCATGCGAAGGGATAAAGCATTGCCCGTGCCAATCGACGGCGAAAAGTCGAGAAACGGAACGTCGGAAGGGATTACACCCCTGCTAATTTCATGATTTTTATGCCGAAAATATCTTACTTAAATTTTTTCTCATCCATCCGATACAGAATGCCCCAGGGAAAAGGGTCGGCGGGAGACACTTGACCGCCGACAAATAATGTTGCTAGCGGTCACGAAACCTTCAGAATTTTGAAGACGGGCACCAGTACAAAATTCATTCGTAATACATTTGTCCTGTAAATAAAATATTACCGAATTAATTCATGATGATAGATTGCATCAATTCATGATGCAGGCATTTTTCCGTAATTATACAACCTGCTACAAACATCAAGATGTCAATGTTTCCGACACATTGAAGTCATAAAACTGCACTCATTACATCTGCTGCATCTTTTGCATCCTCTACAACTTACTCGAAAAACGTACTGGTCCATTTCGGGATATTAATAGCCACTTCACCGATTTTTTCCGTTCCAGGGATAGCATTAAATCTGTCGGCAAATCTGACGGATAATAAGTATAGGAACTGACCAGGGAATGGATGCCTGGGCCATTTTGGCATAATTTATTTTGGCATGGCGAGCTATTTGGGGGCTGAAGAAGGAGAATGAGTTGCTGGACGCGCATTAAAATTGCAGTCCATTAATATCGGAGATGGCGATGGATAAGGCGATCAATGAGATCTGGAAAAGCAGCTTGCCTGGCGGCGGATTTGCCAATCGCCCGGGCGGCCAGTACCGCCCCGACGCGACGGCATGGGCCATCATTGCATTGCAATTGTGCGGCGTCGAAGGGCAGCGACTGCATTTCGCCCGGCAGCGCCTCGCGGCAAGCCAACTGGAGGACGGGCGTGTGGTCCTGTCGGCCGACCAACCCGGGTCCTTCTGGCCTACACCCCTGGCCGCTATGGCCTGGCACAAGAGCCCGGAATTCACCCACTCTGAATCTCGCGCCGCATCTTTTTTATTAAAGATGACGGGCAATCACTTCAAGCGTACAGCGGCCAGCCCTGCCGGCCATGACACGGCCATCAAGGGCTGGCCCTGGACCGAAGACACCCACTCCTGGGTTGAGCCGACGTCGCTTGCCATGATTGCACTGAGAGTTACTGGTTGTGGGGGAGACAAGAGGATAGCCGAAGGTGTTCGGCTGCTCCTGGACCGCCAGTTGTCTCGGGGGGGATGGAACTATGGAAACACAACGGTATTCGGAACGGAGCTGGCCGCCCTGCCGGAAAGTACGGGACTGGCCCTCGCGGCACTCCCGGGATTGGCAGACAAGCGGGATGTGTCTCGCAGCATCGCCCGGTTGAAGGACACCATCAAAACACTGACGACCCCCTTCAGCCTCGGCTGGGCCATCCTGGGTCTTTCGGCCTGGGGGGAGCGCCCGCGCGATGCGAACGCCTTGATCGACCGATGCCTCAAGCGGCAAGACCGCTACGGGGCCTATGACACGTCTTTGATTGGGCTGATGATCGTCGCCCGGAAGGCGGAGGGAGGCCTGATCCATGCTTTTTCGTGACCGAGATCGGCTCGATTTGCCGCACCTCGAAACGCTGTTCCGCGCCTCGGCGATCTCGAGGCGGGACCTTGTATTCCGCCTGCTTCCCCGTGGTCTTTTCACGCTCCTGTCTCTGCCGATCCTTCAGTCCTGCATGCGGAGCGAACCGTCGTCGGAGGCGTTCGTCGCGAAGGTGCCCCGCTACGGCGCCGACATCCGCTCCGCGATCCTCTCCGGCTTCAGGGAACTCGGGGTCCGTTCCGACGAGATCAAAGGAAAGACGATCCTGCTCAAGCCGAACCTGGTCGAAACGAGGGTCGATGCCCCTCATATCAATACGCACCCCGGCGTCATCCGTGCCGCCATCGAGGCCTTCCGGAACCTCGGGGCCTCGAGAATCATAGTGGCGGAAGGCTCGGGACACTGCCGCGACACGTTGAGGCTTCTCGAGGAGACGGGGATCATGGATGTCCTCGCGGAGGACAGGATTCCCTTTGTCGACCTCAACCACGACGATATCTACACAGTCCCGAATGCCGGCGGCCACAGCCGTCTCAAGACCCTCACGCTGCCCCTGACGCTGCAGAAGGTCGACTGGATCGTTTCCATGGCAAAACTGAAGACCCACCACTGGGCAGGCGTGACCCTGTCCATGAAGAACCTCTTCGGGCTCATGCCCGGATCCTGCTATGGGTGGCCGAAGAACATCCTGCACCACGCGGGAATCGAGGACTGCATCCTCGACATCAACGCGACGGTCAGACCGCACTTTGCGATCGTGGACGGGATCGTCGGAATGGAGGGCGACGGCCCGATTATGGGATCGCCGAAAGAAGCGGGGGTTATTGTCATGGGACGGAACTTGCCCGCCGTCGATGCCACCTGTACGCGGATCATGGGCATCGACCCGAAGCGGGTGCACTACCTGGCCGATTCCTCCGGCCGCCTGGGCGCCATCCGGGAGGAAAACATCCGGCAGCGCGGGGAACCACTTTCTTCGGTGCGGACGCCATTCGCACTGATCGACAAGATCCCGGCGCAGAAGAAATTGCTTTCTCCCTGACGGATATCCGTCACCGACGCATATCCGTCACCGGCATTCCTCCCGCGCTCCCGATGCGAACAATCCGTTTCTCGCCGCAGCCGGCAGGTGCAATCGAAAATGAACATCCTCCGGATCATCTTTCTACTGGTTCTGACACTGATCGCGTGTGCAGGCGCATGGATCTGGTTGCCTTCACAGATGACGGTTGAGACTCTCGGCAGGGACTTTGCGGGGTACTGGGCTTCAGGCCGCCTGCTTCTTGACGGCGACAGCCCGTACTCGGCGGAAAAAGTCCTTGCCATGCAGCGCTCACTGGGCTGGTCTGAAGAAGCGCCCCTGGTCGTCTATAATCCGCCATGGGTTCTGACTCTTCTTCTTCCTTTTTGCATTCCTTCGTATGCCCTGGCCAAGGCGGCATGGCTGGGGTGCAGCCTTTTTCTGATCCTGTTCTGTGCAGACCGGTTATGGGTTATCTACGGCGGATCCCGTGAAACGCGTCTTCGGGCGCCCGTGATCGCCGCGACGTTCAGCCCCGTGCTGTTTGCCACCCTGCTGGGTCAGATCGTGCCCTTGATGCTCCTGGGCCTGGGCATACGAA
>Ga0209450_10000422_pt1 | contig 21825 bp, 16 predicted proteins | sample FrelakmetLWP11LW_FD_187149 | JGI IMG/M metagenome (GOLD analysis project Ga0209450, IMG submission 187149) | Freshwater lake sediment microbial communities from the University of Notre Dame, USA, for methane emissions studies - LWP11 LW (SPAdes)... | ecosystem: Environmental > Aquatic >...
TTGTGTCAGCTGTCTCGTCACCGGATGGCGGATTAAACGTGACCAGCGCTATCTCTTTCTTCTTATAGCCTGTCATTAGTGAATAGTGAGCGAAAGCAAAGTCATCAAACGGCTGGAAACCCAGGTCGTCATCCGTGGTGCTTAACGGATAACCCAGATTGACAGGTTTACCCCAGGTGCCTGCAACGTTCACTGACTTGAAAAAGTCATACCCCCCCATAGAGCTGTGACCCTCTGAACTGAATGTAAGAGTGAGCCCGTCTTTCGAGATGAAAGGAGTCTCTTCATTAAAGGGGGTGTTTGTGGTGCTGCCGAGGTTTACGGGCACTCCCCAGTCGCCTGTGGCGTCACGCTCCGAGATCCAGATATCGAGTTCGCCTATCCCTCCCTCACGGTTAGAGGTGAAGTAGAGCTTCTTACCGTCAGCAGATACAGAGGCGTGCGATTCGTAGAACTTGGTGTTGATGAAGTCATTGAGTTTTGAAATGGGAGACCATTTGCCGCCGGCGTATCGTGTGACGTAAATGTTACCGTCATAATTGTCATTCTTATACAGGTAAAGCTCAGTGCCGTCGTTATTGAGAGATGATGTGTGGCAGTCAGTGCCCATCATTGACTGAGCGGTGATATCAGTGGGGGTTCCCCAGGTCTCTCCCTCCCTGCGTGTTATGTAAACCACACTCTCCAGCCCCCTTCTCTCGGTGTAGGCCATGGTGTTCCCGTCGAAGCTCATTACCGGCCGGTCATTGACAGATCCCTGGTTAAGATATTCCTTATAAGGCTTAATTGACACAAGCACAGGTGTCTTCATCTGTTCCAGAGCTATATTGCAGGCCTGCATCTGCTGGTTGATGAAGTCCTGGTTCTCCATTTCACCTGCTTCGGAGACCAGCCTGCGGAACATCTGGTAAGTAAGGGTGGCACTGTCAAGCCTGTTTGCAATCCTGTAAGCATTACCCAGTGAGAAGTATGCGTCAAGTGGTGCACTGGTCTCCTTAAGCTTGTCAGTTTTGGAATCGTAGCTTGTGTTCTTCACCGCAGCCTCAAGAAAGGGGATGGCCTTCTGCTTTTCATCGAGTATATTCAGGTAGCAGTTGCCTATCTTGTACTTAATATTTGCATTACCGGGGATGAGGTCGTTCAGGATCAGGTAGAGGGGATTGGCCAGCTCATACTCTTCGTAGAGGTAGTGCGACTGAGCCTCCAGCCAGATTGCCTTTAGTTCACTCTTCTTCTGTGCTGAGAGAGGAACTGCAGAAAGCAGCGCGATGAATAATATTAATCCCCTTATGCCCATTTTGTTTCTACGTTACTAAATTGTATCTCAATGATCTTAGCGTGCTGTTGTCGGTGCTATCTGAACTTAATAAGGTAAATATCCTCCATACCTGCGCCCTGGTCAGGGCGGATGAGTGACATATAGCCTGCCTTGCCGTTATCGGTAGGGCAGAAGAAGATGTTATCATCCGGAGTGTTCAGAGGGTAACCGATGTTCTGAGGCTTGCTCCACAGTCCGTTAGGCTGCATGTCACTCCTGAAAATATCATATCCGCCCATGGTATAATGGCCCTGAGATGCAAAGAAGATGGTTTTGCCGTTGTTGATCAGGAATGGTCTGTCATCATTGAACGGAGTATTGATCTCAGGCCCGAGATTGACCGGAGTGCCCCATGTGCCGCCTTCATCAAGCCTGGAGACATAGAGGTCAAGACCTCCGAACCCTCCCGGCCTGTCACTTGAGAAGATAAGGGTGGATTCGTCTTCACTGATATATCCGTGAGCCTCCCAGTATTTTGTGTTTATCTCCTTATTCATCCTGAGGGCAGGCTGCCACAGCGCCCCATCGTAGGTGCTGATCCACAGGTCACTGTCGATATCATCATCCTTTGAGAGGATCAGGAGGTTTCCGGAGCTGGCGAGGCATGATACATAATGACCTCCGTCAGACTTTATTTCGGGGGTGATATTCACGGGAAGGGTCCAGCGGCCTCTTTCAAGTCGTGAGAACATAATGGCGTCATAAAACTTCAGGGAAGTCATAAAAACCATCGACTGTCCGTCTGCAGAGACAACAGGGAAATAGTTATCCTTGCTGTCATTGATCATATTGCCGGCTGACTCGATTGTGAACTTAACCGGCTCAGCCATTATTGCCGGTGCATTGTTGCATGAGGCTATCTGCTGATCGATAAAGAGCAGGTTTTCAGTGTCGGTCGGCAGCAGCGTCTCGCGATACCTGCTGTAGGCAGACTTGGCTTTCTCAAACATGTAGTTGATTCTGTATGCTTCACCGAGGAAAAACAGAGTCTCGTACGGAGCCTCGTTCTGTTTTGTAAAACCCTCGTAGTATTTTGCCGTCAGCCTGAGGGAGGCTTCCTCAAGATACTCTATCGACAGGTGTTTGCTCCCTTCCATGCCCAGGTAGCATATCCCTATGCGGAAGGCAATACCTGCCTTCTCCGGCATAGCAGCATAAATGCCCTGATAGTATGGCAGAGCATCGCTATAGTCGCCTCTCATAAGAAAGTATTCAGCTTCGTAAAAGGCTTCCTCGAGCTTTATATTGTCCTGCGGAGTGACTTTGAAGCCAAGTGAGGCAATGACCAACAGGAGTGCTAATCTCTTGATTTTCATATCAGTACTATACATTATCGTTTTTTTTCCTCTTTTTTGATCTTAAGATCAGATAAATAATAAAGACTGCAAGCAGCAACAGGAGCCACCAGAAGGGGCTGCAGCGGCCATCAGAATCCCCGGTGCTGAGCGGCTCATCTCCAGCAGGAATCTCGCTGCCGGCAGGCTGCTGAACAGCCTCAGTTGTCACGGCCGGCTCAGCAGCCGTGACTGCCGCTTCAACAGGTTCAATCGGCCTATAACCAGAGCGAGCAGGCGATGCCGATGCAATAAGTTCATGATTGCTGACTGCCACTGTATCGCGGGATTCATTGCCAAACCTGTCTGTGAGGCTGAAGATGAAAAGGCTTTCACCCAGGGGAGGCACCATAAGAAAAGCATATGTGGTGCCGGTTATCCGGTGTCTTTCAGTATGTCTTAGAGTATCTGCAGATAAAACGTCTATTTTGAGCAGTGATTTCTCTTCAAGCAAGACAGTGAACGGGAGGGGATCAGAAGCATTTGCTCTTGCGCTGGTGTCGGCAAAGACCTCAAGGAAGGCTTCAGTGTCATCAGGTGTGAGCGTTACGGGGTCTATAGTAACACTGTCTCCCTTGTAGCTTAGCGGCATCTCCACTATGAGCGTGAAAGGTGTCACCTCTTCGCTGGTGAAGGAAAGGGTGTATGATCCCTGGGGAAGGCTGAACACATAGCCCCCGGTCTCCGGCCCGGCGATGAAGGAGACTACTGACTCACTGTCAGCATTATTGACAGCTGTGACAGTGACAGGCTGAGGAAATTCAGTGAGAAGACCCTTTATGAGTGCCGTTCCGCTAACGGTGAAGTAACGCGGGTTGCGGGCAGAGTAGATCTCATAAAGGAACATATCCATTCTGCCGTAGCCGTCATCGGCAAATTTTGAGAAATATCCACTGTCACCTTTGCCGGACGGAAAAAAGAAGAGGTCATCATCTGTGGTGTTGACCGGGTAACCGAGGTTCACCGGCATACTCCATACGCCGTTCCTGTCAAGGTCAGACCTGAAGATATCATATCCGCCCATGTTTTTGTGGCCACGGCTGCTGAAGAAGAGGGTACTGTCATTGTTTGCGAGGAAAGGTGATTCCTCGTTGTAAATGGTATTTATTACCGGCCCGAGATTGAGCGGCGGGCCCCATTTTCCCGTGCTGTCCCTGTCAGAGACAAATATATCAAGGCCGCCAATGCTCTCTCTCCTGTTACTTGTGAAATAGAGTTTGTTTCCGTCACGCGAAAGGGTAGCGTGTGACTCCCAGTATTTTGTGTTTATGTTATCGTTAAGTTTCTCAACGTTGCTCCATTTTCCTCCGTCAAACCTGCTCAGGTAGATATTACCGTCATACTCGTCAGTGCGGTACAGCAACAGAGTCTTACCGTCGTGAGTGAGTGACGACGTATAGTAATCCTGGTCAATCCCAAGCTGGGGTGTCAGGTTAACAGGTTCACTCCATTGTCCGTTCTCAGCGGAAGAGTAAAACACAGCATCGTAGAACTGCATCTGGCGGGTGAAGAGGATCGTCTTTGCATCGTCTGAGACAACAGGATTGAACTCAGAGAAACGGTCATTGAGTGACTGCCCGAGGTTCTTCTCGATGACATAGACAGGGTCACGCATCATTTCACGCGCTGTATGGCAGGTGGCTATCTGAAAGCTGACGAGGGCAGTGTCATAGACCTCGGTGTCGACATCCCTGAGGAACAGAGCATATGCTTCGAGAGCCTTGTCGAGCTGATTATTTATCCGGTAGGCATTGGCCAGGTGATATAATACATCATATGGTGCGCCCGTCTCCCTGAACCTGTCCGCGCGGTGTCCGGGATTTATATTTTTTGCTGCTGTCTCAAGGAACGGGATGGACTTTTCCTTCTCGCCGGGGGTGTTCAGGTAGCACTGTCCTACCCTGAAATAGAAATTATAGTTTTCAGGGTAGATCTGGAGAAGATTCAGGTATTTGGGCAGGGCTTCGGCATAATCCTCGAACAGAAGATCCCCTTCCGCAGAGATGAACATATCGCGCATTTCACTTCTGGACTGGCCGGAAAGCGTTACTGCATGCAGCATGTACAGTACATACAGAATATATTTAGCCCTTCTCATTCAGGTGATTATTTGCTTAAAGAGACTAATATAAGAGAAATATTGCATAATGTCGATATCCGTTATTCTCCTTTTTAACAACAGTGGTCAAATTTTAATTAACCGCCGCACCCGAAGTGAGCTTCTGGCAGCAAAACAGATCACGGTGACACAGGCTGCTACAGGCAGGTGCCATGAGCGGTTGAGGTGTTTCCTGGCAAATATTGTCATGGAACCGTAGAAATATCGAAGTGATCTTTCTTCATCAGATACCGCACTCCGTCCCTTGAAGTGAGTTATCTGTACTTCCGGCAGGTAATAGTTATAGTATCCGGCCCTGATGATACGCCAGCTCAGGTCGATGTCCTCGCCGTACATGAAGAACGATGTGTCAAAGAGCCCCGCCTTCTCAAGTGCTTCCTTCCTTATCATCATAAAGGCACCGGTAAGTATGTCAGCCCTGCAGGTGGTATCGTCAGGCAGATGGCCGAGATAATAGGCATTGAAGAGGGGAGATCGCGGAAAGAGCCTGTACAGTCGTGAAAACCTGAAGAATGATGTCATGGGGGAGGGGAAGCCACGCTTTGACTCAGGCAGGAAACGGCCGGCACCGTCAACCATCCGTGCTCCTGCCGCTCCGGCATCCGGATGACTCCGCATGAAGTCCAGCGACAGGGTGAGAGCATCAGTTCCGACAATCGTATCAGGATTAAGGATAAGTATGAAATCGCCTGAAGAGGCCATGATACCCCTGTTGCATGCTGCGGCAAAACCCTCGTTGGCATCAGAGATGATCAGCCTTACATCCGGGAATTCCGCTGAGACCATCTGAGCCGATCCGTCAGACGAGGCATTGTCAACCACTGATATTTCATGTGCATCCGGCATTGCTGCCCTCTGCAGTGAGAGCAGCGCCTGCCTGAGGTAGTTACACACATTGAATGATACTATTACAATAGAGAGCTCCATCGTTCTCAGACGGACGCCATCTCCTCCCTGACCGCTTCTGCCAGCCTGCGTACTCCCTCACAGGTGTCTGACGGTCCGCTGTATGAGAAGTTGATACGCATTGTGTTCTGGCCTTCATTGTTGCAGTAAAACACTGACCCGCAGACAAACGCAACATTTTTTCTGATTGCCCGCTCAAGCAGTTTTGCAGCATCCATCGAAGGCGGGAGAGTGACGAACAGGAATAATCCTCCCTCAGGCTCTGTCCATTTAACACCTTCAGGCATATATTCACGGAAGCATTTTATCATGTGGTCGCGTCTCTCGCGGTACAGTGCTATGGTTTTTCGCAGGTTGACATCAAGCAGTCCTTTCTCAATGTATCTTGCCGTTATCTTCTGTACAAACGCCGGAGAACAGAGATCTGCAGACTGTTTGGCGGTCACTATCTTGTCGATGAGCTCGCGGTGTCCGATTACCCAGGCAAGCCTGAAGCCGGGGGCGAGAATCTTCGAGAAAGTGCTGAGAGTAAGCACTCTTCCGCTGTGGTCAAGGGCAGCCATCAGTGGCTGCGGTGTCCCTTCGAAACGGACGTCGCGGTACGGACTGTCTTCAATGATGAGCAGGTCATGTCTCTCGGCAATGCGTATTATCTCCTGTCGGCGTGACATTGGAAGGGTTACCCCTGCGGGATTCTGAAAGTCAGGTATAATATATATGAACTTGAGGATGTAGCCCTCATTCTTCATCTTGATGATGCTCTTCTCAAGAAGGTCAGGCCTCATGCCATGGTCATCAAGCGGTATCCCTTTCATGCGGGCTCCGTAGATCATGAAGGCATTGATGCCCCCCAGGTAGGATGGAAGGCCGCAGAAGACAACGTCACCCTGATTGATGAATATCTTTCCTATCAGATCAAGGGCCTGCTGTGATCCGGTTGTGATGACGAGGTTTTCGACAGTGAGGTGCAACCCGTCCCTGTTATGACGCTCAACCAGAAGTGAACGGAGTTTAATATCCCCTTCAGTAGTACCATACTGAAGCGCTGCATGACCATCCTCATCAAGGACCTCGGCCGTGATCTTCTTGATGTCATCGATCGGGAAGGAGTCAGGCGACGGGAGTCCTCCGGCAAAAGAAATCATATCAGGCCTCTGTGTAAGCTTCAGTATCTCGCGTATCGCAGATTTTTTCATCTGCTGCGAGGATTGGGAAAAGAACCTGCTAAAAATATCTGTCATGACCTGGCGTTAATTTTATCAAATAAAGCAAGATTTTCAGAATAAAAAAATGACAATAACCGGCTATTGCGTCGGTAAGCTTTATCCCTGTGAAGGGAGGGAGAAGAGCCGGCGGTTCACTATTGACTGACCAAGCGTTATCTCGTCAGTATACTCCAGCACATCTCCTATGGCTACCCCGCGGGCAAGGGTTGTAATGCGCACATCGAACGGGGAGAGGCGCCTGTAAATGTAAAAGTTGGTTGTATCCCCCTCCATGGTTGTGCTGAGGGCCAGTATCACCTCCTTAATATCACCGCTGCGCACCTTTTCCTCGAGACGGTTTATAGTCAGATCTGAAGGACCGACACCGTCAACAGGAGAGATGATACCTCCCAGGACGTGGTAGATACCTCTGAACTGCCTGGTGTTTTCCACCGCCATCACATCCTGGACATTCTCAACAACACATATAAGGCTTCTGTCCCTGGCCTCATCACTGCATATCTCACAGACAGGTGTGTCGCTGATGCCGTGACATACACTGCAATAGCAGACATCCTCCCTGAGGCGTGTGATAGTCTCACCGAACCGTTTGACCTCTGAACTGTCCCGCCTGAGCAGGTGCATGACCAGCCTGAATGCGGTCTTGCGACCTATGCCAGGCAGAGAGGAGAACTCATTCACTGCATCTTCAAGCAGCTTGGAAGGGAAACGTGTTGCCATAAAAAAGCTTTACGCAAAATTATTCATTATTGTCCGGAAACCCCGTCTTATACTTGTTTTTATCTCCGATCTTTTTGTTATTCTTGCAGTCATAACAGTCTCCATTATGACTCCTGCACTTATCCTCAGCCTGTTCGTGGCATATACTGTCCTGCTCTTCGCAGTGACATGGATCACTGCCCGCAAAGCCAATAACCAGTCGTTCTATGTCGGCAACAGGGCCTCTCCCTGGTTTGTGGTTGCCTACGGCATGATAGGGGCTTCCCTCTCCGGAGTAACATTCATGTCCGTTCCGGGATGGGTGAGCGAGACACAGTTCAGTTACATGGTGGTAGTCTTCGGTTACCTCTTCGGTTACTTTGTGATAGCACTTGTGCTTCTGCCACTTTACTACCGTCTTAAGCTGACATCGATTTATACCTATCTTGAGCAACGCTTCGGCTTCTGGTCATATAAGACGGGTGCAGCATTTTTCATTCTGTCGAGGGTGCTGGGAGCCTCACTGAGAATGTTCCTGGTTATCAATGTGCTGCAGATTTTTGTCTTTGACGCATGGAATGTCCCCTTCTGGGTCAATGTTCTGATATTCATTATGCTGATAATTGCCTATACGCTTAAGGGAGGTATCAGGACGATAGTATGGACGGACATGCTTCAGACAACCTTCATGCTTCTGGCCGTAATACTGTCAGTTATTTACATAAGCAGAGAGTTGGGAGCCTCATTCTTTATAATGGTGAGGGAGGTGACAGATGACTCTGTCTCAAGGATGTTCATAACAGACTGGCATCATGAGCGTTTCTTCCTGAAACAGTTTTTCAGCGGGATGTTCATAACCATTGCCATGACAGGGCTTGACCAGGAGATGATGCAGAAAAATCTCAGTTGCCGCAACCTGAAGGAGGCCAGGAAAAACATGTTCACCTTCAGCGGCATACTCGTCATTGTCAATTTTCTCTTCCTCGTACTGGGCGCATTTCTTCTCTTCTATGCACAGGCAGAGGGTGTCAGGGTTTCATCCACCGATGACCTCTTTCCAACCATCGCTTTCAGTTATCTGGGCCCCGTGGCAGGCATGGTCTTCCTGATAGGGCTGATTTCTGCTGCGTTCCCCAGCGCTGACGGTGCCCTTACATCGCTCACCACTTCGTTCAGCATCGACTTCCTCGGGCTCGAAAAGAGAACCGGCATTACCGAGGAGAGGAAGACTTTGATAAGGTATGCGGTCCATATTTCAATTGCCCTTATATTCTTCATATGTATTATGATTTTCAGACAGCTGAATAACGAGGCCATCATTGACAAACTGTTCACCATCGCCGGTTATACTTACGGGCCTCTCCTCGGCCTCTACTCCTTTGGCCTGTTTACAAGGAGAAAGGTAAATGACAGGGCGACGCCATTCATAGCTGTCATTTCACCTGTCACATGTTATTTTCTGAGTCTCTATTCAGAGGAGCTCTTCAGCGGATATAAATTCGGTTTTGAGTTGCTGCTGGTAAACGGACTTCTGACATTCGCCGGATTGTGGTTATTCAGTAAAAGCAGCAGGCTAAAGCCTGCCGCCGGGAGGGAAGGATGAACCTGAAGGATTCATTTCAGGATTCTCTTCTCCTTCATCTTCAGTCAGTTCCTTCCTGGGCTTGATAACCACCCTGATCTTTTTATACGGGATAGATACGGAAACGTAATATTCTGCACCTGTTGTCATTCTTGAGGTTGCATCGCCAAAGCCTGGCATCCATACCGGCTTCAGGTCACGGCCTGCTCCCGAGCTGATGAGCAGCCTGATGACAAGATTCCATCCGATTGTCACCCCCGGGAAGAGCTCCGTGCGCACTCCCGGCGTGGCCTCGAGGAAATGGCCTGTATGACTGGAGGGGGAAAATGAGTCTGACCCTGTTCCCCAGGGATTAGTATACTCAATGCGGGAGGCTTCCTCATTGTAAAAGCTGATCCCGTAACCGAAACCCAGTCCGGTGAAGTACTTGCCGCCTGACACCTTTGGCTTGAGAAAGTTGTAATCACCGCTGATGACCGCACTTACGCCGCTGCTTTTAAAGTCATAGTTATATTCAGATACTGAGTACGAACTGTATCTCAGCCGCAGGCTGGCAGAATACTGTTCGTTTAAATCGACTGAAGCTATGGCGCCGTAACTGACAAGATCACTGCCGATCAGATGCATGACCGGGCCTGATATGTCAAATCCCGCACGCATATTCAGCGGGATGGTGAGAGTGTCCTGCGCCAAAATCCTGGTACCGGATAACAGCATCAGGCTAATAAAAAAGACGCAGATTCTTTTCGCCATCGAGGTTGACGCTTTTGTTTTCAATGATAAGGGTGTCAATTATATTATGTGTTGTCCTTAGCCCGGTCAATTCACTCAGGAATGTATAGCCGCATTCAGCCGAGACGAGATGAGGATGGCGCGTATAAGTCAGCACGGCAGTGTCAGAGACACCGTTAACGATAAAATAAAATTCAGAGAGATCATTTGCCGGATCAAGAGGCAGGGTAAAGAATGTTACGGCATTCTGTTTATAAAGAGTTACCGGGCCGGCCGGTGTGACAGCAATGACTCTTACAGAGTCAGCCTTCTTTGATTCGCCGGTGCCGCTCTCAAGAAGCGAGGTATACATCAGGGGATCCATCTCCTCATAACAGGCCTTGTCAGAACAGGAGCCGGCTGACAGCAGGATTATCAGCTCCAGGAGTGCAACGGTTATATGTTTCAGCGATCGCATAACGAAAGGCAAAGGTAAAAAATAATAAGGAGGTTACGCAACGCAAGCATAACCTCCCTTTCAGAATCCCGGCACCGTCAGAATTTGGGCATGTTCTTCAGTACGCCGTTTTTAATGCGGCTGATAACTTTGCCAACGGGATTATCTTTCTCCTTTACGGAGTATATCTCATTGATAATGGGCTTATAACGCTCAGTCAATATATTTCTCCTGAGCTTGAGGGTGGGAGAGAGCTCTCCTGACAGCGGTGTCCACTCTTCGGTTACGAGCCTGAACCGCTTAATCTGCTCGAACTCGCCCATGCTTTTGTTCAGTTCACGCACCTCGCGGCCGTACCTTTCGATCACTTCAGGTATCTCTATCAGCTCAAGGTTGTCGCGGAACTGAATCTTGTGGATCGAACACCAGTCATGAAGGAATGTGAAGTTTGGAGAGATAAGGGCACTGGCAAATTTCTCGTTCTCGCCGATGACCATTGCCTGTTCGATGAACAACGATTCCTTAAGCCTGTTCTCAATGACCTGCGGAGCGATATATTTGCCTGCGGAGAGCTTGAACATCTCCTTTTTGCGGTCGGTTATGCGAAGGAATCTGCCATCTTCAATGCGACCGATGTCACCGGTATGGAACCACCCCTCGCTGTCAATCACCTCTGCCGTGAGCTCAGGAGCTTTGAAATAGCCCAGCATGAGGTTCGGCCCTTTGCTGAGTATCTCGCCGTCATCGGCAATCTTTACCTTTACGTTTTCGATAATCGGACCGACAGTTTCAAATTTAATATCAGGTATTCTGAGCGGATTGACAGCTATGACAGGCGATGTTTCAGTCAGGCCATATCCCTGAAGCACAGGGATGTCGGCAGCCCAGAAGATGCGTTCGAGGCGTGACTGCAGCGCTGCACCGCCGGATACGAGTACGCGCAGCTCGCCACCAAGTGCTTCCTGCCACTTCCTGAATATCAGCTTGCGGGCAATGCCAAGCCTGAACTTGTAAAACGCGCTGTTGCCGGTAAGCCTGTACTTGAGCCCAAGGTTTACAGCCCAGAAGAAAATCTGTTTCTTGATCCAGGGCAGGTTCTTACCCTTGTTGATGATATTGTCATAGATCTTTTCTAGCAGCCGCGGCACCGTGGTGGCAATATGAGGCTTGATATCCTTCATTGTGTCAGCTATGACAGCCATGTTCTCCAGATAATAGATGCTTGTGCCCTTATACTGCAGATGATAATTCATCATTCGCTCATATACATGGCACAGAGGGAGGAAGCTGAGAGCCCTGTAGCCAATGCCGAAATCATGTGCAGTACTGGTTGCGATGGCATTGCTGACGAGGTTATGATGTGAGAGCATTACCCCCTTTGAGTTACCTGTTGTGCCTGATGTGTAAATGATTGTACACATATCGGAAGGCTTAATGGAATCTTTTATGGCATTGAGTTCTGCCATAAACCTCTGCTTATTCTTCCTCCCCTCCTCGATTATATCATCAATGGTTCTCATCCCGTCAACAGGGTCGAAGGAGAAGACCTCTCTTACAGCCTTGATCTTTGGCAGGATAGGTGCAATCTTGGCATGCACCTGTTTGTTCCCGACGATTACGGCCTTGGCTTCCGAATGGTCAAGGATGAATTCGTACTCATCCTGCCCTATGGTCGGATAGACCGGCACATGTATCATCCCGGCCTGAGAGATGCCGTGGTCAGCAATATTCCATTCAGCCTTGTTGGGCGTTATAGTGGCTATGTGGTCTCCCTTTTTATAGCCGAGAGACAGGAGACCATAACTGAACAGGTCAGTCAGCTCCCTTACTGCTTCCGTTGAATAGGTGACCCACTCATTGTCATGTTTTCCTCCAAACATCACTTCGCGGGGGTAAACTTTACAACTCCAGTCTATCAGATCAAAGGTTCTCGTAACTTCCATGTATCTCTTTTTAGGGTTTGAGATACAAGAGTAAGAAATTCGAACAAATAAAACAAGCATTAGGTCAATCATTTCAGTGATGACATAAACGCCTGATCTTAAGCTTGAAATAAATTTCTAACGGAGACTGTAATTTCGACCGGTCATTTTTTAACATTGCCTGCCCGGTCTGTGACGAGGGCGACGGCTTTACCAATGGCATTCCTGAGACCTTCGGGCTTTTTCCCGCCGGCAGTCGCAAGGAAAGGCTGACCGCCTCCCCCTCCGTTTATCTCCGGGGCTGCCGATTTGATTATATCGACCGCATTAAGGGAAGTTGTTTTGACCACCTCATCCCCGAAACATACCAGCAACGATGCTTTCCCGTCATTCTCAGAGCCTATGATTACTGCACACCTGCTGTCTGACTGTCTTAGCTGGTGTGCAATATTCTTAAGTGTCTCTGCCGATACATCCGGCACCACCCCCGAGTACAGATTGCAGGCATCGAGGGCAACCGCACTCTGTTCCAGTTCACGTCGTGACGAGGCAGCGGCTGCTCCTTCCATCTTTTCGATGGTATGCCTCAGTGCTCCGTTCTCAGCGATGAGTTTTGATACGTTGGCGGCAGGATTGCCGGTACTCCTGAGCATGACGGTGATCTCCCCGAGTGTCTTCAGCCTGTCATTGATGTATGCCAGTGCTCCGCGCCCTGTCACCGCCTCGATGCGCCTTACACCGGCTGCAACGGCACCTTCAGAGATGATCTTGAAGAGCCCTATTGCAGACGTGTTTTCAACATGTGTTCCACCGCACAGCTCTACCGATTCGCCGAATGAGACCACCCTGACCTTTTCACCGTACTTCTCACCGAAGAGAGCCATGGCTCCCATTGCCAGAGCCTCCTCCATGGGTGTCTCGTCAACCACTTCTGACGGGATGTTTTTCATTATCATATCATTGACCATCTGCTCTACAGCGGCTATCTCTCCCGGTGTCACCTGGCTGAAGTGGCTGAAGTCAAACCTCAGTTTCTCCGGCGTCACCAGCGACCCTTTCTGTTCCACATGTTTTCCGAGAATATGCCTGAGGGCATGATGCATCAGGTGAGTGGCCGTATGATTATTGGCGGTCTCGTGCCTTGCTTCATGGTCAACCACGGCGGTAAATATCCTTGATGGCTCTGACGGAACCTTCTCTGCGATATGTATGGTGAGGTTATTCTCCTTGATGGTGTCGGTAATCGCTATCCTTTCGACGCCGGAAGAGATGTGTCCCTTATCTCCGACCTGTCCTCCTGACTCGGCATAGAAGGGGGTTCTGTCAAAAACGAGGTGGACCACCTCCTTACCCCTGACGTTCACCTTTCTGTACCGCGCTATGTGTACCGTCTCCTCAGTGCGGTCATAACCGGTGAAAACAGTCGTGTCGGCGTCATGGACCATTGTCCAGTCGCCGGCTGTGATGGCGGCATCATCCCGTGAACGTACCTTCTGTGCGCTCAGCTCACGATTGTACTCATCAATGTCCAGTCTCATGCTGTTTTCCCGGAGGATGAGCTGAGTAAGATCGACCGGAAACCCGTACGTGTCAAACAACTCAAAGGCATCGCTTCCCGGGAAGAGATCCTTCCCGGCATTTCTCAGTACTTCCACCTGCCGCTCTATCATCTTCAGCCCTTTGCCCAGCGTCTTGAGGAAAGCCTGTTCCTCCTCGAAAATGACCCTTGAAATTATCTCCTGCTGTGCAGTCAGCTCGGGGTAGTGTCTGCCCATGACCGAGATCAGTTCAGGGACGAGCTTATATATAAAAGGTTCGCTCATCTCAAGCGAGGTATAACCGTATCTCACCGCTCTTCGGAGAATCCTTCTTATCACATAGCCTGCCCTGTTGTTCGAAGGCATCTGGCCGTCGGCTATGGAAAAGGCCACTGTCCTGAGATGATCGGCAATGACACGGTGTGCTATGTCCCACCTCTCCTCTTTTCCGTATGGCTTGCCTGTCACCGATGCAGTGCCGCTGATGATCGGCTGAAAAATATCGGTGTCATAATTTGACTTCTTCCCCTGGAGGACCATGCAGAGACGCTCGAACCCCATACCTGTGTCAACATGGCGTGCCGGCAGCTGTTCGAGTTCGCCTCCGGCCTTGCGGTTATACTGGATAAAGACCAGGTTCCATATCTCTATGACATGCGGATGACCCTTGTTCACCAGCAGATGCCCCGGCTTATCACGACGTTCACTGTCGGGCCTGATATCAACATGTATCTCGGAACAGGGTCCGCACGGGCCGGTCTCACCCATCTCCCAGAAGTTATCTTTCCTTGATCCCTCAATGATATGGTTCTCAGGGTTCCTGAAACACTTCTTCCAGTACTCTGCCGCTTCATCGTCTCTGGGAACATCCTCTTCTGCACTCCCTTCGAAAACCGTGGCGTAGAGACGCTCCTCAGGGATATTCAGCTGCCGTGTCAGGAACTCCCATGCCCACTCTATGGCCTCCTTCTTGAAATAATCGCCGAATGACCAGTTACCGAGCATCTCGAACATGGTGTGGTGGTAAGTGTCAAGCCCCACCTCCTCAAGGTCATTATGCTTGCCTGACACCCTCAGACATTTCTGTGAGTTGGCCACCCTGTTGTGTGACGGAGGCTGGTTCCCGAGGAAAATATCCTTGAACTGGTTCATCCCGGCATTGGTGAACATGAGCGTCGGGTCATTCTTGATCACCATGGGTGCCGAGGGCACTATTGTATGTTGTTTTGACCTGAAAAAACTCAGGTATGCATCTCTTAATTCACCTGCCTTCATCATAAATCCCAAGCCTGTGTTAGTTTTCTCTGTTTTTTGGGCTTGTAAAATTAATTTATTTATTTTATGTTTGTCAGCGATCTTGCAAAATAGTGGTAACCCACTGAACTACTGATGCTGAAAAGGAAGTCATACGTATTTGATAAAGCCAATCTGCAGTTTCTTCAACATCGTCGCCGATGGAGTGAAAAGCTCCTTAGATTTTCGTTGGGGTTTGGGCTATCGGTCTTAATAGCAGTATGTTATGGGTTCATATTCCAGCGCTTTTTCGGTTCGCCAAAACAAGATCTTCTGCAGCAGCGGTTAGAAGAGATCAAACTTAATTATACAATTCTTGAGCGGAGAATTGACTTTTCCTCTGCCATGCTGGCAGACATGAGATCATCTGATAATCATTCATACCGTGCCATACTTGACCTTCCGATGATACCGGAGTCAATGTCAGAGGGCGGAGCAGGGGGGGTATTCAGATACGGCGATCTGACAGGTTATGTCAACACTGAGATGATGGTAGCTGTAAGATCAAAGCTCGAAGACCTGAGGACCCAGACAAACATTCAGTACAACTCCCTGAACGAGCTCAGTGGCAAAGCCGCGGAATGGAAGGAGATGTGGGCTCATCTTCCGTACATCAGGCCGGTAAATGTAACAATGCCTCTAGGTGACGGGGTAAAATTCAGGGAACATCATCCTGTACTTGGTTCGCCGAGGTGGCATTTCGGTCAGGATTTCAGGTGTCCGATAGGTACTGAGGTGTACGCAACGGGGGCGGGGACTGTCTATTTTGCCGGGAGCGAGAAGGACGGATTCGGCTTAAAGGTTATCATTGATCATGGATATGGCTACCGTAGCATATATGGCCATCTGAGTGAAACCAGGGTAAAGGTTGGAGATAAGGTGACACGCGGTGACCTCCTGGCAATGTCAGGCAATACGGGAACCTCCACCGGACCACACCTGCACTACCAGATAGACCTGTTCGGAGAACATGTCAACCCACTGTGGTATTTCACAGACAATCTGACAGAAGAGGAATATTTCCAGATGCTTGAATACCTCTCGGCTCCGTGATATCCTTATTTTAAACCACCCCCTGCCGGAGTCTCTGCGTTTTGTTATCTGTTGATAATTTCATAAATTTGCATTTCAATAAACTTGCCTTCGGAGCGGATGCCAAAGACAAAATACAAGTTCAATCATGAAACGCTCAGCTTTGATAAGATAAGGCTGGGTATCAAGCAACTGCTCCTCCGTCTCTTCGCCTATTTCATCGGCTCACTCTTCCTTGCAGGGATCTACGGTTTCATCTTTGCCTTTATCTTCGACTCACCGAAGGAGAAGGCGCTGAAGCGTGAGATAGAACAACTCTCTCTTCAGTATGAGCTGATGAACAGGGAGATGGAGAATGTTGAAAAGGTGCTCGGTCACCTTCAGGAGACGGATGACAACCTCTACCGCACTATCTTTGAGACAGAGCCGGTCCCCTCATCATACCGCGAGGGAGGGATAGGAGGGGTAAACCGCTATGAGGAGCTCGAGGGATTCTCAAACTCGGACCTGATAGTGGAGACAGCCACCAGGCTGGACCGGATAAGAAAGAAAATCTATGTGCAGTCACAGTCGTTTGATGAGCTCATCGCCTTTGCCAGGGAGAAGGAGGAGATGCTGAGAAGCATTCCGGCGATACAACCGGTTTCAAACATGGACCTCAAGCGTACTGCATCGGGTTTCGGATTCAGGATACATCCCATATACAAGATATCAAAGTTTCACAGCGGAATGGACTTCACCGCCCCAACGGGTACCGATGTGTATGCTACGGGAGACGGAGTGGTGAGCACAGTCAAGTCTGCACGCCGCGAGCTTGGAAACCATATCATTATAGATCACGGATTCGGTTATCAGTCAGTATATGCACATCTTCACAGCTTCAATGTCAGGGTAGGACAGAAGGTCAAGCGGGGAGATGTGATAGGCTTTGTCGGTAACACCGGTCTCTCAACGGCACCGCATCTTCATTATGAAGTTCTGGCTAACGGAAGGAACGTCGACCCGGCACTGTTCTATTTCAATGATCTCTCCCCCGAGGAGTATGACCGGATGATAGAAATTGCAAACAAAAGCGGACAAACGTTTGACTGATTAAGGGAACAGACAATGCCTTACAGGGAAAAGAAAACCGAAAAACTGTTTTACCAGATCGGAGAGGTGGCTGAAATGTTCTCTGAACCGGTGTCGACCATACGGTTCTGGGAGAAGGAGTTTGACATCCTTAAGCCTAAAAAGAACAATAAGGGGAACAGGCTCTTCATGCCTGAAGACATAAAGAACCTCAGACTTATTCATCATCTCCTCCGTGAGAGGGGCATGACCCTTGACGGGGCAAGGAAATATCTGAAAAGCAGCCGTGAGGAGGCTGATTACCGGCTGGAGATAGCTGACACTCTTCGCAATATCAGGGAGATGCTCCTTGAGATCAGGGGTGAAATAAACTGAGAATATGGCAGTGACGCTGCGTGAGTTTGTTGCTTGGCTGGAGGAGATCATACCGCCGGCCTTTCAGGAACATTATGACAACAGCGGGCTTCAGGTTGGAGACCCCTCCGCGGTCATTGATTCAGTGCTGCTGACATTGGATGTCAATACGGATGTCATCAATGAAGCCGGGAAGCACGGATGCCGGATGATCATCTCTCACCACCCTTTGATATTCGCACCTCTGAAGCGGTTAGCCTTCGGCAGTGAGGCTGAGAAATGTGTTGCTGCTGCCCTCACGAAGGGTATCGCCGTTTATTCCGCTCACACCAGCTTCGATAACCTGTCATGGGGAGTGAGTCATGCGCTGGCCGCAAAGGTGGGTCTGGAAGACACCAGGGTTCTGGCGCCGGTGAAGGGCAGGCTTTTGAAAATCATAACCTTCGTCCCCGGTTCGCATGCTGACATTGTCAGGGATTCGCTGTTTGAAGCAGGGGCCGGTCATATTGGCAAATATGACAGGTGCAGCTTCAATGTTCACGGGGAGGGTACCTACCGGGCCGGTGAGGGGGCTGTTCCCTGGGCAGGCGCTGCAGGTGAATATCATACCGAGCCGGAGGTGAGGATAGAGGCTGTCATGCCTGACCATCTTGCGGGCTCATGCATAAGGGCACTTCTGGCCTCTCATCCCTATGAGGAGGTGGCTTATGACCTCATTGCCCTTGAGAACACGTACTACGGCGCCGGCGCGGGCACAATAGGTACTCTCGCCGCACCTCTCACCGGCACTCAGCTTCTGGAGAGGCTCAGGCAGCTTGCCGGCACACCGGTGATCCGGTACAGCGGCGACCCGGAGCGCACCGTAAAGACAGTGGCGGTATGCGGAGGATCAGGTGCCTCGCTCATCAGTGACGCCTTCCGCGCCGGCGCCGACGCCTTCATCACCGGCGACGTCAAATACCACGCATTCACAGAAGCCCCCCGGGAGATGCTCGTTGCTGATATCGGACACTACGAGAGCGAAAAATATTCTTTGGAGATACTCTACGACCTGATTAATAAAAAATTTCCTAAATTTGCACTCCGGTTTTCCGGGATAAAAACAAACCCGATTAATTATTTCTGATTATGAAACAGACCAAGACTGCTGAACCAGAACTTACCATAGAAGAAAAACTCAGGGCACTCTATTCTCTTCAACTTGTTGACTCAGAGATTGACAAGATAAGGACTCTCCGCGGAGAGCTGCCTCTTGAGGTGCAGGACCTTGAGGATGAAGTCGAGGGTTTGGAGACGAGGATCAACAACCTTAAGAGTGAGGTCACCGAGCTTGAAAAGTCCGTGACGTCAAAGAATAACGAGATCACCAATTCGCAGGCACTCATCAAGAAGTACGAAGAGCAGCAGAATAACGTACGCAATAACCGTGAATATGACTCGCTCTCGAAAGAGATAGAGTTCCAGACACTGGAGATAGAGCTGTGCAACAAGAAGATACGCGAGTTCACCGCACAGACGGCCGAGAAGAAAGAGGTGATGGCAGAGGCCTTGGCAGCACTCGAAGAGAGAAGGCGTGACCTCGATGGCAAAAAAGCCGAGCTGGATGATATTACCCGTGATACCAAAAAGGAAGAGGAGCAGCTTGATGACAGGTCAGTGGAACTTCAGACCAGGATCGAGGAGCGTTTGCTGACGGCCTATAAACGAATCCGGTCAAACGCCCGTAACGGCCTTGCCGTCGTTTCTGTTCAGCGTGATGCATGCGGAGGCTGTTTCAACCAGATACCGCCACAGAGGCAGCTTGACATCAGGTCGAGAAAGAAGATCATCGTCTGCGAATATTGCGGCCGCATCCTGGTCGACGACGAGATCGTAAACGAAAAATAAATACGACAAACTGATTTGTTTTAACATGTAGAGACGTAGCATGCTGCGTCTCTGCATGTTTTAATATATTTGTTTTGCGGTTGACAAACATCCATAATCATGAACGATTTCAAATCCCAAATCCTGGAGGGCATACCCGGTTATCTGCCCGAAGCAAGGCCTTATGATCCTGATGTCAATCATGCACCACGCCGCCGTGACCTGCTGACAACCGATGAAAAGAAACTGGCGCTGCGCAATGCACTCCGGTATTTCCCCTCCAGCCTTCATAAAGTACTCGCTCCCGAGTTTGCTGCTGAGCTGCGTGATCACGGCCGTATTTATATGTACCGTTATCGTCCTCATTATGAGATGAAGGCCAGGCCTGTCGGGGAATATCCCCACAGGTCAGTACAGGCGGCAGCGATAATGCTTATGATAACCAACAATCTGGATCCGGCTGTGGCCCAGCATCCGCATGAGCTTATCACTTACGGCGGCAACGGCGCTGTCTTCCAGAACTGGGCACAGTACAGGCTGACGATGAAATACCTTGCGGAGATGACTGACGAGCAGACACTGGTGATATATTCAGGTCATCCGCTGGGGTTGTTCCCGTCTCATCCTGAGGCGCCGCGTGCTGTCGTCACCAATGGGATGGTGATACCCAACTATTCATCACAGGAGCACTGGGAGAGGTTCAATGCCCTGGGTGTCTCACAGTACGGTCAGATGACCGCAGGGTCATACATGTATATCGGTCCTCAGGGGATAGTGCACGGAACAACCATTACGCTGCTCAATGCGGCACGACGGATCAGCACTGCATCACAAACCGGCAACCGCAGCATGTTATTCATATCCTCCGGACTGGGGGGAATGTCCGGCGCCCAGCCCAAGGCAGGCACTATAGCCGGAATGGTATCTGTAATCGCAGAGGTCAACCCCAAGGCTATCAGAACACGTCATACACAGGGGTGGGTTGACGAAGTTTATACAGACATAGCGACACTGGCAGGCCGGGCCAGGGAGGCCGTCAGATCGCACGAGGCCGTGTCCCTTGCCTACCATGGGAACATAGTTGATGTATGGGAAAAATTTGCCGATGAGGAGTTATGGGCCGATCTCGGATCTGATCAGACTTCGCTCCACAACCCGTGGGCAGGAGGGTACTATCCTGCCGGCATCACCTTCGATCAGGCAAATGACATGATGTCTGACGATCCCGGCAGGTTCAGGGAACTGGTACAGGCATCCCTCCGCCGGCAGGTGAAAGCGATAAACAGGCACACTGCCAGCGGCACCTATTTCTTTGACTATGGCAATGCCTTTCTGCTTGAGGCCTCCCGCGCCGGGGCAGATATATCTGACGGAGCGGGCGGATTCAGATACCCGTCATACGTTCAGGATATCATGGGCCCGATGTGTTTCGACTACGGCTTCGGACCGTTCAGATGGGTCTGCTGCTCAGGACAGCAGTCTGATCTTGAGGCGACCGATAACATTGCTGCCTCCGTCCTTGAAAAGCTGATGAAGGAATCGCCCGATGACATACGCCTCCAGATGTCTGACAATATTCACTGGATAAGAGAGGCGGCAAAAAACAGGCTGGTGGTGGGATCGCAGGCGCGAATACTATATGCCGATGCCCCTGGCAGGGCCCTTATAGCGGAAGCCTTCAACGATGCCATTGCCTCAGGCATTGTAAGTGGTCCCGTGGTCATCGGCCGTGACCATCATGATGTCTCAGGCACCGACTCACCTTTCCGCGAGACATCGAATATCTATGACGGTTCAAGGTTCACAGCCGACATGGCTGTTCAGAACGTGATCGGCGATGCCTTTCGCGGTGCCACATGGGTCTCATTGCACAACGGCGGAGGTGTCGGCTGGGGTGAGGTGATAAACGGCGGCTTCGGTATGGTCCTTGACGGCAGTGCAGCTGCCGGCCGCCGTCTGAAGTCAATGATATTCTGGGATGTGAACAACGGCATTGCCAGGAGAAGCTGGGCAAGAAACAGCGGCGCCGTGGCTGCGGTGACGAGAGAGATGGAACGTACACCCGGACTGGTGGTCACAATGCCTTCGGTGGCTGACGATAAGCTTATTGATTCGATATTCATGGAGTAGGCAATAGGCAATAGGCAGCAGTGTAGAATTAAGAATTAAGAATTAAGAATTAAGAATTAAGAATTGATATTCAGATACTTAATGCATAATTTTGCGATCTTTCGACTTCGCAGGCTTTTGACTTTATAGACTTTACAGACTTCAGACCTTCAGACCTCAGACCTTCAGACCTCAGACCTTCAGACCTCAGACCTTCAGACCTCAGACCTTCAGACCTCAGACCTTAAGATTAAATTTTATCCGGAATCAGGTCGGCGATAAGACAGA
>Ga0209450_10000423_pt1 | contig 21805 bp, 23 predicted proteins | sample FrelakmetLWP11LW_FD_187149 | JGI IMG/M metagenome (GOLD analysis project Ga0209450, IMG submission 187149) | Freshwater lake sediment microbial communities from the University of Notre Dame, USA, for methane emissions studies - LWP11 LW (SPAdes)... | ecosystem: Environmental > Aquatic >...
GCGGCCCTCTTCCATCGTGTCGCTCAACTTCGGCATCACTACGCGAGAAGCCATGATCTGATCCTTGTCGGTAGCCAGTAGTAAGTAGTCAGTAGCCAGTAGACGAGAAGGCCCCTCTCGCCTATCCTCTTTCCCTAGCCCCTAGCCCCTAGCCCCTAGCCCCTAGCCCCTAGCCCCGTGCTAGTCCAAGTACAGCACCTCCCGCACCGCGGCGATCAGGCGCGCGGGCGAGGGCATTGCCATGTGTTCGAGGTTCTTGGCGTACGGCATCGGCACATCGGTGCCCGTGACGCGCGTCACCGGGGCGTCGAGGTCGCCGAAGGCGGCCTGCTGGACCTGGTACGCGATCTGCGCGCCCACGCCGGCGTACGGCCAGCCCTCCTCGAGGACGACGCACCTGTTCGTCTTGCGCACCGATTCCAGGATCGGCGCGTCGTCGAGCGGGCGAAGCGTGCGCGGGTCGATCACCTCGCAGGAGATGCCGTCGGCGGCGAGCGTTTCGGCGGCCTTGAGCGCGACGGTCACCATCTTGGACCACGCGACGATGGTGACGTCGGTCCCTGTGCGCTTCACATCGGAGACGCCGAGCGGGATCGTGTATTCGTCGTCGGGCACCTCGCCCTTCGAGCCGTACAGCGTCTCGCCCTCCATGAAGATGACGGGGTCATCGTCTCGGATGGCGCTCTTCAGCAGGCCCTTCGCGTCGTACGGCGTCGATGGCGCCACCACCTTGAGCCCGGGCACGCTCGCGTACCAGGCTTCGAGCGACTGCGAGTGCTGCGCCGCGAGCTGGTGGGCCGCTCCGCCGGGCCCCCGGAACACGATGGGGATGTTGAACTGGCCGCCCGACATGTAGAGCATCTTCGCGGCGCCGTTGACGATCTGATCGATGGCCACCAGCGAGAAGTTCCAGGTCATCATCTCGACGATGGGGCGGAGGCCGGCCATGGCCGCGCCGATGCCGACGCCCGCAAACCCCTCCTCGGTGATCGGCGTGTCGACGATGCGCTGGGGCCCGAACTCCTGGAGAAGGCCTTTGCTCACCTTGTAGGCGCCCTGATAGACCCCGACTTCCTCGCCCATCAGGAAGACGGCGGGGTCGCGGCGCAATTCCTCGCGCAGGGCCTGATTGAGCGCGTCACGGTACGTGATGAGTGCCATGGCGTTACTGTTCGCTCCGCGTGAAAGGACCGTAGGGCATCGCGTAGACATCTTCGAAGAGCGCGTCGGGCGAGGGCTCGGGGCTCGCGTCGGCGAACTGGATGGCCTGCTCGGTCACCTCGCGGGCCTTCCGATCGAGTTCCTCGACCCGCGCCTGATCGACGAGACCGGCGGCCGTCAGGACGTCGACGTACGACCGGATCGGGTCCTGCTGCTTCTGCTCCTGGACCTCCTCCTTCGTACGGTAGTGGCCGTGCACCGGGTCCGACATCGAGTGGCCCATGAAGCGGTAGCAGCGCGCCTCGATCAGCGTCGGCGCGTGCTCGCGGCGCGCCAGGTCCACCGCGCGGCCGATGACGTCCCGCACGGCCAGCACGTCCATCCCGTCAACCGTCTCGCTGGCCATGTCGTAGGCGCAGGCGCGCTGGGCGACGTCGTAAATGGCCGACGACCGCTCGATGGCCGTGCCCATGCCGAACCGGTTGTTCTCGACGATGTAGATGACCGGCAGCTTCCAGAGCGCTGCCATGTTGAGCGATTCGTGGAAAGTGCCGATGTTCACCGCCGCTTCGCCGAAGAAGCACAGCGTCACGTAGTCTTTCTGCTGGTATTTGGCGGCGAACGCGGTGCCGGTGGCGAGCGGGATGTGGCCGCCGACGATGCCGTGGCCGCCCAGCATGCCCTTCTCCCTGTCGAAGAGGTGCATCGAGCCGCCCTTGCCGCGCGAGACGCCGTCGCGCCGGCCGAACAGTTCGGCCATCACCCGGCCCGGGTCGCAGCCCTTGGCAATGGCGTGCACGTGCTCGCGGTACGCCGTGATGATGAGGTCGTCCGGACGCAGGGTGGAGAGGGCGCCGATGGCCACTGCTTCCTGGCCGATGTACAGGTGGCAGAACCCGCCGATCTTCTGGAGGGCGTACATCTCCGCGCACCGCTCTTCGTAACGCCTCCCGAGCAGCATCTGGTACAGCATGTCGACCAGCTGCGCCTTCGGCGTCGCGGCCAGCTGGCGGCTGACGTGATCAGGAATCGCGGGGTTGGGCATAGGCTTCTTCGTACGCGCTGGTCTGCTCGTGGGCATGGTAGGAACTTCTCACCAGGGGGCCGCATTCCACGTGGCCGAACCCCATGTTGGCCGCCGTGACGCGCAGCATCTCGAACTCGTCCGGGTGGTAGTAACGCGCCACGGGGAGGTGCGACGCCGACGGGCTCAGGTACTGCCCGATGGTGACGATGCCGACGCCGGCGGCGTGGAGATCGGCGAGCGTCGCGATCACCTCGTGCCACTCTTCGCCCAGGCCGACCATGATCCCGGACTTCGTGGCGATCTCCGGGGCATGGGCGCGGGCGCGGGAGAGCAGTTCGAGCGCCCGGGGATACCGGCCGCCCGGACGCGCCATCCTGTAGAGCCGCGGCACCGTCTCGGTGTTGTGGTTCAGTACGTCCGGGCCCGCGTCCAGCACGGTCCGCAGCGGACGATCGTGCCCCTGGAAGTCCGGGATGAGGACCTCAATGCGGCACGAGGGCCTGGCTTCGCGGATGAGCCGGATGGTCTCGGCGAAAATGAACGCTCCGCCGTCTTCGAGGTCGTCCCGATCGACGGACGTGATGACCACGTAACGCAAGTCCATGCTGCGCACCGCCTCGGCGACCCTGGCCGGCTCCTCGCGGTCGAGTGCGGCGGGCTTGCCGTGCTGCACCGCGCAGAACCCGCACGCGCGGGTGCAGACATCGCCGAGGATCATGAACGTGGCCGTGCCATGGTGCCAGCACTCCCCGATGTTCGGGCAGCGGGCCTCTTCGCACACCGTGTGCAGGCCCTGCTCGCGCATCAGCCCCTTCAGCCGCAGGTAGCTGGGCGAACCGGGGGCGCGGACCTTGAGCCACTCGGGCTTCGGCGCGCGCTGGCGCAGGATCCGGACCGGAACCTCGGTGCTCATGTCCAATCGCTGATCATAGCATTACTGCCGGCCGCGCACCGCTGGCCCCGGGCGCACACCGCTGGCCCCGGGCGCACGCCGCACCCCTGCGCGCGGTATACTCTGGCGCGGCCCGCGCCGCGGCGGCGGGCAGTCTGCGAGGTGCCATCATGTCGTTGTCCGGACTGTCAATCACCTGGCTCGGCCACGGGACGTTCCTGCTCCGGTCGCCGGGTGGCCGGCGCATCGTCGTGGATCCATGGCTCGAGGGCAATCCCTCGTACCCGCCCGGCCTGGCGCCCATTCGCGAGGCGGACCTGATCCTGGTCACCCACGGCCATTTCGATCACGTGCACGATGCCGCCGCCGTGGCGGCGAACACGGGCGCCACCGTGGTGGGGATCTTCGAACTCTGCCAGTGGCTCGCCACGAAGGGCGTCGAGAGAACTTCGGGGATGAACAAGGGCGGCACCCAGGAGCTCTGCGGCATCCGCATCACGATGGTGGACGCGAAGCACAGCTCGAGCTACACCGACGACGGCGTCATCACGTACCTGGGTGAGGCGGCCGGGTACGTGCTGAGATTCGAGAACGGTCTGACCGTGTACTTCGCCGGCGACACGGCGCTGTTCGGCGACATGCGTCTCATCCGCGAGCTGTACAAGCCGACGGTGGCGTTCCTGCCCATCGGCGACCTTTTCACAATGGACCCGGTGGCGGCCGCCAAAGCGTGCGAGCTGCTGGGCGTGGCGACGGTCGTCCCGATGCACTACGGGACGTTCCCGGTCCTGACCGGCCGCCCTGAGCAACTGCGCGAACTCGTGGCGTCCCTCGGCGTCGAGGTGCTGGAGATGAAGCCCGGCGAGACGGTTTCTTGACAGAGGGCGCAATCGGCGGTAGTTTGAAAGAGTGAAACGCGCTTCCAGAATGCGGAAGCCGAATCGCGCATGATGCCTGCCGAGACCGTGAACCCGTCCGGTGCTGCGACCTCCATCGAGAAGGCGCTTGAGGTGTGCGAGGCCCTGAGCCTCGCGCCGTCCGGGTTGCCGCTCACCGACGTGTCGCGCGCGGTCGGGCTGCCCAGGCCGTCGGTGCATCGGCTGCTGGCGATCCTGAAGCGGCGCGGATACGTCCGCCAGGACGAGGATACCCAGCGGTACAGCCTGACGCTCAAGATGCTCGACCTGAGCTTCAGGCTGCTCGGGCGCTCGGAGTTGAGGCTGCACGCGTACCCGGTCCTGCGGGAGTACGTGCTCCGCGGGCGCCCGCGCGGCTTCGTGGCGGTTCCGGCGGCGAGCGAGGTCACCTACATCTGGGGGGCGGGGCCAGATGAGGCAGCCATGCGCACGGCGTACGGCAAGCAGATGCCGGCGCACTGCGCGGAGTATTTCGACGGCGCGACACAGGGAAGCCGGCGGCTCAGCTGCCTGCGTCTGGAGCGGGCCGGCGACGTGGGGGAGAGCGCAGCGCTGGTGGCCAGGCTGGGGTCGCCCTCGGCCGACGGCGGGCAGCGGCTGTACTGCACCTGCGCGCCGGTGCGCGACTACACGGGCCGCGAGGTGGCGCGCGTCGGCGTGTTCGGGCACGGGCCGGATGACGTCCCGATCCTGACCGAACACAACCGGGAGGCGTGGGAGCTGGGGCGGCGGGTGTCGACGAGGCTCGGGCACCTGCCGACGGCGGGATCGGAGCTACACTGACGCGGGCGCGGCCCCAGGCCGTGCCGCCGCGTCGCAGAGGAGGACGAAGTTGGCCTACATCATTTGCGAACCGTGCGTCGGAACCAAAGACACCGCCTGCGTCGATGTGTGCCCGGTCGATTGCATCCACCCGCGGAAAGACGAGCCCGAGTTCGCGACCTCCGAGCTGCTCTACATCCACCCGGACGAGTGCATCGACTGCGGCGCCTGCGTGCCGGCGTGCCCGGTCGAGGCGATCTTCGTGCTCGACGAAGTGCCGGACAAGTGGAAGGGCTTCATCGCGACCAACGCGGAGTACTATCAGAAGTAGCAGGGCTTCGGCCCCCGGCAGCAAGGATGCGTCATGGGTGTGATTGACCACCGGTTCGCCGACAACATCATCACGACGAACCTCGACTCGGTGCTGGCGTGGGCCCGCAAGAACTCGCTGTGGCCGATGGGGTTCGGCCTGGCGTGCTGCGCCATCGAGATGATCGCGGCGGGCGGGTCCCGGTTCGACATCGCCAGGTTCGGGTCGGAGGTGTTTCGCGCGTCGCCGCGCCAGGCCGACCTGATGATCGTGGCCGGCACGGTCACGAAGAAGATGGCGCCGATCCTGCGCCGCCTGTACGACCAGATGCCGGAGCCGAAGTGGGTGATCTCGATGGGCAGCTGCTCGAACGCGGGCGGGCCGTTCCCGACCTACAGCGTGCTGCAGGGCGTCGACAAGGTGGTGCCGGTCGACGTCTACGTGTCCGGCTGCCCGCCGCGCCCCGAGGCGCTCTTCTACGGCCTCATGCGCCTGCAGGACAAGATTGCGCGGGAGAACACGGTGTTCCGGAAGGAACGCTGGATCCCGGTGGGCGGAACAGAACCGATTGTCGTCGAGGACCGCGGCTGATGCTGAAGGACTTCCTGCGCTCGTTCTTCCTGGTGGATCTGGCCAAGGGTCTCTGGGTCACGTTGAAGTACACGCCGCAGCCGGCCTTCACATTCCAGTACCCGTCCGAGCGCCGGCCCGTGGCGCCGCGCTTCCGGGGAGTGCTGCGGCTGCAGGTCGAGCCCGACTCCGGCGCCCAGGTCTGCATTGTCTGCGACCAGTGCGCGAAGGCGTGCCCCGACGACCTCATCTCGCTCGGCGGGCATCGCGAGCCCGGCATGAAGCTGAAAGCACTCGACTATTTCGACTTCAACCTCTCGCGGTGCAGCTTCTGCGGCCTGTGCTCGGAGGTCTGCCCGACCAAGCCGATCAAGGCCCTCATCATGAGCGAGGACTACGAGCTCGGCACCTACAGCCGCGACGCGCAGATCCTGCGCATCGACGACATGTACGACGGGCTGCCGATCACGCAGTACACGAGATAGGGGACAGGGGACCGGGGCGGGGCCCCCCGCCCCGCGCGTGCCGCGTACTGGAACCCTCCGCTGCGGTCTGCGCGTCCAAGACGAAAATCGGCTATTCTAGCTCGACCCGATCATTCGTCCCTGTGTGTCTCAGCGGAGGTTGCATGCCTGCTGGTGCCCGCCCCCCTCTGGCGCTCGTCGCGCTGTTTGTGGCCGTCGGCCTCGTCATGGCCGTCGACGCCTTTTCGCCCACGGATACGCCCGAAATCCAGCTTCAGCTCGGTGACCTGCTGTTCGCCGACGGGCGCTTCAGCGAAGCCCTGACGGCCTATCAGCACGCTGTCGGCTCTCCGGAGCCCCGGGTGCGTGTGCCTGGGCGCATCGGGCTGGTGCGGTCCGCGCTGCGCATCGGGAGCTTCCAGACGGCGAGAGCCGAAGCGGAGGTGCTGCGCGACGAGCGGCCCTCGGACGCCTTCGCGCTGGCCGTGTACGGCGACGCGATGTGGTCGGCTGGGCTGTTCGATGAAGCCGGGCTGGGGTACGCGCAGGCGCTGGCCCTCCAGCCGGGGGAAGCGCGGGCGCACAACGGCATTGCGCGGGTCCTGTCGGCCAAAGGCCGCTTCGACGAGGCCATGGAGCACAGCCTGCAGGCGGTCCGTCTCGAACCGCGCGAGGCCGACTACCACCACACGCTCGGCAACGTCTACGAGCGGCTCGGTCGGTACGACCATGCGGCCACGGCGCTGGGGAGCTTCATCAACCTGCTTCCGAAGGGTCTCACCGACAGCCGGGTGGCGTGGGCGGCGGCCGAACTCAAGTTCCTCACGTCGTTCGGGAACAAGGCGCCGTACGAGTTCGTGTCCGACCCGGTCCAGGTGTACACACTGCCGTTCCGTCTCGAGCAGGAAAAGATCATCATTCAGGGCCGCGTCAACGGCGGCCGGCCGGTCGACTTCATCGTCGACACGGGCGCGGAGCTGTCGACGATTTCGCGCACGACGGGCGAGCGGCAGAACGTGACGGCGATCACCTACACGATCAGCGCCGGCGTGGGCGAAGTCGGGCTGCGCGGGCTGCAGCTCGGGCGGATTGACAAGCTGGAGTTCGGCCCCCTGCGGGTGAAGCACGTGCCGTGCATCATCAAGAGTCCGGCACTCCAGGATCTTCCGCTGCCCGAGGGCGAGAGTTTCTCCCCGCTCGCGATGGGCCTGTCGGTGCGTGTCGACTATGCCCGCCGCGTGATGACCCTGGCGAGGCGCCTGCCCGACGACGGGCCGGCGGACGTCACGATGGGGCTGTGGATGAACCGGCTCGCGACGGTGCGCGGGACGGTGGGTGACGCGCACCCGCGCAGCTTCGTGGTGGACACCGGCGGGCAGGTGATTTCGATCAGCACGGATACGGCCCGTGCGCTGCCGCCGATGGAACTCCGGAAAATCGCGCTGAAGGTGTACGGGGTGTCGGGCTGGGACCGGGACGCGTACCTGATGCCGGGCGTGAACCTCGCCTTCAACGACATCCGGTTCCAGAAGATGTCGGTGGTCGTGCTGAACCTGAGAGCGCCGAGCCTGTTGCTCGGTTACGAACTCGGCGGCATCGTCGGCCACCGCTTCCTGAGCCGGTATCACGTGACGATAGACCTGGAGCGCGCCGAGCTCCGACTCAAGAAGATCTGACGACGTGAAACGCCCCGGGGCGATGCGCTCCCCGGGGCGTTCGTGTGTCCGGCCCGGCCGCTGCCTGCGTCAGATTGGAGAAGGCGACGCCCAGTGGCTGGCGGGTCAGGCCCGCCGGCTCGCGAGCCGGACTCCGCAGGCCGGGAACCCTCCTCGGCCTGGCGTCGGCTTCCGGCCCTCTCCACGGGCTCGCGTTATTCGCGCGGCTCGTCCGCCGCCAGGCCCCACCCGCCCCGCGACGACACCGAATCGCAGCCGCTCCTCTAGAAGTTGAAGCCGATCCAGAACTGGAAGCGGGCTTTTCGCCACAGTTCCGCGTTGGCGGCGCTTCCGAAAAGCGCGTTCTCCCACGATTCGTTGAACAGGGTCCGCCACGTCCAGTCGAAGTGGATTGGAAACCCGAGGGCCATGGTCTCGACGCCCAGGCCGTACGACGCGCGTCCATCGACGAGGCGGAACCCGGTGATCGCCACCGGGTCGCCGTACGTGTAGATCGGGATGCCGGTCACCGGGTCGAGTTCCACGCTGGCGATCGGCGTGATGATCTGGCTCGAGTTCGTGGCGAACTTGTAGCCCGTATTGTCCCACCATGCGCCGCCGATGCCGAAGTACGCCACGCCGCGGACGCCGCCGAGAATGCCGATCGGCGTCGCCATGGCGTTTATCAGCGGGATGCGGAACTCCGCGTTGCCGTAGACGCCGTTCTGTCCGGCGAACTGGAGGTAGTCATATCCGCGCAGATCCGAGTTGCCGCCGAAATAGGTGAACGACGGCGTGCCGCCCCAGCTCCGGAACCCGCGGCCGCGGAGGGCGAGCAGGGCGGAGGAGCCGATCTTGAAGTACTTGCGCGCCTCCACGTCGACGGTCTGCCAGGAGAGCATCTGGTCGCTCATCGCCGGGGCGACCTCGTACGTCAGCCGCATCGTGCTGCCCGAGAGCGGGCCGAACTCGCGGAACACCGTCGTCTCCTGGACGAAGCTCACCGAGAACGGCACGTACCAGCCGTTGCGATACAGCGTGTTGCCGTACGCCTGCTGCTGGTACTCGTTCGCCAGTTCCTCGAGCAGCGGGTCGTTGTACTGCTCGCGGATGTAGCCGAACCCGCCGGAGAACTCGATCCGCTGGTAGCGGTTCAGGGGGTAGATGCCGAACGCCGACGCGCCGCGGTTGCTGCGCGTGGAGGTGGCGAGGTCGCGGTCGATGTAGGGCGCGTAGATCGGGTCGTAGTACACCCCGCTGGCCTGCCCGTAGTAGAACTGGTCCTGCCAGTAGCCCTGGATCGCGTAGTTCAGGCGGTGCTCCAGGTTGATGAGCGACGCGCCATAGACGCGGTACTGCGACATCGACCCGAAGTACGCGTCGATCCGCCGGTCGCCGAGCACGTCGGCGAAGGACACCGCGGTGCTGCCGAAGAAGTTGCCGCCGCTGGTCACGCCGACGTTCAGGGGCGGGCGGCCCTCGAGGAACATCCTGTCCCAGGAGCCCTTCTTGACCTTGTTCTCGGTGATGAGCGTGTGGTTCAACGGCGCCTGGAAATCGATGATGGGGCCGGGCGCGCCAAAGTCAGCCGACGCGGCCGTGACAAGCGCGTCCTTCTTCTCGACGGCGTGCAGCTGGTAGTCGCCCTTGTAGTAGGTGATGAACGCGATCTTCGTGGTCGATTCATCTTTCAGCACGACCGGCGAAAAGTTGCCGCCGACCGCGTCGGTGAACTGACGCAGCTCGCCGGTCTTCAATCCGAGCGTCCAGATGTTGAAGATCGCGCCGTTGCGCGCCACTTCCGGCTCGATGGGCTTGTTGGGGTCGGCCGCCGTCGACGAGAAGATCAGCGTGTCGGGATCGAGGAACCGCGCCGCGGCATCGTCGTGCGTGCCGAAGGTCAGCTGCGTCTTCTTCCCGGTGGCGAGGTCGAGGCTGAACAGCTTCTCGTTCCCGCTGATCCGCGCGAGGTAGACGATTGACCGGCCGTCCGGCGCGAACGTCGGGGCGTAGCTGGCGATCTCGTCCTTGGTGATATTGGTCACCTCTTCGGTGGCCAGGTCCACGGTGAAGATGTCGGCCCAGCCGTTTTGCATGGCCGAAAAGGCCAGCGACTTCCCGTCCGGCGAGAAGGAGGGTGACTCCGGCTCATCGACCGTTTTCAGGTCGATCCGCTTCTCGATCTTCCTGTTCAGCACGTTCTGAACGACGATGGACTTGCCCTTCTCCCGCCTCACGACGAAGGCCAGGCGGTCGCCGGCCGGAGACCATGCCAGCCACGGGACCGTGATCCATCGTCCGCCGGGCGTCACGATGTACTCGAAACCCATGCCCTGGTCGAAGCCCGGGGTGAGGTTGCGGATGACCTTGCCGTCCTTCGCCGAGATCAGGACGATGTCGATCTCGCGGTCCCGCCGGTTGACGGTGACCACGGCCAGCAGGTCGCCGGATGGCGAAGGCTCGATCATGATGGCGCCGTCGTACCGCGTCTTCTCCGGGGACGGCGCGAGGTTGCGGCCGTAGTCAGAAGGCGTTTCCTTGTCGCGGAACGGCTTGAAGCGGGCCTTGAGGTACCGATCGAACTGCTGGTCGAACTCTTCACCCGAGAGCTGGAACGCCTCGAGGTACGCGCTTTCGGCGCCGCCGACGATGCCCTTGCGCAGCGAGAAGAGGAACTGCCGGAGGCCTTCCTTGCCCCACTTGGACTCGATGAATTCGAACGCCGCGTGGCCGAGGTTGTAGACAAGGCGCGGGTTCGACGTCTCCCCGTAGCCTTCCATGCGGCTCATTTGGGGGATGTTGTCCGTGATGGCGGCGTCACGGACCGTCATCAGGTCGACCGGCTTCCAGATGCCGGTCATGTAGTCGGACAGCCCCTCGGCCACCCACAGCGGCACAGTCTGCCGGAGGAGCGACTGCGGCACGATGTCGAACTCGAAGATGTGCGTGAGTTCGTGGACGATGAGCCGGTAGAGCAAGTCCGGCGGCTCGTCCAGCGGGAGGAGCATCCGGTCGCGGTACGGCTCGGCGAAGGCGCCGACGCCCTCCTGGGCCGCGCCCGGGATGACGTTCTGCTGCTGGAACTCGCTGGACGTCTTGAAGACGATGAGCGGCACCTTGAACGCGAGGTCGTGTTTCAGCTCGGCGCTGATCTGCTGGTAGGCGCTCTCGGCGTAGCCAGCCACCCGCTCGAGGTGCTGTTCAACCGACGGGTAGTAGTAGATCTCGAAATGTTCGGTCGTGTAAATCTGCCAGTCGAACCGGTCGTAACGCACCAGATTCTTGCCGTAGTACGGCATGTACGGCGTCTGAGCCATCGCGTCGGATACCGCGGAGAACACCGTCGCGGCGACGAGGACAGCCATCAGGAGCGCCATGCTCTTGCGCGTCGGGCGCTTGCGCATACCACTACCTCGCGGGGATCGGCAGGAGCGAACTGACATCACTTGCTATGTTAGCGTCTGTATGACGCTGCTGCAACGTCCCCGGTCCCGGGTTCCCGGCGCCAGGGCCGCGCGTTCCTGCCAGGCCGCCTGGCCTATACTGGTGGGAATAACCAGGGGCGCCGCGGGGTTCATCCAGGTGGCGCCGAGAGACGCACGTTGCCCAGCCAACGACCATCGTCTGACGCCGCCATGGACGCTGCCGCGTTCGAGCAGGAGGCGCTCGCGCTGGTGGATCGCCTCTATGCGACGGCGATGCGCCTGACACGGAACGACGCCGACGCGCAGGACCTGGTGCAGGACACGTATCTGAGGGCGTTCCGGTCGGCCGCGCAGTTCGAGGCCGGAACGAACCTGCGGGGATGGATGTTCACCATCCTCCACAACACGTTCCTGAACCAGCGGCGGGACCGCGGGCGCAACCCGGTTGATGCCGACAGCGAAGTGGTGGAGCAGGCGCCGGACGACCGCCAGGCTGCAGGCAATCCGGAGGAACTGCTCCTGCGCGGGACGCTGGACGCCGACCTGCAGGCGGCGCTGGACAACCTCCAGCCTGCCTACCGCGAGGCGGTCTGGCTGAGGGATGTCGAGCAGTTCAGCTACGAGGACATCGCCGGCATCGTCGGCGTGCCCATCGGGACGGTGATGTCCAGGATCTCGCGGGGTCGCCGCGCGTTGTATGACGATCTCGTGGCCCGCTCCAGCGGGTACGCGCGGCGTGCGGGAGTCGGGGGCGAAACCCCGGCGCGACGCGTCTAAGGAACACAGAGGGCCGGTTCATGGAGTCGTGCAGGGAGACAGGCCCGCTGGTGACGCGGGTCGCGGACAGCGAAGCGACAGCGGCCGAGCGCGGCGTCGTCGACGGCCACTTGCGAGAGTGCGTGGCCTGCCGCCACCAGCTCCACGCGGAACGCGAGACCCGCCAGCTGGTTCACGACCGTGCCACCGCACTGGTTGGCCACGCGCCGCTCGGCCTGCGCGCCCGCTGCGTCGCCACGCGCGTGCAGGCGGCCCCCCGCGCGGGGCGTCGGCTGCCGCTCCTCAGCCGGGCCGCCTGGCCGATCGCGCTGGCGGCGACGCTGGTGCTGGCTGTCGCCGGGAGCGCCTTCTATGGCCTGGTGGTCAACCCCTCAAAGGCGGTCGCCGCCCAGCTCACGCTCGATCACCTGAAGTGCTTCAGCCTCTTCGAGGAGCCCGCAGGCCTCTCGCCCGCCGAGGTGCAGGCCGTCCTCAAGGCCCGCCACGGCATCGATCTCAGTCTGCCGGCCGGCAAAGCGGCTGAGGGCCTGACCCTAGTCGGGGGCCGGCGCTGCCTCTATCTGGATGGCACCGTGGCGCATCTCCTGTACAAGAAAGACGGCCTCCAGGTGTCGCTGTTTGTGCTTCCCATCGGCCAGCAACTGGGGCAGACTGATCTGGATGTGCTCGGCCACTCCGCGGTCGCCTTTGCGAAGGACGGCCGGACGTGGGTGGTGCTGGCACGCGCGCCCCACGCGCAGGTCGAGGCCATCGCGTCGGCACTCGGCGCGGACACCGAATAGCTGGCCAGCCGCCCGGCGCGGCATCGGGACGGACGCAGGGACATCACCATGAACACGCGCTGGATCGTGGCAGCGGCAGCGGCGGCCGGCCTGGCTGTGGCAACCATCAATGGCGTGAACGGCGCGGCCTGGCAGCCTGGCGAGGCGATCGGAGCCTGCGACCCGAATGCCAAACCCGCCAACCTGAACTTCACGCTGAAGGACATCGGCGGCAGGGACGTGAAGCTCTCGTCGTTCAAGGGCAAGGTCATCCTGCTGAACTTCTGGGCCACCTGGTGCGGTCCCTGCAAGGTCGAGATTCCCTGGTTCAACGAATTTCACCAGAAATACAAGGACAGGGGCCTGGTCGTCCTCGGCATTTCGGCCGACGACACGGTCGAGCAGCTGAAACCCTTCGTGGCCGAGCACAGGATGATGTACCCCGTGCTCGTGGGCAAAGGGCGCGACGACGTGCAGGAAGCGCTCGGGCCCGTGTGGGGGTTGCCGACCACGCTCATGATCAGCCGCGACGGCAAGGTGTGCCACACGCACATGGGACTGGCGAAGAAGGCGGACTTCGAGAAGGGGATCCTCGGGCTCCTGTAGTATGATCGGGCCGTGGCTTTGAAAGGCTTCGTGCACGGGCGCCTGGCTTGCGGGTGCCGCGTGAGCTTCAGGGAAGGTGTGGAGGGCAGCCCGGTCACGGTGCTGCTCGACCTCAAGTCTCCGGGCTGTGCGGTGTCGTGGCACGTGAGCGGCTTGCCGCTCTACGACTACCGCGAGGCCATCAGGATGCCGACGCGGCTGCTGCCGCCGAAGGAAGAGAGTTTCGAGGAAGAGGGCTGAGGCCAGGCCGGCTTCGCCGGACTGCCGTCAGGATTCAGGGCCACCGGTTTCCCGGTGGCCCTTTTGCGTCTCGGCGGGGGACTTCAATCGCCCGGCGGCCTGCAGGGCGCGGCGCAGCAGAAACTCCACCTGCGCGTTCAGGCTGCGCAGGTCATCGGCGGCCCAGCGCTGCAGCGCCTCGTGCAGCTCCGGATCCACCCGGAGCAGGAAGGGTTTCCGTTCGGCCACGTTCTGCCTACTGATACAACGAACCCGTGTTGACCACAGGCTGGGCGGCCCGTTCGCCGCACAGCACCACCAGCAGGTTGCTCACCATCGCCGCCTTCCGTTCTTCGTCGAGGTGGACGATGCCCTTCTGGTTCAGCCGCTCGAGCGCCATTTCGACCATGCCGACCGCGCCTTCGACGATCCGCGTGCGTGCCGCGATGATGGCGGACGCCTGCTGGCGCTGGAGCATCACGGCGGCGATCTCGGGCGCGTACGCCAGGTGGCTGATGCGCGCCTCTATCGTCTCGACGCCGGCCTTTGCCAGGCGGTCCTGGATCTCGGCCTTCAGGTGCGCGGCGACCTCCGCGGTGTTGCCCCGCAACGACATCTGGTTCTCCACGTGAGCGTCATAGGCGTAACTGGTGGCCAGGTTGCGCAGCGCAGCCTCGCTCTGGACGTGGACGTAGTTGTTATAGTCGTCGACCTCGAAGCAGGCCTCGGCGGTTTCCACCACCTTCCACACGACCACGGCCGCGATCTCGATCGGGTTGGCCTCGCGGTCGTTCACTTTCAACCGCGTGGTCTCGAAATTCCTGATGCGTTGGGAGATGCGGCGCTTGCTGAAGAAGGGGTTGGCCCACCGCAGGCCGGGCGCCTTGACGGTGCCGACGTACTTGCCGAAAATCTGCAGCACCTTCGCCTCGTTGGGGTTCACGAGGAAGAAGCCGGCCCAGCCGAGGACGTCGAGGGCGAAAACCACGACCCAGAAGATGATCATGGTCGCGTTCGGCGTTGGCCGGACGGCCGAGACGAAGCCGTAGACGGAGATTCCCAGCAGGACGAGGAGCGCGGCCAGCACGCCCCAGCCGGACACCGCCTTCTTCTCGATTTCACGAATCATGGACGGCCCTCCTTCAGTGCTTTCGAAATGATATCACTATGAAATCTCGATGTCAACTCCCCGCGGGCGACGGGGCCGTGTCCGATGTCCCCCGCCGGCGGCTGGCACCTGCGGGTATGATGGGCGCGTGAAGAAAGCCGGCCCCGGGAGGCATCTGGCGATGGGCGTGCTGGTGACGGTGGCGGCCGGCCTGGGCGTGTCAGGCTGCGCGGCGCCGCCTCCCGAGCCCATCGCGTTCGAGGCGCGGGGAATCGTCGTCTCGAACCTGACTGCCGACGAATGGCAGAACGTCGAGGTCTGGCTGAACGACCACTATCGCGTCACGAAGTCGCGCATGCCTCCTGGCGAACGGTTCAGCATTCCCTTCTCGGCGTTCGTCGCGGGGTTCGGTCAACGGTTCGACGTCGCCAGGCAGCCGATTCGGGGGGTCGAGGTGAGCGCGTCGGCGCCGGGCGGGCGCCCCGTCAAACTCGTCTGGGGCTCGGGGAGGCGGCGGTAGACCGAGTCGTACTGGCGACCCGCGCGGGTCGAGGAGTGTCATCGTGCCGAAGCTGAAATCCGAGATGGAACTCACGTGCCCCTGCTGCGGCGCCATCCTGGTCGTCGACAAGAACCTCAATCGCGTCATTTCACATCAGGAGCCGGTGCGCGAGGACCGCCCGGACCTCGACTTCGCGGCGCAGCTTGTCGATCAGGAGCGCGCGCGGCGCGAAGCGGTCTTCGAGCAGTCCGTCGAATCGGAGAAATCTCGGGGCGACGCCCTGTCGCGGCGATTCGACGAGGCGCTCAGGCAGGCCCGCCAGGAGCCGGTCACCAAGCCGACGCGCGACTTCGATCTCGACTAGCCCCTGGGCCAGGGGAGCGCCACGGCGTATCCGGGACGCGTGTACTCGTCGGGAAGAGCGGTCCAGCGCTCGCGCCCGGGATAGCACACGGGTTTGCGGCCGGGATAGCGATCCCTGAACGCCCGGTACCACCTCCGCCACCGGGCGGCCCGCGCACGGTCGTAGGGCAGCTGGTGATGCGGATGGTCGATGAGCATCTGCTCGACTTTCCAGACGTTGTTCTCCGACAGCCGCCAGTCGTATCGGCCGAGTTCCGCGTCGAGATTGACGACGGCGTAGGCGGTGATTCCGCCGGTCAGATCGATGTACGGCTCGAAGTAGCTCATGGCCAGGTCGCGTGCCGTTCTGAAGACCGGCTTCCGGCCATGCAGGCCGGGATCCCGCGATCGGCCGACCGAGCCCCACCGTCCGCGCTGCCTGTAGACGAAGAGCACGTGCTCGAGCTTGTCAATGGACTCGAAGCTCAGCACGAGCGGCGGGTAGCCGTGCGCCTCGAGGATGACGGCCGCGGCGAGGGCCGCTTCGAGGCAATGCGCGGTCCTGCGGCGCACGACCTGGCGGAAGCTCCGCAGAGTCTCTCCGACGGGCTTCGGTTCGTCGTTGTAGGGCAGGCTGTTCAGGTACGCCTGGACACGGGCCGGCGTGTCGAGCCGGCGGACCAGGCGCCGCTCGGTTGACGTGAACGGCTTCATCGATCAGGGCGCGGCGGTGCCACGCCGCCGTTCCGCGCAGTAGACGTTGAGCAGCCGCAACGCGCGGTCGGCGGTCCTGAAGGTCGGTATCCCGGCGGCCGAGAGCGCCTGCGCCATCGGATCGTAGAGCGCGCCGGCGTCGACCACGACCACCCAGGGCTTGCCGCCATCACGATTCAGCGCGGCCAGCCTCGGCACCACGCCATCGGGGCGCGCGAGGTCCTCGCGATGGCCGGCTCCCGGCGGCAGGGTGTTGAGCGCACCGGTCAGCGGCACGATTCCCACCACCACCGCATCGAAGGCCTCGTCGTCGAGCAGCGCTCTCGCGGTGTCGGCATAGGCCTCGTCGCCGGTCATCGGCGTGAGGTCGATCGGGTTGTGGATATCCACGACCTTGTCGATGCGGCTGCGCACGAAGATGGCCTCGAGCGCCCGGGCGGCATCGGCGCCGAACGCCGGCAGAGTGAAGCGGCCGAGGTTGTCGGCGATCGCCACGCATTCGAATCCGGCGTTGGACATGGCCGCGAGCCGCCAGCCCGGCACCGTCCGCCGGCCCAGGGTGGAGAAGAGCACCACCAGGTCCTCGAAGTCGTCGAGCGAGTCCGCCACGAGCACGCCGGCATGTGCGCAGAGGGCCCGCATCACCGCGTAGTCGCCCGCGATCGACGCCGTGTGGCTCGCCGAGGCCTGCGCGCCCGCGGGCGTCCGCCCGGCCCTGTACAGGATCACGGTGCGGCCCTGGCTGGTGATCTCGCGCGCGGCCTGGAGAAAACGCAGCCCGTCAAGGGGCCTGAAGCCCTCGACGTACACCGCGAACAGGTCGATCCCGGTGTCGTCTTTCAGGTACATCAGGTAGTCGCCGACGGTCAGGTCCATCTGGTTGCCCAGCGTGATCGAGTACTTCGGGTTGACCGCGCTGAGCTTGCTGGCCTTCGACACCGCGAAGGCGCCGCTCTGGGAGATGATGGCGAGGCGGGAGGGCTCTCCGTTCGGCACCGGGAGCTTGTACTCCGGAATGAAGGTGGTGTCGTACCGGCCGGGCACCGATCGGATGCCGAGGCAGTTGCCGCCGTTGATCACGGGGCCGCCCCAGGCGCTCTCTCGCGATTTCGCCAGGGCCGCGTGCATCCGGTCGACGATGGCCTGGCTTCCGGCCTTCTCCTCGAGGCCCCCGGGGATCAGGACGACGCTCTCGGCCTTCTCCCGCTCGATGATCTCGACCAGCGCCGCCGAGGCCTGCGCGGCGTCCACGCAGAGGACGAACAGGTCGACCCGGTCCGGGATGGCCTCGATGTCGGGGACGCAGCGGCACCCTTCGATCGCTGCGGTGCCGCCCTTCACAATGAGGATGCGTTCGCGCGGGAATCCCTCGCGCAACAGGTTGTTGACGATGATGTGCCCGGGATTCATGCGCTCGGATACGCCCATGATGGCGACCGACCGCGGCTCGAGCAATCGGGACAGTTTGGCGATGGGCCGCACCTCGCGCCCCGGGGCGTCGGCCGGCTCGCGGCGCAGTGTGAGCAGCACGTCGAGGGCCACCACGCGGCCGTCGTTCGCGACGACGAACGGATTGACCTCGAACTCGCGGATGCGACGGCCAAGCGCGCGCCCCAGCTCCAGGAACGAGGCGGCGAGCTCGGCGATCCGGCCGAGCGGCAGCAGCGGCGCCTGCCCGCGCATCGATCTCGTGGCCAACTGCACGACCGCGACGCGCTGGAGGGCCGTTTCCACCAGGCCGCTGTCGGCCAGCGACGGCGAGAAGAGCGCCACGTCCTGGCCGGGCCGGATCGCCTGCGCCAGGAACTCGGTGTAGATGCCTCCCGCGCCGACGGTCACCACCGGCCCGACGTCGTCGGTCCACCTGAGGCCGACAAGCAGCTCCCGCCCGAGCGCCGGCGAGTACGGGACGAACTCGTTGATGGTGTACCCGACGACGCCCCGCGTCCCCAGCGACGCGGCCATGCGCGAGATCGCCCCGGTCACGGCCTCGACGGTCTTGTCCACGACGGCGACGCCGCCGACGTCGCTCTTGTGCAGGATTTGCGGCGAGATGACCTTGACGACGGCCTTCTGGCCCGGCAGCCTCCCCAGCAGGGCGGCACCGACGTCCGCCGCGCCCTCGACAAACAGATGGGCCGGCGCGGGCAGGCCGAGCGCGCCCAGCAGTTGAAGCCCTTCCGTCTCGAGCAGGACCTCGCGCCCGCCGCGCTCGGCGCCGTCGAAGATCGCGTTGATGGCGTGAAGGTCCATGGAATGCCGCCCGTCAGCGGGACGCCGCGGCGCGACCCGCGTGGAGCGCCCTGCGGTTGATCTCGACGATGTTCGCCCCCTTGCCGGCGAAGAGCGTCTCGACGAAGTGCTCGATGGTGTCGAACGACACGGGCAGCATCGGCGACGCCGCGCCGACCATGACCATGTTGGTGGCCCTGGCCGACCCGGCCTTCCTGGCCAGCGCTTCGGCGTCGATGGTCAGCGCATGCGGCAGGCTCCGGACGTGCGCCAGCACGTCGTCGACGGGCGGATAGTCCGCGATGTTGGCCACCGGGTTCGTCGCGGTGATGACGGTGCCGCTCGCCGACAGGAACTCCAGGTACCGCAGGCTCTCGAGCGGCTCCATGCTCAGGATCAGGGCCGCCGACCCCCGCGGGATGAGATCGCTGGCGATCGGATGGTCGGACAGGCGCAGGTTCGCGAGCACCGCGCCCCCGCGCTGCGACATGCCGTGCACCTCGGACTGCTTCACCGCCAGCCCTTCCTTCATCGCGCTCGACGCGATGATCGCCGAGACCGACAGCACGCCCTGGCCTCCGACGCCGGCGAGGATGATGTCGAATGTCATGGTCGTCACTCCCTGGCCGCGGCCGCGATCACGGACTTCTCCTGTTTGCTGCGCTTGGCGGTCTCGATGCACTCGCGCACGCCAATGACCACCGACAAGCCGCGGTGGTTGACCTCGCGGCGCAGGATCTCCGTGTTCTCGGCCATGCGCTTCGGGTGGGCCTCGACCACGTGCAGGTGATCGGGCGGCACCCCGAGGCCTCGCACCACGGCCTCGAGCTCGGACGAGGACCGGATCGTGGGTTGCCCGCCCGTCATCGCCACTGTCTTGTTGTCGAGGATGATCAGCGTCATCGGCGTGTCGGCCGCCACCGCGTCCATCAGGGGCGTCACGCCGGAGTGCAGGAAGGTGCTGTCACCGATGACCGCGACGACGGGATGATAGCCGGCGTCGGAGGCGCCCTTGGCCATGCCGACCGACGCGCCCATGCAGACGCAGGTCTCGATGGCGTTGTAGGGCGGCAGCGCGCCGAGCGTCGAACAGCCGATGTCGGCCGTCACGACGGCGTCGGGGAAGGCTGCCAGCACCGACGTGATGGAATGGAAACTGTCGCCGTGCGGGCAGCCGGCGCACAGCTGCGGCGGCCGCCCCGGGAGCGACAGCCCGGGGATCGACACGCCGGCCCGCGCCGGAAGCCCGAGGGCGGCCCGCACGATGTCGGGATTGAGTTCGCCGTCCAGCGGCACCGCGCCGGACTCGCGCCCCCGGATCTCCAGGTGCGCCGGCGGCACGATGCCCCGAAGCGCGCGCTCGACGTAGGGGTAGCCCTCTTCGAGCAGGAGCACGCGCGTCAGGGGCGCCACGAAGTCGCGAATGGTCTCGACCGGATACGGATACGCGCCAACGTGCAGGTGGGCCGGCCGCGCCGCCAGGTCGTCGAGGTTCTCGAGGAAGTAGTTGCGCGCGAGCCCGGTCGTGATGACCCCGAAGCCGTCCCCGCTGCCGCTCTCGACGGAATTGAACCGCGAGGCCGACACGTATGCGCGGATGTCGTCGAAGCGGTCGAGCAGGGCCCTCCACTGGCGGCGCGCGTTGCCGGGCAGCAGCACCCACGCCGGCGGCTGGAGGTTCTTGTGCGGCGGGTTCTCGCCGCGCGCCTCGCCGACAGCCACGATGCCGCGGCTGTGGGCCAGGCGCGTCACCAGGCGGACCATCACGGGGACATGGAAGCGCTCGGAGATGTCGAACGCCTCTCGCGTCATCTCGTACGCCTCCTGGTGCGACGCCGGCTCCAGGCAGACCACGCGCGCGAAGTCGGCGAACACGCGGCTGTCCTGCTCGTTCTGAGAGCTGTGCATCCCCGGGTCGTCCGCCACCGCCACGACGAGGCCGCCGTTGACGGTGACCAGCGCCGAGTTCATGAACGGGTCCGCCGCCACGTTCAACCCGACGTGCTTCATCGTCACCATCGTGCGCCGGCCGGCGAAGGAGACGCCGAGCGCCGCTTCGTACGCGGTCTTTTCGTTGGCGCACCATTCGGCCCTGGGACCGCCGTGCATACGGGCGTGCCGGATCAGGTATTCGAGGATCTCGGTGGACGGCGTGCCGGGATAGCCGTAAGCGGCCGTCAGCCCCGCGTGAACCGCAGCTAGGGCCACCGCTTCGTCGGCAAGCAAGACCATCTCGCGCATGTCACACTCCTGAACCTATCCTGCCGGGGGAGCGTCGGGCCAGGGATTGGGTCGATCGCGGTCTCAAGTTGGGGCCGGGCGAGGCTACTTCACCAATGCCTGCAGGTCCCGGACGACGTCCCCGGGGGACCATTCCTTCCCATTGTATGTCTTGGCCAGCCTCCCGTCAGGATCGAGGAGGACGGTCCGGAGATTGTGGGTGATGTTCGACCCGTCGGCGCCTTCCCGCAGGACGCTCAGGCCGAGCGCCGCGCCGAACGCGTCGACGCGCTCCAGCGGCGCCGTCACGAAGTGCCACAGCCCGGGATCGGCGCCCATCGCCTTCGCCTGCGCGCCGAGCACGGCAGGCGTGTCGAACACGGGATCGAACGACACCGAGAGCAGGCGGACGCTGCGCCCGAGCGCCGGGTCGGCCTTCAGGCTGCGCTGCACGGCCGCGAAGTGGGCATTCATGCGCGGGCAGTAGTCGGGCAGCGGGCAGCGCGTGTAGATGAAGGTCAGCAGCGTATACGTACCGCGGTACGACGAGAGGGCGCGCGGCCGGCCGGCTTCGTCAGTGAACGCGATGTCGGGAACGAGGGCGCCGATCGGCAGGATCTCGGCCTGGGCCGGCGGCGGGGCGGCCACTTCGCCGGGCGGCCGGATGCCCGTCTTCCTGATCCCGGTGAGGTAGTGGTCCTCTGCAGTCAGGACGAGCGTGGCGCTCAGCAGGTCTCCTGGCGCGATCCCTTCGAGAAGCGCCGGGTCCCTGACGGTGAACCACATGGTCATCGGCTCCATGAAGCCTTTGACCTCGTCGTGTTGGACCTGGACCTCTGATTTGTCCGGCTTGATGGCCAGCACCGCACCGGTGAGGGGGAACTGGCGCACGCTGGCGGGCGGAGCGGGTCTGGGCGACGCCGCCGACTACTCGGACTCCCAGGCCGGCGTCACGGTCGATCTGTCGGCGACGACGCCGCAGACCGGCGGCGACGCGCAGGGCGACGTGCTGTCGGGCTTCGAGAACCTGGTGGGCAGCTTGTCCGCCGACGTGCTGACCGGCACGAGCGGTGGGAACGCGATCACCGCCGGCACGGGCAACGACACGGTATCGGCGGGCGCCGGTGCCGACACGGTGGTT
>Ga0209450_10000424_pt1 | contig 21793 bp, 16 predicted proteins | sample FrelakmetLWP11LW_FD_187149 | JGI IMG/M metagenome (GOLD analysis project Ga0209450, IMG submission 187149) | Freshwater lake sediment microbial communities from the University of Notre Dame, USA, for methane emissions studies - LWP11 LW (SPAdes)... | ecosystem: Environmental > Aquatic >...
CCTCTTGATATTGATGATACGGTTGAGGTCAATGGGAGTGGCTATGACAACAGAATCGCAGTCTGTGTTGTTGATCGTCGTCTCAAGATCCTTAAGCTGCTGATCGCCGTAACCCATAGCAGGAAGCAGTGTTCCGATGTTCGGATACTTCTCGAATGTCTCGGTGAGCCTGCCAACGGTGAATGGCCTCGGGTCAACCAGTTCGGCGGCTCCGAACTTGCGTGCGGCGACCACCCCTGCTCCAATCTTCATCTCACCGTGGGTGAGTGTAGGACCATCCTCGACAACCAGTACGCGCTTGCCCTTTATTTTTGACGGATCATCAACCCTGATAGGTGAAGCTCCGTCTACTACTATTGCTTTAGGTGCCACCTTCTCGATGCTCTCGCGAACCGTCTGTATATCTCCGGGAGCGGCGCTGTCCATTTTATTTATGACCACCACGTCAGCAATACGCAGGGTAACCTCCCCCGGATAGTACTTCAGCTCATGGCCTGCACGGTGCGGGTCAGTGACGGTGATCATCAGATCAGGATTAAAGAAGGGGAAGTCGTTATTGCCACCGTCCCAGAGGATTACATCGCAACCGGCGGGATCATTCTCCGCAGCACGGAGGATGGCTTCGTAATCAACTCCGGCATAGATAACATTACCTCGCACTACGTGAGGTTCATACTCCTCCATCTCCTCCACGGTGCACTTGTGCTTCTCGAGGTCTGCCACCACTGCAAAACGCTGAACCTTCTGCTCAACGAGATTGCCGTAAGGCATCGGGTGACGCACTGCCACCACTTTCAGACCCTTTTTCATCAGCAGCTCAACAACCCTGCGTGATGTCTGGCTCTTGCCGCAACCAGTACGGATAGCCCCGACGGCAATGACAGGCTTGACACTCTTTACCATGGTCTCCTTCCAGCCCAGGAGGATGAAGTTGGCGCCTGCCGCATTGACAACAGCACTCATTGACATAACCCACTGATAGGTCACATCACTGTAGGAAAAGACACAGTCATCAACCTTAAACTCTTTTATCAGGCGAGGCAGATCATTCTCAGTGTAGATCGGTATGCCGCCTGGATACAGCTTTCCTGCCAGCTCGGCCGGATACTTTCTTCCATCAATATCCGGGATCTGCGCTGCAGTGAATGCCACGACATTATATAATTCATTGTCGCGGAAATAGGTATTGAAGTTGTGGAAATCCCTGCCAGCGGCTCCAATAATGATAACATTCCTTTTTAACATAAAACCTCCTAGTTAAATATTTGTTATTTTTTAAATTATGTCTGTTCCCGATGCCAACCGTATCCCGCAAATTTATAATTTGTAACTGAAACCGGAAGTGATATTAGTCAGTTTAAGGTAATCTTTATTAAGCTCATAATATTTTGATAATATGCAAGTTAATAAATTATATGGTTTTGTTGAATAAAACACTGTTTAATATTTTAGACCACAGCATATTGGCAGAATCTTTGCAGTAACAGTTAGCGGATGAATGTCCTGGCACATATATATCTCTCAGGTGATTCGGATAATATCATTATTGGGAATTATATCGGCGATTATGTAAAGGGGCGTGATTATCTGAAATATCCCGAGGGGATCCGCAAGGGCATTATCATTCATCGTCACATAGATGCCTTCACCGACAGGCATCCGGTGGTTCACCGCAGCAAGCTTCATTTCACGGGCAGATACCGCAAATATGCCGGGGTCATTACAGACATTCTCTATGATCACTACCTCACCCGCGAGTGGGACCTCTTCTCCAGGCGTCCGCTGGAGAGTGTGACCTACAACTTTTACAGGGCTATGGTCAACAATTTCGAGATTCTGCCCGAGAACGTGCGGGAAAAGATGCCCTTCTTCATAATCGACAACTGGCTTGAGACCTATCAGACCCGCAGCGGCATCAAAAGGGTGCTTAAGACCATGAGCAACGTGACTTCACTGCCCAAAGAGACGAGGTGGGCCATGAGGGTATGGAAGAAACAGTATTATTCCATTGAAGAGGACTTCATGGAGTTTTTTCCCCAGCTCATCAATTATGTGGAAACGGAGTTCGGGATAGTCCTCTCGCCGGGTATCAGGGTACCGTTCTGATCATCCCAGGTATTCTGACCTGCCTGCGTCAAGCCTCAGGAACACGAAGAGCAGTATGGTGAAGCCCCAGAGCGAGCTTCCTCCGTAGCTGAAGAAAGGCAGAGGGATGCCGATGACGGGCATGACGCCAATGGTCATGCCTATGTTGACAAAAACGTGGACAAGAAAGAGTCCGAAGACCCCGTATCCGTATGCCCTGATAAAAGTTGTCCGCTGTCGTTCAGCCAGGACGAGCAGCCTTAACAGCAGCCAGACAAACAATCCGATTACAACCACCGATCCCAGGAACCCCCACTCTTCACCTACCGTACAGAAGATAAAGTCGGTGCTCTGTTCAGGCACAAACTTGAACTTGGTCTGTGTCCCGTTCAGATAACCTTTCCCGGCGAACCCGCCGGAACCGATTGAGATAAGTGACTGGTTCAGGTTATAGCCTTCCCCGAATGGGTCAGCCTCCATTCCCAGCATGATGTTTATCCTTGTTTGCTGGTGAGGCTGGAGAATGTTGTGGAATGCATAGTCAACCGTAAAGAGGTAGAAGATCCCGCTGATAAGGAATGCATATATGACTGCCGGCAGTTTCAGCTTCATTCTGTAGATGAACCATAGAAAACCAAAGCCTGCCATCACGACGGCAGCGACGATGATCCCCGCAATTTTAAGGTCGAGGAGGTAATGACCCGCAAGAAAAGCCAGGCCGCCGGAGACAGCCAGTATGCCTGTCGCCTTAAGGGTCAGCATTGGTCCTGAGGTCACAGCCAGGGCCACGATCGCCATAACGATCAGACCTATTGCCACCGGCACGTTGCCCAGCATGAGGGTCAGGAGAAACAGGGCCACTGCCAGGATGGCAGATATAAAGACATAGATGCTCATCCCCTCGCGGTACAGGACGATGAAAAAGGCGAAGTAGGTGATGACCGATCCCATATCAGGCTGAAGTGCTATAAGAACCATGGGAGCCATTATAATGGCTGTGGCAGGCCCCATGACCCGGTAGCCTGAAGACTGCCTCTGGGAGTTGAGATAAGAGGCCAGGGCCAGGCCTGTGGCAAACTTGGCAAATTCCGAAGGCTGGATGCTGAACGGCCCTATCTCAAACCACGCCTTCGCCCCGTTGATCTCATTGCCAACGATAAGTACCATGATAAGCAGGAAGATAAAGAAGCCGTAGATGAACCATGCGAAGAAGAACCACAGCTTGTTGTCGGTGACCAGGACAAGGACGGCGAGCACCAGTGCGGCAAAGATCCACATAAGCTGTTTGCCGTACCGCTGTGAAATGTCAAAGATACTGGTATGTTGCTCATTGTATACGGCTGCATATATGTTCAGCCACCCCATGATCATCATCACCAGCCACAGGATCACCGTAACCCAGTCAAGTCTTCCCAGTATGTTGCTACTCTTTTGCATCAGGCTTGATTACCAGCTTCAGGACATAGTCCTCAAGATACTTTCTTTTTATTTCCCCTGTCAGATACTCCTCTATTATAAGGCTGGCGATCGGCGCGGCGAATGTGGAGCCAAACCCCGCATTCTCAACGTAAACCGCAATGGCAATCTGAGGATTGTCCTTCGGGGCAAATGCCACGAATATTGAGTGGTCCTTCCCATGCGGGTTCTGTGCCGTACCGGTCTTGCCGCAGATGATTATACTGTCGAGACGGGCACCCCGGGCCGTTGAACCCTCTCCACCGTTGACGGCGCCTTCCATCCCTTCTATAACAGGTTCGAAGTTCGCTGGCGAGATTCCGGTTATGTATTTCTGTGTATAAAGCGGTGCGGGGGAGCCATCATCACCTATCTTTTTCACCACATGAGGGATATAAAATGACCCCCTGTTGGCGATTACGGCAGCCATATTCGCCATCTGAAGCGGGGTAGCTCCGATCTCTCCCTGGCCAATGGCCAGTGATATGACTGTCAGCGCCTTCCATCGATCCTTGCCGTAATACCTGTCATAGTAAGACCGTGAGGGGATGTTGCCTGAAAGCTCGTTGGAGAGGTCAATGCCCAGCTTATTTCCGAAACCGAAGGCTACGAGGTACTGTCTCCAGTGATCAAAAGCATCTCCGATAAGGGCATACTGCTTGTTCTCAAGGATACTCCTGAAGGCGTTGCAAAACCAGGCGTTGCATGACTGTGCCACCGCCTGTGGCAGGTTGAGCGGCGAGCTGTGTGAGTGGCACCCTACGGTCAGTGAGCCTGCATGATACCCCATGCTGCAGCCGAAGAGTGATGAAGGACGGATCACATTCTCCTGCAGCCCGATGAGGCCGTTCATTATCTTGAAGGTCGATCCGGGAGGATAGGAGGCCATCAGCGCCCGGTCAAAGAGAGGCTTGACGGTGTCAGCCTGCAGCATTGCAAAGTTTGCGGACCGGACCCTGCCGACAAGCAGCTCCGGGTCATAGGAGGGTGATGAGACCAGCGTCAGGATCTCTCCGGTGGCTGGTTCGATGGCAACGATCGATCCTGTCTTGTTGCGCATCAGCTTCTCTCCGTATTCCTGCAGGTTGAGGTCAATGGTAGACCAGAGGTTCGTACCTGGCACCGCCACAGTATCATATCGTCCGTCAGCATATGAGCCCTTGATGTTGTTGTGGACATCGACCAGGAAGATATTGACACCCTTCCTGCCCCTTAGTTGCTCCTCATACGATTTCTCAATACCGCTGATGCCAATGTAGTCACCTGACCTGTAATACCTGTCTCGAGCAATAAGCTTGTTGTCAACCTCACCCACATAACCGAGCATGTGTGATGCCACGGGACGGGTGTATTTTCTCAGTGTCCGGGCCTGAACGTAAAAGCCCGGAAACCTGTAAAGCTCTTCCTGCAGCAGTGCATAGGTCTCTGATGAGATCATCTTCATGAAGACGGATGGCGTGCGGCGCGAATAGGAGACGGCCGTCTTCATGCGGCTCCTGAAATCCTCCATGGTTATCCCCAGTATCTGGTTGAACCTTGCCGTATCAAAACTAGTGGTCTGCACCGGTATCACAAGCAGGTCATATGCTGCCTGGTTATAAACAATAAGCTCCCCGTTCCGGTCATAGATCAGTCCGCGTGCCGGATATTGCGTGACAGGCCTGAGCGCGTTGTTTGCCGCTGAGACACGGTAAGTCTTGTTAATAATCTGGATATAGAATAGCCGGGCTACCAGGATGAGAGCAGCGATCAGCACCATCGCCATCACCAGGTACTTTCTGTTTGCGTAACGGTCCTTCATGACTTCCTCCTCATCTGCGGGGTCTGATGAAGTCGAAAAGAACAATAAAGAATGTGGTTGCCGCGGTGCTGAGCAGCACTCTCAGCAGGGTATGTCCAAAGCCCCTGAGGCTGAAGAGCTCTACAAGGAACAGAGCCAGATGATGCACCAGTACAACCAATACGGTGTAAATAAGGAACCATCTCAGACCGCTCCTGTACGATGAGGGTGACATGTCGGGCTCAGATGCCTCGGCCGTTACGTTGAGAGACAACACCCACGGGCGCATGAACCCTGCCATGACAGTGGCGAAAGCATGCACCCCCATGGTGCCCGAGAAAAGGTCTATTACAGACCCTGTCAGAAAAGACAACAGCAGCATGATCCATGACGGAATGGATACCGGCAGGATCAGGATGAACATCACATAAACAAAGGGATTGACATAGCCGCTGAACTCTATATTATTAAAGATCAGCAGCTGAAGCACTATCAGGATAAGAAAGGCGCCGCCATATCTGAGCAGACTGTTCATCTTGCGACCTCCTCCTCAAGATTGTTTCTCTCCTCCCTGGTGAGGTTGCCTATCAGGTATACGTTGGTGAGCTTTTTAAAATCGACGGAGAGCAGCACCTCGAGCGAGACAAAGTCTCCTCCTCGTTTCTGTCCGCCGGTGAGGGCACCTACCATGATACCAGCAGGGAAGATTGCCGAATAACCGCTCGTAACAATGGTATCACCTTCAGTGACGGCAACATGATGCGGTATCTCCGAGAGCCTTGCATGCCGGTAGTTGATGCCGTCCCAGGCCAGGGAGCCAAAGTAGTCGTTGCGTTCAATGCTGGCACTCAGTCTGAAATCGGTATTCAGCAGTGACATCACCACCGAATAGTTGCGTGACACACCCACCACAACTCCCACAACGCCTGTTGACGAGGCAACCCCCATACCGTTGGTGACCCCGTGCTTAGAACCCCTGTCGAGGGTGATAAAGTTCTTCTGCTTGTTGACCGAGTTATTGATTACCCTTGCATTCAGGAAGGAGTAGTTGATGCCGCTGATGGTATCTCTTATCTCGCCAAACGTATCCTGCGCCCCTGATGCCAGGCCTTCAAGGCGGCGCCTGAGCATAAGGTTCTCGGAAACAAGCTCTTCATTGACCTGCCGCAGTCTGAAATAAGAGGTACTTTTTTCCAGTCCCCTGGAGAAAAATCCCGATATGTTCCGGGCTGCACCATAGAGAACTGTCTGGTGGTAATTATGCGATGAGGAGATCATGACCAGAGCCACTGCTTCCAGTATCAGGAACAATATCAGGGTTCTATACCTGAGCAGGAAGTTCAGCAGGCTTCTCATTCAAGCAGCTGGTTTATCTCATCAGGAACGGATACTTCTCCACATTCTTCAGGGCTACGCCTGTGCCTCTGACTACTGCGTGAAGCGGATCCTCCGATACTCTGAACGGGATATTTATCTTGTCGGTGAGGCGCTTGTCAAGGCCTCTCAGCAGTGCACCGCCGCCGGCAAGGAAAACTCCTTTATTTACGATGTCGGCATAGAGCTCAGGAGGAGTCTGCTCAAGGACCTGCAGCACCGAGGCTTCTATCTTGGTAAGCGACTTGTCAAGGCAGTATGCAATCTCCTGGTATGAAACGGGTATCTCTATGGGAAGCGAAGTCATGAGGTTGGGTCCGCGCACGATAAAATCGGCAGGCGGATTTTCTATATCAGGCAGTGCAGCGCCCACGGCGATCTTTATGTCTTCGGCTGTCTTCTCTCCGATCTTTATATTATGCTGATGCCTCATGTATGACTGTATGTCGGCGGTGAAACCGTCGCCGGCGACACGTATTGACCTGTTGCAGACAATTCCACCAAGAGCAATGACAGCTATCTCCGTTGTGCCACCGCCTATATCGACCACCATGCACCCTTCAGGTGCCTCCACATCCAGACCTATACCAATAGCTGCTGCCATGGGCTCATATATCAGGTATACATCCCTGCCTCCGGCATGCTCCGATGAGTCGCGCACAGCCCTTATCTCAACCTCGGTGCTTCCACAGGGAATACCTACAACCATTTTCAGCGAGGGAGAGAAGAACTTAGGGCCGGTGTTGATCATCTTGATCATGCCTCTGATCATCAGCTCAGCAGCGTTGAAGTCTGCAATAACACCATCTCTCAGCGGCCTGATAACACGTATGTTTTCATGTGTTCTGCCATGCATCTGGCGGGCTTTCTCCCCTATGGCTATCAATTTGCCCGTGTTTCTGTCGATCGCCACTATCGACGGCTCATCGACAACCAGCTTGTCATTGGCAATAATGTTCGTGTTGGCCGTGCCAAGGTCTATCGCAACCTCCTGTGAAAGAAATGAAAATAATCCCATAGGTCTTTTATGCTATTTCTTGTTATTTGTTAGTGTTTAAAATGTCTTATACCTGTAAAAACCATTGCAACACCATTTTTATTGCAATAGTCTATCGATTCCTGATCACGAAGTGATCCGCCTGGCTGCACAACGGCCTTTATTCCTGCCTCATGTGCGGTGGTGACGGAGTCGGAAAAGGGGAAAAAAGCGTCGGAGGCCATCACTGCACCCTCAAGGGAAAAGCCGAATGCACCGGCCTTATCAATTGCCTGCTTCAGCGCATCTATCCTCGAAGTCTGACCTATGCCGCTGGCACACAGCTGCCTCTCCTTAGCCAGTACAATGGCGTTCGAGCGACTGTGCTTGACAATCTTGTTGGCAAACACCAGGTCTGCATATTCCTCATCGGATGGATTCCTTTCAGTGACAGGTTTCATGTCAGCAAAACTCTCAGTGGCCCTGTCACGCTCCTGCCAGAGCACACCTCCGGACATCGACCTGAATGAGGCAGCGGCGGACTCTGTGCTCCTGCGGCGGAGAATGATCCTGTTCTTCTTCGAGCTTAGTATCTCAATGGCCTTGCCGGTAAACGAGGGCGCCATCACCACCTCAAGGAAGATCTTGTCCATCTCCGTTGCCACACTCTCATCAATCTCCCTGTTGACAATCGCAACCCCGCCGTAGGCTGACACCGTGTCACAAGCCAGTGCGGCCTCCCAGGCAGTCTTCAGGTCAGAACGGGTTGCCACACCGCAGGCGTTGTTATGCTTCATTATCGCGCAGGTGATATCCTCAAACTCGTCAATAAGGTTTATGGCTGAATCAATATCAAGAAGGTTATTGTACGAGATCTCCTTCCCGTGCAGCTGCTCGAAGACAAGATCAAGGTTTCCGTAGAAAAGACCCTTCTGATGAGGGTTCTCGCCGTATCTCAGAACGCGTGACTCAGTAATGCTCTGCTTGAACGCAGCAACATCACCCCGGCGGTTGAACCAGTTGAAGATGGCCGTGTCATAATGTGAAGTCATGTTAAAGGCCTCAAGGGCATACCGGTATCTTGCTTCGGCAGAGACAACCCCGTCACCTGCATCAAGGAGCTGCATGAGCCTCCCATACTGTGATCTGGAAGATACGATCAGCACATCAGACCAGTTTTTTGCACCGGCCCTGATAAGCGAGATGCCCCCTATATCTATCTTTTCAATGATCTCCTGGTCTGACGCACCTGAGGCAACAGTCTCCTCAAACGGATAAAGATCCACAATCACAAGATCGAAAAGAGTAATGTTGTACTCTGCCACCTGCTTCATGTCGGTCTCATTGCTCCTTCTTGCAAGGATGCCCCCGAAAACGCCGGGGTGAAGTGTCTTGACCCTGCCTCCGAGGATGGATGGATAGGTGGTTAACTCCTCTACCTTCGTGGCTTTTACTCCTGCACCGGTTATGAAATCATATGACCCTCCCGTGGAAACAATGGTGACACCAAGGCTGCCCAGCTTTTTTACGAGAGCTTCGAGACCCTCCTTATAAAAAACCGAAATAAAGACGCTCTTTATTCTTATATCACTCATTATCAATAAATTAGATTAACGATGCCAAGGCTGGTGCGATCGGATAAAAATAGATATTTTTTTTGATTGGCAATGTCTTGCAAATAATTGAATCTGATGAATTATTGCGGTGATTTGGATGTTTTATATTTGACTATCTTTGGTCGAAATCAATGACGGGGTTATGTGGTTAAAAATGTTCAGGGAGAGTTTTTTGTTTGCTGTCAGTTCTGTGGCAGGCAATAAACTCCGCACGTTTCTTTCTCTGTTCGGCATTACGATAGGTATAGTCTCAATCATCTCAGTATTCACGGTGTTCGACTGGATGGAGAACGGAATCAGGAAAAACATTGAATCTCTTGGTGACAACACCATATATGTGGAAAAATGGCCATGGACTCCCGATCCCAACATAAAATGGTGGGATATTCTCAAATGGCCGCCACCCTCAATGGATGACTACGAAGCGCTTATCAGGCGGTCGAACACAGCCGAGGCATTCTGCTATTCAGTCTTTTCAGGGGAAACGGTAAAATACCGCGGGAACGTGGCCAGTAATACAAATATTATTGCTGCGACGCATGATTTTGAGAGTGTAAGGACATTAGAGATAGAGAAGGGACGATATTTCACCCAGTCGGAATCTGCTTCAGGCAAGCCTGTGGCGATAATCGGCGCAGAGGTAGCCGACAGGCTGTTTGATAATGTGGGGCCGGTGGGCAAGGAGATCACCATTAACAATTACAAGGCACAGATAATAGGGGTGTTCAAAAAGGAGGGCAAAGGCGGACTGAGTGACAGCGGGATGGATGAGGTGATCCTGGTGCCTCTCAACTACAGTCGTCAGTTCATCAACTTCCGTAACCCTTTCCTCAACTCTGACATTATGATAAGGGGCAAAAAGGGAGTGCCGATACAACAGCTGACTGACGAGGTGGTGATGATCCTCAGGGCCGTACGAAGGATCGGACCGGGAAAGGAGAACAACTTCTCGATCAACCAGGCCAGCCAGATAACCAGCACACTTGAGCCTGTCTTCAAAGGAATCAATGTCGCGGGCTGGATTATAGGAGGCTTTTCAATACTCGTCGGAGGATTCGGTATTGCAAATATTATGTTTGTCTCGGTACGTGAAAGAACAAGCATCATTGGGATACAGATGGCCCTTGGCGCAAAGAGAAGATGGATCCTGCTTCAGTTCCTGACGGAATCAGTGCTGCTCTCAATCACTGGCGGAATCCTGGGGCTGATGATAGTGTTCATAGGAACACTCTTTGTCAATTATTTCTTTACATTGGATATGTTCCTGACTGCGGGCAACATCATTCTTGCTATTGTTATCTCCGGCACCATAGGGATAATTGCCGGGTTCGCGCCTGCATCAGCCGCCTCCAAGATGAACCCTGTGGAAGCTATAGGCTACTCGTTCTGACCATTTAACGGGTACCTTCGGGCGGTCACCTGTTTTCCGCAACCCAGCAGGTAAGTTCTTCAAACTGCTCCACGGAAAGCTGTTCGGCTCTCATGGAGAGATATGCCATGTCACCGGCATCAGGCTTCACCATCATCTTCAGCGGATTACGCAGCATCTTGCGCCGCTGGTTGAAACAACGCTTTACCACGCTGATAAACAGCTCCTCATCACAGCCGAGCCTCATGCGTTTGTTACGCTGAAGGCGTATGACTGCCGACTTCACCTTTGGCGGCGGAGAGAAGACCTCTTCGTTCACGGTGAAGAGGTATTCAATATCATACCAGGCCCTGAGGAGCACGCTGAGGATGCCGTAGACACGGCTGCCGGGTGCTGAGCATATGCGTTCCGCCACCTCTCTCTGCACCATGCACACCACCTCTTTCACCCTGTCGCGGTTCTCCAGGACCCTGAAAAAGATCTGGCTTGAGATATTATAGGGGAAGTTGCCTATCACGGCTATGCTCTCACCCATGGGTCTCAGATCGAGCTCCAGGAAGTCGCCAGGGATGATCTCATCTATACCGCTGATGTTCTGCCGGAGATAATCGACCGACTCTCTGTCTATCTCCACGACCTTAAATGAGGGGAACTTTCTGGCAGTAAGGTACTCCGTGAGGACACCCATGCCGGGACCCACCTCCATAACCGTATCGCACCCCTCAGCACCCAGCGAATCCACTATTGCAGCCGCAATCCTTTTGTCTTTCAGGAAGTGCTGGCCCAGGTGCTTCTTGGCTCTTACTTTATCAGCTCCCATGGAGGTACCAGTCTGTCAGATCCGAAACCCGGAATATTTATTCTCTCCACCAGGTTCAGCAGTTTCTTCAGCAGGTCGAAATAGAGCGTCACGTAGAGAAGAAGGTTCATGAGCCATATAAAAATCATATTGAATTCCAGGGTGTTGATCTTAATGTTGCCAATCATCTTGAGGGGTGCATAGAAATGCGCCCTGCCGGTGCGGGAGCCGGGCATCATCAGCACCGGGTCCGACTTCTGTATCAGCCTTTTATCCGTCTCATAGATCTTCTTCTGCACCGTTCGGTTCAGTACCATGTCAGCAAGATCAGTGTTGTGTGTGGCATTGCGCAGCTGCACAATACCATCCTGCCCATTCTTTCTTACCAGGCTGTCGGTTATCTGATCCTTGACCGCAGTATATGCCAGATACTTCGAACGGACTATCTTCTGGAGCGAGTCAAGGAAGTCATTTACGATATAAGATGCGTCTGCGGTGAACGGTTCCCTGTTTATCACCCTCATTGCAGGCCACGGGTCAAGACCCGATTCAGTGCTGAGCTCACCGATATGTAATGCCAGTTTTTCGAGATTGCTTTTATACACATCGGCAAACTCTGGCTTGCCGGCTGTATAGGCGCATTCATTGCTCTTCTTCTTCAGCTCGGGTATGAGAAATGACGACTGCCAGTCAAAATGACTTATAATCATCTCCGTTTCGAAGTAGGGTTTCATATACTTGTTTGAACGGAACTGCTCTACGGCCATGGCCTCGTATGCCCAGCGTATTGTCATGATGTCTCCGATGACCGGGACATATACTCTTTTGGTCAGCGAATGATGGAGGTCGTCAAACCTGATCATGGCTCCGCTGAGAAGAAGCTGGGGAACAAGCACAAGGGGGACAAGGATATATATACTGATCACTGTTTTCATGCCTGCTGAGATATTTAGCCCCACCATATTCCCGAAACACGAGGTGGTGAACAGTATCAGCCAGTGTCTCCACATCATCCCTTCAACCTCAAGGATATGATGGGAGACAATTACATACATCAGAGTCTGTGTTGCTGACAGCGCGAAGAGGAATGTTATCTTTGACAGCAGGTAGCTTGACCTGCTTATGTTCAGGTACTTTTCCCTTTCAATTATCTTTCTGTCCCTGAATATTTCCTCGGCGCTCACCGTCAGTCCAAGGAAGAGGGCTACCACGACGCTCATGAAGAGAAATACCGGGTAGCTCCTGTTGTCAGAGAAGATGTAAACGCCGTCAGAGAGGTATTTTGACACGAACCCGAGGATAAAAGCCAGAAGCACCGGTTCGAGGAGGTTGATGACCATGTACTGCCTGTCGGCGAATTTCCTTACCAGGTTCCTCTTCGCGAAGGTACGTATTTGTTTCCGCCTGCTGGGTATTCTGAAGTTGCTGGCCGGCAGTGGTTTCATCTCCGGGGTGCCGCTCAGGGCAGGCTCCATCTTCTGCCGGTACCGGTGATACCACTCCACCGGTGAGACCTGTCTCTCTTCTCCTTTCCTGCCGTCAGGGTCAACAACCTTGGCCTCCACTATCTGGAGTATCTCATCTGTCTCCACGTTGCCGCAGGTGGGGCACTCACTCTCTGCCGCATTGGCCTGCGAGGTCTCCGTCTTGAAATAGACGATGGCATCAACCGGATCGCCGTCGTAGATCATGTACCCTCCCCTGTCAAGCACCCACAGCCTGTCAAACATCTTCAGTATGTCCGATGAGGGCTGGTGGATGATGACAAATACGAGCTTGCCGTTTATGGCCTGGTCCTTCAGAAGATCCATGACATTTTCTGAGTCATGCGATGCCAGCCCCGAGATAGGCTCATCTGCGAAGAGAACGGCGGGCTCCCTCATCAGCTCGAGGCCAATGTTCAGTCTCTTGCGCTGCCCTCCGCTGATCTTCTTGTTCAGGGGATCGCCCACAAGCAGATCGCGGTATTCATAGAGATCAAGCTCCTTTAGTACCGTGACAACAACATCATTGAGCTTCTGCTCATCGTAATCGCCGAAGGTGAGCCTTGCATTATAGTAGAGGTTCTGATAGACGGTAAGCTCCTCTATCAGGAGGTCATCCTGCGGCACATATCCAATAAGGCCGTTAACCTCATCAGGGTCATTGTGAAGGTCATAGCCGTTGATGTAGACCGATCCGCTCTCCGGCTTCAGTTTCCCGTTGAGGATGTTGAGCAGGGTGCTCTTGCCTACCCCGCTGCCCCCCATGATTCCAACCAGGTTGCCCGACTTTATGCTGAAGCTCATTGGCTGAACACCGTTGTCAGATCCCTTGAAATGATACTCGAGACCATGACCCTCAAAGAGTATTTCCTCGATGAAGCTGGAGCGTATGAATTTTCTGAAAATGGTGGTGTAATAGAGGGGCGCCATTCCCTGTCCCCTGATGTTCACTCCCGGCTCCAGGAGGAACGGCCTCATCGGCACCACGTTGCGGCCCTTGAAATGGAGCGGCGACTTCCCCTTATACATGAAGAGAATGTGACCCGTGCTGCCGATATACAATACATAGATCGCCCCCCTCAGTCCTCTCGAGACCATGTGATGCCACTCGTGGTAGTTGGCATAATCAGAGGAAGCTTCGCCAATATTTTCCTCCCCCTCGATGGCGAGAAAACAATCGGGACTGATCTTGTCATACCTCATGCCGAGCATGAAGGCAGAGGCATTGGTCTTCTCCTTGAGGGATATGTTGAACGTTCGTGCAACGATATCCACAATTGAGGACTCCTGCTCAGAAATTGTGCCGTCCTCATAAACAAACTCAAGGAGCTGCAGGAAAACGACCATCCTCTCCTCAATGAAGAGCCCCTTTTTGATCTGCCTGCATATATTGGTGATCTGAAAAGTGATCAGGGAGTTCTCGTCGGAGAGCTCTCCCTCCTCCACCGCCCTGAGCTCACGCTCATAGAAATGAAGGTTGTTCTCATATAGTTTGAAGTATTCCTCCTCAAGCTCCTGGTTGAGATACCTCCTGAGATAGCTGCGAAGGATCTTCTTCCCTCTCGGTGTAACCCCGGCAGGGTTTACGGTAGAGATAATGGCAAAAATATGTATCAGTGCATGTAATACTGACTCCCTCATAATCTCAAAAAAAGACCGCAAGTTTTGTTTGCGGTCTGTCTCATTTGTTGATTTTTTACTTTATCAGTTCTGACCTGACCGAGGTCACGGCTTTCTTCATCGCCTCAATTTCTTCCAGGGTAAGGCTCGTGCCGACACTGGCATAGAAGTCACGCACAGGCTGTAGTTCCGCCATTATCCTTGAAACAAGAGGATCGTCGGTATGAGGCCTGGCAAGCTCCTCAAACAGTGTAAACGAGTTTTTCTGTTCGAGAAGGACCGTCTCAAAACCTGAAAGGTGCCCTCCTATTTCGGAAACGGCCAGGGTGAGATACATACCCTCAACCCATGCACCTCCAACCATCAGAAGTGCCAGGTTAGCCTGTCCGGCATCGACCATATATGCATAGGTGCGGTCAAATGCTCCGGTCAGAACCGAAACCAGGGTGTCCCTGTTGTCAAAATTGGCTTTTATCCTGTCATAGAGAGATTCATCGTATATCTTGGTCAGATTCTGCTCAAGCGCCAGTGTGCGTATGGCCGACATGTAATCGATGACATCCTGCTGCATGTTGTAAAGGGTGGCATAACTGAGATCGGCACCGAAAACGCCAAGATTGACTGACCTGTCATAGCTCTCAACATAATTACGGGCATTGGCGGGGGAATTGGTTGAGCCAATGATATAACCGAGATCCATGTCGGTGAGCTTCTTGATTACCTCGGCTGAAGAGGGAAGAGGATAAACATTCTCTTCGATCTTTTGCTCAAGGACCTCAAGCTCTACCATGTTAATCTCTTTCTGCTTCTTGGACTCACCCCTGTTCTTGCAGGAGTATGCACCGGCGACTGTCAGAATCATTACAGCTACCAGTATCTTCGTGAAAATCTTTTTCATAAAGCTCTGTTTTTGGTACTTGAATTTGCTACGTAAAATTAAAACTTTTACATTTCTGAGGGTACAATATTTCAACAATATTTTATGATTGCTCAAAATCACTGTTTTACGCACTATAAACAGCCGGTTGGCAACAGTTGTTCATTCCCGATTTATAATATCTTTGCATCCCGGAGCATTAATAAATCCCTGATGTGGAACTTTGATGAGGTGATCAACCGGGAGAATTCCAGTTGCATCAAATACGATCTTAGAGAAGAGGTATTCGGAAGAGCCGATGTCATACCGATGTGGGTGGCTGATATGGATTTCAGGACCCCCTCATTTATAACCGAAGCTCTTGCCGGGAGACTGAATCATGAGATACTCGGGTATTCATACAGACCTGATGCATATTATTCTTCACTGACCGGCTGGATTGAGATGCGGCACGGATGGAAGGTGCAGCGTGAGTGGATAGAATTCAGTCCGGGTGTTGTGCCGGCGCTCAACATGTGCACCCTGGCTTTTACCAGCCCCGCTGATGAGATTATAATACAACCTCCTGTGTATACACCCTTCCACGGCGCTGTCATCGATCATGGCCGAAGGCTGGTGTTCAACAACCTGCTGGAGACAGACGGTGGTTGGGTAATGGATCTGGAAGGACTGCGGAAGCTCATCACCCCTGCCACAAAAATGCTCATCCTCTCGAACCCTCATAACCCTGTGGGAAGGGCATGGCGCACAGAGGAACTCGAGGAACTGGCAGAGATATGTTATGAAAAGGGAATAGTCATTCTCTCGGATGAGATACACTCTGACCTGATTATGCCGGGCAACAGGCATGTACCCCTGGCTTCGGTTTCGGAGAGGGCCGCTTCAATAACCGTCACCTGCATGGCACCGAGCAAGACCTTTAACCTGGCCGGGCTCTCAACCTCGTCAATGATAATTCCCGATCCGCTCCTCATGGAGAGATACCGCAAGACTCTGGTGGGCCTTCACCTGCACCTTGGGAATATCTTCGGAAATGTGGCCTCGGAGGCAGCTTACACTCACGGCCACGGGTGGGTCGATGAGCTGATGCAGTACATCGAGGGCAATGTTGACCTGGTGACCGGCTTCTGCCGCGATCATCTGCCACAGATAAAGCCGGTGAGGCCCGAAGCTACCTATATGATATGGCTCGACTGCCGGAGCATGGGACTTGATGGTGCCGGGTTACAGGAGTTCTTTGTTGAGAAGGCCGGTGTAGGGATGAATGAGGGATCACGCTTTGGCCCGGGAGGTGAAGGGTTCATGAGGATGAACCTGGCATGCCCGCGGTCTGTTGTGGAAAAGGTCCTGAGACAGATAGAAAGTGCAATAAAAGCATAGGATGAGAAACAACGACAGACTGAGTGTCAGACTAACGCTTGAGGACGGCACCGTGTACCGCGGATGGTCATTCGGCTCCCCGGTGGCCGCCGCCGGCGAGGTGGTCTTCAACACAGCCATGACCGGATACCCCGAGAGCCTTACCGACCCATCCTACAGGGGGCAGATCCTTTGCCTCACCTACCCGCTGGTAGGCAACTACGGAGCGCCGGGAAAGAGCGAACAGGATGACCTCTTCATGTTCTATGAATCGTCAGGCGTACACATCTCGGCCCTGATAGTATCGGACTATTCATTTGAATACAGCCACTGGAACGCCATAGAGAGCCTCGATGAGTGGCTGCGGAGAAGCAATGTGCCGGGAATATATGGCATCGATACCCGGGCTCTGACTAAAAGGATTCGCGAGAAAGGCGCCATGCTTGGCAAGGTTGAGCCCGAGGGAACAACCACTGACTTCTATGACCCCAACAGGGTCAACCTGGTGGCCGAGGTGAGCACCCTGTCACGTCAGGTCTACGGCAGCGGCCGGTACCGCATCATGCTGGTCGACTGCGGGGTGAAGTTCAACATCATCCGTAACCTTCTGAAGCGCGACACAACCATAATAAGAGTTCCGTGGGATTATGACTACAGCACCGAGGAGTATGACGGACTGTTCCTTACCAACGGACCGGGAGATCCCAAGATGTGCAGGGCAGCCATTGATAACATAAGGAAGTCGCTTGATGATGACCGTCCCATATTCGGGATCTGCCTGGGCAACCAGCTGATGGCGCTTGCGGCGGGGGCGGATACATACAAGCTCCGGTACGGCCACCGGAGCCATAACCAGCCGGTACAGATGGTTGGAACGGAAAGGGCTTACATCACATCGCAAAATCACGGTTTTGCCGTGAACAACAACACCCTGCCGGCAGGCTGGGTGCCATTGTTCGTCAATGTAAACGACAACACCAACGAGGGGATGAAGCATATCTCGAAGCCTTTCTTCTCAACCCAGTTCCATCCCGAGGCCTCCGGCGGCCCGACGGATACCGATTTTCTGTTTGACCTGTTTATCGGGAATATTGAAAAAGCGATAAAGAAACGACCCTAAAGTCCCGGCACGGTTTGATGTTACAGTCTCAGTACTTTTGAGGAACGTAAGTCTGTTCTGTTTTTGGTGGTCTCACATAGGCTACATCACGTTTCAGGGGAGGGAGTTTAAAAGGTTGGGGAGTGAGATCTTCATACGGAACAAGAGAAAGAAGATGATCTATCGTATTTAGTCTTGCCCGTCTTTTATCATCGCCCTCCACCACATACCAGGGACATTGTTTGGTGTCGGTATAGGAGAACATTTTATCCTTGGCCATTGAATATTCAACCCATTTGTCGCGTGATTCCAAATCCATCGGGCTGATCTTCCATCTTTTGGTCGGATCATTGATCCTGTCCTGAAACCTTTTTTCCTGTTCGTGGTCACTTACTGAAAACCAGTATTTCACAAGTATAATCTCTGATCTGATCAGCATTTTTTCAAATTCAGGGCACGATCTGAGGAACTCATCATACTCTTCGTTTGTGCAAAATCCCATCACCTTTTCAACGCCGGCCCTGTTGTACCAGCTCCTGTCAAACAGTACAATCTCACCACCGGCCGGCAGGAACGGCACATATCTCTGGAAGTACCACTGGGTCTTTTCTTTTTCCGTCGGGGTGCCAAGAGCCACCACCCTGCAGATACGGGGATTCAGACAGCCTGAGATAGTTTTGATAACACCACCCTTACCGGCAGCATCGCGGCCTTCAAAGATCACGACCATCTTAAGCTTTCTGGCCTTTACCCATTCCTGCAGTTTGATGAGTTCCATTTCGAGTTTCCCCAGTTTCTGGAAATACTCTTTGTTTTTCATTTTTGAGTGTTTCTCATCCTCAATATCGTGGTAAAGGTCAGCTCTGTCAAACTTCCTCTTTTTACCGCTCTTTTCCACTTTTTCCGGTTTCCCGGTTATTTCCGGTTTGGTATTTTTCTTCGCTGCCATGTAATTGAATATTAAGGATATTAAATATACTATTTTTTCAGATTATTTAAGACGGGAAATAATCCGCATCAGTGTGTACATTTATGCCAGGTCAGCCGGTTGGCCGGAAAGGGCAGCATGATTCGTCACAAATAGTTCTTTAATGATTCAAACAGTTCCTCAGGTGCATACCCTGGACTGAACCCTCCGGTAATAATATCAATACGCGTTTTTATCAACCCTCTCCCGATATTGCCAATGCTGCCTGTATGAGTATATTCTGATATTACTGTCGACTCGAACTTTCCCGATCCTACCTCTCCCGCAACAGCCCTGTAAGCCTCCCTGAAGGGAACGCCTTTGCGGACTCTCCGGTTGGCTTCCACCACGGAGAAAATATCATTGTATTTTTTGTCCTGCAGGATATGTTCATTAACTACCAGGCCTGTAACCACATCCTGCATGACTCCGACCAATTCAATGATCTCATCAAATGTATCGAAGAGCACGGCCTTCAGCTCCTGGTAGTCGCGATTATAACCCGGAGGCAATCCGGTGGTCATAATTGCCACCTCACCAGGAACAGACTGAAGCCTGCTGCAACGGGCCCTGATAAGCTCAAAGACATCAGGGTTCTTCTTGTGTGGCATTATCGATGACCCGGTAGTGATTTCATCAGCAAGCGTCACAAAAGAATAACCGGGCGACATAAACAGGATCACATCTGACGCAAACCTTCCGAGGGTGTTTGCCACTGAAGCAATGGCGCCGGTGATCTGCCGTTCAGTCCGCCCGCGACTCATCTGGGAGTATGGCGATGTGACAATAAGCCGCTTGAACCCAAGCAGTTTTGCTGTCAGCTCCCGGTCAACGGGCAGTGAGGTGCCGTACCCGGCAGCAGTGCCAAGGGGCGAGGCATCAGCCAGTGCAGCCGCACCGGACAGAATATGCAGATCATCACACAGGCTCTCTGCAAAGGAGGCAAACCATAACCCGAAAGAGGTGACCATGGCTGCCTGCATATGAGTGAATCCCGGCAAAAGATCCTCCTTATGCTTCTCACTGAGATCCAGGAAGATATCTGCCAGCACCTTCATCTCCCCGGCCAGCAGGTACGACTGGTGCCTTATATACAGGTGCAGATCCGTAAGTACCTGGTCGTTGCGTGAGCGGCCGGTATGGAGCTTCCCGGCGACCTCCCCTGCAAAGTCGTGAAGACGGAGCTCAACCAGGGTGTGAATATCCTCGTACTCCTTCCCGATGCAGAAGTCTCCCTGCACCGACTCCTCAAAGAGACGGGCCAGGCCGGCAAGAAGGCTCTCCTTCTCGCCGGCCGTGATCAGCCCGCATTTCTCAAGCATGACAGCATGAGCCATTGACCCTACGATGTCATAGGGAGCCAGCCTCGCATCATAAATCCTGTCGCGGTCACAGGTGAAGCTTATGAGCGACTCCCGCGCGGCTCCCCCCTTATCCCACAGGTGCATATTCCGTAACTTTATTCCTGGTGGCCTCCATGATGGCATGATGAGCCATGAGGCGAATGGCGTTTATCCGGATGAACCCCAGACTGTCGGTCTGATTGAAGCCGCCTTCGATATCCATGCTCGACAGCTCCTTATTATATAATGAGGAGTGAGATTCCCGGCCTTCGATGATGACGTTGCCCTTGTAGAGGATCATGTGCACCACACCGTCGATGACCTCCTGGCTCTTGTCCATGGCTGCCTTCAGGAACTCCATCTCGGGTGAGAACCAGAACCCGTTATAGACGAGCTCGGCAAAGACCGGTGCCAGCATGTTGCGGAGGCGCATCACCTCACGGTCCATGGCAATGCCCTCAATGTCCTTGTGTGCCGCATGGAGAATGGTTGCTCCGGGGGTCTCATAGATGCCCCTCGACTTGATACCCACGAACCTGTTCTCTACCATATCGAGCAGGCCTATTCCGTTTGCTCCGGCAATTTTATTCAGGTAGGTAAAGAGCTCCAGAGGGTCGCTGTAGCTAGTCCCATCATCCTTGTTGGTCACATTCACCGGTATGCCATCCTTGAATTCGACCGAAATATGTGTCTCTTTATCAGGTGCATCCATTGGCATAACCATCTTTTGCAGAATCTCCTTCCCGGCGAAGTAGAGGGGATCCTCAAGGATACCTGCCTCATGGCTTATATGCATCAGGTTGTCGTCTTCGCTATATGGCTTCGAGATCGAGGCCTTGACCGGGATGCGGTGACCCGCTGCATACCTGATCATGTCAGAGCGGCCCTGGAACTGTGAGAGGAACTCCGGATCCTTCCAGGGAGAGATGACCTTTATGTCAGGCTTGAGGGCATAATATGTGAGTTCAAACCTCACCTGGTCGTTGCCCTTGCCTGTGGCGCCATGCGAAACATAATCGGCACCGTACCCAATGGCGGCCTCAATCTGTTTTTTGGCAATGAGAGGCCGCGCCAGGGCTGTTCCCAGAAGATAACGATCCTCGTATACGGCATTGGCCTTGACAGCCTGGAAGATATAGTCCGTTACGAACTCCCTCTTCAGGTCTTCAATAATGACCGATTTTGCTCCTATAGCCAGGGCTTTTTCGCGGACTGCCTCGAAATCATCGTTCTGTCCCACGTCCGCCACAAAGGCTATGACCTCATAACCTTTGTTAATGAGCCATTTAAGTATTACGGAGGTGTCAAGCCCTCCGGAGTATGCAAGCATTACTTTCTTCATGTTAAATATCCTTTTTTTTATGTGACTGAAATATCGTGCTGAGGCACTCTTCTACTGCCTCATTGCTTATGTTATCACGGGGTATCAGCAAGATGGTGTCATCGCCCGCGACCGTACCTGCAATCTCGTACCGTCCGGCACGGTCTATCCTGATTGCCACGGCAGAAGCAAATCCCGGAGGGGTATTGATGAGCAGCATTCCGCGTGCCCATGTCATTCCGGTTATCGCCTCCGCATCAGAACCGGGC
>Ga0209450_10000425_pt1 | contig 21791 bp, 15 predicted proteins | sample FrelakmetLWP11LW_FD_187149 | JGI IMG/M metagenome (GOLD analysis project Ga0209450, IMG submission 187149) | Freshwater lake sediment microbial communities from the University of Notre Dame, USA, for methane emissions studies - LWP11 LW (SPAdes)... | ecosystem: Environmental > Aquatic >...
CCCGGCTTTCGCGCTTGGCTTCGGTAGCCTCGCGTTTTTTCCGGGATCGCCATGCCCCTGCCCCGCCTCCCGCTGTCGCCGCTCGCGCTCGCCGTGCTGGCCCTCTCGGCCCCCGCCGGGGTCGCGGCCCAGTGCGTGCCCTTCCCGGTGCCGTCCGACGGCACCACCCAGTGCAGCGGCAGCGTCGGCAACATCGACACTCGGCCCAGCACGAATGTCGGCGTGTCGCTGCTGCCGGGCGCGAACGCGGGCACGATCCGTCTCATCAGCGGCCGGGTCGACGTCGGCACGGGCGGCGGCGCGACCACCGTGGCCGAGATCTACACCCATGCGCCCGCCGGGGTCGACACGACCCAGGTCATCGTCGAGAACCGCGGCACCATCAGCGGCCAGGTGTCCCCGAATCCGGGCCTCGGCAACCGATGGCGCTCCCTGCTGGTGACCAACCACGGGCAGATGGCGGGCCCGGTCTGGGCACGGCTGATCAACTTCCCCGGCGGCGTGGTGGAACTCAACCGCGGCGAGTTTCTCAACAGCGGCACCATCCGTCGCGCGGACCTGTGTTCGACCTACCGGGACTTCACCGGTGAGAACCAGGCCGACGGCGTCATGGACTTCCTGTTCACCGCGCCGCAGATCCCCCCGATCGGCATCATCGTCGCCGACGTGAGCTGCCAGCCGTACCGGATCACCAACCGCGGCCGGATCAACGGCGGGGCCGGCGTGGTGGGCGCTGCGGCCTCGGTGGGCGACGTGTCCCGCGGCACGCAGGTCATGACCGACCTCGACCTGACCAACGCCGACACCGGCGTGATCGTGGGTCCGGTGGTCATGACGACCGGTCGGCTTGGTCGCGCCGGGGGCGTGGTCCCGGCGCCGGTCGGGCGCAATGCGGGCATCGTGCAGGGCGGGGTGTTGCTGTACGGCTCGCGGATGGCCAGCGTCGTCGGCAACCTCGGGGACGAGGCCTTGTTCCAGAACCAGGCGGGTGGTCGTATCGGCGGCGCGATCGTGGTGAACGCCGGACGCTTCGAACAGGCCGCCGACGCCGTGTTCCTCGCCGGTGCGAGCCTGCATCCCTCGGGCATGTTCCGCACGCCGCCGCCCCTGCCCGACGAGGAAGCGGGGACGATCGCCGTGGCCGGCACGCATACCGTCACCTGCGTCGGCAACGACCCGTGGCCGCAGAGTTTCACGCAGGCGGAACTGGGGGTGCTCGAGCTGGCCAGCGGTGCCACGTTGACCGTCTCGCCGGCGAGCAATTGCACCTACGTCGGCCGCATCACCGGGCCCGGCACCCTGCGAAAGACCGGCACCGGTGCTTACATCTTCTCCGGCACCGCGACCCACGGCGCGACCGTGGTGCAGCAGGGCCTGTGGTTCGCCAACGGCACCCAGGGTGCGGTGACGATCGAGAACAGCGGCATCGTGATCGGCATCGGGCGCATGGGCGACACCCTCGTGCGCAACGGCGGCCGGCTGGCGCCGGGTGGCACGCCGGGCACGCTGGCGTCGGGCAGCCTCACCATGCAGTCGCCCTCGGTATTCGAGTTCGAGGCGAGTGCCACGACGAGCGACCGGCTGGACGTGACCGGCACGGTGTCGCTCGGCGGCGCCACGCTGGATGCCCTGCTGGTGGCCGGCTACACCCACCAGCCGGGCCGCGCGATGACGCTGATCGCCAACGACGGCGCCGATGCGGTCACCGGCACCTTCACCGGCCGCGCGGAAGGCGCGGAGTTCACCCTCGGCGGCTTCCCGTTCCGCATCCGCTACGGCGCGGTCGACGGCAACGACGTGGTGCTGTTCGCGCTCAACCCGGCCGCGGCGGTGACGCTGGCGCCGGTCGCCGGCACGCCGAACGAAGGCGCGCCGGTCACGCTCACCGCGACCGCGACGGGCACGGCGCCGACCGGCGTCGTGACCTTCCGCGATGGCGGCGCGCCAATCGCGGGCTGCGTCGACCGGCCGCTCGCGGTGAACGGCAACAGCGCCACCGCGAGCTGCACCACCAGCGCGCTGGCGGGCGGTCCGCGCAGCCTGACCGCCGTCTATGCGGGCGACAACGCCAACCCGACGCGCACCTCGGTGGCGGTGGCGGTGACCATCAACGGCCGGCCCAGCCTGTCGGCGCCGGCCTCGCTGAGCGTGCTGGAGGATTCGACCGCCGCGCCGCTGGCGATCACGGTCGGCGATGCGGAATCGGGCGCGGCGGGCGTCGCGCTGTCGGCGAGCTCGGGCGATGCGGCGCTGGTGACCGATGCGGCGCTGGCGGAGGGCCTCGGCGGCAGCGGCGCGAGCCGCAGGCTGGCGATCACGCCGCGCGCCGATGCCTTCGGCGGCACCACGATCACCCTGGCCGCCAGCGATCCCGCGGGCGCGGTGCGCACGGCGCCGCTGGCGCTGACGGTGACGCCCGTCAACGATCCGCCCACGTTTGCGCTGGGCGGCAATCCGGCGCACGCGGCGGGCACGACGGGCGCGCAGTCGCGGCCGGGCTTCGTGTCGCAGGTCTCGGCCGGACCGGGCGAGGCGGCGCAGGCGGTCTTGCTCGCGGTCAGCGAGCTGGAAGACGCCGGCAACGTCGTGTCCGACGCCGCGCTGGCGCCGAACGGCAGCCTGACCTACACCCTGTCGGGCGCCAGCGGCACCGCGCGCCTGCAGGTCACGGCGCAGGACAACGGCGGCACGACCCATGGCGGCGTCGATCGCGCGCAGCGCGAGTTCCGCATCGTGGTCGGCAACGGCGCCGACCTGCAGGTGGGCCTCGCCCGCGTGCTGCCCGATCCGGGCCCCGGCCGACGCGCGTATCGCATCACGGCGCGCAACAACGGGCCGGCGGATCTCGCTTCGGTGACCGTGCGCACGCTGGTGGCGGCGGGCCTGTCGGACCTCGCGTGGAGCTGCACGGGCGCCTGTGCGGCGGCATCCGGCACGGGCACGCCAACCCTGGTGAGCGATCTCGCGGCCGGTGCGGTGGCGACCCTCGTGCTGCAAGGCACGGTCGACGCCGCCGCGCCCTTCGTGAGCCTGGAGGCGACGATCGCGCCACCGGCCGGCGTGAGCGTGCTCAACCCGGCCGACGACCGCGCGACCCTGGTCGAGGCCAGTGGCGTCGAGGGCCTGCTGCGCGACGGCTTCGAGCCGGTGCTGCAGCGCGCGGAATGAGCGCCGCGGGCGGGGTGGAAGCGCGGCCTTCGGCATGGTGAACCTGCCGCGGGCTTGAGGCGCTCGCGGCGCGCGCGCCGCTCCCACGACGCACCGCGCCCGAATCTCCCCGGCCTCACGATCACGCCCGGTCGATGCGCAGCACTGTAGGAGCGCTGCGTGCAGCGCGACCGAACTTGCGCCAGGGCGAAAAGCTCGCGGCGCACGCGCCGCTCCCACACTGCACCGCTCGGTCCGCCAGCGGTCCCGATCAGGGCAGGCTGCGCACCGCCACCGCCGCGGCCATCATGCCCGACACGTACAGCGGCACGCCGAAGCCGCTGTACCACAGCGCGCGCTCGATCGGCGCCTTGAGGAAACGCGCCATCATCGCCAACTGCACGGCGAGCAGGCCGCCCACGATCGCGGCCTGCGTCGGCCGATCCCAGTGCAGCAGCAGGCCGATCACCACCGCCTGCGGCAGCGCCATGATCACGCTGGCCGCCCACGCCGCGCCATTCGCGCCGTGGATCACCGGCAGCGAGCGGATGCCCATCTGCGCATCGCCCTTGATCGCCTTGAAGTCGTTCAGGGTCATGATGCCGTGCGCACCGATGCTGTACAGCACCGCCAGCAGCAGCACTTCCGTGCGCGGCAGCGCGCCGCCGAGCATCGCGGCGGCACCCGTGACCCAGGCCAGGCCTTCGTAGGAGAACGCGCACGCGGTGTTGCCCCACCAGCCGTTGCGCTTGAGGCGCAGCGGCGGCGCGCTGTAGGCCCAGGCGAGGAACAGGCCGATCGCGGTGGCCACCAGCACCCAGGTGCCGAGTGCGCTCGCCACCGCCAGCGACAGCAGGGTCCAGATGCCCGCGATGTACAGGCCCCAGCGTCCGGGGATGCGGCCGGAGGGGATCGGGCGCTGCGGTTCATTGATCGCATCGACCTCGCGGTCGTGCCAGTCGTTGATCGCCTGGCTCATCGCGCACACCAGCGGCCCCGCCAGCACGATGCCCAGCACGGCGATCGGCCACTGCGGCAGGATCGGCACGCCCGACGACACCACGCCGCAGCCGAAGGCCCACATCGGCGGGAACCAGGTGATGGGCTTGAGCAGTTCGAGGACGGCGCTGGGGGCGGGATAGGTCGTGGTCGTCATGCGGTGTGGGTGGAGCCTGCGCCATGCGGCCGCAGCGCGCATGGTCCCACGCCGATGGGGGGCGTGGGCAGGGCAAGTCGGAACGCCGGATCGCCGGGCCTCCCCTCCAGGAGCGAGCGCAGCGCGCGACCGCGGCATCGTCGATGGCCGCCAGGGCGCGGGGGACAATCGCTGCAGGGCCTCGCGCATCGGGTAGGGTGCAATGAGCGCAGCGAATTGCACCGGCGTCGATTGCCCGGTGCAATTCGCTGCGCTCATTGCACCCTACGGTCCTTCCGAGGTTGACCCAGGTCGGGGATGGCGCCGTTCGGCGCCTTGTCGAATGCTGCGCCCGCAGACGCGCGGGGTCGCCGCGGCCGATGCCCGCGGCACCGGCCCCGCAAGGCTCAGGGGCTCTCGAAGCCGTCCGCGAAGACCGCGGCGACCGTGGTGTGCGTCTCCGGATCGGAGCCGCTGTAGGCATGATCGATCGAGCCGGTGTACTCGGCGATTACGGTCGAGCTGCCGGCTGTGGTGAACCCGATCGCGCACGAGAACTCGGCCATGGTGGCCGTTATCGGGGTCGGGCTGGTGTCCACACAGCTTTCGCCGCTGCTGGCGGTGAAGGTGACCTGGCCGTTGGTGGGTGCGTTGGGGGTGGCGCCGACGGTGGCGGTGAAGGTCACCGGCTGGCCGACTTCCGAAGGTTCGGGCGTTTCGCCGACGATGGTGATTGCAGTGGCGATGCCGGGGCGCTGGAGCACGACGCGGTTGCTGAAGGGCTGGCCGACCGCGAGCTGGTTGCGAGCAACGTCGTAGCTGAACGGCTGTGCCAAGCCTGCGCCCCCCACCGCGCCCAGCACGCTGTGAGCGTTGGTGATGGTGTTGACGACGCTGCCGTTGAACAGGCCGAGGGTAATCGCGCCGGCATCAGCCATCGTGCCGTTGTCCCAGAACGGGCTGTTCACCACGTAGTTGCCGTTGGTCAGCACCATCACGTCCCAATCGCCCACCACATCCTTCGCCGTGCTGCCGACCAGGGAGTTCGCCGCCGAGACCACACCCATGATGCCGCTGATGCCGGAGCCGAAGGTGACCGCGCCGGCCCGAGTGATCGCGCCGTTGCGCCAGACTGGGCTGCGCACCACATAGTTGCCGTTCGTCAGCGCCGTCACGCCGAAAGTGCCGACCTGATCGCCAGCCGTGCCGCCGACCAGGGAGTTGGCCGGCGTGACGACTCCCGTGATGCCGCTGGTGCCCGGGCCGAAGGTGACTGCGCCGGCATTGGCGATCGCGCCGTTGTCCCAGGACTCGCTGGCCACCACGTAGTTGCCGTTGGTCAGCGCCGTCACGCCAGAACCACCCACGACATCGCCCGCCGAACTGCCAACCAGGGAGTTGGCCGGCGAGACCACGCCCGTGATGCCGCTGGTACCCGAACCGAAGGTGGCGGCACCGGCATCGGGAATCGCACCGTTGTCCCAGGTCTCGCTGCGCACCACGTAGTTGCCGTTGGTCAGTGCTGTCACACCCAAATTGCCCACGCCATCACTTGCCGTGCTGCCAACCAGAGAGTTGGCCGGCGAGACCACGCCCGTGATGCCGCCGGCGCCCGAACCAAAGGTGACCGCGCCGGCATTGGGGATCGCGCCGTTGTCCCAGACCTCGCTGGCCACCACGTAGTTGCCGTTGGTCAGCGCCGTCACGCCGGAAACGCCGACCTCATCGCCTGTCGTGCTGCCGACCAGGGAGTTGGCGGGCGAGACGACGCCCGTGATGCCGCGGGTGCCGGAGCCGAAGGTTACCGCCCCGGCATTGGCGGTCGCGCCGTTGTCCCAGGATGCGCTGCGCACCACGTAGTTTCCATTGGCCAGCGCGGTAACGCCGGACAGGCCCACGAAATCGCTCGCCGTGCTGCCAACCAACGAGTTGACCGGCGAGACGACGCCAGTGATGCCGCTGGTGCCGGAGCCGAAGGTCACCGCCCCGGCATTGGCGGTCGCGCCGTTGTCCCAGAATGCGCTTCGCACCACGTAGTTTCCGTTGGTCAGCACTGTCACGCCGTGCGTGCCCACGCCATCGCGTGCCGCGCGTCCAACCAAGGAGTTGGCCGGCGAGATCACACCCGCAATGCCGCTCGTGCCGGAGCCAAAGGTCACCGCGCCGGCATCGACGATCGCGCCGTTGTCCCAGAACTGGCTGGCCACCACGTAGTTGCCGTTGGTCAGCACCGACACGCCGTTACTTCCCACGAGGTCGCCCGTCGTGCTGCCGACCAGGGAATTGACCGGCGAGATCACACCCGTGATACCGCTCGTGCCGGAGCCAAAGGTCACCGCGCCGGCATCGACGATCGCGCCGTTGTCCCAGCTCGATGCTCCCACCACGTAGTTGCCATTGATCAGCTCCGTCACGCTGCCAGCGCCCACTTGATCGTTCGCCGTGCCGCCGACCAGGGAATTGGCCGGCGAGACCACGCCCGTGATGCCGCTGGCGCCCGAACCAAAGGTGATCGCGCCAGCATCGGGGATCGCGCCGTTGTCCCAGAATGCGCTTCGCACCAAGTAGTTTCCGTTGGCCAGCACCGACACGCCCCCGCCCACACCCACGCGATCATCCGCAGTGCTGCCGACCAGGGAGTTAGCCGGCGAGACCACGCCGCTGATGCCGCGGGTGCCCGAGACGAAGGTCACCGCACCGGTATCGGCGATCGCGCCGTTGTCCCAGAATGCGCTTCGCACCAAGTAGTTTCCGTTGGACAGCACCGTCACGCCGTCGGAGCCCACCACATCGTTCGCGCTGCTGCCACGTAGGGTGCTGATCAGCGTGCCTTCGGGACGATAGAGGTGTACAGCACCGACGTTGACGACCGGCCCCGGCGCATCAAACCCCGGGTCGGTGACCACGATGTTGCCATTCGGCAGGACCGTCACCGTGCGGCCGAACTCGCCACTGCCGGCGGGCCCGTCGATCGTGAACTGCGCCGCCTGCAGGGTGCCCGCGAGGAACAGGAGGGCCCAGGCCAGCGATTTCCGGGGCGGCTCGGCCGCCCGCATGGCCGGCCCACTGCACGCACGGGTCGGACGCATGAGAATTCCCTCTCTCTCGAATCGGATGACGATGCGCGGAGATTACCCGGATTGCCGATCGCCCAGCCAGCGCACGAAGCGGCACTTCCCGACCGGCACGTGAGGGTGGCAATGCGGGCGAGGCCCGCGGAGGGTTGTGCGCCGGCCGGCGCACCGATCCCGGTCGCGGATGTCGCAATTCGGCGCCGAACCGCGTAGAGCAGAGGATGGGAACGTGCCCGATCAGGGGGTGTTGTTCGATTCACAGACCCTTTTGCGTTCTCCCTTGCAGGGCTTACCGACGAGCGGGCCAGGGACACGATGATGGATTCGACGAACGGATTGGCGGGCCTGGCGGCGCGGCTGCTGGGGGCGGCGAGCGGTGGGGCCGGGGAAACGGCGGGCCGCGGCGACGCGGTCGCGGTGCTGGCCGACCAGGTGGCGGTCGCGCTCGGCGTGGCGCGGCCGGCCGGCGAGCGCACCCTGATGGCACAGGACAACGTGCCGCTGCGCCTGCTGCTGGAGGAGCGCCGCGCACTCGGCGTCGAAGCATCACCCGACGCGCTCGACGCAGCACTCCGCCGCGGTGGCCTGATCCTGGCCGCGCGCGGTGCCGCGGGCCCGGGCGGCCTGCCGGCCCGGGGCGTGAGCGTGCTGCTCGGTCCGGGCGACGGCGCCCCGGTCTGCGCGTTCACGCACGAAGCCGCCCTGCGCCGCTTCGCCGGCGGATCACCGGTGACCGCCTGGGTCACCGAATGCCTGCGCGTGTGGCAATTCGCGGTGCATGTCCTGCACCGTGAGGTCGTGGTCGACCCGGGCGAATCGTCCGAACTGCACGTCGGCACTTCGCGGCTGCGGCGCCTGCTGGCCTGAAGGCGGGATCAACCGCGCGGACGCTCCAGCGTGCCGAACAGCGCATCGCCGATCGGATAGGTGATGTTGAAGTTGCGCTGCGCCATCACCCGCGGGTCGTGGTGGTGGCGATGCAGCCAGGACAGGCGCGCGACGCCCGGCACGCGGGTCATCCAGTGGCCCGGCGGCTGGTGGTAGGCGAGGTGCAGGAATTCGTAGTTGAGGAAATAGCCGATGCCGGTGGCGAGCATCAGCCACGCCGCGTTGGCCGATGCCAGCGTCGCCAGCAGCCACCACGCCGGCAGCGCGAAACCCCCGAAGAAGAACATGACCAGCAGCGGCGGGAACAGCACCGCGCGCAGGTCGCGCGGGCCCTCGTGCGCCATCGCCTCGTGGGTGAAGAAGCGATGGTGCTGGCCGGCGTGGCGGCGGTAGATGAGCTTGAGGCCTGGGAACGGGCGGTGCATCGGGAAGCGGTGGCCGAGGTACTCGACGAGGTTGGCGTAGAGGAAGGCGGCTGGGATGGTGAGCCATTCGGCGCGTGTGACGCCGTCGAGCTGCGAAAGGCACGCCAGCAGCGCCGCTGCGCCACCGCCGAAGGTGATCCAGAGGTTCAGTGCGCCGCTGTAGTGCGCGGGGATGTCGTGTTCGCGGTAGGCGGCGCGGAAGCGGGCGACGGAGTCGGCGAGCATGGGATGAGTTTACGGTGGCGGGCGACCCGTGTCGGTGACGGATCGGTGTGGTCGAGGGAGCCGGCTGCGGCGGCGACCGCGACGATCGGGCGATGCCGCAGTCGCCGCTGAAGCGGCTCCCACAGGGGTGTGGTGCGTGTCGGCGTTGCGCGATGCGTGGTGTGGGAGCCGGCTGCGCCGGCGACTGCGGCGATCGGGGAGGTGACTGTCGCCGCTGAAGCGGCTCCCACTGGGGTGCCTCAAGGTAGAGCGGGCGCGGAGCCCTCGGTGTGGGAGCCGGCTGCGGCGGCGACTGCGGCATCAGGGGCTTGCGGGACGGCACGGGCATGCGGTCGCGCGCAAGCGCGCTCCTACGGGCGGCGCGGGTCAGGGCGTACGGGCGATCAGCAGGGCCAGCGATTCGGCGACCATCGCCGGCGCCGGCTGGCCTTCGACTTCGAGCGTTTTTTCCTGTCGCAGCAGCCAGCGACCGGGGTCCTTCTCGCGCACGTCGAGGATCTTCGTGTGCAGGCGCACGCGCGCGCCCACGCGCACCGGGGCGAGGAAGCGCACCTTGTCGAGCCCGTAGTTGAGCGCCAGCGCCATGTCGGCGGGCCACGGGAAATCCGCCGGCGGGTGGCCACCGACCAGCGACAGCAGCAGGAACCCGTGCGCCACCGTGCCGCCGAACGGGGTTTCGCGCGCGGCGCGCGCCGGATCGACGTGGATGAACTGGTGGTCGCCGGTGCAGGCCGCGAAGGCGTCGACGGGCGCCTGGTCGATCACGATCCAGTCGCTCGGCGCGAGTGCGCGGCCGGCGAGCGACGGCAGATCGGCCAGCCTCAGGCCCGGGTCGGCGCTCATCCGCCGGCCACTGCGATGGCCAGCTCAACCGCGATCTCGCCCCACAAGCCACCGGCCAGCAGGAACAAGCCGCCGGCCAAGGCGACGAAGGCCCACTGCCAGCGCGCATTGTCCATCGCCTCGGCGCGCATCGACAGGCCCTGCGCGCGGTCCCACGGCGCCTCGCCGTCGTTGACCAACTGCACGCCGGCGACGATCACCGCGATGATCGTCAGCGGCACGATGCCGAGCCCGACCCCGCGCCAGACCACGGTGCGCGCGCGGCCCCACGCGGCGCCGAAATCGGGCTTGCCGCCGGGGCCGGTCACGCGCAGGCCGAGCAGGGCCTTGCCCGGGGTGGTGCCGGCGATCGCCAGCATCACGGTTTCCAACGGCACCAGCACCAGCAGCGACACCCAGGCGAGGAATGGCGCCGCTGGCGCATCGGCCGGCAGGCCGCCGTCGCCTTGCGCGAACAGGCTCCAGCCGATCGCGGCGACCGGCACGCCGACCAGCAGCACGTCGATCGCCCGCGCGAGCACGCGACGCACGCCCTGCTGCAGGCGCAGCCCCGACTGCACGGCGTCGGCCTTGACCCGTCCCGCGGTCTCGCCCCCGGCGGCGCGCGCGCGCTCGATCGATGCGCCGGCCGCCGCGGTGCTGGCGGCGAGCCGCTCGCGCAGTGCCTGCACCTGGCGCGCCTCGCGCGCATCGCGGATGGCGCGGTCGTCGGATGGCGGCGCCTTGTTCGGCGGGGCGCGGTCGCCGCGCGCAGGCTTTGGTGGCGCCTTGGCCTGCGGCGCTTGCGGCGGCGCACGCTCCGGCGGCGCGCCGGGGCCAGCGGTCAACGACGACAGCCCCGACAGGGCGCGCGACAGCGGCAGCCATTCGGCATGGTCGACGTGCCAGGCGAGCGCGTCGCGCGGCAAGGTGCCCGCGGCGTGGCGGCGCGCGAGGTCGATGCGCGCGAGCGGACCGATCGCCTCGCCATCGGGGCCGGCGACGTACCAGTCGTTCTGCAATCCGCTCATCCGCGCTCCTCCGGGCCGTGATTGTGGCACGCCGGCGGCGGCGACCCGTTGGAAGCCGCGCGGCCGGTGCGCGATGATCGGGGTTTTCCGGACCGGCGACCCGCCATGGCCCTGCGCTACGAGATCCTGCCCGTCACGCCGTTCGAGCAGAACTGCAGCCTCGTGTGGTGCGACGAGACCCTGCAGGGCGCGTTCGTCGATGCCGGCGGCGAGCCGGAGCGCCTGCTCGCGGCGGCGCAGCGACATGGCGTGTCGATCGCCAAGCTGATGGTGACGCACGGCCACCTCGACCACGTCGGCGCGGTGCGCGACCTCGCCGACGCCCTGAAGGTGCCGATCGAAGGCCCGCACGCCGACGACCGCTTCTGGATCGAGCAGTTGCCGATGCAGGCGCGGATGTTCGGTTTTCCGCCCTCGCGGATCTTCGAAAGCGACCGCTGGCTGGTGCACGGCGACACGGTCTCGCTGGGCCACCTGGTGTTCGACGTGCTGCACTGCCCCGGGCACACGCCGGGCCACGTGGTGTTCGTGCATGCGCCATCGCAACTGGCCTTCGTCGGCGACGTGATCTTCGCCGGCTCGATCGGCCGCACCGACTTCCCGCGCGGCAACCACGCCGACCTGCTGCGCGCGATCCGCCAGCGCCTGTTCCCGCTCGGCGATGGCCTGCGCTTCGTGCCGGGACACGGGCCGATGTCGAGCGTCGGCGCCGAGCGGCGCAGCAATCCCTTCGTGTCCGACGCCGCGGTGGCGCGCATGGGGCTGTAGGAGCCCGCTTGCGGGCGATCGGGCGATCCGGTGCTTGCCGCGGTGTGGCGGGTGGCGGTCGCGCGCAAGCGCGCTCCTACGAAAGCCCGCACCGCCGTAGGAGCCCGCTTGCGGGCGATCGGGCAATCCGGTGCTTGCCGCGGTGTGTCAGGTGGCAGTCGCGCGCAAGCGCGCGCCTACGGGGATCGGGCGCACCAGGCGAGCACGCACTCGCGCATCGTCGCATCGTGGATCGCGAGCACCTTCGACACCGGGTCCTGGTAGCCGCCGGCGAGGTTCCAGGCCACCGGCAGGCCCAGGCGGCGCGCCTCGCGGAAGACGATGCGGTCGCGCTCGGCGAGCTGCGCCGAGGTCAGCCAGCCGCCGAGCGGGTCGTCGACGTGCGGATCGGCGCCGGCCTGGTACAGCACCACCGCGCAGCCGCGCATCGATTCGAGCAGGCGCGGGATGGCGTCGAGGAAGTCGTCCGCCTGCTCCGGCCGGTCCCAGTGCGCGCCCGCGGTGGCGTGCACGATCGCGTCGAGGCGCAGGTGACGCAGGATCTGCGCGGTGCCGTCGCCGTAGTGCATGTCGAAATCGAGGATGCCGATCCGCGCCTGCGGCACGCGGCGCCGCACGTCCTGCGCGGCGACCACCAGGCCGTTGAAGCTGCAGTAGCCGCCGCCGTGGTCGTGGTGGGCGTGGTGGAAGCCCGACACCGGCGCCACCGCGCCGATCCCGTTGGCGATCGCCGCGTGCGCGGCGTCGACCATCGCACCGCTGGTCCACGGCAGGCTGGCCGCGACCTCGGGCAGGCGGTTGCCGAAGCCGTTGTCGATCCGGCACGCCAGCACGCCGGCCACGTAGGCCGGATGGTGCGCGGCGCACAATTGGTCGACGTCGGCCGGGCGCGGCGCGCGGATCTCGAGCGGGAAGCCGCGGCGGCGCCAGCTTTCGACCACGCGCCCGGGCTTGCCGGCGCTGGGCGAGAACGAGTGCGCGTCGGCGACCATGCGCGGGTCGAAGAACACGGGGATGCACTCCATCGATGGCCTCCTGGCGCGCAACCGGCACGGCGCCGGATGTGGGAGCGAGCAACGCTCGCGACCGCGACATCGGCGGACACGACGAGAGCCCAGTCCTGCGGTCGCGAGCGTTGCTCGCTCCCACACCAGCGGCCCCGCGAGCGTCCTAGCGGATCGGCACCGGCCGGAACGCGAGCACGAAGCTGCCGATGCTGACCACCGCGGTGCAGATCGCCACCACCGGCACGCCGAACCACTCGGGGCCCGGGGCATCCAGCGCCCACAGCACGCTGGCGGCGATCAGGGTGCCGGCGCCGAACACCGCCTGCACCGTCGCCACCTGCGCGCGGCGCTGGGTTTCGGCCAGCACGTGCAGGTCGGGGCTGCGCATGTTGAGCGTGTGCTCGCCGGCCACCGACTGCTTGAGCCAGGCGTGCACCAGGCGCGGCAGTTCCGGCGCGCCACGCACCAGTTCCGGCAGGTGCTTGCGGAAGTCGTCGCCCAGCGCGCGCAGCGAGTACTTCTCGCGCAGGATCTTCTCCAGCACCGGGTGCGCCACCGCCCAGATGTCGAGCTGCGGGTCCAGCAGGCGGCCCACGCCCTCGATGTTGAGCAGGGTCTTCTGCAGCAGGATCAGCTGCGGCTGGATGGTGAGCTCGTAGCGGCGCGCCACCGAGAACAGCTTGACCAGCACCTCGCCGAGCGAGATCTCCGACAGCGGGCGGGTGAAGTACGGCTCGCACACCGATCGCACGGCGCTTTCGAGGTCGTCGACGCGGATGTGCTCCGGCATCCAGCCGGCCTCGATGTGCAGCACGGCGATGCGGCGGTAGTCGCGCTTGAACATCGCCTCGAAGTTCGCCGCCAGGTACCACTGGTCGATCTCGGGCAGCGCGCCCATGATGCCGAAGTCGAGCGCGATGAAGCGCGGTTCGTCCGGGCGCTCCGGATCGACCCAGATGTTGCCGGCGTGCGCGTCGGCGTGGAAGAAGTTGTCGCGGAACACCTGGGTGTAGAACAGCTGCACGCCCTTGGCGGCGAGCTTGCGGCGGTCGATGCCGGCGGCGTCGAGCTTGGCCACGTCGTCGCTGGCGATGCCGCGCACGCGCTGCAGGGTGAGCGCGCCCTCGGCCGAATGGCTCCAGTAGACCTGCGGCACCAGCAGGTCCTCGGAGCCCTCCCAGAAACGGCGGAACACCGAGGCGTTGGCGCCCTCGCGCTGCAGGTCGAGCTCGTCGACCAGGGTGCGCTCGATCTCGGCCACCACGTCCAGCGGCCGGATGTGCTTCGCGTTCGGCGCGTAGCGCTGGGCGAAGGCGGCCAGCGTGCGCAGCAGGCCGAGGTCGGTCTCGACCCGGCGGCGCACGCCGGGACGCAGCACCTTGACCACCACTTCGGTCCCGTCGGGCAGTTCGGCGGCGTGCACCTGTGCCACCGAGGCCGAAGCGAGCGGTTCGATGTCGAAGCGCGCGTAGAGCTCGGCCACCGGCTTGCCGAGCGCCAGTTCCACCGCGGCACGCGCCTGCTCGCCGGGGAACGGCTTGACCCGGTCCTGCAGCAGGGCGAGTTCGTCGGCGACGTCGGGCGGCAGCAGGTCGCGGCGGGTGGACAGCACCTGCCCGAACTTGACGAAGATCGGGCCCAGTTCCTCCAGCGCGAGCCGCAGCCGCGCGCCGCGCGGCAGGGCGGCGATCGATGCCGGCGTCGGCGCGATCACCGCGCGCAGCGGACGCAGCCAGCGGAACAGCCGGGTGGCCTCCAGGAGGTCGTCGAGCCGGTGGCGCAGCAGGATGCGCGCGATGTGGAACAGGCGCGCGAAGGAACGCAGCGGGGTCCTCACGGGGCGCGCTCCAAGCCGTCCTTCAGGCGCGCGATGCGCGCCGCGAGACGCTCGACGTCGTCGCGCAGGCGATCGACGTCGCCGTGGAAGGCCTCGACCTCGTCGCGCGCCGGGACGTCGCGCGATTCCTCGCGCAGGTAGTCGGCCCCGTCCTCGGCCAGGGTGCCGGCGCTGCGCCGCGCCCAGGCGAAGGCGTCGCGCAGGGTGGTGGCCACGATCGCGCCGCGGGTATCGCCGAGCATCCGCGCGAGCGCGGCATCGAGATCGGGCTCGAAGCCCTGCGCGAGCTGGCCGATGGCGCGCGCGAGGTCGGCGTCGCCGGACATCTGCACCTTGCCCGCCGGCAGCGCGCCGGCGCGGTCGGGGAAGGCGAGCCGCGCGAAGCCGGCCAGGGTGCCGGCCAGCGAGAGGTCGGCCTCGCCGGCGCGCGGGCCGATCGCGATGCGCCCGTCGGCGACCGACAGCCGCAGGCCGAGGTCGGCGGGCGTCCAGGTCATCTCGATGTGACGACCCTCGAGCGGCGACAGGCGCGCGCGCGCGCCGGGATCGAGCGCGAGCGCACGGTCGAGCAGCGCCTCCAGCGCGCGGCCGAGCGGGACCAGCAGGGGATTCGGTGGGCGGGACATCATCGCGCAAGTGTAGCCAAGCGCGGGTGGTGGTGGCGTGGCGACGCGGCCCGATGCCGCTGTGGGAGCGAGCGATGCTCGCGACCGGCAGCTCCATCCTCGCCGCAGTGCCCGAATGCCGCGGTCGCGAGCGTTGCTCGCTCCTACGGACGGCGGGCTCGCTGGAGATGCATTCCCGCTTACGCCTCGTGCTGGTCGCGGTACCAGCGCGCCAGCCGGTCGAGGCCTTCGTCGATGCTGATCCGCGGCGCATAGCCGAGGTCGCGGCGTGCCGCGCTGATGTCGTACCAGTGCGCGGTGGCGAGCTGCTCGGCGACGAAGCGCGTCATCGGCGGCTCGGAATCGATGCGGAACACGGTGTAGATGCCTTCCAGCACGGCGCCGATCGCGAACGCCAGCCCGTAGGGCACGCGACGCGTCTCCGGCGGCAGGCCGCAGGCGCGCAGCATGGCGTTGATCATGTCGTCGGCGAAGATCGGCTCGCCGTTGCTGATGAAGTAGGCGCGTCCCGCGCACGGCGCAGCCGGCGCGAGCCGGTCCAGCGCGTCGAGGTGGGCCTGTGCGGCGTTGTCGACGTAGACCACGTCGATTTTCTTGCGCTCGGTGCCGACGAAGCGCAGCCGTCCGGCGCGCGCGCGGTCGAGGATGCGCGGCAGCAGGTGGTTGTCGCCCGGGCCCCAGATCAGGTGCGGGCGCAGCGCCACGGTGGACAGCGTGGCGTCGTTGGCGGTCAGCACGCGCTGCTCGGCGATCGCCTTGGTCGCCGGGTAGTGCGCGCGGAAGTGCGCCGGATACGGCACCGATTCGTCGACGCCCTCGAGGTCGCCGCCGGCGTGCACGACGCTCGGCGTGGAGGTGTAGACCAGGCGCGGAATGCCGTGCATGCGGCAGGCCGCGATCACGTGCTCGGTGGCCTTGACGTTGGCGGCGTAGTAGTCGTCGTAGGCGCCCCAGGCGCCGGGCTTGGCGGCGACGTGGACGATCGCATCGCATCCGCGCGCGGCCTCCAGCAGCGGGTCGAGCACGGTGAGGTCGACGCGGCGCTGCTCGACGCCGAGCGCGTCCAGCGCGGGATAGTGGTTGCGCGCCACGCTGAGCACGGCGTCGCCGCGTGCGCGCAGCAGGCGGCAGATCGCCTGGCCGAGGAAACCGCCGCCGCCGGTGACGAGGACTTTCATCGCCGCTCCTTGCCGATGCCGCGCGGACAGCGGATGGATCGTGGGAGCCGCTTCAGCGGCGACTGCGGCCTGTCCGATCGCCGCAGTCGCCGCTGAAGCGGCTCCCACAGGACTGAGGCGGTGGCGCGACCCGCGCGCGCCGACCCTGACCCGCGCCCCGCGCGGTGGGCGATGGGTTCGTTGGGCGGCCGTCGATGCATGGGGATGATCGCAGCGCGCGCGCCGCCCCCCCACCGCATCCCACCTGCGACCCTGGCAACGGACGTGCTCATCCCTCGATCGCCTCCGTCGATCCGGCTGGCTCCCACGGCTTGTAGAACACCCGCTGCGAGGCCCAGAAGCCGAGCTGCTCGCGGCCGATCTTGGCGTTGTGGCGGATGTCGACCGGGAAGCCCCAGTGCAGCAGGAACTCGCGGATGCCGCGGCTGGCCGGATGGCGGTCGCCGATCTCGCGCAACTGGGCCTTGATCGCCGGCCACTCGGTGGTGCGCCCGCGGTCGGCGAGTTCGACGCACAGCACCGGCATGCGGTCGTCGCGTGGACCGACGCCGACCAGGGCGGTGCGGCGCACCGCCGGATGGGTGTTGTAGATGCCTTCGATGCATTCGGTGTACAGCGTGCCGCGCCGCGTGACCACGCGGTGGCTCTTGCGCCCGCAATACCACAGCAGGCCGTCGGCATCGAAGTAGCCGACGTCGCCCATCCGGTGCACGAGGCGGCCGCCGTCGCGGATCTTGGCCAGCCGGGTGGCGGCCTCGCGGCCGAAGTAGCCGCGGGTGGCGCTGGGGCCCGCGACGGTGATCTCGCCGATCACGCCGGGCGGCTGCACGAGGTCGTCGGTCCAGTCGGCGATCTCGCCGTCGTCGATGCGGATCACGCGCACGGTGTTGGCGGTGAGTGGGCGGCCAACGCAGATGCCGCCGCCTTCGTCGGTGCGCGCGCGCACGCGCAGGATCTCGCGCCCCTCGATCACCGCCACCGGCAGGCATTCGGTGGCGCCATACGGCGTCCACACCGTCGCATCCGCCGGCAGCATGCGATAGGCGCGCTCGACGACCGTGGGATGCACCGGCGCGCCGGCCGACAGCACGCGACGCAGGCGCGGCAGCCGCAGGTCCGCGGCCTCGGCGTGGCGGGTGAGGTTGTCGAGCAGCGCGGGCGAGCCGAACATCGTGGTGCAGCCGTGCGCCTCGATCGCCGCGACCAGGCGCCGCGGATCGGCGCTGCCGGGCCGCGTGGGGTCCATGTCGGGGATCACGCTGGTCATGCCGAGCCCGGGGTCGAACAGGGCGAACGGCGGGAAGGTCGGCAGGTCGACCTCGCCGGGCGCGATGCCGAAGGCCTCGCGGATCAGCGCCACCTGGGCGAGGAAGTTTGCGTGGGTGTATTCCACGCCCTTCGGCACGCCGGTGGAGCCGGAGGTGAACAGGATCGCGGCCAGCGCGTCGGGGTCGGCCGACGGGCGCGCGGGCGGCGCCGTGCGGCCGGCCTCGTGCACCGCGTCCAGCGTCAACCCGCCCCAGAACCAGGTGCGTCCACCCACCGTGACGCGGCTGCGGATCGTGGCCTTGCCCCAGCCGAGCAGCACGCTGGCCGCCTGCGCCAGCGGGATGCCGACGAAGGCCTCGGGCCGCGCTTCGGCGAGGCAGGCCTTGAGCGCGCCGCGGTCGATGCCGGGATCGACCAGCACCGGCACCGCGCCGGCCTTGAACAGGGCGAACATCAGCAGGAACAGCGGCTCGCCCGGGCGCACCATCAGCACCGTGCGCACGCCGGCGCCGATGCCGTGCGCGGCGAGCCCGGCGGCGAGCGCCTCGCTGCCGCCGTCGAGCTCGCGATAGCTGAGTTCGCGCCAGCGCGTCGCGCCGTCGGCGCCACGGCCGTCGGGAATGCGCATCGCGATCCGGTCCGGGGCGGCGCGCGCGGCCTCGCGCAGGGCGTCGGCGATGTTGGGGGCGTGGGTCATGCGGGCTCCAGGTCGGGAATCTTCCCACGCCGGGTGTCATCGCCGCGACACGTCGGGCGCATCCGACCGCAACGGGACGTCCATCCGCGCGTCATCGCGGGCCGCGAGCATTCGCGGCTCGCGCCCGGCCTGCATGCCGGTGCGCGCCCCGACCAAGACCAAGACCCAAGGACCCACCCATGAAGCCCATGCCGCGCACGCTCGCGCTCGCCATCCTCGCCGCGCTCGCCGCCCCCGCCGCGCTCGCCGAAACCGCCGTCGACGCCAGCACCGACGCCGAGGCGCGCGAACTGGAGACGATCTCGGTGATCGGCGAGGGCGAGACCCGCCAGGTGCAGAAGCTGTCCTACGAGGACCTGCGCGTCCTGCCTGCCGGCACCAGCCCGCTCAAGGTGCTGGCCAAGCTGCCCGGGGTGAACTTCCAGTCGGCCGATCCCTGGGGCGCCTACGAGTGGTCGGCGCGCCTCGGCATCCGCGGCTTCAACCAGAACCAGCTCGGCTTCACCCTCGACGGCGTGCCGCTGGGCGACATGTCCTACGGCAACTTCAACGGCCTGCACGTCAGCCGCGCGGTGATCTCGGAGAACCTCGGGCGGGCGGAACTCGCGCAGGGCTCGGGTTCGGTGGGCGCGGCCTCGACCAACAACCTCGGCGGCACGGTGGAGTTCTTCAGCGCCGATCCGCTGCCCGACTACACCGCGCGCACCGCCTTCACCGTCGGCTCCGACAGCGCGCGCCGCGTGTTCGGCCGGCTCGACACCGGCATCAACGACGGCTTCGGCATGTACCTCTCGGCGAGCTGGTCCGATGCCGACAAGTGGAAGGGCTTCGGGCCGCAGGAGCAGACCCAGTTCAACGGCAAGTTCACCTGGGACATCGACGCCCTGCGCCTGACCGGCTACGTGGCCACCTCGCGCCGCGACGAGACCGACTACGCCGACCTGTCGCTGGAATCGGCCGAGCGCCTCGGCTTCGACTGGGACAACTACGCGCGCGACTGGCAGCGCGCGATCGCCGCCGCCCGCGGCCAGTTCACCGGCGGGGTGGAGACGCTGGACGATGCGTATTACATCGCGCGCGGCCTGCGCAACGACGATCTCGCCTACCTCTCGCTCGACGTGCCGTTCGGCGATGCGTTCTCGCTGGCCGGTACCGCCTACATCCACACCAACGAGGGCCAGGGCCACTGGGCCACGCCCTACGCACCGTCCTCGCCGACCCTGCCGATCTCGATGCGCACCACCGAGTACGACATCGAGCGCATCGGCGGCATCGGCCGCGCCAGCTTCGAGTTCGGGATCCACCGCATCGAGGCCGGCTTCTGGGTCGAGACCAACACCCACGGCCTGCAGCGCAACTTCTATGCGCTGAGCATCGACAACCCGCCGGACGAGGGGTTCTTCTACCGCAACCCCGACGTTCGCGTGTTCCGCCAGCGCTTCGAGGTCGACACCCGCCAGCTCTACCTGTCCGACCGCATCACGCTCGCCGACGGCAACCTGCTGGTGGACCTCGGCTTCAAGGCGATCGACGTCGACGTCGAGGCGCGGCGCATCATCGGCACCCGCGCGCAGGGCGAGCTCGAGACCAAGGACAACTTCGTGCCGCAAGCCGGCGTGCGCTGGAAGTTCAGCGAGGACGCCGAACTGTTCGCCTCCTACGCCGAGAACCTCGGCGCGCTGCGCGCCGGCGTGAGCGGGCCGTTCTCGACCTCGCAGTCGGCCTTCGACCTGTTCGCCGACACGCTGGAGCCGGAGTCCTCGCGCACGCTGGAGGCCGGCGTGCGCTGGGTCGGCGACGCGCTGGAGGCGTCCGCGGCGCTGTACAGCGTCGACTTCGACGACCGCCTGCTGGGCATCTCGCGCTGCGCCGGCATCGTCGGCTGCCCGGGTGCGTTCGCCAACGTCGGCGAGGTACGCAGCACCGGCGCCGAGCTGGCCGTGCAGTGGCGCGTGAGCGAGGACTTCGACCTGTTCGGGTCGCTGTCGTACAACGACTCCGAATACCGCTCCGACTACCTCGACGGCAACACCGTGGTGCCGGCCGACGGCAAGCAGGTGGTCGACGCGCCGGAAGTGCTGTTCGCCGGCGAGGCGACCTACCGCTGGGCCGGCTTCGATTTCCGGCTGGGCGTGAAGTACACCGACGAGCGCTTCATCACCTACCTCAACGACTCCAAGGTCGACGACTTCTGGGTGGTGGACGGCACCATCGGCTACGACTTCGGCCGCGTCGGCTTCGCCGAGAGCCTGCGCGCGCAGTTCAACGTGTCCAACCTGCTCGACGAGGAGTATTTCGCCACGGTCGGCAGCAACGGCTTCGTGACCTCGGATCCCGACGGGCTCAACTACACCCTGCTCACCGGTGCGCCGCGGCAGGTGTTCCTGACCCTCGACGCCACGTTCTGAGCCACTTCCCCCGCGTCGCGATCGCCAGGGAGGGCGGTCCGGCGCACCTGTCCACCGCGCGGCGCCGCGTCCCGGCGCCGCGCGCGTTTCCGCCGGAGCACCACCGCATGCGCCTCGCCGCCTGCTTGATCGTCGCCCTGCTGTCCGCGGCCTCCGCGCGCGCCGAGGTGGCGCTCGCGCCCGACGCGGTGCTCACGCGCATCGCGTTCGGCTCCTGCGGCAAGGAGGACAAGCCGCAACCGATCTGGGACGCGGTGCTGGCGGCCAGGCCGCAGGCCTTCGTGTTCCTCGGCGACAACATCTACGGCGACACCCGCGACCCGGCGGTGCTGGAGGCGAAGTACGCGCGCCTCGGCGCGATCGAGGGTTTCGCGCGGCTGCGCGCGCAGGTGCCCCTGTTCGCCACCTGGGACGACCACGACTACGGCGAGAACGACGCCGGCGCCGAGTACCCGATGAAGGAGGCCAGCCGCGCCGCGTTCCTGCGCTTCTGGGGCGAGCCCGCCGACTCGCCGCGCGCGCGTCGCGACGGCATCTACGACGCACGCGTGTTCGGCCCACCGGGCCGCCGCGTGCAACTGATCCTGCTCGACCTGCGCTGGAATCGCACGCCGATCACGGTCGATCCGCGCTGGGGCACCTACGAGGCCTACGAGCGCTGGGCGCGGCGCGAGGCGCGCCGGGCCCCGGACGCGCCGATGCCGGGCCCGTACGTACGCAATCCCGATCCGGCGGCCACCATGCTGGGCGAGGCGCAGTGGGCGTGGCTGGAAGCGCAGTTACGCGAGCCGGCCGAGGTGCGCCTGATCGGCTCCAGCCTGCAGGTTCTGGCGGATTTCCCCGGCTGGGAGGCATGGATCAACTATCCGCGCAACCAGGCGCGGCTGTTCGATGCGATCCGCCGCAGCGGCGCCCGCGGCGTGGTGTTCCTGTCCGGCGACACGCACTACGGCGAGCTGACCGTGCTCGACGCCAACGTGCCCTACCCGATGCACGACCTCACCAGCAGCGGGCTGACCGAGGAGTGGCACGTCGCGGTGCCGAATGCGCTGCGGGTCGGCGCGGCGCACCGGGTGGCGAACTTCGGGCTGGTCGACATCGATTGGGCGGCGCGCACGGTCACGCTCTCGCTGCGCGGGGTCGACGGCGATGAACTGCTGCGGCGCGAGGTGGCGCTGGACACGCTCGCACCGCGCTGAGGTGCTTCGCGCCCCGTAGGAGCCCGCTTGCGGGCGACCGCGCGATCCGGTGCTT
>Ga0209450_10000426_pt1 | contig 21751 bp, 18 predicted proteins | sample FrelakmetLWP11LW_FD_187149 | JGI IMG/M metagenome (GOLD analysis project Ga0209450, IMG submission 187149) | Freshwater lake sediment microbial communities from the University of Notre Dame, USA, for methane emissions studies - LWP11 LW (SPAdes)... | ecosystem: Environmental > Aquatic >...
TTTGTCCCCCTCTCTTCTAAAGCAAAGAGGGGGATAATACACTGATATATAGGGATATAAAATTAGCCAGCCCCCTTCTTTACTTCAGTAGAGAAGGGGGTTTGGGGGATGAGTGCGTGTGGCCGATTTGCATTTATCTGTTTTGTTTTACACTGAATTTTAATTCGATCAGAGAAGCATTAATGATATTTTTTTATCTTCAACCTGTTATTTTCTATCTATGAAAAGATTCCTCGTCTGGTTTCTACCCGGGTTGATAATTGGAGCGTTACTGATAATCGGAGGACGAAAAGCTCTGGATAAGACTTCCACGAATGAATACTGCATGTCGTGCCATATACATCCGGCTGCAGACAACTCCTGGAAACGGTCAGTTCACTACGAAACTCAGTCGGGATACCGTGTAGCATGCGTGGAATGCCACCTGCCGCCCAAAGGGAAAGGCTACCTCTGGGCTAAAGGTACAACTGGTTTACGCGACCTGTGGAGCTACTGGACGAAGGATTCTGCATCATTCGACTGGAACGAAAGAGGAAGACTGGAGCATGCCCGCATTTACACATACGAAAGCAGCTGCATAAAATGTCATGAAAATCTCTTCCCGCTGAAGCTTACAAAAGCCGGAGAGGACGCCCATCTTTATTACAGGCAGACAAAGAAAACGCCCGATCTTCACTGCATTAACTGCCATCTTAATGCCGGTCACTATATTGAAGGCTATACGCATGGCAGCAATAAAACATTCGGATCTGTTTCTTCATCACCAAAGGAAATATTTACAGAGCCTGTAAAAGTTGCAGGATTTGCTTCATTCACCGAGCAGATCCCGAATTCTTCAGTATCTTTTAAAATGGTTGCCATACCGGGTGGAAAATTCAACATGGGAAGCCCCGATGATGAACCTCTTAGAAAGGCTGATGAAGGTCCGGTCAGAGAGGTTGAAATAAGCCCCTTCTTTATGGCAGAAGTTGAAGTCACATGGGATGAATATCTGGCATTTTATGCACAGACTGCAGCAGAGGGCAAATCATCAGATACTGAGCTTATGAAATCAAAAAGGCAATTGGAAGCAGATGCCATTTCCGGTGCCACTCCGCCTTATGGCCAGCCCGACCAGGGATGGGGAATGGGTAAGCGGCCGGCGATATCATTTACTTATCATGCAGCGGAAACTTATTGCAAATGGCTTTCCAAAGTTACCGGCAAAACCTATAGACTACCCACTGAAGCTGAATGGGAATATTCCTGCAGGGGAGGTACCACAACACCTTATTTCTTCCCGGGCGATCCTGAGAAATTTGAGAAATCGGGCTTCAGGGCAAAGCTATCAAAGAATGATACTGCTGTAATAAACTCATATATCATTTATAGAGAGAATAGTCCATCAAAAACTCAGGAACCTTCAAGAGTGAAAGCTAATCCGTTTGGTTTAAAGAATATGACAGGCAACGTGGCTGAGTTCTGTTCCGATTGGTATCAGCCTGATGCATACTCAAATTATTCTGAAGAACTTATTGTTGATCCGAAGGGACCTGATTCGGGCGAAGAGCATGTCATCAGGGGAGGATCATTCCTCGATATGGCAGGACGGGTAAGAAGCGCAGCCCGGAATCAAACACGAACGGACGACTGGTTAAAGACAGATCCCCAGATACCCAAAAGCATCTGGTGGTATTCCGACTGCTTCAATGTCGGTTTCAGAGTTGTCTGCGAATTTGATGAAAAGACAGGGAAATTATAACTTTATAAAATCTTAAATCTAAAAGCAAATGAAAAAATCAAGTATTTCAAGACGCAACTTTTTAAGCAAATCTGCAGTTGTCGGTGCAGCCGGCGTTGTTGCCCCGGCTATCATTTCAGGCTGCAGCCGAGGGCCTGTTCCTTTTAAACCGGTACCCGAAGGTAAATGGCTTGACGAAGCTCCTGATGGTCCTGTTCTGAAAGCTGGTGTTATCGGTTGTGGTGGTCGGGGGAAAGGTGCTGCAGTTAATTTTCTCAGTGCCGGACCAAATCTTCAGATTGTTGCCCTGGGTGATACATTCAGAGATCGTCTGGACGATTGCAAAGCAACAATCAAGGAAAAGAAAGGACAGGAAGTCCCTGAAGAGAACTGTTTTGTAGGATTCGACGCTTTCCAGAAAGTTATCGACTCAGGTGTAGATATAATTATTCTGGCAACACCTCCATCTTTCAGACCTGAACATCTTGCAGCAGCTGTGGCAGCACGCAAACATGTTTTTGCAGAAAAACCTGTCTGCGTTGATCCGACCGGAGCAAGATCAGTTATGGCTACAGCACTAAAAGCTAAAGAGCTTGGTCTTACAATTGTTACAGGGACACAACGACGTCATCAACGGAATTATGTAGCTAATTTTACACAGGTTGCAGCCGGGGCTATCGGAGAAATAGTCGGCGGAAATGCATACTGGAACGGTGGAAAATTATGGCATACTCCGAATAATCCAACATGGTCGGAGATGGAATGGATGATACGCAACTGGGTAAACTGGACATGGCTTTCAGGCGACCATATTGTTGAGCAGCATGTACATAACCTGGATGTTATTAACTGGTTTACGGGCAAACATCCAGTAGCTGCACGCGGAATGGGCTCCAGACAACGTCGTGTCACAGGCGACCAGTTTGATAATTTCTCCATAGATTTTGTTTTTGAGAACGGGATGCATGTTCACAGCATGTGCCGACAGATAAACGGTTGCTGGAACAGCGTTTCAGAAAGAATCCAGGGGACAAAAGGATACACTGATTGTGCTGAGAATCTTTATGACCTTGCCGGTACAGAAATATGGAAATATGCTTATCCTCTTGATGATGAAGGAAAGCCAGCAAAAGGTAAAATGAAAGATCCTTATGTTCAGGAACATATCGATCTGGTTACTGCCATCAGGACCAATCAGCCATTCAATGAACTGGAGAATACTGCAATCTCGACTATGACAGGTATAATGGGTCGTATTTCAGCTTATACAGGAAAAGAGACTACCTGGGATGAAATGATGAACTCCGACCTGAAGCTTGGCCCGACAGTATTCGCTTTCGGTCCGGTGGATGTCCCGAAAGAGGTGCCAATATCCGGCGAAGCTTATGTTGAGAAAAAATAATTCTAAAAACTATTTATGGATAGCTCAAGAAGAGATTTCATAAGAAAAGCAACTGCTGCGGGAGCCGCTGTCATGGCCGCTCCTGCGGTTTTTGGATCTGAGGCATTTTCAAAAAGGCATAAGGCTGCTGATCCGGTCACTCCATTCAGGCTGAAATATGCACCAGGATTCGGGATGTTCCGCGAACATGCCGGGAATGACCTAATAGATAATATTAAATTCTGCTACGACCAGGGTTTCAGGGCAATGTTCGATAACGGCCTTCCCGGACGTCCGGTCGAGGAACAGACGAAAATTGCCAATGAGATGCAAAGGCTTGGAATGCTTCTGGGACCGTTCGTCCTCTATGCCGATTTCTCAGTGACTTCATTTGTGCTGAATAAACCTGAAGTCAGGGAGATGCTGATCGGTAAAATGAAGGAAGGAGTTGAAGTCGCAAAGAGAACAGGTGCAAAATGGTCTCTCATGGTCCCCGGGAGATATGATGAAAAGCTTCATCGAGATTTCCAGACCGCAAATGTGATCGATAATCTAAGGTATTGCTGCGACATTGCAGAGCCTGCAGGTCTTACTATTGTTTTAGAGCCTCTCAATACTCTGAAAAATCATCCTGGCCTGTTCCTCACAGGCATACCACAGGCTTATGCGATATGCCGTGCCGTTAACAGGCCATCCTGCAAGATCGTAGATGATGTTTACCATCAGCAGATCACCGAAGGAAACCTTATCTCAAATATTGAAGCAGCCTGGGATGAGATAGGCGCTTTCCACTGCGGAGATAATCCCGGAAGAAATGAACCTGGTACCGGCGAAATAAACTTTAAAAATGTCTTCAAATACATTTACAGCCGCGGATATCAGGGTGTTATATGCATGGAGCATGGCAAGAGCGTCAAGGGCAAGGAAGGCGAGATAAAGCTCCTCGAAGCATACCGTGAAGCAGATAGTTTTGAGGTATAGATTTTTCTTAACCACGGAGTTTCACAGAGTTAACACAGAGTTTCACGGAGTTTTTAACAGTGTGACTCCGTGTAAAACTCCGGGCTACTCCGTGGTAAAAAGAATTAATATGAAAAAACAAACATATCCACTTCTTCTGATTGCCTGTGCATTTCTTGTTTTTATGTCATCCTGTTCCGGGCCTGCTGAAACTCTAAAGCTTTTTGCCGGAGGATTTACCGAAGGCGGCCAAAAAGGATTGTATCTCTTTGAATTTGACAATAAAGGAAATCTCGAACTCATTGCTGAAGCCGATGCAGGTCCAAGTCCTTCATTCTTTTGTTTTTCTGAAAAGCATGATCTTATTTATGCCCTGGATGAGGTAATGGAATTCAATGGAAACCGGGGTGGAGGCATCACAACACTGAAGTACGATCCGGCGACGGGCATGATTGAAAAGAAAAATGAAATAACAGTTCCTTATGGAGGACCTTGCCATATTTCAATCTCATCCGACAGCTTATTCTTGTTTGTTGCAAGCTATTCAAGCGGTTCTGTCGCTGTGGTGAAGTTGGACGGGAGCGGAATGCCGGAAAGAGTGACAGATACTATATTATACGTAACTGAACCCCCAAATGTTTCGCATCCGCACATGATTGCGCAGGATCCGGCAGGAAAGCACGTGTATCTTACCGACCTTGGATTAGACAGGATCTTAATTTTTGATCTCAATAAAAACAGTGGAAAGCTGGAGCCTGTTGAAGGCGGAATCATATCTGTTCCAGAGGGTTCCGGACCAAGGCATTTTGTTTTTAACAACAGCGGTACAAAATTTTATCTGATTAATGAACCAGGCTCGACAGTTATGGTTTTCAATGTTAAGGAGAATGGATTACTGAACCTGGTTCAGACAATTTCAACTGTGCAGGAAGGATTCGTGGGTAAAAATTCATGTGCCGAAATACTGATAGGAAAGAAGGGTAATTTTCTGTACGGTTCGAACAGGGGAGAGAATTCGATAGTTGCATTTAGAATAGGGGAGGATGGATTGCTCAGCCTTGTAGGACATTCATCCTGCGGAGGCAACTGGCCTAGGAACTTTGTTATCGACCCTTACGGAAAGTTTCTGCTTTCGGGTAATCAGAAATCGGACACTATATCAGTATTCAGAATAAATCAGGAAACAGGAATTCCTGAAGGACCCCTGAGTAAGGCAGCAATGAAAGCACCGGCTTACCTTGAGTTCTGGAAATAGCATGCTTATTCAAATAGAATATTCACTTATTTAAGTAATATGAAAAAATACATTCTGGCACTCGATCAGGGGACAACCAGCTCAAGGGCAATTGTCTTCGACAAAAACGGCTTGCCCATTGCCTCGGTACAGAAGGAATTTAAACAATATTACCCGAAACCGGGATGGGTTGAACATGATCCCGTTGAGATATGGTCTACACAATCGGGAGTGGCGTTGCAGGCAATAAGGAAAGCAGGTCTCAAAAGTGAGAACATCGCCGGCATCGGGATAACCAACCAGCGCGAAACAACTGTTGTCTGGAACAGAAAAACCGGAAAGCCGGTTCACAAGGCAATAGTATGGCAGGACAGGCGCACTGCCGATTTCTGCGACAAGCTTAAAAAAGATGGTTTTGCAAAAAAGATACAACAGAAAACAGGACTGATAATTGATGCCTATTTTTCAGCAACTAAGGTCAGATGGATCCTTGATAACGTAAAAGGAGCCAGGGCACTTGCTGAAAAAGGAGATCTCGCATTCGGAACTGTCGATTCATGGCTGGTATGGAACCTTACCAAGGGAAAGCTTCATATTACAGATGTTTCAAATGCTTCCAGGACTATGCTCTTCAATATAAACACCCTGAAGTGGGATGAGGAGCTTCTTAAAATATTCAATATACCTGCATCAGTTTTACCTGATGTGAGGTCATCAAGTGAAATTTATGGAAAAACTTCCGGCACATTCTCAACCTCAATTCCGGTTGCAGGAATCGCCGGTGATCAGCAGGCGGCTCTCTTCGGACAGATGTGTGTTGATCCCGGAATGGTCAAGAACACCTATGGCACCGGATGCTTCATGATGATGAACATCGGTACAAAGCCCATCGAATCGAAAAGCAGGCTGCTTACAACAGTAGCATGGAAGATTGGCAATAAGACAACCTATGCCCTTGAAGGAAGCATTTTCATCGCGGGAGCTGTTGTTCAGTGGCTTCGCGACTCACTGGGCATCATCAAAAAATCATCGGATATTGAAAAGCTTGCCGGCAAAGTAAACGACAGCGGAGGTGTATACTTTGTTCCCGCATTTGCCGGCCTGGGTGCTCCATACTGGAATCAGCACGCGCGCGGAACGATAACGGGGATAACACGCGGATCGACATCTGCACATATTGCCAGGGCGGCTCTCGACAGCATAGCTTATCAGACTCTCGAAGTGCTGCTGGCAATGAAGAAGGATTCCAGGATTGATATCAGGGAGCTCAGGGTTGACGGAGGTGCAGTTGTCAATAACAGCCTGATGCAATTCCAGTCAAATATTCTCCAGGCAAGTGTTATAAGGCCTGAGATAACAGAGACCACGGCTCTTGGAGCAGCATATCTTGCCGGTCTGGCAGTAAATTACTGGACGGACCTTAAAGTGATAAGGAAGCAATGGCAGGTAGACCGGAAATTTACACCGAAAATGAATCCAAAAGAAATTAAGACGCTCGTAAATGGATGGCACAGGGCAGTGAGGGCTGCTGAAAACTGGGCGGGTGAATAATAATAGACCCAGGACTCAGGACCAAAGAAACCAGTAACCAATAATTATTTTTAACACCAGTCACTAATCACTAATCACTAATCACTAATCACCAATCACAAATAACCTATGAATCAATTTTTTGCAGAGTTTTTCGGTACGGCCATGATCATGGTATTCGGGAGCGGAGTGGTATCTAACGTTCTCCTGAGCAAAACAAAAGGCAACAACAGCGGATGGATCGTCATATCCTTCGGGTGGGCAGTTGGCGTATTCACAGGTGTGCTGGTGGCAGCAGATGTGAGCGGAGCTCACCTTAATCCGGCAGTTACACTGGCGCTGGTCCTCGCAGGCAAATTCTCAGCTTCCCTGATGCCGTTATATATAAGTGCACAGCTCCTGGGAGCGATGTTCGGATCGGGACTGGCATGGCTGGCATACAAAAAACATTTCGATGCCACTGAAGATGTTGATGCAAAGCTGGCTGTTTTCTGTACAATGCCGAATATCAGGAGCTATTGGTACAATCTTATCACTGAAATCATTGGTACCTATGTACTTGCCCTGGCAGTACTCTTCATGGCAGTACCCGACAAAGGACTTGGGGCGCTGAATGCATTGCCTGTCGCGATTGTAGTTCTCGGGATCGGCCTTGCCCTGGGTGGTCCTACAGGTTATGCTATCAATCCGGCCCGTGATCTTGGTCCGAGAATAATGCATTTCATATTACCAATTCACGGCAAGCGCGACAGCGACTGGAAGTACGCATGGGTGCCTATTGTTGGTCCGATGACCGGAGCTTCACTGGCTGCAGCCATATTTCTGATTTTCCACTGAAAACTTAATGAAGCGTGATAATTTTAATTGATTTTTTTTAAATTTACGGCCTGAAATCTGAGTACAGGAGTTGAGAATATACTTCATCAGGTTTTTCAGCGTTGAATGAACAAAAAGTGAATTTTAAAGTTATTTTCTTATTAACCAATAATTAAAAGGCTATGAAAAAGATTTTTGCAATGTTGGTGGTTATGGTTTTCGCTGTTTTACAATTAAGTGCACAACAGCCTTCTTTCAATAAGGGAGACAAAGTAGTGGATCTTACAATCGGAGTACCACATCTTTACGGATACGGTATGGGGATTCCGCCTATTATCGGATCATTTGAAATTGGAATTGTTGATGGTATCCTGGAAAAAGCAGCAGTTGGTGTCGGCGGTTATGTTGGCATTTCCTCCAGCAAATTTTTGGGAAATAGTTATTTTAATTTTCACTTCGGTGTCAAAGGTGCTTTCCATTATCCATTTGTTGATAACCTGGATACTTATGCCGGCATAGTTACAGGATATTCTATCAGCGATCTTTCACTCTATGGGTTTGACTGGGGTGGATTTGTCGGAGCAAGATATTATGTCTCTGATGCCTTTGGAATAATTGCAGAAGCCGGTTATGGCGTTACATTCCTTAGAGTCGGGGTATCCTTTAAATTTTAAAAGTTCCTAATAATACAACGAAAAAATAAGAGGCTGTCTCAAAACCCTCAATCTTGCCCCCTGCCCCCTACCTTGCTCCGCCGCAGCGGCTACGCGAAGGCGAAGAAGGGGGTTCTATAGATACCTGATAATCAGAAAGTCCCCTTAAGGGGATTTAGGGGCAATAAAAAATAAGGGACTTTTGAGACAGCCTCTTTATTATTGGCAGGAATATTATCATAAGTGGATTTTGAAATTATCTTCTTATTAATATATCATTAGAAAACCATGAAAAATATTTTTGCATTGTTGATGGTTATTACTGTCGCTTTGGCAAGTCTGAATGCCCAGTCTCCTGCTTTCCGGAAAGGAGATAAAGTGCTGACCTTTACAGCCGGTGTGCCATATGTTTCAACTTATATTTCTGTTGTTCCTCCTGTAATTGTTGGTTTGGAATTCGGCATAGTGGATGGTATTCTTGAAAAAGGAGCAGTAGGCATCGGAGTTTATGCTGGTTTTCAATCATTCTCACATTTTTCAAATGTTTTGACAGGTATCAGGGGTGCATTTCATTACACATTCGTTAAAAATCTTGACACCTATGCAGGTATCTCAGTGGGATGGAGAATAGGAATGGCAGAGAACGGCTACACTGCATGGAATGGATTCAGCCATGGTGAATTTATCGGTGCCAGGTATTATTTCACCAGATCATTTGCATTGACCGCTGAACTGGGTTATGGCATATCATCGCTGACCGGCGGTGTTGCATTCAAGTTCTGAGAAACTATTTAAATTACCATTGATCTCCCATCTTCCCATCCTGCGGGAGCTTAAGCTCTTGTGTTGAAACTTTGTTTACAAAACAAACCGAAATTCATTTATTAACAGCGGGTTAAGACCTACCTTTGCATATTGGTAGTCGTTTCAGTTTAGTACTTAATAAACAAATTGATGAATCTTTTGTTATTATAGAAAGACAGGCGTGTAAGTTTTCATAACTTAAAAAAACTAGACGGCAGCACCACCTCCGGCAATAATAATTAAAACAGTCCGGATTTTTACTTAATCAGATAATTTATAATGAAAAACAAGTTTATAAAAATTGTGTTTGTTACTCTTATCTTATTTTCATTCACATTGCGGGTAGCCGCACCCGACAGAGAATTTCTTACAATTGTATATTCAAATCCTCTTGAACCGTATAAAAAGCTTATCCATGCGATAGGTATGGTAGAGACAAAATGTGACACCCTGGCTTACAATCCCATTGAACAGGCAGTCGGATATTTCCAGATACGGCCTATCCGGGTGAAGGATTATAACAGGAGGACCGGGAGTCATTATAAGCTGAAGGACATGTACAATTATGAGATATCCGAAAAGGTGTTTCTATATTATGCAGAACAAATCGGCCCTTATAATCCGGGTAAAATTGCCAGAAACTGGAATGGCTCAGGTGTACGTACCTATTATTACTGGAACAGGATAAAAAAGTATCTGTAACAACAATCTCCTATTTCCTTAGTTTAATTACCTCGCTTCCTGCAAGCAGAAATGCTCCGGTTCCATACACTTCCCAGCTCTCAGGTGAAAAGTTCTTTTTTGGATCGGCACCGATAGGCTGGCACCATCCTACATGTCCGTCAGGTTGAATAAGTGTGTTCAATCCTTTCCAGGCTTTTTGCACTGCCGGCAGATATTTTTCCCTGTCCAGAAGGCCATTATTGACACCCCAGGCTAAAGCATATGTATAAAATCCTGAACCGCTGGCTTCACCGCCGGGGTATGAATCTGGATCAAGCAAACTTGCTCTCCAGAGTCCGTCGGCCTGCTGAAGAGAAATAATTTTTTCTGCCATTTCCTTAAAAAGGTTTTCATAAAATGGCCTTTCCCTGTAATCTTGTGGAAGTTCGCTTAATAACAATGCCAATCCTCCCATAACCCAGCCATTGCCTCTTGACCAGAATATTTTCTTTCCGTTTGCCTCATAACGATCCGTTGATTCTCCTTTAATAACATAGCCAAGGTCTCTTGCAAAAAGGTGCTCTTCCTTATTATATAATAGGTCATAACATTCATGATACAGCTCGTCGCTCTTCTCCATATATTTCTTATCACCGGTGGTCATTGACAGCCTGACCATTGCAGGAGGTGCCATGAACAATGCATCGCACCACCACCAGGTTATCACCTGTATTCCTTTAGTCTGATAGGGTGTTGCAAGGAATTTGTCCATCTGCTCAATGAAGGGATTGATCATTTTCGGATCCTTTTTCAGTCTGTAAACATCAATATAAGTCTGGCATATAGCATGGTCGTCAGCATGTTGGAGACGTGGCCCCGGCTTCCACTGATTGGCATCACCCATTTTGATCATAGCATCCAGGTATACCTTATTACCGGTCGTTTTAAAAGCAGCAGATATTCCGGCATAAAATGCGCCATTTGTCCAGTCATACAATTCGTGTTTGGGATTTGCCAGTTGCCATTGTGCAGCTTTGATCATTGCCTTTTTGATTTCTTTCGGCTTAAATATTTTATCCACAGGATTCCGGGAGAAGGAAGACATACTGACAAGAAGCAGCGAAAGGAATAAGATGATTGCTTTTTTCATATTAATTCTGGTTTGAAGTTCAAAAGTAAGAGTAAAATAATAAAATTAATTAACCTAAGATTATATTTATAGTTACTTTTCGAATAAAACTGGCAGATTATCGCGATATTATATAAGCTTTAAATGATGGTATACAAACAAATTTTATTTCAAATTATGAAAAAGGTAATTTTCATAGTTGCCGAAATCTTGATTTGTGGTATGGCTTCAGCCCAGCCGGGACGCATACCGCAGACAGAACCACTGCCGGAAGGCTTTAAACCTTCTTCATGCAACACCTTTTTATCCCAGTATCCGGCAGTCAATGCTCTGACCCATCAAGCCATGTTCCGGGTGGCAGCACCTACTGCTCACAAGGTTCAGGTCGATCTGGCAGGCAAGAGATACGCTATGGCGAAAAATGATAAAGGGATCTGGACATGTATATCCGATCCTCAGGTTGTTGGTTTTCATTACTATTCCATCTGGATCGACAGCGTTGCTGTTATGGACCGGAACACAGAAGCCTATTTCGGCAGCAACTGGGAATCATCAGGAATTGAAATACCTGAAGGACCTGAAGGGGATTATTACAGGTTCAATAAAAACATTCCTCACGGACAAATTCGTTCCATTTATTACTGGTCGGAAATAAATGGCATGGAGCGTCATTGTAATGTATATGTACCTGCTGAATATGAACAGAATCCCAATAAGAGATATCCGGTGCTGTACCTGCTTCACGGTTGGGGTGAGGATGAAAACGGCTGGTCAAATCAGGGTCACATGGGGAATATAATGGACGGATTGATTTCATCCGACAAAACTGTTCCGATGATAGTAGTGATGGATTGCGGCGATATCAAGACAAACCCAGATGTCCGCACGGCCACAACGAACGATGTAACCCAGATCTATGTTAAGGATATGATACCCTTTATCGACAAGAACTTCCGGACAAAGACCGACAGGCAGAACCGCGCAATGGCCGGCTTGTCAAGAGGAGGCATGCAGACCACCACGACCGTGTTTGCCAATATGGATAAATTTGCCTGGATGGGTACGTTCAGCGGATTCTTCATGGGTGGGATGGGCGCAAGACCGTCAGCTGGTGCTGCTCAGACACCCAGTCTGAGTCAGCAGATCGAAACCGCGTTCAACGGTGTCTTCAAGGATGCTGCTGCTTTCGACAAACAGATGAATCTTCTGTTCATCAGCACCGGAACCGAGGAACGCAATCCGAAGGAAACTGTTGATGCCCTGATAGCTCATGGTATCAAACACATTGTTTTCCACGAATCGCAGGGTACAGCACACGAATGGCTCACATGGCGCAGAGCTCTTAATGATTTTGCTCCAAGGTTATTTAAATAGGATAATGCTGTCAGGCGGAGGCCAGCACTTTTTCTCCAAACACCGGGTGTCGGTCGGCTGCCATCATAACGATCCGTTTAACAAGCTGGCCGTATGAATAGTTTGCCATTTCTGCTGCAAGAGCGAAGCTGGCATCAACGCTGATATCATTATTGGGATTAATATCGAGGAGGTAGAATATACCATCGCGCAGGCGGAAATCGAACCGGGCATAATCGAGGCATCCGAATCCTTTCCACGTTGTAAGCACTTCTTTTTTCAGTTTTTTAAACAGCTTCATGTCAAGCGGGGCAGGTACCAGTGTTTGGATTTTTTGGTAGTGTTCAGAGCCGGGGATAAACTTTGAGTCGTAAGTACATAGTCTTTTCCTTGCTTCGGAGAAGGCAGAAAAATCCATTTCTACCGGAGGCAAAATTTCGGGTGGTTCGTTATTCCATACCGAAACATGGAATTCGCGGCCGTCAATAAAATCCTCGACCAGTGCCGGCTGTTTCAATTCATTGTTCACCAGAAGAATCTGTTTCTGCAGGGAAGCTATATCGTAAACCACCGATTTTTCAGTTATGGTAAGACTGCAGTGATCGCGTGAAGGTTTTACGATGGCGGGGAAAAGATTCCAGTCTTCAGCCTCTTCAGGTGCAAGTATTGCTCCGTAAGGGACTCTTATTCCGAGAGACCTGAGAGTTTCCCTTACTTTCTGTTTGTCGCAGCTGAGTTCGATAACATCAGGAGTGTTTCCGGTATAAGTGAATCCTTTGTTTTCAATAATTTCCAGAACTCTTCTTTCGCTGTTATGAACACCAGGCAGTGTTTCGCAGATATTAAAGATTATAGTCTCGTCGGGATTATATTTATCCAGGATTCTTTCAAGATCAGAACTGTTCAGTTCTTCAAGATAGGCCTCAATACCTTCTTCTCTCAGCGATTTAACGAGCACCTTGTTTGAGTTTCGCGCAGTGCTGATTTCGAATTTATCCCATGCGGGATCAAGATCGTATAGTACAACTACCTTAATAAAATATATTTTGTTACGAAACTAACTTAAATGTTTTAAAAAAGTAAGACATGTGAATTAAATTGTAATAACTTTTTCTTTGCATACAAAAAGTATGAAATATCCAAACTTGATCTGATTAGAGAAATGGATATAATTGTAAAACCGGAAGATGTTTTAGAAAAGATAGAATTATATCTCGTGATTCATGCCCCATTTACATTATTATAAAATCACAGGTGATCAATATTTCCAAAAGTCTGTCAAATTCGATTGGCACAAATTAGATGAAGTATATTAGTCTGGTAAAATTGTTAACTATGTCTTGAAATGTATCTGTTATGAAGAATAAAATCCGAACCGGCTTGTTTTATATATTTTGTGTTGGCGTTCTTTCCGGTTGCCATTCAAATTCCACCGGCGATTATAAAGGGAAACCCTATTCTGATGATGTTTACCATAGCGGAGCTCAAATCATTCCGGGGAGGCTTCAGTGTAAGTATTATGATCTCGGTGGTGAAGGAATTGCATATCATGACGATGATTCAATCAATTCAGGGAGCGGCCGCCTGAATCCTTCTGATGGCTCATATCTGAATGAATTTCGGATAAGGGAAGAGGTTGATATTTCTTATACAAAATTCCGGGAACCTGCAATTGATAACAATTCCTTTAATTTCGTTGAACCTGAAAAAGATCAGCTTTATGTGGGCTGGACAACTCTTGGTGAATGGACTAAATACACAATCAATGTTAAAGCAGCAGGGAGTTACAATCTCGGGTTGATGTACACCTCTAATCAAAACGGAAAAATATCATTCTCGGTTAATGATGTCGATATATCCGGACCGATCCTGGTTCCTTCAACTTTTATGCCTGCCGATACTGTTGCCTGGAGACAATGGCATCACTGGAACTATATCGACAGTATTACAAATATCCATTTAAAAAAGGGATTACAGACATTCACCATTCATACAGTTGAAATTGGTCAGATGAATTATGACTATATCAACTTTCGACTGGTAAAATAAAACCTTGTATTCTCTCCGAATACTATTTGTTAACGAATTAAATTTCAATTTATTTAATATTCCGGTGCTCTGCACCTATGAACTCTATGTCACATATTTTTCTACAAATATTATGGTGCTCCGCACCTTTCCGTTCTATTTAAATGCAGCAGAGCTGTAGAATATTTGTAGAAATAATCCATCCGAATACGGCCAGTTAACTTCTGACAGATGTAATTATTTGTCTTGCTCTTAAAGGCAATTCACGATTTTTTATTATTGAGATTATCTCTCTAAAAAGATAATGACCAGATGTTGCAGCGTTTGGAAGAATTCTTACGTCATGGGAAGAAAGCGCAGAGGCAGCTCCAAAAATAAATTTGACTTTGGATTTTTGCTGGTGTTACTTTGTTAAACAATTTGTTTGACAAACTACATATTAGAAAATGTATAATGTAGATAATCAAACATATATATTATGAGTACTAACATAATCCCTGCTATAATATCTTTTCCTGACTTCTTTTATTTATTATCTAAAGATTGAAGTATGAAAAAAATATTCCGGATCAGCCCGATAATTCTTGCTACAATTATATTATTCCTTGCAACGGATTGTAATAAGGAAGAACTTGCAAAATTGCCTCTAACTGAATCTGAATTAATTTCTGATTCGCTATCTAATAAAAATACAGCAGTAAAAGATTCCGACAACCTGGAGAATCCGGCAGCAATAGATGCTGACGGCAATGTTTATTCCTCTGTAACCATTGGCAGACAGATCTGGCTGGTCGAAAACCTGAAGACGACAAAGTATCTCAATGGTGATCCGATACTGTCAAACCTCAGAGGGAGTGATTGGACAAATACCGCTTCTGGCGCTTATCAGATCAGCAGTAATATCTATGGCAACTTATATAATGTGTATGCCGTTATAGACGGGCGGCAAATCTGTCCTGCTGGCTGGCATGTGCCTTCCGTTTCAGAATGGGATGAACTTATTATTTACCTGGGAGGGGAAGAAAATGCAGGCGGACGAATGAAAGAAGCCGGCACAAGCCATTGGCTTGATCCTAATGAAGGTGCAACAAACGAAAGCGGATTTACTGCACTCCCGGCGGGATTTTACACCGGTCCTGAGTGGGGTGATTCTATTTTTGCCATTGGTTATGCCGCATTATGGTGGTCTTCTTCAGTTTCCTATGGACGGTTTTTGGCCGTTTTTTGCTCATATGCCAATACACAAAGTGCCAGCACTCAGCTGGATGAGAAGAAATATGGACTTTCAGTTCGTTGCGTGAAAGATAGTCTGAATCCTGCTTTTTCAGCTCCTTTTGTATCAACAAGCAGGATAACTGACATCACTGGCACGACAGCTAAATGCGGAGGTAATATCACGTCCGATTGCGGGGCGACAATACTTTCCCGTGGTGTTTGCTGGAGCACCAATGCCAGGCCTACAACAGCGGATTCAAAGAGTGTAGATGGAGCTGACATTGGTCAATATATAAGCAGTATAACCGGTTTATCAGCCGGTACAACATATCATGTAAGGGCATATGCCACAAATTCAGCAGGCACAAGATATGGTGAGGACATTACTTTCTCAACATGGGGAGAGCCCATTGTCACATCCCGGCCTGCAACAAATATTTCTGAAACCGGTGCGACATTAAACGGCACAGTGAATGCCAACGGTTTACCCACAACAGTGACATTTGAATATCAATATGATGATGGCCGTGGTTGGAAGGAAGTATCGCAAACAGTGACCGCAGTTCAAAGTCCTTTAACCGGAAATACAGAAACTGAGGTAAGTGCAACACTCACAGGTCTGGCAGACGGCACATATACTTACAGAGTAAAAGCGGAAAATTCTCTTGGGACAGTATTGTATCCGGTCCAGGAATCATTTGATATAGGTGGTCAGGCTCCTTTAGCAACAACACTGGCAGCAACAAACCTGGCATCAGGTACGGCAACATTGAACTGCACGGCTAATGCCGGTAGTATTTTAACCGGGGTTTACTTTGAATATGGCACAACAACAAATTATGGTCAAGAGGCATTTGGGGGCAATATTACAGGAGACACGAGTACTAATGTAAGCGGCTGTATTACAGGATTAACAAATGGCTTTACTTATCACTACAGGGTAAGAGCGGCAAATTTCATAGGGTTAGCATATGGTAATGATATGGAATTTACATTAAATGCACCTACAGCTGAAACATTGGAAGCAACAGACTTAACATCAACTACTGCAACATTAAACGGAATTGTTAATGCCAATTCTTTTTTATCCAATGTCTCTTTTGAATATGGCACTACAACAAGCTATGGACAAGAGGTAACTTCGGTACAGGGGCCAGTGACGGGAAATGAAGGTACAAATGTAAGTGCTGCACTTACAGGCATGACATGTGGTATTGAATATCACTACAGGGTAAAAGCAGAAAATTCTTATGGGATAAGCTATGGTTCTGATAAAACAATTAAGACAGGACTTCTATCTTTGATAACCACTCCGGTTTCAGCAATTACAGCTACCACTGCAATATCAGGAGGAGCTATTATTATTGAGTGTCCGTATTCATCCATAACTCACAGAGGAATTGAATGGTGGATAGTAGGACATTCTGGTATTGGTGGGGGGCGGGGACCCTATTCCTTTCCTCCTCATATAATAAAAGAGGGCACTGCAACCGGAAGTTTCACTATCAACATGACAGGATTAAGACCGTCTACAGCCTACTATGTACGAGCTTACGCCACAGACAATGTGGGTACCACTTATGGAAAAACAGTTTATTTCAAAACGCTTAGTAACGGAAAATGATCGAGACTTTAATAATAATATTATCATGAAAAAAGCATTCCGGATCAGCCCGATAATTCTTGCAGCTATAATTTTATTGCTTGCAACAGGTTGTAAAAAGGAAGATCCTGAAAGTCACACCCAGGCGGCTTCAAATTTATCTAAAAACGGAGCGACATTAAACGGCACTGTAAATCCCTATGGTTTGTCCACGCGAGTAACATTTGAGTACGGTACTACAGCAAGTTATGACAGTACTGTCACAGCCTCTCAAAGCCCGGTAAGTGGTGATAGTATAGTTAATGTAAGTGCAACACTTTCGGGGTTACTATGTGGTACAGTATATCACTTCAGAGTAAGATCTGAAAATTCTCATTGGACAGTTTATGGTAGTGATTTCGAATTTGAGTTAATGTATCCCCCGTCGGTTACAACATTGGAAGTAACAAACTTAACATCGACCAGTGCAATTTCCGGTGGGAATATTACTAATGATGCGTGTCCAAATTTAGCTATAACTGAGAGTGGTGTGGATTGCTGGATACCCTGTTTAAACTGTCGTTGGCCTAAATTTTTTAAAAGATCAAATGAAGGCTCCGGAGCCCGGAGTTTCACAGCCAACCTGACAGGATTACAGCCGGGCACAACTTACTATGTACGAGCATATGCGACGAACAGCGCAGGTACAGCTTATGGAAACACAATTTCCTTCACAACCTTCGGTGGTGGTAAATGATAGAGATGTTAATAATACTATTGTTATGAAAAAAGTATTCCGGATCAGCCCGATAATTTTTGCAGTAATTTTATTATTGCTTGCCAGGGGGTGTACAAAGGAAGACCCTGAAAGTCTCACCCAACCGGTCTCAAATTTATCTAAAACCGGTGCGACATTAAACGGAACTGTTAATCCCAATGGTTTATCTACAAAAGTAACATTTGAGTATGGTACTACAACAAGTTATGACAGCACTGTCACAGCCTCTCAAAGCCCGGTAACAGGGAATGGTATTAAAAATGTCAGTGCAGATATTACGGGTTTAACAATAGGCAAGACTTATCATTACAGGGTAAAAGCTGAAAATTCTCACTGGACAGTTTATAGCAGTGATATGGAATTTGAATATGGATATCCTCCGGTTGTAACAACCTTAGAAGTAACAACCTTAAAATCAACGAAAGTTACATTAAATGGCAATGTAAATGCTAATGGTTTATCAACCACAGTAACATTTGAGTACGGTACTTCAACTGACTACGGCCATGAGGTAAAGCCGGAACAAAATATGGTTATAGGAAATAGTATCACCAATGTCAGTGCTGGTATCACAGGGTTGACAATAGGTACGACTTATCATTTCAGAGTAAAAGCAGAGAATTCATTTGGACCAGTTTATGGTAATGATTCAGAATTTGAGTTTGGCTATCCTCCGTCAGTCTCAACATTGGAAGTAACAGACTTAACATCAACTGCAACGACATTAAACGCTGCAATAAATGCCAGAGGTTTACCTACGATTGTAACTTTTGAATATGGTACCACAACAGATTATGGAGGACAGGTGACCCCGGAACAAAACCCAATAACAGGTAATAGTATCACAAATATTAGTGCAAATATTTCAGGATTAACTTGTAGTACAATATATCACTGCAGATTAAAAGCTGAAAATTCTTTTGACACAACTTATAGCTCTGATAAAACTTTTTTAACTCCTTCAGGACCTCCCGATGCTACAACATTGGAAGCAGTAAAAAACACATGCACAACAGTTACATTGAACGGATCCGTGCAAGGCATGTGCTCTTCATTCGTTGTTACTTTTCAATATGGCACGGACATGACAAGTTATGACCAGGAGCTGACGCCAGACCAAACCCTAGTAACAGCTGATGATATCACAGAAGTAAGTAGAAATATTTCAGGATTAACACCCGGTACGACTTATCATTTCAGATTAAAAGCTGAGAGTTCTTTCGGAACAAGTTATGGTTCAGATAAAACAATTAATACAGGACTTTCAACTTTGACCACTAAAACAGTTTCTGGGAAAACAGCAACTACTGCAATATCAGGTGGAGATATTCCAGATAGTGAGTGTTCGCTACCTATAACTGACAGGGGTGTTGAAAGTTTTAGAATTATTATGGTTCGGCCTGGCGTCCCTTATAAAACTGATTTGAAAATAACACATGATGGGACCGGTACCGGGAGTTTTACCAGCAACCTGACAGGATTAATTCCATCCACAACCTACAATGTACGAGCCTACGCAACAAACAGTGCAGGTACAGTTTATGGAAACACAATTTCCTTCAGAACTGCAAGTAGTGGGAAATGATGGAACAGTTTATAATAGTTATTTTAAAGAGAAACAAAGTTCAATGAATTGACAGAAATAACTTTTTAGAAAGCTTTTTGTGCGTATAAAAGGAGAACAGGAAAATAGTAAAGATTTTAATAAGGTTTTAAAGGGATGCTCAAGGGGCAACTTAAAAGCTCAGGAGGATCTTTTCAAGCTCTATTACGGCTATGTAATGAGCATTGCCCTTCGTTTCTCTTCCTGTCACGATAATGCCCTGGAAATTGCAAATGATTCATTTCTAAAAATATTCATGAAAATCAAATCACATCAGATTGACAAGGAATTCAAGGCATGGGTCCGGAAAATAGTTGTCAATACTGCAATTGACTACTACAGGAAGGATAAAAAAAACAATATGGAAATTTCGATTGAAATAGCATATGATGAACCTGCTGATGAGTCTGTTATTGATAATTTAAATGCGGAAGAAATAATAAAACTGATAAATTCTCTGCCAATGAATTACCGATATACTTTCAGCTTATTTGAAATTGAAGGATTCTCGCACAATGAGATTGCCCTGCAGCTGGGTATTACAGAAAGCACATCACGGTCAAATCTGACGAGGGCAAAAAAAATGCTTCGTCATATGATCCTAATAAACAGCCATTATGAAAGAGTCAATTGACGATAGAATTACAAAGAGGATCAGGGAGGTGATGCAACAGTATGAGCCGGACTATTCACCCCAGGCCTGGGAAAAACTCAGGAAGCAAATGCCAGTACCGGTATTCTGGCTCAAAAGAGTGTTGCTGAAATACAAATATTGGTTTGCCGGCGTAGGCATTGTAGGAGTCCTGCTGGTAGCTTATAAGGTCACCAGCCTGACGGCTTCTGATAATAATTCAGCGAATGATCCAATTACATCTGAATCAGTAAATCAAATTGTGTCAGAAAAGTCCAAAGAAGTAATTTACTCGAAAAAGGTTGCTGCCTTAAGTATTTCAAAAGATAGTAATAGGCGGGAAGAAGAAAACATATCTTTAAAAGGTACAACTGTTCTGGTAACAGATCCTTTACAAGTTGCTTATCAGGACTATATTCAACCCGAAAATGCAATTGCAGAGATGCCTGAGAGTATAGAAAGAAACGTTATTATCCCGGTTTTCACGGAAGAAATAAGCTTAGGCTATCAGTGCGATATTGCACAACTGATTCCAATGAGATCTCAGACAGAAGAGATTTCAGGAACGAAATCACTCTCTTCTGAGAGGACCTCAAAGTCTAAATTTCAATGGCCGGAATTAAATTCTATATTTATAAAAGAAGAGAGTTATGATAAATTTGTCGGACCGAATAAACTTGCAGTTTTTTACTCTCCTGAATTTCTTAGAAGCAACTCATTAAAATCCCTTGGAGCCTCCCATGGAATTGGGATCAGCTTCGAAGGGCCGATACGTACATCAATTTCACTCTCGGCCGGAGTCTCGTATCAGTCAATTAATTTCCATAAAACAATATCTCCAATAAAAGTTCCTGAAAGCCCTGATGACACCACGTATATTGAAAGCGGCAATTACAAATATCTTGAGGTTCCGGTTTCCATCAATTTTAAATTCTTTGAAAGTTCAGGATCTCAGGTATGGCTGGGTACAGGAATATCATCAATTATATTTCTAAAGCAGGATTATTCCTCAGAAACAATTATTGGGGGAATAAGTGATCAGTCCGCATTCTCAGCAAAAGGATGGGAAAATGTACTTCCCCTGGCATCATTAAATCTTGGCTTATATTACAGATTCCAATTAAGTGGCAGGCTTTCTCTTAATAGTGAAGTACTTTATAAGTACCACCTGGTCAGGTTGGGATATAACTCAATGAAATTGGATCGTTTTAACTTGCAGATCGGGCTGGTATATCGTTTTGGGCGCGAGGATTAAGCCTCACAGGAATGCTTCACACCGAATAAACCCTGCTGCGCGTGTTTAACGGACTCATAAATATCTCTAAAACCCTCCCTTACCCTTAGCCTTAAGCTACCCTTTATACACAAGTTTTTAAAATGCCGTAAAAGATTTTTTAAACTGAACATTCTCAAAAAGCAAAAGAGAAAACTTTCTGGATAAGCTATCAAGGTTTAGATATTCTTTTTATAGAGAAACTGTTAAAGCCGGAGGCTTTAAAGTCTAATAACCCCGGTTACATCCGGGGTAAACCGACACAAAATTTATCAACCCCGAAGTGGCATACGCGTTAACTTAAGGCTTGTTCTGTTTTTTGATGGTGGGCTTAATAGGATTGATTCGCCTAAGTACAAAAGTATTTTTATCCTCAATTAACCACTCTAGTTCTTCCC